>Ga0210015_1000107_pt1 | contig 85884 bp, 98 predicted proteins | sample CryGeymeta201522_FD_185471 | JGI IMG/M metagenome (GOLD analysis project Ga0210015, IMG submission 185471) | Groundwater microbial communities from Crystal Geyser aquifers in Utah, USA - Crystal Geyser metaG 2015-22 (SPAdes) (version 2) | ecosystem: Environmental > Aquatic > Deep subsurface >...
GGCTGACCTCGGCGGCCAGCCGGTAGGAGTTACGCCGCTGAATGCCCCGAAGCCGGTCGGCGATGCCATGCAGCGTCGCGTCGCTCGGGGCGTAATCCCGGATGCGCGCGGCCGCGCCCTTCGCATGGGACCAGTAGCCCTCGAACGACGCTCCGTCGCCCTGGCTCCAGAAACCGGAGAACCAGATACAGGGTTTCTGCCTCGTCCCCCCGCCCATCAGGCGGACGGGCGTGGTCTTCAGGCGGATGCCGAGGATCTCGCAGACCCGCTCGAAATCCTCATAGACCGCGTCCCACCAATCATCGTGGGGGCCGAGTTCGCGATACCAGCTGCGCGCCTTTTCCTTGGCGGCATCCGAAAGTTCGGGGAACTGGTAGACCGTGGTGCAGATGATCTCAGGCATCGACGTCCTCCCCGTTCAGCGCAGCGGCCAGCCATTCCTGGCTGCTGGTCCAAGCGTCATGCCATCCTCGGCATAGACCTCGAGCAGGGCAGGGGCCACGGAGGCGAGTTTCAGGCGCTGCTTGACGATCTGGGGCGTCACGAAGAAGGCTGCTGCAATCGCTTCCTCGCCCTGACCCTTCTCGCGCAGAGCCTGGAACGCACGGAACTGGTCCAGCGGGTGGAGGGCAACGCGCTGCATGTTCTCTGCCAGCGAGTCATCCTCGGCCAGAATCTCCGACGTAGCATTCCGCACGATGCAGGGGATCGGCGCGGTCTTTGCCAATCGCTTCTGCTTCACCAGCAGGGACAGCGCCTGGAAGCGACGGCCGCCAGCCGGGATCTCGAACATGCCTGTCTCGACCCCTTCGGCATCAAGCACGGGCCGGACGTTGAGGCTCTGCAGCAAGCCGCGCCGCGCGATGTCCTCGGCTAGCTCCTCGACCGAGACGCCAGCCTTGATGCGCCGCACGTTGGACTGGCTCAGCACGAGCTTGTCGAAGGGGATGTCCCGTGAGGGGGACAGGGTGACTTTCTGGGCTGCTTTCGCCATCAGATCTTCTCCACGACGGGCGCCGGAAGCCACTCTCCCGATCTCACTTCCCGTCACCCCTCAAACCCCCAACCTTTAGCTCTCTTCGGCATTCTTGACCGCGGTCAAGAAGTCTAAGCTGCATGTTCTATGCGCCCAGGATCGTTCCAAAGTATGCCTCGGGCTGCCTGATCGTTTCTCCTTTCCCCAACAGGTAATCCAAGATCAGCAAAAGCCGTCCAGCGCCGGTTTTCTGGAGGCCACGCATCAGCTTTTCTTGGCGTATTCTAAGCAATCGCCCGATATCGAGGAGAACGCGGTTGAGAGCTTCTCCTGTTCGAGGTGGGTCTGGAAAGAAGTCAGAGACATGTGTGAAGTCTGTCCATGACATTTTTGCAGGGTCTCGGTTCATGGAAGGCCCCGCAATGTGTTGGTCTGCGCTGGTCTGCTTTGCCACCGCGTCTTTCTTAATAAGTTCTTTTTTTATTGACTCTACCTGCCGGTCATTTTGTCCGTTTCTGGCGGACATTTTGTGCGTGCAATCATCGCTGAGGGCTTGGTCGTGTGCAGAGACTTCGTCTAACCGCGCGCCTGAACTCTCGAACTCTCCGTAGCTTTGCGCGGCATTCGCTCCGAGCTCGCGGAGACGAGCGATGATCTGCAAGACTGCATCGGCCGTGAGGGTTGCTCGTCGAAGGATGTTTTTGATCGTTGTGAGTGAAGACAACCGCGCTTCGTTGAGGTGCTGGTCTTGAAGGAGGGATGCGCGCAGCGCCAGTGCTTCTGCCCTGAGGGAGCGAAGGCGTTCACGCTCTTTCGCAACCTTCAACGCTTCGGCCGCCAGTGCTTCGTGGCTCTGTATAAGCGGGTTCAGGTCGATCCCGAACGCGTCTCGGATGATGCCGCCATACCGCAGGGGGAAGCGTTTGCCGTTTGCCGAGTTCTTTCGGTCGATGAGGCCGGCTGCGTCAAGACGGCCCAAGCAGCGACGTAGGGTCCTCTCATCGACGCCGTTTGCGCGCTCAGACAAGGAGGCGTTGGAGGGGAACACAACGGTAAGTTTCGGTGGGGGCTCACCATTGGTGGTGTGTCGATCCCGGGGAAGAAAGCTGATCAGGGCCGTCAATACTGCGACGTCGTTGCTCGTCAGGCCAAGTTCTTTCCGCAGGGCGCGTACCGGTCCCAGAAGTTCGTACATACTAGGGCAGGCAATAGCTCTCGTTTCCGCCAAGGCGGTTCGTGTTTGGGTTACATGTCTCATGGTGTTTCGGAAGAAAAAGCTTCCCCGTTCACCGCGAGCGGTGTTGAACTCGATTCGTTTTGGGGGTATCAATCAGGTGTCGAGACTAATTGAGGCCCTTCGGAAGCACCGCTTTCGGGGGGTCTTTCCTTTTCTAGCCGGTCCTCCTTTCGTTTTCTGCTCGTTGCTCTTGATGTCTTGACCGCGGTCAAGACACGGGGTCGTCACTCTGGGCCATCTTGACCGCGGTCAAGAAGCTCGCCGATCAGTTTCCGGACGGCGTCTTCAATGCGCGGGGCAAGGTCAGCGTCCACATCGATGGTGATGCGGTTGCCTTTGCGGCCGATCTTCACGCGCTCACCTTGCTCAACCTTGGGTGTAGTTGCTTTGGTGGCCGTGAGCAGCGTAACCGCTGCGTCAAGTCGGTCTGGACCTGGCAAGTTGCGGGGGATTTCACGGGCAACTTCTCTGGCTCTCGCGACGTCCTTCTCGCACAGCCTGAAAAGCTTCTCCCAGACTCGCCGACCAACGCTATGTGCAGGTCCGATGGCATGGATCAGCTCCATCGGAATGCCGGTGGCGATACGGTTCATCCGCGAGACGAGCGACTCGTCGATCTGAAGTGCCCGATAGGCGATGGTCTGGGCGTTCTTGCGTGTCTCGTCAGTTTTACCAAGTTCCCGAATGATCCCAGCGACGAACAGGGCCCTCTCGATAAACGAGGGGTCCTGACGGGCATTGTTCTCCACGCCCTGGGCGATCAGTGCTTCCTCTTCGGTCATCTCCATGACCGTGGCGCGCACTTTCTGACCAAGTTCACGACAGGCGAGAAGCCTGCGGCGTCCATAGACGATCTCAAGTGCTCCGTCTTGGGTTCGGCGGACAAGAACCGGAACCTTTTGCCCGTGCTCACGGATCGACGCGACGAGCTCCTCGAGGCCATCGCTCGGATCGATGCGATCCATGACCGCGGACATTCGCACAGTGCTCGGGTCGATCAAGCGCGTGGCGTGTTTGTCTTCTTCCAACACCGATGCTTGCGCTCGAGCGACAGTTGGGCTCGTGCGCTTCAGATCGAGATCCGCATCCTCATCCGACGTTGACGCTTTACCCATCGCGTTCTTGAGTGAGTCCCCGAAGACCTTACGCGCCATGGCTTCGCCCCCATGCCTTGAGGATTTCGCGCTCAACTTCGTCGGTCACGCGTGAAACGGACTCGATCGCACGCTCGTAGGTTCTGCGGTTCACGTCGCGAGGTTCGACCTCAAAGATGCTCTGCTGGGTGTTTGCGGCATCACCTACGGCAGTGGACTTCAGGAACTCGGCGGGCAGGACAGCATCGCCAAGGACCGTCCGAAGCAGAGACGAGATCTGGACCTGTGGACCGTCGGTGTTCTCGTAGCGGGTGATCAGCACCCGAACGAAGTTCAGGCCGTGCTCGGGAGCATGCGCCTCGACGACGCCCATCAGGTTGCTCGCCATGCCGAGAAAGCTTGCCAGAGACATCACATCAAGCATGGACGCGTTGAGCGGGATCAGGACCCCGGTGGAAGCAAAGAGGGCGGAGATCACCGAGAAGTTCAGCTGCGGCGGGGTGTCGAAGATCACCATATCATATCGGCTCAGGACAGGCTCAAGCGCTTCGCGGATCCGACTGTGAAAGGTGGTGGCGCCGTGTCTGAAGCTCAAAGCGACCTCGAACTCGTACTCCATGATGTCCATGGAGGCCGGGATCAGATCCACTGTCGGGAAGTTCGTATTGCGAATGATATCTGAGGCGGGCAGGGGCCCCTCGGATCGGATCAGATCGTAGGAGGTCGGCATGTCCGGATCGAGCTCAGGGGTAACCCCGAACAGGTTTGTCAGACTTGCCTGGCTGTCGAGGTCGATGAGCAGGACCCGATAGCCACGAAGGCCCAGAAGCTGACCAACATGAGCAACGGTCGATGTTTTCGCGCTGCCACCCTTCAGGTTGAAGATCGTCACGACCTGGCACGGTTCGCCCGCTCTTCTGTGAGGGTGCTCGTCGGGCTTGATCCTACCCGTCTCAAGAAGGACGCGTTGGGCTTCGACCATGTCCTCGGCAGTGAAGCTGCGGCGGTTGCCACCCTCGAGGATGCCTTCCGGAAAGCCTTCGAGATTTGACACATGATGGCGGAAGGTGTTCTGGTTGATCCGAAGCAGATCGGCTGCTTCCCGCATCGCGAAGCGACGGAGACCCTTCTGGGCATCCGGTGGGAACGTCTCCTGCGCATGTTCACGCAACCGGCTACCAAGCCGCTTGGACATGACATCGAATCTTTGGGAGGCCCGTATCCCGCTCATCACTGCCCTCAAGTCTTTATTGTTTTGCAGACCTTAACAGGTTTGCTGGATAAATCCAGACTAAACCGTTGAGCGGCCTAGGGGCGTTGAGGTGGCCGATTTCTGACGAGGGAATATCATGAAGTATCAGCATCTTGGATAAGCTTGTTCGTAGCCCACTTTAACAGTTCGTAGCCAATGATGTTGTGGCCACAACATGTATTGTGGACTCCTACGGAACGCAGACCTGCAGAATCGCGCAGCCGATTCCCGCGCCTTTACTAAATCAACCCCAGCCTCTCGGCCCGCTCCAGCAGCATCTTTACTGAAGACGGCTGCCAGCTTGTCCGCCCGCGGGGTGTTCGCTCGCGCATCGCTTCCAGCCGATTGCAGATCGCCTGAAGCGTGATGTCGGGATCCGCGCCCTTGATGGCGGCGACGATGGCGGGCAGGCGGTCGTCGGTTTCGCGGCGCCCGGCGCGGTCCAGAACCGTTTCGGGCAGAAAGCCGTCCCGGACATAGGCGTTCACGGCGCGCGACAGGCGGCTTTGTGTCCACTGACGGTCTCGGGGCAGGGGGCCGTTGACAATGCGCAGCACGTCTTCCCAAGCCATATCGGGCCGCAGGCGGCGCACATGGGGCATCCAGTCCTGCGACGTCTCGTTCAGGCGTTCCATGTAGCCGTCCTGCCGCGCCAACCGCACCTTGCGAAGAGCGGCAGGGTCTTTGGCGCGCAGCCCAGGGTTCCCGCCAACGCGACCTTTGGTGCGCGCACTTGCAAGCCCTGCTTTGGTGCGTTCGCGGATCAGGGCGCGCTCGAACTCGGCGGCGGCACCCAGAACTTGCAACGTGAACTTGCCCTGCGGTGAAGCGGTATCGATCGGATCCTCGATCGAGCGGAAGAATGCGCCTTTGGCCTCGAGTCGCTCGATCACCTCGAGGAGATGCGACAGCGACCGCGCGAGGCGGTCGATGCGCACGACGACCAGCGTATCGCCCTTGCCGATCCGCTCCAGCACCCGCGCCAGCACCGGCCGCGCGCGGTTCCCGCCCGAGGCCTGCTCCTCGTGGATCTCAACGCAGCCCGCAGATTTCAGGGCCTGCGACTGGGGCAGGGGGGTCTGATCCTCTGTCGAGACGCGCGCGTAGCCGATCAGGGGCATCAAAACAGGCCGTTTGCAGTTTCATGTACCATCAATAAACGACCGTTTGTAAACGGATGCAAGAGCGCGCGCTCTAGCGCTGCTTACCGGAATGCCCTTGGTTTCCATACAAAGAGCGCGATCAGAGAGCCCTCGCCGATCATCGCCCGCGCGTGCTATATAGGTGGCGTGCGCACATTCCTACAAAACCCTTGGGTAAAATGCAAAATTCCATTATTTTGCGCATATGATGCCTAAAGCACCTTCCATGTATGATGACCCTGACGACGTCCTCGCCAACGCCGAGGAGGGCGAACAGGCATCCGAAGACGACCTGTGGTTCCTGCCCGGCCCGATGGAGGATGAACCAAATTATCTGCCGCCGGGGCCGAAGGCTGAGACACGTGAAACCGTGGTCCTCGACGATTGGCGAATCGCTGAGGCGGGCAATGCCGCCCGCCTCGCCCGTGTCGCAGGCCGGTTCGGCGCGCTGGACGACCGTCTGAAGCGCGGCCCAGAAGGCTGGCGGCACAGACTCGCCCTGATCGAGGCCGCAGACCTTAGTTGGTTCGTGGGCGATCGGATCAGCCAGGACCGGCTGGCGCTCTGGATCTCGCTACGTCTGACCGGCGTCCAAGACGACACGGCGGCGCTAGTGCGAGTCGGATGGGCAGTGCGGCGGCTGACGGGTGGGCCGGGAGCCGAGCTGGACCTCTCTGCCTTCCTCGACCGCCGTGACCCCGAGAACGTCGACGATGATGCCGAGCCTTTCGCGGATCGCGCTGGTGGTTGGCTAGAGCTCATGACGCACGCCGCCGATCTGCACCCGATTACCCGCGCAGGCATCGGCTTTCACCTGTGGAGCCTCGCGGGTCTCGGGCAGCATGGTGACGGGATGGAAGCGGCAGTCACTGCGGCACGGATCGCGGCAAGTGAAGGGAAAGGGGCAGTCTTTGCGCCGCTCGCGATGGGCGGGGCAGGGGGGCTTCGCGCTGGTGGCCAACCGGCTGACCGTCTCGCGCGGTGGCTCGACGGCATGGAGACGGCATGCCTGACCGCGACGCGCCACCTTGACGACATCGAGGCATGGTCGATGCGGGCGGAAACGGAGATGGCACCGCTCTCGGGCAAGACGCCGCCTGTTCTCCGCGCTGTGCTGACCGAATGGCCACTCGTCTCTGCCCCGATGGCCGAGGCCCTGACTGGCAACAGCCGCGCCGCAGTCCAGCGCAACCTCGCTTGGATGGAGGTGCGGGGCTTGATCCGTGAGGTGACAGGGCAGGGGCGGTTTCGGATGTGGCGCGCAGCGACTTGAAGATCGATGCATACCCAAGCTCTACAGCATAAAGGCTAAGCGAATTGTTTGTCCCAAGCGCACTGTCACTGCCCATCGCGGCCAGCGCTTGGCCCAGAAAATCCGACCACATGTCCGAGAGGTACAGAAAAACACAAGGCAAGCGGAGATTATTTTTGCAGTGCAATGACGGCTGAGCCTACTCGAGTACGCACTTCAATCCCTTCGGACTCTACGGCACGGACGATGGCCAAGAGATCCTGTCGTGCGGCATGCAGCTGATCAATCAGTGTGATGACGATATCGAGGGCGTTTTCATCCAGTTCCAGATCGTTGGTCAACTCGCACAGCAACCGCAAGCGGGCGAAATCGACTTGGCGGAAGGAATGTGAGGAGGAATTCTCGGTCTCCCGGCGCAATGGAATGACCAATTGGGTTTCAATGAAGGCAAACAGGCGGGTACGCGTCAGCCCCGGAATGGCGGCAAGGACTTCATCCTCGGTCAGATGCTCATTCATGATGCAGCCTCGTTAAGCAGTTCAACGCGCGGGTTGTGGGAATGATTCTTGCGCCAGTCCGTCATGAAATCGCGCAAGATATCGTCGACCACAGGCGGTGCCACGATCTTCAATTCGACAAGCTGATCACCGCCCGCCTTGCCCGACACACCGGGCACGCCGCGCCCTCGCAGGCGAAGAACCCGTCCGGAACTCACACCTTTTGGAACTGTCAGACTGACCGGTCCCGAGATGGTTGGGGCGGTGACCTTTGCCCCGAGGACCGCCTCGTCGATGGTGATGGGCAGGATCACCAGGATATCGTCGCCGTCCCGCTTGAATACCTGATGCGTGCGCACTGAGAGGGTGATCAGCGCGTCTCCCGCTGGGCCGCCGCCATAGCCCGGCCCTCCCTTGCCACGCAGACGCAGGGTCTGGCTGTCCTGCGACCCCTGCGGTATCCGTACTGCGATGTTTTCCCCCTCCGGCAAGGTGATGCGCATCTCGCCGCCACGCACGGCATCAAGAAACGGCACCTCCAGCATGAAGCGAAAGTCAGGGCCGGGCATAGGGAATCCACGTTCGCCGAAATCCCCGCCGCCCTGGCGCGTTCGCTGGCGCAGGATTTCTGCAAAAATGTCAGCCGGATCAACGTTACTCTCAAACCCGCGCCGTTGCTGGTACGGATTTCCTCCGGCCTCGGCAAAATCGCGGTAATATTGTCGCTGCGGCCGTTCAGCACCCGCCCCATCGATCTCGCCCGCGTCGAAACGGGCACGGGTGGCGGGATCCTTCAGCAGGTCATGGGCGGCAGCAATGGCCTTGAACCGCGCCTCAGCCCCGGTGTCGTCGGGGTGCAGGTCAGGGTGGCTGGTGCGCACCAGCTTGCGGTATGCCTTTTTGATGTCATCCGGTGTGGCGGATCTGGTAAGGCCAAGCACTTGATAGGGATCGACAGTCATCCGTCAGCCTTCCCTTTCCGGCAGGACTACACGCCTCCTGCATCACACGGGGATGCAGGTCCGGGCCTTGATGCAGATCAGTACATGGCGAAAAGCAAGCCAGTATCATGATCTGATCGACCGTCTTCCGTCCCATCCGGGCTGTTTGCGGGCTTGGAGAGGCAGATGGAAACGCCGGAACAACAGCTGAGGTCCGATCTTTCAGCCGGGGGCGCAGTCGCGTTCACCGGCAAGGCCGGCGAGCCTGGTTTGCCGGCGGTGCGTCCGCAACTTGCGGCGCCGGTATCCAGGCCATCGCGGCGCGTCTGGATCTGGGCCATTGGCGGCGTCTTTGCTGGGGCGGCGGCTTTGGGCCTTTACTTTGAGCCTTGGGCGGGCGGGCCACTTGCCGTTGCGGTGGAAACCTCCGCGCTTGCCCCCGCGACACGGGTCCTGGCCGTCAATGGCAGGATTGCCGCTCTCCATACTGTCGACGTGCGCGCGCTGGTCGGTGGGACACTCGCGGATGTACCGGTGGCCGAAAGTGACGCCGTGGAACGGGACCAAGACCTGGCCAGGATCAACGCCGCCGCCCAACAGGCTGTGGTGCGGCAGGCCGTGGCGGGGCTCGACGCCGCCCTTGTGGCTGAGGCGCAGACAACGGACACATACGCACGGACAGAGGCACTTGGCGAAAATGTTACGCGATCAGCTCTGGAGGCCGCCGCGCGCGCCGTTCAATCTGCAGAGCAGGAGGTGGCGCGGACCACGGCGTTTGTCGATCAGGCAAGGCTGCAGCTTGACAACTACACGATTCGCGCGCCCATGACGGGCACGGTTCTGGCATTGAATATTGAACCAGGCCAAAGCATTGATCCCTCGACCCTGCTGATGACGATAGCCGACCTTGAGCAACTGGTCGTCGAGACGGATGTGGACGAAGCCTACGCCACCGAGATCCGCACAGACTTGCCCGCCGTGATGCAACTGACCGGTGAAGCAACCCTGCGCGATGGCCGTGTGACTAGGGTCTCAAGGCTGGTCAATGCGGCGACCGGAGGTCTGGCGGTCGAACTCAGCTTTAACGCGCCGGTGATTGCCCCGGTCGGCTTGACCGTGACGATCAACATCGTCGTGGACAGCCTTGATGCTGCGATCACCGCGCCACGTGCGGCAATCCTGACGACCGAGGTGGGCGATGCAGTTTTTGTCGTAGTGGATGACACAGCGCAACGTCGCCCGGTATCGGTGATCGACTGGCCCGCCACACGGCTGATCGTAACCGACGGGCTGGCACCGGGCGACTTGTTGATCCTCGACGCGACGGGCATCACCGACGGACAAGCGGTGCGCGTGGAGGCGCCCTGATGCTTTATGCGCTCAAGATTGCCACCCGCTACCTGACCGCCAGCAAGTCGCAGACCTCTCTCCTGGTTCTGGGGGTTGCGGTGGGCGTGTTCATCTTCATCTTCATGTCGGCGCTGATCGGGGGGTTGGCGGAGTTCATCCTGTCGCGCACGGTGGGTGACATCAGCCACGTCACCATCACGGCCGAGGACCGCGACCCCGCCATCCTGATCCGCCTTGATGGGCACGTGCTTGCCGTGACCGAGCGGGGAAGCGCCCGCACGGCAACGCTGGCCGAGGCCGTAACGTTCATTCCCTTGATCGAGACCATACCGGGTGTGGTCGCCGTCTCGCCCCAGATCACCGGTGCAGGGTTCCTGACACGTGGCGCGCAGGTGGCTCAGGTTTCGGTGACCGGGCTGGAGCCGGGGCGCGAATCCGCCATCCTCGATCTGGACGGCTACATCACCCAAGGCTCGGCCCGCTTAGGCTCAGGGCTGATCGTGCTGGGCGAGACCCTGGCCGACGACCTGTCGTTGCGGATGGGACAGACACTGCGGTTGCAATCCTCCACCGGGGTCTCGGCTGTGCTGACGTTGAGCGGCATCTACGACACCGGCAACGGCATGATCGATGGCAGCAGCATCTATGTCGGCCTGTCCACGGCGCGGACGCTCTTCGGTCTGCCGCAAGGCGTCACACGGATCGAGATCAAGTTGGCCGACCTCAACGCCGCCGACGCCACGGCGCTGCGCATCCGGGCGCTGACCGGGCTGGATGCCGTGCCCTGGACCGATGGCGCCGAACAACTGATGGAGGCGCTGAACGCGCAGGCCCAGACCGGGTATTTCCTCAAATCCTTTGCGCTGATCACCATCGTGATCGGGGTGGCCTCGGCGCTTTTGCTGTCCACCTATCGCCGCCGCCCGGAAATCGGGATCATGCGCGCGATGGGGGCGGGGCGCGGGTTCGTGATCTTCGTGTTCGTGACACAGGGCGCGCTGATCGGGCTGATGGGCGGGCTGTCCGGCGCGGCACTGGGCTATCTGGCGTTGCTGCCGTTTCCGTCGCGGGACGCGTTCGAGGCGGGCACCCTGCCGATGGACATCACCCAAGGCTCCTATGGCCTCGCGATCACGCTGACGGTGATTGGCGCGATCCTGGCCTCGATTCTGCCCGCACGGGCGGCGGCGCGGGTCGATCCGGTCACGGCCATTGGTCAATGACCGCGCTGCTGGAGGTGTCGGACCTGGTCAAGACCTTCGGGACCGGCGAGGCAGAAACCCGCGTATTGCAAGGGCTGTCGCTGACGCTTGAGGCCGGCGAGATGGCAGCACTGCTGGGTCCGTCAGGGTCGGGCAAAAGCACACTTCTGACGATCCTCGGCACGCTGATGAAGCCGACTTCGGGCAGCTACACCATGCTCGGGCAGAATCTGGTGGCCGCCGATGACCGCGCCCTGACCGAGTTTCGCAATCGCCATATCGGTTTCGTCTTTCAGTTCCATAACCTGCTGCCCGACTTCACCGCGCTGGAAAACGTGGTGTTTCCCACGGCGGTGCGTGAGGGGCGCGAAACCCCTGCTGCGCGGGCGCGCGGGCGGGACTTGTTGACCCGCATGGGGCTGGAAGACCGGGCCGACTTCGCTTCGGCCAAACTGTCAGGCGGGCAGAAACAGCGCGTCGCGGTAGCTCGGGCACTGATGAACAGGCCCGAACTGGTGCTGGCGGACGAGCCCACCGGCAACCTCGACCGCGCATCTGCCCTGCAGGTCATGGACCTGATCGCCGAGATCAACCGCGAAGAGGGTACGACCTTCCTGATCTCCACCCACGACGAAAAGATCGCGGGCCTGTGCCGGCGCCAGATCGTGGTGGGGGATGGAGTTGTCACGGGGTGACTGGTCGCGTTGTCGGTGGTCGTTGAAGAATGATCTACGCCGCGATCCATGGGAATTTTGAGCTCCTATCGCGCGAACTGATAGTCGAGCAGCGTGACTGTTCCCCGGAAGTAGGGCCGCTCACCCTGCGGTGTGATCCACGCCACCTCGCCGTGAAAGGGGACGATCATGCCGTCAACCGGGCGGTAGTCTCGAAAGCTGCCTTCCCATGGCATCATGACGGTCTCGCCCCCCACCAGCGCATCGCGCGCTTCGACCCGCATGCCCGAGACCAGCCCATCCTCGCCAAATCGGAACAGCATGGTCAGCGTGATCGGCCCTTCGGTGAGCGTGGCCTGTGCCGACGTGTCATCCACGGGTTGCCAGGTGACGCCTTGCCCGGGCAGCAGGACGGTCGGATACCACACGCTTTCGGCCAGCCAGCGCATCAGCTCGCCCCGTGCGATTTCCCCCACGCCTTCGGCGGTGCCCAACGGGATCAGCCCGAGGATCGAGGGCCGCAACAGCCCCTCGCCTGCGACATAAGCGTCATGGACCCGGCCCGGCACCCCGGGGAAAAGCATGATCCGTGCGTCCCAGACAAATCCCGGGCGATTGGCAACGACGCGATGCGTCGAGGTGAACGGCTTCCATTGTGGTTCATCGAGGCTCATGTTGAACATGCCGTCGATCCCGAGATCGACTGATCGGATCATTGGCTGGCCGTCTGTCAGAACCCGCTCGAAGTATTGCCCGACCGGCGCAGGAAGATCAGCGATGTCGCGGGCATCGTAGCGTACGGCAGTATAGGGAATTTCGGCAGCATCCAGCCGCGCGACAAGGACACGCGTCACCTCTTTCCAGCGCCACGCACCAAAGGCCACGACACCGCCGTAGAGGATCGCGACTAGGATCAGCGCAGCAGCGGTCCATTTCAGGATATCCATTTCGTTATCTCTCCGGGCTGGACGGGTGCGCTGACACGGTCATGTCCACGATGTCGTTGCGGACCAGAAAGCGCCCCTGAAATCGGATGGGAACCGGGATGCCCGAGAACGGCCTCTCCGGCGTGCCCGGGCGTTGGGCGTGAATGTGCAGATGCGGCTCGCCGGTTTCTCCGGAATTGCCGACCTCCCCGATCTGCTGACCTACAGAGACGCTCTCGCCCGTCTGGACGCGCAAGCTGCCCAGACGAAAATGAGCGAGCAGGATGTCGATGTCGTCGCAGCGCAAGAGGACATGGTTGCCGGCCGGATAACCTTCGTCGACCATGGGCACAGGCATATCGGGGCGGTCGCCGATCGCCACCATAACCCCGCCCGCGCAGGGTGCAAGCACGGGTGTGCCGAAGATGGCATAGGCCGACGGGTCCGAAGGCTGGATACCAGCGGTGCGAAACCCCAACCGATTTACGGCGACAAGATCGACGCCATAGCCACTGCCGCTAAACCCGGCGTGCAAGGGATGGGAAGGGTCGATCAGCGCCGCATGCGCATTGATCGATGGTGACGCTCCGCCGTTGGCAACGAGATAGATCCCAGGGGCCAGAGGCCAGTCAAGGTCGATTACCTGACCATCGGGGAGATGACGCGCCGAGATCGCTGCCCATGACTGCGCACCGGAAAATCCGGCTACAACGACCAGAACCGCAGCCGTCAGGTATCCCGAACGGCTGCCGGGCAAGCCGGGTCTGGCTGGCCCCCGAATCAGATGCAACGTCAAGGCGGCCACGAGCGAGAGGGCCAGCAGATAGGGAACCCACCACGGCGGAAACACCCATACACCCTGCAAGGCAGCCATCAGTATCAAGAGCGCCGCGGCAAGGGTCAGCAACCAGAAGCCAGCCTGATTGCGCGGCGGCAGAAGCGCCATCCACAGGATCAGTGCCAGGGGCAGAAGCGTCTGCAGGACGTAGACGAGCATCATGGTGGATTTCCCGCCTTGGCTAGTTGCGGGCCGGGCTTCAGCATCACGGCGACCGCGAGCACCATCACGAGCCCCATGACGATGGTGTAGGGTCGCGTATCGCCGCCGGTCGGCATGATCGGCAGCACCAGCGACGACCAGTTGATCGCCCCGTGCAGCAGGATTGCGGGCAGGACGCTGAACTGCGTGTTGACGGACAGTCGCGCAAAGACCACCGACAGGGCAACAGTGCTTGCCAGAAACAACCCCATCGGCAATTCGGCCTGCGCCGTGCCGGGCATCCAGAATAAGGGCAGGTGCCAAAGTCCCCAGACGACACCAATCAGGACCGCTGCCCATCGCCAACCCCAGAGTTCCGTCAGCGCAGGCAGCGCGTAGCCGCGCCAGCCGAATTCCTCGCCCAGGGGGCCGCCAAAAACCGTGATGAGGGCGAATTGCGCGACGATGATCAGGATCGGACCCTGAACCGGCATGGGCGGTATCGTGCCGCCAGTAACCGCATGTAGGGCGAGTGCGATGGCCATGGCCAGCGGTGCGGCAAGCATCGCAAGCGCATACCATCCCCATCCTAGCCGCCAGCGCAGGCAGCGTGTGAGCCAGCGTGCGAAACCCGCCTTGCCCTCGAACGCCAGGACCGTAACGAAAGCGCCCACGCCCGGACCGAAGGCTGACGCCAGAAACAGCGCCCCGCTCAGGCGCGGCGCTGACGGGCCAATCAGCGAGACGGCGGCCCATAACCCCCATGTCCATCCGAAGCTCAGCGCAACAAAGGTCCAGATTGCAGCTTGCGGGTGCCGTTGCGTTGTTGCCTGAAGTGTCGCTGCGATCATCGTGTCGCTCGACCCTGCCAAAAGGCGGCTGCCAGCAGTGCTGCAAGCATAGCTCCGGCGACCGGCATCCCCAGATCCTCGGGGATGCCAAGCTGCAACGCGGCAGACAGCCCGATGAGTGACCACAGGATCGGGATGATGGACAGCCAGACAACCCAACGCCCATGGGCGATCATCAGTATCCCGATCGTGAAGATCGTCGTCGGGCATGGCGCTACGCCGAATAACGGGCCGGCCATCAATCCATGTCCCGTCCAGATCCCAAGGGCAGGATAGACCGCCAGTGCATAGATAATTGTCATCAGGCCCGCGATGGACCGAAGATCTCGGCGCGGGCGCAGGTCGCCGGGTTGAATGGCACTAGCCAGCAACAGCACGGCCTGAAGGACGAAGAAAGCCGCAAAGACCGGAGCAATCGGATTGATCGGCGCAAAGAAAATCAGGTGATAGCCGATGCCGTTGACTGCCCAAAGCACTGCCAAGCCCATAAACCCCAGCCGCATCAGCGCATGGCTCTGCACGACAAATGCAAAGCCTACGACAAGCCCCAGCCCATAGGCGACGAACTGAAACGGCCAGATCGCCGCATTGTAGGCAGCAAAGACCGCAAGGAACTCGTCGATGGTGAAGGGAATGGTCACACCATGACCGCTTCAGCGGGCCTGCGCGCCGACATCGGCATCGCGGCCGCGCGGCCGAATCGCATCACGATGTCGGGTCTGCGCCCCGGAAGACCGACCAGAGCGGCGAGGTCGGCTCGCAGACCCGGTACTTCGACGGGCTGGTTGATGTATGCGGTCTTCAATCCCAGCGCGGTTGCCTGCAAGGAAAACCGTTGGCAGGCGCGACCAGCCTGCACCCAGTGTTCGGGGTTGTCCTGTGCTGCCACAAAAACCACAATCCCCAAGGATGTGTTGATCTGGCGCGCATATTTCTCGTTCTCCGCCTGCGCAGTGAACACCATGTCAAAGATGCGTGGCCCCAGCCAATCCGGCAGAGCTGGGTTTCCGCTGGCGACGCTGTAGAGGCCATCGCCGGTTTTCATCGCCGCTGCCGGATTGAACCGCAGCCAGTGCATGAGTTCCGTCACGAAGGCCGGGTCGGCCATCTGCGCGGTGTTGCCCGCGATCACGAGATCGCGCAGTTGGTCGATCTGGAGCCGCTCGGTGATCAGGACCAGATCGATACCGGGCATGGCCGCCGCGGCTTCCAGCAGGCGCAGGTCGGCAGGGCTGACCGGGCTGCCGTTATAGTCCGACCGGGTGGATTGCCGCAGCGGGATCGCATCGAACAGGGCGGCACCGTCGCCGGTGCTAGTGCCAAACTCGTGGGGTACCGCACCGTCCCCTGCCGGGTCGACGAGGGTCCCGCCCCCGCGCCCTGCGGCATACGCCGCAAGCGCCAGGTTCTCGACCGCGCATCCGAGGCTAGCGAACAGGTGGTGGTCATCGGGGTCGACGACAGGCGTGCGGCGGGTGAAATCCGGCAGGATGTCGATCCCCCGCGCATCTGCCTGAAAAAGCCAAGCCTGCGTGTTGTGCCCGTTCGCCGCGAGTGTGGCATAGAGGATCAGGTCTCGGTCGGATGCGGGGACCGGCAGGGTTTGCCGCTGACGAGCAGCATAGGATGCCATCTCTCCAGCCGATCCGATGCCGCGCCATCCCAGCCAGCCTGCGCCGCCAAGACCCGCCAGCACCGCCCCGCCCCCGATCAACAGGCGCCTGCGACGGATCGTCATGTCGCCGCCTCGTTGCGGCGCAGCAGCATTCCACGCGGCAGAACGAAGGCCGCCAGCGTGCCGATTCCCAGCATTGTCAGGCCCAGCACGAAGAACCAGCCCGCCACCGGTACCAGCCAGGCGAGTCCGGCAAGGAAAGCGCCAAGGCAGGCCAGCCCGAACTTGCCCGCGATATCGTCCGGCATCGGGCGGCCCGCCGCCATCCATAGCCCGACGCCCAACACATAGGACCCTAGCGCATAGCCCGCAAAGATTGCCACGGCGGTGACGATCAGCATGACTGGCAGCAGGAACACACCGATGATGGTCAGCATCAGCACAAAGCCCGATCCGGCCAGCGCCGAGGTCACCAGGAACCCCGACCAGATCGCCCGGCCCGGATGCGCCAGCGCCAGTTCCCGCCAGCCTTGCACCGCCTTTGGCGCAATGGCGATCACCATGGCCACGATCAGGCCCGAGATCAGGACACCCAGCAGAAAGCCACCGATGATCTGCCAGACTGACGGCTGCATAGACATCATGCCGGACCAGTCGCCCTCGTCATAGTTCGCCCGCTGCTCGATCGTGACCCGCGCCGCATCAGCAACGGTCTCGGGCACGCTGACGCTTTCGGGATCCTCGGCATAGATCGTCAGCGTCCCTGCAACCATTGCTCCGGGGCCGAACACGATGTCGTCGGCCACCAGCACAGTATCGCCCGTGATGGCACCGGTCAGGTCGACGTCGGCCCCGAAAATCAGTGCATAGCCTCCGACGGACCCCACCGTGATCTCTGACCCGGTGGCGCGCAGGTTGCCTGTGACGGTCTGCGTGATCACCTCATAGCCCGTGACGGTGGCATCGCCCTCCACCGCCCCGGTAACCTCTACCCGGTAACCGGCCGCGAACAGATCGTCCGACACCGCGCTCTCGACCTTCACGCGCCGCCCGGCCAGATACACCGACCCGGCGACAGGGGCTGCTACGACCACGCGATTGCCTGCCATGAACAGATCCTGCACCTCTGGTCCGTCGAACCGCAGGGTTTCGCCCGCCTCGTATCGGTCCTGCCCGATGGTCAGCAAAGAAGTCTCGGCAAGGGCCGGGCCCGCCAGAAGGCAAAAGACCAGGATCAGGGATCGCAACATGACGGAGTTTCCTTTTGAGGTTTCGTCACTGTAGGAGGGAAGCCTTCAGCCGGTCGTAACCTGCGTCAGTCTCTTGCCTGCCCATCCGCCAGCCGGACACGCCTGAAAAGCACGTCCTGTCGCAGGATCTCGCGGGCGCGCTGTGGTTCTTCGAACAGCGGGCTGTGGGCCGATGCATCGAATGTGTAGAACCCCTTTACCGGGGCATCTATCTGGTCGAAGAACATCCGAGCCAGGTCGTGGTTCGCTGTCAGGTCATGCGCGCCGGTAAAGAAGTACACCGGCAGATCGAGCCGGTGGATTCGGGCCGTGAGGTCCGTTGCGATGAAATCGTCCCACAGGAAACGTCTGGACCATGCGAGGCCACGCCAGATATTCACCTTCTCGCCCAAGGTATAGGCCCGGCATCGCCACACAGGAAGAAACACACCGATGAGTGTCGAGGCCATGTCGCGTGTGGTACCCACCCCCAGCCGGTGCATCGCATCATCGCGCACCCGCATCCATGCCGCCGAGAGGCCATCCGCCATGCTGACTGGTGCCTGTTCGAGCCTGCGCACCATACGGGTGTCGCCTCGCTCGCGGTATTGCTCCAGCAGAAAGCTGTGCGCCGCGACTTCCGAGCGAAGCTGGAACGAGACCTGGCCCATGGCGATATAGGCTCGATAGCGTTCGGGCGCCGCGGCTGCGACCTGGACGCCTAGAAAGCTGCCCCAGGAATGTCCGAGAAGGATGATCTTGTCCTGGTCGAAACGTTCCCGCAGATAATCCGTCACCGCGATCGTATCGGCGATCAACTGCGCGACCGTCATGCTCTGCGGCGGGATGTCGGGGCTGTAGGACAGGCCCGCCCCGCGCTGTTCCCACCACACCACAGTGAAGTCCTGTTCCAGCCCCGCGGGATGGGTGGCGTTCAGAAAGAATTCGGGCATGCCCGGGCCGCCGTGTAGAAATAGCAGCACTGGATTGGCGATGTCAGTGCTCTGAATGATCAGCCCCTGCCGGACGCCGTTGATCTGCAAAAACACCCGTTCCGAGAGGCTTCTGGCAATGCGACGTCCACGGTCATCGACCAGTTTGGGCGGTTGGCCAGGGCTCCAGGCCCGCAACAAACCGCCGGTGCCCAAGGCTGCAGTGCCGAGAACCGCCGCACCGCTGGCGATCAGAAGCTTGCGCCGGTTACTCCGAGGCAACACCGTCGAACTCTTCATCCGAGGCTTCGGCTTCAGCCTTCTCTTTCTGGACCAGCTGATCGACGTGGTGGGGCGGGCCGTAGAGCGTGTAGACATGCAAGCGCTTGTCGCCGGTATTGATCAGGTTGTGGACCGCTCCGGCGGGAATGATGATGCAATCGCCATCCTTGATCTTGTGGGACACGCCGTCGATAACGGCCCGGCCCTTGCCCTTTTCAATGCGAATGAACTGGTCATGGCTTGCGTGGGTCTCGGATCCAATGTCCTCTCCGGGTTTCAGGGCCATCAGCACGAGTTGCACATGATGCCCGGTGTACAGCACCTGCCGGAAATCATCGTTCTCTTCGGTCAGCTTCTCGATATCCGCAACATAGCCCTTCATCGTGGTGTCCTTTTCCATACCTGATTTTGGCCGCGCCCGGTCGGACGCCAACTTGCGAGTAGTTAGGGCGCAATTGCCTGCTCCGTCCCTGATGCACATCAGTGCATGGGGCGGTCCAACGGATCATGTTCGGGTCAAACGCCGCGCGAAGCGCAAGGCGCGACCTTGAAAGGAGACCCAATGCGTAGCGCAACACCCGCAGGGCGGGTCCATGCCGTGCGCGGCGCGGTGGTCGATGTGCGCTATTGCGCGGGCGCACTGCCCGCGCTGAACGAGGCGCTACTGGTCGAATGGGACCGCCCCGGCCCGCTGATGCTGGAGGTGCAAGGCCATCTGGACCTGACGACGCTGCGCGCGGTCGCCCTGCAGGCAACGGCGGGCTTGTCGCGTGGTGTGCCCGTGCGCGCATCCGGCGCACCGATCACCGTGCCGGTGGGGGCTGCGGTGCTGGGGCGGCTTCTCGATGTGACGGGTGGCCTGCGCGATCTTGGCGATGCGCTGCCAGACGACACCCCGCGCCGGTCGATCCATGCCGCCCCGCCGCCGCTGTCCGCGCAAAGCACGACGACCGAGGTGTTCGAGACCGGGATCAAGGTGATCGACCTGCTGACGCCTATGGCCCAGGGCGGCAAGGCCGCGATGTTCGGCGGTGCGGGTGTTGGAAAAACGGTTCTGGTGATGGAACTGATCCACGCCATGGTCGAAAACTATGACGGCATCTCGGTGTTTGCGGGCATCGGCGAGCGGTCGCGCGAGGGGCACGAACTGCTGACTGAGATGACGGAGTCAGGCGTTCTGCCGCGCACAGTGCTGGTCTATGGCCAGATGAACGAACCCCCCGGTGCGCGGTGGCGGGCGCCCCTGACCGCGCTGACCATCTCGGAATACTTCCGCGACACGAAACACCAGAACGTTCTGCTGCTCATGGACAACGTGTTCCGCTTTGTCCAGGCGGGGGCCGAAGTGTCCAGCCTTCTTGGTCGCTTGCCCTCACGCGTGGGCTATCAGCCGACGCTGGCCACCGAAGTGGCAGGCTTGCAGGAACGCATCGCGTCGGTCGCGGGCGCGGCGGTGACGTCGATCCAGGCGGTCTATGTGCCCGCCGATGATTTCACCGACCCGGCGGTGACGACGATTTCGGGCCATATGGATTGCGTCATCGTGCTGAGCCGCGCCTTGGCAGGGCAAGGGTTCTATCCTGCCATCGATCCGCTGGCGTCATCCTCCACGCTGCTCGATCCGGCCGTGGTGGGCGAGGACCATTACCGGACCGCCAGCGACGTGCGCGAGATTCTGGCGCGGTTTGCCGAATTGCAGGACATCATCTCGCTTCTGGGCGTCGAGGAGCTGGGCAGCGCCGACAGGATCATCGTCACCCGCGCGCGGCGCCTGCAACGTTTCCTGAGCCAGCCGTTTGCCGTGACAGAGGCGTTTACCGGCACGCCGGGCCAGTCGGTTGCCCGCGCCGACACGCTCGCTGGATGCCGCGCGATACTGGATGGCGAGGCGGACGAGTGGGCCGAGGCGTCGCTCTACATGGTTGGCACGTTTGACGACGCGCGTTCGAAGGAGGGCGCGCAATGACCCGCTCCATGACCCTGCGCATCATGACCCCGCTAGCAATCATTGTGGATGAACCGGCGAGCCACCTGCGCGCGGTGGACGCGAGCGGCAGCTTCGGCATCCTGCCGGGTCATGCCGACTTCCTGACCCGTCTAGCGGTCTCGGTTGTCTCCTGGACCGCCCCCGACGACGCTGCCCATTTCTGCGCCGTTCGGGGTGGCGCGCTGACGGTGCGGGCGGGCCATGTCGCGATTGCTACACGCGAGGCCGTGACGGGCGACGATCTGGCAACGCTAGACCGCGAGGTGCTGGCCCGGTTCCGCGCCGAGATGGATGAAGAACGGGTCGAACACGTCGAAACCACCCGCCTGCACCTGAGTGCGATGCGACAGATGCTGGCGCGGTTGCAGCCGAAACCACGGGGGGCGGGGGTATGAGCGAACCCGATGAGAAAGACCCGTTGCTCCGCGAAGTGCGCACCCATCAGGCCCGCCGCGCGGCGTGGGAGCGTGATGGAGAGCCCTCGGTCGGGCGTCGGCTGGCGCAGATAGGCGTATTGGGCTGGATCATCGTCGCGCCGATGCTGGGCGGGATTGCTTTGGGCCGCTGGCTGGACGGGCGATTTGACACTGGACTGTTCTGGACCGCACCGCTGCTGATGGTCGGGCTTGGCCTTGGCGGCTGGTTCGCCTGGCGCTGGATGGACAGCGCATGAGCGATCTGGTGATCCTGGCGTTGTGGCTGGCGGGCGGAGTGGTGATCGGCCTGCTCTATTTCCGTATGGTGCGGCACAGCGCCGATCTGATGCTGTCAGGGCAGCGGGGCGGGCCGCTGTTCGGTCTGGCGCTGGTTCTGCTGCGCATGGCGGGGCTGGGCGGGGTGCTGATCTTCGCGGCGATACAGGGGGCGGGGCCTTTGCTGGCGGCAGCCCTTGGGCTGCTGATTGGGCGCTTTGCCATAATGCGGTGGGCGGCCTGATGGAAAGCCCGCTGGAAACATTTCCGCTGTTTATGTTGGGTCCGGTGCCGATCATGGCGTCGGTCGTGGTGACATGGGCGATCATGGCGGTTCTGGTGTCAGGCGCGGCCCTGCTGAGCCGGCGCCTGACCCCCGTGCCGTCAACGGCGCAGGCCATTGCGGAACTGCTGGTCGGCACGGTCGATCAACAGATCCGCGATGTAACCGGCGCCGCGCCCGCTTCCTACCGCGCCTTCGTCGGCACGTTGTTCCTGTTCATCCTGATCGCCAACTGGTCATCGCTGATCCCAGGCGTTACACCTCCGACCGCCACGTTGGAAACACCTGCCGCCCTGGCCGCCATCGTCTTTCTTTCGATCATCTACTTCGGCATCCGGGACGGCGGCGTGGGCGGCTTTCTGCGCGGCTTTGCACTGCCTAACCCGGTGATGATCCCGCTCAACATGCTGGAAAGCGTCACCCGTAGCTTTTCGATGTTCGTGCGCCTGTTCGGCAACGTGATGAGCGGGGTGTTCGTGATCGCCATCGTCGGATCGCTTGCCGCCCTTTTGGTGCCGATCCCGCTGATGGTGCTCGATCTGCTGACCGGGGCCGTGCAGGCCTACATCTTTGCCGTGCTGTCGATGGTGTTCATCACGAGTGCCGTTGAGAAGGGCAAACCCCAACCAGCCCCCGAAATAGAGGAGTCCTGAATGGATTATGTCCCCCTGATCAGCATCTTTTGCGCAGCTTTCGCAGTGTCGTTCGGCGCACTCGGCCCGGCACTGGCCGAAGGGCGCGCCGTGGCCGCCGCCATGGAGGCCATCGCCCGGCAGCCCGAAGCCGCCAACACCATTTCGCGCACCCTTTTCGTGGGTCTGGCGATGATTGAGACAACGGCGATCTATTGCCTTGTCATCGCGCTGTTGTTGCTGTTCGCCAACCCGATGATGCCATGACCTTCGATCTTTGGACCCTTGGTTTTCAGGCGGTCAATGTCCTTGTCCTGATCTGGTTGCTGCACCGGTTCTTCTGGAAGCCTGTGGCAGGAATGATCGCCGACCGTCAGGCGAGCGCAGCGACGCTGCTGGATGAGGCAAAGGCAAAGCATGCCGAGGCCGAGGCCGCACAAGCCGAGGTTGCCGAAACACGGGCGGGGCTGGCCGCCGAGCGTGACGCGATGCTGGCCACCGCCCGCAAGGATGCGGCGGCTGCCCGCGAAACCCTGCTGGCCGAGGCGCGAGCCGAGGTGGAAATCCTGCATGACACCGCCAAAACCGCCCGCGTCCGCGCCGCCGAGACGCTGAAGGCCAACGCAATTGACGAGGCACAAGGCCTCGCGCTGACCATCGCTGGTCAGCTTGTGGCGCGCCTTGACGGCCCGGCGACGGATGCGGCGTTTCTGGGCTGGCTTGTGGAGGGTCTTGCGGCACTGCCCGAGTCCCAACGCGCCGCGCTGGCGGGTGTGGAACTGGAGGTCGTCAGTGCCACCGATCAGGACAGCACGGTGCAGGACCGCATCGCCGCAGCAATCACAAGCGCCCTTGGCACCCCCGCCAGGCTGACCTTTCGCACCGACCCGGCGCTGATCGCCGGACATGAGCTTCACTCGCCGCATTTCAGCTTGCGCAATTCCTGGCGCGAAGATCTGGACCGCATCGCCGCGGCCCTTGGCGAAAAGGGCGATCTTTCCGATGCCGCATGATGCGCTCTGGCTGAAAGACGCCGCCGCCCGCGTCAGGTCCACCGCGCTCGGCCCCCTCGCCGAACACCGGGGTCGGGTCGAGGAGATTGCCGACGGTGTTGCGATGATTTCAGGCCTGCCGGACGTGCGGCTCGATGAATTGCTGCGCTTTGACACCGGGCCTTTCGGATTTGCGCAGGTGCTGGAACCCGACCGTATCGGCTGTGTGCTGCTGGATTCAGCACGGGCCCTGCAAGCGGGTGATGCGGTGCGCGGCACGGGCGATGTGGTGCGCGCGCCGGTGGGGCCTGGCCTTTTGGGCAGAATCGTCGATCCCTTGGGCCGCCCGCTGGATGGCAAGGGGCCGATCACCGCCGAAGCCGCGTTGCCGGTTGAGCGTGACGCCCCCGGCATCATCGAGCGCGATCTGGTGATCAACCCGGTTCAGACCGGGGTACTGGTGGTCGATACGCTGTTCGCATTGGGGCGTGGCCAGCGCGAGTTGATCATCGGCGATCCGGCGACGGGCAAGACGACTCTGGCCGTGGATACGATCATCGCGCAGCGCGACACCGACATAATCTGCATCTACGTCGCGGTGGGGCAGAAGACATCTGCCGTGCGCCGAGCCGTCGATGCCCTGCAAACCCATGCTGCGTTCGACCGTTGCATCGTCGTGGTGGCCGGGCCCGCCACCCCGCCCGGCTTGCAATGGATCGCCCCCTTTGCCGGCATGACCATGGCCGAGCATTTCCGCGACACGGGCGGCCACGCCCTGATCGTAATCGACGATCTGAGCAAACACGCCGCCACCCACCGCGAGATTGCCCTACTGACCCGCCAGTCGCCGGGGCGCGAGGCCTATCCGGGTGATGTGTTCTACGTCCATGCCCGCTTGCTGGAACGCGCGGCCAAGCTGTCGCAGGCCAAGGGTGGCGGATCGCTGACTGCCCTGCCGATTGCCCAAACAGAGGCGGGGAACCTGTCGGCTTACATCCCGACCAACCTGATCTCGATCACCGACGGGCAGATTGTACTGGATACGCGGCTGTTCCAGGAGGGGCAGAAACCAGCCGTCGACGTGGGCGTCTCGGTCAGTCGCGTGGGCGGCAAGACACAGGCTCCTGCGCTGAGGGATGCGGCCAAATCTCTGCGGCTGGATTATGCGCAGTTTCTGGAGATGGAAGTGTTCACCCGGTTCGGCGGCACCTTCGAGCCGCGCGTGCAGGCACAACTTACGCGCGGTGCGCGGCTGCGTGCGGTGCTGCGGCAGAACCAGCATACGCCGATGCGATTGGCGGAGGAGGTGGCGCTGGTGTTGGCGGTGCAGGACGGGCTACTGGACATACTTGCGCCCGATCAGATCACTTCGTTCCGCGACCATTTGGCCGGGCCTCTGGAAACAGAGGCCGCTGAAGCGCTGCGCAAGGTCGAGACAACGGGCAAGCTGGACGAGGCGGACAAGGCCGTGCTGCTGACCGTGCTGAACAAGCTGGCCGAATCGCGCGGTGCCGCCGATGTCTGATGCCGAGCTCTCTGCCCGGATAGACGGCATCCGCCAACTGGGCAGCGTTGTGCGCGCGATGACCGGCATCGCCGGTGCCCGTGCCCGCACCGCCCGTGCCCAGATCGCGGCCGTTGACGGCTATGCAGCCACCCTGGACGCGGCAGTGTCGCAGGGCCTGGCGGGCATGCCGCAGGAAATACCGGAGCTGAAGGCGCGTCTGGCGCTCGTGGTGTTCTGCGCCGAACAGGGGTTTGTCGGCGGGTTTACGGAGCGTGTGCTGGACGGTGTTGGCGCAATCTCGAAAGGCACCGATTTGTTCCTTATCGGCAGCCGCGGCGCGGCGATTGCTGAGGGTCGCGGACTCGAACCCGCATGGTCTGCTGCGATGCCGTCCCGCTCCGCTAGCTTGCCGAAGTTCGCGGACCGTGTACTTGGAGTGGTGTTCGCAGACGGAGATCTGCGCCCGGTGACCGTGGTTCATGCGATCTGGAAACGCGGGCAAGCAGCACTCGAACGCAGAGACCTATTTCCGCTTCTTCCATTAGAAGACGCGCGGGCAAAGGCCGCCCCCCTCATCAATCTGCCCGCCGCTGACCTATCCGCAGCGCTCGGACTTGATCAACTCCACGCAGGCCTCACCCGCGCCGCCCTCCATGCCTTTGTGTCCGAGAAAGAGGCGCGGATGGCCGCAATGTCCGCCGCATCCCGTCAGATCGAAATCGAATTAGGCGCGTTGGAAGCACTTTCACGCAGACAGCGGCAAGAGGCGATCACAGCCGAGATCATCGAGATTGCGGCAGGGGCGAAGGCCGGGCGTTGAATTCGAGGCTCTGTCGATTGTCTCCAATACCTAACCTGCGTCAGGGCGCCACTTTGGCATTGTCGCTAGGCTCAACCTGACAAGCAATTTCAGGGAAGCAGCCTCATGCCATCGACCGTAGAACCCAAGGCGAAACCGAGGTTCCGTTTCCCGTCTGCCTTCACCATCCTTTTCGCACTCATAATTTTTGTCGCAGCTCTAACCTGGGTCATCCCTGCAGGACAGTATGAGCGCGTCGCCTCCGAGGCCCTCGGGAAGGACGTGCCAATTGCGGGCACCTATGCGCCCACGGAAGCGGCCCCGCAGGGGTTTTTCGACATCATCCTCGCCCCGATCGCTGGCTTTTATGATCCTGTCGAGTATGTGGCCCGCGCCATTGATGTGTCGCTGTTCGTGCTGATCATCGGCGGGTTCATCGGGGTCGTGACTGCCTCGGGCGCGATTGATGCCGGGATCGCCCGGGCCATGGTCCGCCTGAAGGGGCGCGAGAACTGGATGATACCGATCCTGATGGCGCTGTTTGCGCTGGGTGGGACGACTTATGGCATGGCCGAGGAAACCCTGGCATTCTACGTCCTGCTTATCCCGGTGATGATCGCGGCGAAATATGACGCGCTGACGGCGGTGGCGGTGATCCTGCTGGGGGCCGGAGTTGGCGTTCTGGGGTCAACGGTCAACGCGTTTTCGACCGTCATCGCCTCCGATGCGGCGGGGATCAGTTTCGCGGATGGCCTGGTTCTGCGGCTGGTCATTCTGGTGGTCTGCTGGGCTGTCACCGTGGCTTTCGTGATGCGCTACGCCGCACGGGTCAGGGCAGATCCGACGAAGTCACTCGTCTACGACAAGAAGGTTGAAAACGAGGCGCATTTCCTCACCGAGATCCCGTCAGAGAATGTCGTATTCACCGGGCTGCACAAGATCGTTCTGACTCTTTTCGCGCTGACCTTCGGCGTGATGATCTGGGGCGTTTCGATTGGCGGCTGGTGGATGGCGGAAATGAGCGGGCTGTTTCTGGCCGCAGCCATCATCATCGGCATTATTGCGCGACTGGGCGAGGGTAAGCTGGTCGAAAGCTTCGTGAATGGCGCGCGCGACCTTCTAGGCGTGGCGCTGATCATCGGGCTCGCGCGCGGAATTGTCGTGATCATGGACGCCGGAATGATTACCGACACCATCCTGCACGCGGCGGAAACCAGCGTGGCGGGCCTGTCGCAGAACGCATTCATCCTTGTGATTTACTGGACCCAGGTGGGGCTGTCGTTCTTCGTGCCATCCACCTCCGGCCTTGCCGTTCTGTCCATGCCGATCCTTGCCCCTGTGGCCGATTTCGCTGGCGTGAAGCGCGAATTGGTCGTGACTGCCTTTGCCACCGCCAGCGGCATGGTCAATCTGATCACTCCCACATCGGCCGTCGTCATGGGTGGCCTCGCCATCGGCCGCGTCCCGTATGAACGGTGGCTGCGCTTTCTCTGGCCGCTCCTAGTGGTTCTTACCCTTATCGTCATGGCTGCGCTTGCGCTTGGCACCGTGCTTGGAGGCACCCCCACATGACCCTCACCTATGGCGTCCATTCCGAGGCGGGCGTGCTGCGCCGCGTCATGCTTCACCGGCCGGGACCGGAAATGGCGCGACTGACGCCCGCCAATGCCGAAAGCCTGCTATTTGACGATGTGCTGTGGGTAAAACAGGCGCGGGCCGATCACATGGCCTTTGTCGATGTGCTGCGCGAACGCGGCGTCGACGTGGTGCTTTTGCGCGAGATGCTGGAGGAAGTTCTCACCAACTCCGAGGCACGTAGATGGCTGCTGGATGCCCGGATCAACAACAATTCGGTGGGCCCTGGTCTGGCGGCCGATCTGCACGCCTGCCTGATGGAGATGCCCGCCGAGGCGCTGACCCACATCCTGATCGGTGGGATGAGTCGGGCGGAGCTGCCCATTCCCATGGCGGGTGTCGTGGCCCCCATGCTGCGCGACGAGGATTTTCTGCTGGCCCCGATGCCGAACCAGATCTTCACCCGCGACAGTTCCTGCTGGATCTATGGCGGCGTCACGCTGAACCCGATGTACTGGCCTGCACGGCGGCTTGAGACGCTGAATCTTGCCGCGATCTACCGTTTTCATCCCGACTTCGAGGGTGCCGGTTTTCCGATCTGGTATGGCGACCCGCTGGTGGATCACGGGCTTGCCACGCTGGAAGGCGGCGATGTGATGCCAGTTGGCAATGGCGTTGTGCTAGTCGGCATGGGCGAACGCACAACACCACAGGCGGTGGGGCAACTGGCCCAATCGCTATTCGCTGGGGGCGGGGCCGAGCGTGTAATCGCCTGTCAGTTCCCACGCGCCCGGTCTGCCATGCATCTCGATACGGTCTTCACCTTCTGTGATCGCGATCTGGTTACGGTCTTTGCCGAAGTGACCGATGCGATCCAGACCTATTCGTTGCGGCCCGGTGAAAAGGGCGGCGTAGAGGTTACGGCAGAAAAGGCACCATTCCTTGATGTCGTGGCCGAGGCCATGGTCCTGAAGAAACTGCGCACCGTGTCCACTGGCGGCAATGCCTACGAGTCGCAGCGTGAACAATGGGATGACGCCAACAACCTGCTCTGCATCAGTCCCGGTGTAGTGGTGGGCTATGCCCGCAACACCCATTCCAACACGCTGCTGCGCAAGGCCGGTGTCGAGGTCATCACCATTTCCGGTGCTGAGCTGGGCCGCGGACGCGGCGGGTCGCATTGCATGACCTGTCCGCTGATCCGCGACGCCCTGTGACGCACCCGACATTTCCTGAAAGGACCACCCAATGCCTCAGAACCTGCATGGTCGCAGTTTCCTCAAACTGCTGGATTTCTCGCCCGACGAGTTGCGCTTTCTGCTCCGCCTCGGAGCCAGCCTGAAGGAAAACAAGGCGACAGGCACCGAAAAGCAACTTCTGAAGGGTAAAAACATCGCTCTGATCTTTGAAAAGGACAGCACCCGCACGCGTAGCGCCTTCGAGGTCGCAGCCTTCGATCAGGGTGCGCATGTCACCTATCTAGGGCCATCGGGCAGCCATATCGGCACCAAGGAAACCATGAAGGACACGGCGCGGGTTCTGGGCCGGTTCTATGACGCCATCGAATATCGCGGCTTTGGCCAGGCGGATGCAGAAGTGCTGGCGCAATTTGCCGGGGTGCCCGTCTACAACGGGCTGACGGACGAATTTCACCCGACGCAGATCCTTGCCGATCTCATGACGATGCGCGAATACACCCACAAGCACCTGTCCGACATTTCGTTCTGTTTCATCGGCGACACCGGCAGCAACATGGGAACATCCCTGATGGTTGGGGCGGCCTTGATCGGTATGGATATCAGGCTGTGCGGCCCGCAAAGCCTGTGGCCCGATCAGGCATTAGTCGATCAATGTCACAAACTGGCGGAAACCAGCGGCGCGCGGATTACCCGGACCGAGAAACTGGCCGAAGGGGTGGAGGGCTGCGACTACATCTACACTGATGTCTGGGTGTCGATGGGCGAGCCCGAAGATGTCTGGGCCGAACGCATCGCATTGCTGTCGCCCTATACCGTGACGCGGGACGTAATGGCCCTGACTGGCACGCCGCATGCCAAGTTCCTGCATTGCCTGCCTGCCTTCCACAACCGTGACACCGACACCGGCGAGAAGATCTTCCAGACCTACGGGATCGACTGCATGGAGGTGACAGACGAGGTGTTCGAATCCACAGCCTCGGTCGTGTTCGATCAGGCGGAAAACCGGCTGCACTCGATCAAGGCGGTTCTTGTCGCCACGATAGGCGCCTGAGATGCGGATCGTGGTTGCCCTGGGCGGCAATGCCCTGTTGAAGCGCGGCGAGCCGATGACCGCGGAGGCGCAGCATACCAATGTCCGCATCGCGGCCGCCGCCTTGGCCAACCTAGCGCAAGAACATGAAATCATCATCGCGCATGGCAATGGCCCGCAGGTGGGGCTGATGGCGTTGCAAGCGGCCGCCTATGCGCCAGAAACTCTGTGGCCGTTGGATATCCTCGGCGCGGAAACCGAAGGGATGATCGGCTATCTGATCGAGCAGGAGCTGATGAACGCGCTGCCTAAAGGCATCGATTGCGCCACCTTGCTGACACGGGTGGAAGTTGATCCCGAAGACCTTGCCTTTGATCGTCCCACAAAACCTATTGGTCCGGTATATTCGGCAGAAGAGGCAGAGCTGGTTCGCACTAAGAACAGTTGGTCAATGGTCGAAGAATCCAAGGGCGGTTTGCGACGTGTCGTTCCGTCCCCGTTCCCGATAGCCATTTTGGGTATAAAACCGATCCGCCTCCTTGTGGAGGCCGGTGTCTGTGTGATCTGCGCAGGCGGCGGCGGCATCCCGGTGGTGCGCGGGGCAGACGGCAACATGGAAGGCGTTGAAGCGGTGATCGACAAGGATCGCACTTCGGCCTTGCTGGCGCAGGCATTGGACGCCGATGTCCTGCTGATGCTGACAGATGTCGCGGCAGTGTTCCGCAACTGGGGTGGGCCAGATCAAGTGGCCATCGGTAGAACTACTCCAGATGCGCTGGACGCGATGTCGTTTGCCGAAGGTTCGATGGGTCCAAAAATCACGGCCGCTTGTGATTTCGTGCGGGCGGGTGGGACAATGGCCGGGATTGGCCGCCTGCAAGACGCGCGCCGGATCGTTGAAGGGCATGCTGGCACGCAAGTGCGTAAGGAACCACTGCCAGCTGAAAACCGATTGCCCGGCGAAAAGAGTACGGCAAAGCTAACGAAACACCAACCTGGATCAGTGCGGAGCCATGCTTAACGATTCATCGTAGATTACAATCTTGCGGTAGACTTCGTTCCCGATGGCGCCGCCGGGTTCCTACCCCGTCCCACCCGATGCACCTGCCCCCCTCGTCAGATGCATCGGGTGGACGGCCCAATGCCTGCGCGCAGATGCGGCTCTGGGTGACCCAGAAGGATAAAAGATGACCCAATCCATGACCGGCAAGATCGTCCTCATAACTGGCGCTGCAGGTGCTCTTGGGATGGCCGCCGCAAGGTTGCTTGCGGACCGCGGTGCGTCAATCGCGGCTACTGACATCGTGGGCGCAGATTTCGGTCCACTGCTCGCGGCAATCCCTGATGCGCAACGCTTGCTGATCGTTGAGGCCGATGTGACGGATGAGGTTGCGTTCGGTGCTGCCGTAGCGGCAACTGTTGAGAGGTTCGGCACCATCGACATCTTCTTCAATAATGCAGGAATCGAGGGGCCGGTCGGCCACATCCCAGACTTTCCGACTGACGGCTTCCGCAAGGTGATGGATGTCAACGTGACGGGCATCTTCCTCGGGCTGAAACTTGTCATTCCGATCATGGCCAAGGCTGGTCGCGGCAGCATCATCAATTCCTCCAGCGTGGCCGGGCTGACCGGATCGGCCGGGCTTTGTGCCTATGTCGCCAGCAAGCATGCGGTTCTTGGCCTGACGCGAGCGGCGGCGGTCGAATGGGGGGCCAGGGGCATCCGCGTGAACTGTATAAACCCTGGCCCGATCGAAAGCCGCATGATGTCCTCGATCGAGGAAGGGGCCAGCCCCGGTGATGCGACCGCCGTTCATGACGGTTTTGCCGCGACGATCCCCATGAAGCGCTATGGGACACCGGACGAAGTCGCGCGTGTCGTGGCGTTTCTGGCGTCTGATGATGCCGCTTATGTCAACGGGGCAGCCTATACCGTCGATGGCGGCATGACGGCTGCCTGATCATTTCAGCAACGGCCCGTCGTGATCGAGATAGGTTTTGTCGAAATCGGCGAGCTCCACCAGTCCGTCAAGATCGTGGATTTCGACATGACCATGCTGGAATGTCACAAGGCCGTCCTCGCGCAATTCGCGCAAGACACGATTGACGTGAACGGCGCTCAGGCCCAATGCGTCTGCCAGCAAGTATTGCGACAGCGGGCACGCATATCCCGCAGTCGAGCCCAAACCCACCAGCTTCAGTCTTGCGCCCAGTTCGAGCAGAAAATGCGCCGTACGCTCTTTCGCATCCCGACGTCCGATGCTCACAAGATGCTCGACCACCATGGCCTCGTCGCGCGACGCGGCCCAAAGAACAGCGGTGGCAAGCCGCGGCGTTTCGCTGAAGGTCTCCAGGAGATCGCGCACCAGCACTTCGGACGCCTCGACCTTCGTGACGGGTTCGATGTTGTGATCGGAGGTGCGGAACAACACCGACCTCAGGCCGAGGAAATCGCCAGGGATCTGGAAGTCGACGATTTGTCGCGCGCCATCCGCAAGGATCTTGTAGGAACAGACCCACCCAGATGCCAAAATATAGGCCGCTTGGTTGGTCTGTCCTTGATGCACCATCTCCACTCCGGCGAGAAAAATTTTCCGCCGGCCATGTAGCCTGTCAAGCGCTAACACTTCCTTGTCGGACAAGGCAACAAATGCGCCGAGTTTGCGCGAAAATGGACTGTGAACTTCACTCAGAACAAACGCTCCTCTGTTGATGAATATCCGGGGACGGACGCGGACCCTCAAACCAAACATATGCGTCAATACAATCAGTCGGACTGATCTGCCTCAGTCCACGATACCATAAACCTGTCACATTGATGCAGTGTTCCTTTTCATCGTGTGTATCGCACCCGACATCTGCCTACGGAAGGCCAAGCCAATGCCCAACATCCCCGATGTGCCAGGAAGTGCAGCGCTTGCGATCTGCGAGTCGCTTTTGCTTGCACTGAATGACCGCAACATCCTGCCGGAACACGAGATCGTCGGAATACTCCGAGATGCTGCTGCGGCGCACGCTAATGATGCGGGTGATGACGGACAGTCGGAGCTACATGCCGCAGTCGCTACCCTGATCGATAATATTCTTGCAGGCGGAAACTCCGTTCGTCGTCGGTAGTATCGCGGGATACCGCTGTCTTCACTCCGGTAACTGCCGCGATACTGATCTGGGATAGTGCGCCTGGGGCACCGGCCCGTTAGCATTGTCGGACTTGCCCCACAACCTCGGACTGTGCAGCGCGACATGCTTGAGTATGTCTGCGAAAAGACAGTCGCCGACTCTTGAAGGGAGCTGCGATGACCTGGGATCAGATTGAAGACAATTGGGTGGAAATGACTCGGCGCATGCGGCCTTCGACGAAATTCGATAATGCCGCACCCGGGGCTCTGGCCGACGCGACGGGGCTCTTGGTCAACGGACCAGCGCTGACGCTTGCGGAGGACCTGAAAACATTCACCCGTGAGGTGGCGTGACAACCACAGCGAGGATGCGCCGACTTGTTCAACGGGCGGCCCGCAGCTTCGGATGTCGATACCCCGGTGACAATCTTTGGCACGATCCAACCCCGATCCGATCCGAGATTTTCGGCCCTGAGAGGCTCGAGCATCACGCACTGTCCTTGGCGGCTGCGCAATCGGTGGCATCTTGGCGCGGCCCGGGTGTCCGGCCATTGAAGGCGCGCGTCGAAGACAACGCGCGCTATCTGCTCACAGCTTACCGCTCCTGCGCAAAAACCTTGCAGTCCAGGCGCACCGTTACGCCCGCCGCCGAATGGCTGTTAGATAATTTCCATCTGGTCGAACAGCAGTTGCACCAGATCGGCGAAGATCTGCCTCGCGGATACTATCGTCAACTGCCCAAGCTCGCTGATGGTCCATTTGTTGGTTACCCGCGCGTGTTTGGACTAGCATGGGCCTATGTCGCCCATACCGACAGCCTTCTTTCCGGTCCCGTTCTCGCCCGGTTCGTGAAATCCTACCAGCAAGTCAGCCCGCTCTCCATTGGCGAGCTTTGGGCCGTGGCGATCACCTTGCGGATCGTGCTGGTCGAAAACATGCGCCGCCTGGCCGAACAGATCATCCTTGGCAACGAACAGCGCATGGTTGCCGACAGGATCGTCGATCAGGTACTGGGCGCGCGCAATGATCCGGCGGTGACGCCGCAGGACGCTCTCCTTGCTGCAACCGCATCGCTCGTCACCGCCCCGCTCGACGAAATCGTTTCAGCCCAGATCGCCAAACGGCTCCGAGGGTTCGACCCGGCCGAGACGCCCCTACACGCTTGGCTGCAAGACCGGCTGCACCATCAGGGATCTTCGATCGAGACGGTCGTGAAGAACGCACAGCTACGGCAAGGGGCATCGAATGTCACAATGCGCAATATCGTGACCAGCATGCGTTTGGCGTCGGAACATGACTGGGCCGACTTCGTCGAGGATATCAGTCTGATCGACAGTCGCATGCGTGCCCGGTCCGATTTCGCAGCGATGGATTTCAACTCGCGCAACGGCTACCGCACGGAAATCGAGATTCTTTCACGCCGGTCTGGCTTGAGCGAGATCGCGATCGCGGATGCCGCACTCAGGCTTGCCGCGCAAGGTGCGCCAGGCGCTGCATCCGACCCGGGGTTCAGCCTGATCGGGCCCGGTAGGCGTGCTCTGGAACGCGACATCAGGTTTGTGCCGACCCCGAGGATGCGGCTGGCTCGCCTATTAGGCCGGCATGGACTTGCGGGTTATCTGGGGGCCATCGTTCTGATTTCGGCTGTGGTTCTCGGCGCGGCGCTTTGGGCCACGGGTGTAGATGGGCCAGCATTGCTGTTCCTTGCGGTCACCGGCCTTGTCACCGCGTCGGAAGCCAGTATTGCGCTGGTCAATCTGGTCATAACTCGGACCGTGCGACCGAAACTGTTGCCCGCTCTGGATCTGGCGGGCGGCATTCCGCCTTCCCTGCGAACACTTGTCGTCGTGCCCGTATTATTGCATGATGCCGACGATCTGCAGGCGCAGATTGACCAACTCGAGGTGCATCACCTGTCCAGTACTGGCGGCGCGCTGCACTATGCGCTGCTGTCCGACGGGCCGGATGCGGCTAGCCAGACGACACCGCAAGATGCATCTCTTGTCGCCATGGCCGAGGCGGCGATGAGGCGCCTGAACGCACTGTATCCATCCGATCACGACGACCGTTTCCTGTTCCTGCATCGCCACAGGCTTTGGAACCCCGCGGAAGGCGTGTGGATGGGGTGGGAGCGCAAGCGGGGCAAGCTGGCCGAGCTGAACCGTCTGTTGCGCGGCGCCACCGACACGAGTTTCCTCCATCACGAACGTGTACCGCAGGATGTGCGGTTCGTCATCACCCTTGATGCCGACACCCGCCTGTTGCGCGATACCGCCGCACGGCTGATCGGCAAGATGGCGCATCCTCTCAACCGGGCCGTGTTCGACCCCCTGGTCCGGCGCGTGACGTCGGGTTTTGGCATTATTCAGCCACGCGTGACGCCAGCACTGCCGACCGGCTCCGACGGCTCGTTCTTCCAGCGTGTCTTTTCCAGTCCCGGTGGGATCGAGCCCTATGCGAGTGCCGACAGCAATGTGTACCAGGATCTGTTCGCCGAGGGGTCATTCACCGGCAAGGGCATTTACGATGTAGACGCCTTTGCCGCCAGCCTTGCGGGCCGCGTGCCGGACAACAGCATGTTGAGCCATGACCTGTTCGAGGGAGACTTCGCCCGTGCGGGGCTGGCGTCGGACGTCGACGTGGTCGACGACTTTCCCGCACGCTACGACACCGCCATGCGCCGCCAGCACCGGTGGGTGCGGGGCGACTGGCAGCTTCTGCCGTGGCTGATCCGCCCCGACAGTGGGCTGTCGCCGCTTGGCCGGTGGAAAGTGGCTGACAATCTGCGGCGCGCCGTGGTGGCACCTTTCACTCTGGCCGCGCTGTTCGCAGGCTGGTTATTGCCGGTGCCGATGGCAGCTATGTGGACGCTTGCGGTGCTTTTGATGCTGGCTCTGCCGCATCTTGTCGGGCTGCCATTCGCAGTTCTGCCGGGCCGGGCCGGAATCACCTCGCGCAGCCATCTTGCGGCGCTGCTGTCCGATGCGCGCCGGTCCCTGGCGCAGATCGCGCTGAACACGGCGTTTCTGACCGATACGGCGTGGCAGATGATCGATGCCGCAGGGCGCGCGATGTTCCGGATGGCGGTGACGCGGCGCCACCTGTTGCAATGGGTGACGGCGGCCGCGGCGGGGGCGGGCGACCGGCTGCGGCCTGGTGCGCAGTACCGCCAGATGGCAGGTGGCCTGACGCTTGGCCTGTCCGCCTGTGGTGTCGCGGTCACGCTCAATCCTGCGAGCTGGCCGATTGTCGCCCCCTTCGCGCTGCTTTGGCTGGCGGCGCCCGCGCTGGCTTATCGCGTCAGCCGCCCACGAGCGGCCACGGTGTCCGTGCCCCTTACGGCGGCAGAGACCCGCGCCCTGCGCCTGATCGCCCGTCGGACCTGGCGCTATTTCGAGACCTTCGTGACCGAGGCCGACAACTTCCTGCCTCCTGACAACTTTCAGGAAATCCCGACGCCTACGGTGTTTCATCGCACGTCACCAACAAATATCGGGCTCTATTTGCTGTCGACAACCGTTGCGCACGATATGGGGTGGATCGGGCAGGCGGCGGCCACCACCCGGCTGGAACAGACGCTGCGCAGCGTTCAACGGATGCCCCGGTTTCGCGGGCACCTCTACAACTGGCATGATACGTGCGACCTAAGCGTGCTGGAGCCGGCCTATGTTTCGTCGGTGGACAGTGGCAATCTGGCCGGCCACCTGATCGCCGTGGCGCAGGCCTGCCGATCCTGGCAGGATACACCACTGGCAGAGACTGAACGGCGCGCAGGGCTTGACGATGCGCTGGCGCTGGCCCGAATTGCGCTGACCCCCGAGACGGGCGCTGTCTCCGTCCTGCTGGACCGTCTGAGCGCCGCGAATGCGCAGCAGGAGGCGTTCCAGACCTTGCTGCCCCTGGCAAGCGAGGCCGCTGGCCTGGCCACCGCGCTGAAGGAACCGGCTGCCGATTTGGCCTTTTGGTGCGCTGCGGCGCGGGACTGCATCGCGGGGCATGTCGGGGACGCGGCGGGCGACACCGGCCTACGCCTTGCTGAAGTGGAACGGCTGGCGCGCGATCTTGCCGTGCAGATGGACTTTGCCTTCCTTCTCGACCCGGACAAAAATCTGCTGTCCATTGGCTTTTCGGTGGTGAAGAACACGCGCGACCCGAACTGCTACGACCTGCTGGCCTCCGAGGCGCGGCTGGCCAGCTTGTTCGCCATCGCCAAAGGCGACGTAGCGACCAAGCACTGGTTCCGGCTGGGAAGGCCCTCCACACCGGTGGGCGCGGGCTCGGCGTTGATTTCGTGGTCGGGCAGCATGTTCGAATACCTTATGCCGTCGCTGGTCATGCGCGCGCCTGCCGGGTCTGTTCTGGAACAGACCAACCGGTTGATCGTCGAGCGCCAGATTGCCAATGGCGTAGCACATGGAATGCCGTGGGGCGTGTCAGAGTCCTCCTACAACGCCCGCGATCTGGAGATGACTTATCAATATTCCAACTTCGGCGTACCGGGGCTGGGTCTGAAACGGGGCCTGAACGAAAACCGTGTGATTGCCCCCTATGCCACGGGGCTGGCCATGATGGTCGCGCCGCACGCGGCCCTGCGCAACTTCGAGCGTCTCGCCGCGCTTGGGGCCGAAGGCCGGTTCGGGTTTTACGAGGCGGTCGATTTCACGGCGCAGCGCCTGCCTGCCGGAGCAGATCACGCCTTGGTCCAAAGCTTTATGGCGCATCATCAGGGCATGACGATCACCGCCATCGCAAACACCCTGCAGGACGGAGTCTTGCGAACGCGGTTCCATGCAGAACCGATGATCCGGGCGGTGGACCTTCTGCTGCAGGAGCGCGTGCCGCGCGATTCGACTATGACGCCACCGCGCGCCGAGGATGTTCCGGTCACTACAGTCGAGTTCGACAACGCGCCGGTTGTGCGCCGGTTTGATGTTCCGGCAGAGACGCCATCGACCGGGCACATGCTTTCAAACGGACGCTATGCCGTAATGCTGACACCGACGGGCGGGGGCTTCAGCCGTTGGCGCGATCTGGCAATCACCCGCTGGCGGGCCGATCCTTCGCAGGCAACCCTCGGGTCATTTATCTTAGCGCGGGATGTGAAGTCCGGCGCGCTCTGGTCCGCCGCGGTGCAGCCGACAGGGGTCGGAGACGATAAGCACCAGGCGGCGTTCTGCGAGCATCATGCGTCGTTCACTCATCATGACAAAAAGCTGAGCATGACAACCGAAGTCGTCGTTTCGGCCGAGGATGATGCAGAAGCACGCCGCGTCACGCTGATCAACACGAGTGGACACGCGCGCGAAATCGACCTGACGTCCTACGCCGAACTCGTGCTGGCGCCGCAGGCGTCCGACCTGGCGCACCCCGCGTTCTCCAAGCTATTTGTGGTGACGGATTACATGCCCGAACTAGGCGCGCTGATCGCCACGCGCCGCCGCCGGTCCGCCACTGACCCGGAGGTCTGGGCCGCGCATATCGGCGTGGTCGAAGGCATCGAAAGCGCCCCTGTCCAGTACGAAACCACACGAGAGCGATTCATCGGCAGGGGGCGCGATATCGGCGAAGCGGCGATGGCTGAGAGCCCACTCTCCGGCACCACCGGGACGGTCCTAGACCCGATCTTTGCGCTGCGCCGCCGCGTGATCGTGCCGCCAGGGGGAATGGCGCGCGTGACCTTTTGGACGATGGTAGCCGACACGCCAGAGACGCTGCTGGACTTGGTTGACCGGCATCGCGATCCTTCCGCGTTTGAGCGTGCCGAGACCCTTTCGTGGACCCAGGGACAAGTGCAACTCCGTCACCTTGGTATCACGCCCGCCGCCGCCAACGATTTTCAGCGGCTGGGTGGTATGATCTTGCGCGATGACACGCGGCTGCGCACACCCGGTCACCAGATCAGCACTGGCCCGCAATCGGCGCTCTGGGCGATGGGGATTTCCGGCGACCTGCCGATCATCTTGTTCCGGATCGGCCATACCGAGGATTCGAGTGCGCTGTATGAAGTGCTGGCCGCCCATGAATACTTGCGGATGCGGCAACTTGATGTCGATCTGGTCGTTCTGAATGAACATGCTTCATCCTATCTGCAGGACATGCAGACGATCATCGAGGCCGCCGTCCGTTCAGCCCGGTCTCGCCCGCGCAGCGATATGCACAGGAGCGGGACGCAAGGTGCGATCCACACGCTTCGCGCCGATCTGGTCTCCAACGTACAGCGCGAAATGCTGCTTTCGGTGGCCCGCGTGACCTTGGTGGCGGGCCGGGGCAGCATCGGCGATCAGATCGAAACGTTGGGGCCTGTGTCATCGCGCGAGGCCACGCACCGCATGCGGCCCACGCGTCATGCCGCTGTGCGTCCTGACAGCGCGGAGGTGGACCCAGCCGCGCTGGCCTCGGAACTGGAGTTCTTCAACGGCACCGGTGGGTTTGCCGATGCCGGCCGCGAATATGTCACCATCCTGCGCGACGGCCAGACCACGCCCGCGCCATGGATCAACGTCATCGCTAACCCCATTTTCGGTTTTCAGGTCTCGGCCGAGGGCAGCGGGCATGTTTGGGCCGAAAACAGTCGCGAGAACCAGCTCACGCCTTGGTCGAACGACCCAGTCTGCGACCCGGCGGGCGAGGCGATCTATTTGAAAGATATGGACAGCGGCGCGGTTTGGACCCCGACGGCCCTGCCGATCCGCACACGTGGCACCTACGTCGCACGGCATGGTTTTGGCTATAGCCGGTTTGCACATACAACTCACGGGATCGCGGCAGATATGGTGCAGTTCGTACCGCTAGACGATCCGGTGAAGATTACTCAGCTGACGCTGCGCAACACCGGCGACACATCGCGCCGTCTGTCGGTCACCGCCTATGCCGAATGGGTTCTGGGCACGTCGCGCAGCGCAACGGCTGCGCATATCATCACCGCGCGGGATGCGGATACTGGTGCGATATTTGCGCAGAACCCCTTTGCCACTGCCTTTCCAGGTCGCGTCGCCTTTGCCGATCTGGGTGAAGGGGTTGCCAGCCACAGCGCCGACCGAGCCGATGTGCTTGGTCCCTTAGGCCGCATGGCCGCACCTGCGGGGCTTGTTGCAAGTGCGTTGTCAGGGCGCATCGGCCGGGCAATCGACCCCTGCGCCGCACTGCAACGCCCCGTGACACTCGCACCGGGCGAAAGCGTGCAACTGGTGTTCCTGCTGGGGCAGTCCGCATCGGCAGAGGATGCGCGCGCCCTGATCCTGCGTCACCGCGCCAATGACCCGGAACAGACATTGAAGCATGTGCGGAAGCACTGGGCCGAACTGCTGGGCGCGGTACAGGTAACGTCACCTGACCGGGCGATGGATATCATGTTGAACGGATGGCTGCTTTATCAAACGCTGGCCTGCCGGATCTGGGCGCGGGCGGGATTTTATCAAGCCAGCGGCGCCTATGGCTTTCGCGATCAGTTGCAGGACGGTATGGCGCTGACAGCCCTGCGCCCTTACATGACGCGCGCGCACCTGTTGCGCGCCGCCGCGCGGCAGTTTCCCGAAGGCGATGTTCAGCACTGGTGGTTGCCACATTCGGGGCAAGGCGTGCGGACACGGATATCGGATGACCGGGTGTGGCTAGGTTACGGCGTGGCCCAATATATCGATGTGTCTGGCGACGCGGCGATCCTGGATGAGCAGATCCCGTTTCTGGATGGCCCTGCGTTACCACCGGGGGCCCATGACGACTTTTTTCAGCCCACGGTATCGGACACCATGGCCAGCCTGTTCGAGCATTGCGCGCGTGGCCTCGACCTGGCCATCGACCTGACCGGTGCCAACGGGATGCCGCTGATCGGCACGGGCGACTGGAACGATGGCATGAACCGCGTGGGCGAAGGCGGGCAGGGTACATCGGTCTGGCTGGGCTGGCTCTTGATCGCCACCATCGACAGCCTGGCGCCGTTCGCCGACACGCGCGACCCGACCCGCGCCACCCGCTGGCGCGCCCATCGCGCATCGGTGCTGGCGGCTATCGAGCGCGATGGCTGGGACGGCGCATGGTATCGGCGCGGCACGTTCGACGATGGAACGCCGCTGGGATCGACAGAGTCAGAAGAGTGCCGGATCGACAGCATCGCGCAATCCTGGGCGGTGCTGTCAGGTGCGGCAGACCCGGGTCGCGCGGCCACAGCAATGGCCAGCATGACCGAACATCTGGTCCGCCCCGATCCCGGCCTTGCCTTGCTGTTCAGCCCGCCGTTTGATCGCACGTCGTTGGACCCCGGCTATATCAAGGGCTATCCGCCTGGCCTGCGCGAAAACGGCGGGCAATACAGCCATGCCGCCATGTGGGCTATCCTTGCGCATTGTAGGCTTGGCGATGGCGATGCGGCGTCGGCCTTGTTCGCCCTGCTCAACCCGATCAATCACGCCCTGACCCAGGACGCGGCGACCCGTTACAAGGTGGAACCCTATGTTTTGGCGGCCGATGTCTATTCCGTCGCGCCGCACGAAGGGCGCGGTGGCTGGACCTGGTATACAGGTTCCGCCGCGTGGATGTATCGCGCTGGTATAGAGGGTCTGCTGGGCCTGACACGGGAAGGGCCCGACCTTTTCCTGAACCCCTGCTTTGCGAAGGACTGGCCACAACTTCGCGCAAACGTCAGGCTTGGAAGCGCGCGGTTATCGATCACGATCCACAATCCGGGGCAGACGGGACACGGTATTCAGTCAGCCACCCTGAACAGCGTACCCCAGGACCTTCATCATGGGCGCGTCAGGATCGGCTTGTCGAACGGTGATCAGAACCTTGTTATCACTCTGAAATGACAGCGCCTGTCAAGAGCCGCGACGACAGCGTTCTGTCTTCAGGTCAGTCCTTCCCTTTCCTGCAAGGTGATCACCAGGACATCGAGGAAGTTCGGATCCCAGTCCGCAGCTTTCCAAAGCGCAGGCCAGGCCAGCCCCGCGCCCACGGCCACCACCCAGCTCTGCACCCAGAGGAACAGCAGCGTCGAGCCGAAGAGCCAGACCATGGCGTACATGATCGGCAGGCCCATCAGCTTGGGCGGCCTGAGGAGGCCGATGAACACGCGGGACTGGTCGGACATGGCAAAAACTCCGGGAACGCTGGCTCAGGTCGTCCAGATGGCGGCGACGATGGTGGGGGCCGCGGCGATGCCCGCGATCGCAACCACGACCCAGAGCGCCTGACGGAAATCCAGGATCCCGAAGAGCCAGGAAAGGAAGACGCCGATCAGCGCGAGCGTGCCGATCACGATGCCCAAGGGGCCGGTGATCGCATCAACGATGCCCTGCAAAAGCGTTTGCACCGGCGAGAGGTCGATGCTTTGCGCCAGTGCGGGGCCGGCCAGCACGATGAGGGCGATCGCGCCGAGCGCAACAATAGAAGATTTGGACGTCACGACAGGTCTCCTCTCAGCCGCTGGAACACGGCTGTCACACGGGCCACATGGCCTTGGGTTTCTCGAAAGGGGGGAATGCCGCCATGGCGGGTGACCGCATGGGGACCGGCATTGTAGGCCGCGAGCGCCAGCGCGGGGTCGCCGAACTGCTCGAGCATCATCAGAAGGTAACGGGCCGAGCCGTCGAGGTTCTGGGCGATATCATGGGGATCGACCCCAAGATCGCGCGCGGTGCCCGGCATCAGCTGGCCGAGCCCGATCGCGCCAACCGGGCTAAGCGCGCCTGGGTTATAGGCGCTCTCGACCTCGATATTGGCGCGGTAGAACAGCGCCCAATCGGTGACCGACAGGCCAGCCCCGCGAAGAGCGTTATGGCTGCCGTAGCGCAGCGCCGTGGTCTCGATGGCGTGGAGAATTTCGGGGGTGGCGCGGACGGCGCGCGGGGCTGCTGCTGCAGCAACCGTCACATCTCTCAAGGGATCATCATCCCTACGGGTTTGCGGTGCTGCAAAGAGAAAGAGGCGATCTGGAAGGGGCCCATTCTGGGCGTCTTCGTCGCCGATGAACGAGCGCAGGCTGCTCGTGGTCTCGGCCGTGTCGATCAATCGGCCATCTGGGCTGACGGAGAAAATGAAACCGTCGGCAAGGGCCGGGGGTGCTGAACAAACACCTGTACCCAATGCAACGACGAGCGCAAATGCGCGGTCAGTTGTCCTTGACCAGAACCGGGCCTGTCCGTGGCGGAGCCACGCGTCCGGGTGCCACATGGCGTTCGCGTCCACCCTCGAGGAGCGGAACACTGGCAGTCGTGCAGCCCATCTCGGCCAGGAAGCTGACAAGACCCACGATGGTCTTGAACTCCCGGATCTTGAGATAGCTGCGGCTGGTGACGAGCATTTTCTCGTGACGGCCGTCGTCAGTAACCGCACGCACGATCCATGTGCCGTACCAACTGTTGTGGCGTTTTTCGCCCGCTTCCTTGCAAACCACCTCGATGAGGTAGCCTTCGGCCAAGAGACCGCGCAATCCGTCTTCTGTAACCACATTCGGTGCTTCTTCTATCATGGCCTTCCCTGGGTCCTTTCTCTGCCTGAGGTGCAGCATCGGTCCCACGGGGTTCGAAACACCGTGGGCGATACAAGACAACATAAACGTTAGCAAGACAATAATAACGACTTGACGAAGATCGCCTTGCTCCGATAAGAGTGATACCCGACAGATCGACAACCTTAAAGGCGGCAAAGGAGTTTTGCCCTGCACATAAACTGTGCGCGCAATATAACCTTGATGCTGCTGATCCTGGGCGTGGGAGCGGCCGGTCCGGCTGCCGCCTGCATTTCCCCCGAGCGACCGTTTCTTCCCCAGTCTCAAAAGGACATGCGGACCTACGCGGATCTGATCCGGGGGGATTTCGAAGCCTATATCGCCGATGTCCAGGAGTATTTCCGCTGCATCGACGAGGAGCGCGCGCGGGCCTTTACGGAAGCTCGAGAGGTCAGCGAGGACTATGCCAGGTTCCTGAATGCTGTTGAGTAAATGAGCTCCGCTTCTTTCTTGAAGGCATCAAGATCGACGGGCTTTGCCTACGAGCTCCAACCAAGTCTTGGATTCTGGGGGACAACCGGAGCCAATGAGAAAAGACAGGTTCTTGGAACCGAATACCTCTGCCAGATGCCGCCTGATAATATCAGCGCGGTCGTCAAACCCTGCTTCGGGGGGAAGCTTGGTAAACTCGTCTTTGCTTCCTTTTCTGAAATTAATCAAAGGTCTACCTCAAATCTCTCGTTGATGAATACGGCGCTGCACAACATTCTCTCACTCATCCCGTTCTGGAAACAACCCCGGCATCCACCGCCCAGCATGCTTGGCAGGGAAGGCCAGCGTCAGCGGCGCACGGGTCGATGCTGATGACAGCGCGCCCGTTTCTAGGAGCGCAGATGTCACCCGCCGCGCAGTGCGGTCGCTGGTGCCAAGAATGGTCTCGACCTCCCCACGCTCGATCTGCCCCTGATAGAGCACAGCCTTCAGCACGGTATCGGCTTTTGGTGGCAGCGCTCCGCATCGCGCGTTCGATGTCGATAGGATGGGTGTCATCCCGGGCGCAGGGTTCGCCGCCGCCATCGACCAACGCTGGCGCGCGCATCTTGGACGGTCGGGTCTGCGCGACAAGACGCTTACCTTGACGGTTCTGAAACGCCCTGAGACCGGCAGCAGCTTTCCGTTTGGACTGGGGGCGTCGCGCGCAAGGCATGCGGCGGACACGACCCGGCGTCTGCGCAAGCTTGATGAGGTGGTAGGGTTTCTGCTGTCGTCCTTCGATGAGCTGAAGCCCCGCCTGCTTGCGGCCAGCACCGGCGAGCTTCTGGGCTTCCTCGGCTCGCTCAATACCGGCGAGGAGCACCCTCTCTATGCGTTTATTGCCGAACACCGGCCAATCTTTGCCGTCAGGGCTATGTGCCGGATGATGTCGAAGTGGATTGACGGGAACAAGTGAGCACGGCACCGGCTGGCTCCGGCCTTGCGGAGCTTCTGCCATACCGTGGCTTGGCAAACCGAGCGTATTTGCCAACCTATAGGTTGGCAGATTAACCCTTCGGGACATCAGCCTCGGTCAATCTCCTGTCCGAAATACCAAGGCCTTATCCCGGCGGCACGCCGGGAGGTACACCGCTGCGACCTTCGGCAACCACCGCAAGTCGCCGCCGTCTCTCAAACCCACGTCTTCAGATCTCCCACCACTGGGGGCTACCCCCTCAGGCCTTTGGAAATCTTGGTATTGGAGCGTTCATAGCGCCGAAATAATCCACAGACCAAAGAAACTGGTAGCCGTCTCTTTGAAAATCTGTCACTTTAGGCATCATGGACACCGGAAGATCACAGAATCTGAAGAAACTGCTCGATGCAGTGCCCGCCGGGTATCTGGTCGATGCCGCATGGCTCGTCTCTCAAGGCATCGCCTATGAGAGCTTCCGTGACTACGTGAAGCGCGGCTGGCTCGAGCGCATCACCCGAGGCGTCTTCCGCCGCCCCCTCCCCAGCGCCGCAGCCCCCCCGACGTCGAACAGCATCAACTGGAAGACCTGCATACTGTCCACGCAGCATATCATGGGTCATGACCTGCATGTCGGCGGCACCACGGCGCTCGGCGAACAAGGACATGCCCATTACCTGCGCCTAGGCGAAAGCGCTCCAGTCTGGGTCTATGGGGACAGTATCCCCAATTGGCTGGCGAAAATGCCGATGGATGCCCAGATCAGAACGCGCCCCCGATCCTTGTTTGCCGACCCGAAACTGGGCCTGATCGAGGGCAAAACGACCGGCCAGCCATGGGACTGGGGTCTCACGATGTCGACGCCGGAGCGCGCGATCCTGGAGGCCGTGGACGAGCTGCCCGACCATGAAAGCTTCCACACGCTCGACATGGTCTTCGAGAGCCTGACGACCCTGCGCCCAAGACTGCTGTCCGACCTCCTGCAGGCTTGCCGCAAGATCAAGGTCAAGCGCCTGTTCTTCGTCTTCGCCGACCGCCACGATCATCCCTGGCGCAAACGGATCGACCCGCAGGCATTCGACCTCGGAAACGGTGACCGGGCTCTGGTCCGAGGCGGGAAGATCCACCCACGCTACCGGATCATGGTGCCGGAAGATTTCGTGCAACCGGAGGCCGACCGTGGCGCGTGAGACCTAGGAAGCCCAGGTGAAGCGGGGCTTTATTGCTTTGTTGAGGCCCATCGACTACATTATGTGAGGAGTTACCTCACAGAGACGATGCAATGGCCTCGGTCGCAGCGAAAGTGATGTCGACAGTCAGCGCGCCCTACGGCGTGCTGGTGACGGCTACCCAGCTGGCCGAAAAGATCGCCGACAGCAAGAGCGTCGATGCCCTCGATTGCAGCGTGTTCGCCTTCCTGTCCGAAGTGTCGCCCAAACTGCAGCAGTCGTTTATCGACGAGATGGGTGTCAGCAAGGACGCAGTCATCGTGGTCGCAAAAAAATTCTCCGAGCTCGCCGGATACAAGCTCCCGCTCGCGATCTGAATGAACGTCCCGCAGCCAAGCCGCTGGCCCGAGCTTTTTGACGCGGCTATGGCGATCATCGATCAAGCCAACGGTCAGGGTATCGGCATGACGCACTGGAGCTTTGGGGGCGGAACGGCTCTCATGCTCCAAATCAAGCATCGCGAAAGCCACGACATCGACCTCTTCATCGACGATGCCCAGTACCTCCCGTATTTGAACCCTGAGACGCAAGGATACAATCTCGCACTCGAACCGAGCGACTATGAGACCGATGGCACTCGCGCCTTGAAGATCGTGTTCAATGGCGTCGGGGAAATCGACTTCATTTGCTGCGCCCCAGTCACCCCAGATCCGTATGTCATTTCCGAAATCCGCGGACGGCGCGTCAAACTCGAGACGCCAGCCGAAATCTTGGCCAAGAAGGTAGTCTTCCGCGGTTCACACCTCCAGCCCCGGGACATCTTCGACATCGCCGCCGTCGCCCATGCACTGGGCACCGACTACGTCGTTGAAGCCTGCTCCAGATTTCCTGATGCTTCCCGGGAAGCGCTCGCCGTCGCCGAGAAAATGAATCCTGCGCTGGTTGATGCCATCACAGGCAAGTTGTTGGTGTCAGAGGGATTTCAGAGTCTTCAGGGCAATGCACAGGGAGTAACGAAGGCAGTCCTGGTCGAAGCGATCGCGCGAGCAGGCTGACCGGTCGCAGACGGCTGACCAAGCAGATCGGCAGCGAAACCACGATCATCCAGCCGTTCGGCGGCGCTGAGGCGCAGGAATGCCTCAGCCATGGACCATCTCTCCGACCAATCGTGCCAGCCAAGTCGGAAACTGCGGCGCGGCGGACATCAGCTCAGTCTTTGCCGTCTCCGTAAGCTTGGATCGCAGGATTTGCAGGGCCTTGGGAGCCTCATCCGGTCCAAGCCATGCCAGCGCACGGACGGCCTGGCCCGAGGTCTTGCTCCCAAGGGCCAACTGCCAGCGCGGCGCATGACGCAGTTCGACCGCTTGCCGGCCAAGGTTCAGCACACGGCTTCGACCGGAAGTGAGGTAAACCGACTTGACCGGCACCTGTGTCGTGAGGCCCAGAGCGTTTGCCGCAGCAGCACCGCTCGGGACGATCGTCTCACCCCGCTGCACAGCGAGCGCTTCAATCGCCTGTTCAGCCGACGGACTGCGCGGACCAAAGCGTGTCTGGACGGGGCGCATGTAGATGCCGCGCCCCGCACGGATCAACTCGCCGCGCGCGGCCAGACGCGACAGCGTCTGATCGACCGCCGCGCGCGAGCCGAGGTGCAGGAGCCCCTTCGCTGCCAAGGGCACCCCCTCCGGCAACGTCGTCGCGACATTCATAATGCTCTCGGCCATGCGCTCCATGATCGCTCCTTTGTCAGAAACATACGCGGTTTTCTGACAGTTTTCAACCGTGCCGTCTCACCCGAACCGGCGCCCTCCTTCGGTGAAGGTGTACTCGTTCACGATGATCCCCTCCTCGATGGCCTCGTCCGAGGTCAGGTGGTCGTATTCGGCCTGAAGCTGGCGGTAGAGCCAGCGTGCGAGATCGCGGATCGCTTCAACCACGGTCTCCTCGGCATCCGCGGTCGGCGGCTGCCAGGTCGGGCTGTCCCGCGTGACGGCCACCGACATTGTGTATTCGTGATAGTAGCGGCCCCGATGGCTGACCTCGGCGGCCAGCCGGTAGGAGTTACGCCGCTGAATGCCCCGAAGCCGGTCGGCGATGCCATGCAGCGTCGCGTCGCTCGGGGCGTAATCCCGGATGCGCGCGGCCGCGCCCTTCGCATGCGCGGCGAAGATCTGTGCGATGTCGACGGTCGAGGGTGCCATCGGCGGCGCGAGGGTAGGTTCAGTCAGGGTCATCGGGTGTCTCCGGTCAGGGGAAGGGAACGGAGCCGAGCCGGGCGATCTCTCTCCCCGGACAAGCTCCAAATCCCCCTGCCCTTCTCTGCCTCTCGGGCCTCACGCAGCGACCTGCAGCGCCCGGGCGGCAAAGGCGCGCCAGAGCGGATCGACGAGCCGCCCGTCCACAAGATCGGCCCTGTGGTGCAGCCGAACCGCCAGATCAGGCTCGCCCCAGGTGGCCGCGCGGCCCGCTTGCGCGCGCAGCTGGCTCGCCTCGGTGACGACGCCCCGCGCCTCGGCCGCGCTCGTCACCGGATGGCACCACGCGACGGCGTGGTCGCTGGCGGCCCCAGCAAGCACAAGGCGCGCATCGCGGTCGAGGATTGCCAGAAGCTGGGGCGCGGCATCCGGGGCCATCCCCTCGGCATGGTCGATTGCGCCCTGCATGGCATCGGCCAGCGTCGCGAAGTGAGCGAGGACCAGCGGAGCGGCGCAGCCCGACATCAGATCGGCCGATGCGCGGCGCGATAGGGTCAGGGCAAAGGGCAGATTGGGATCGGTATCGCTAAACGGAATACCCGGCGGGACGCCCTGCAAGCCAGTGGTCGGGTGGATGTGGAGGGGCAAATCGAACATGGGGAGATCTCCGACGGCGCGGGAAGCCTCTCTCCCCGCCTCATCCGTCAAAGACCAAACCGCCGCCCTCTTCCTCGAAGGGACGGCAGAAATTGCTTAGCTTGCCGCTGGCAAATCACACCAACGGACACGCAGGTATCGACCCTGCCGCTTGGGCAAGTCCTTTCGGTCAATCATTCGACCTGATACTTGAAAATCCTCGTTGATCTTGACCACGAGCAACTTGTTGAAGTTACCGGCGGTATCGACCACCACGACATCTTTCGTCTTGAAAGGGGTAATCGTTTTCACTTCGACGTGGTCATTGCCAAGTCTTCCGTCAGCGCCTTGCGCGTAGGTTTTGTTCAGCTTGATGCCATACGTGATGGCGCCAAAAAGTTCACCGACATCGCCGTAGACGGCGAGATGAAGACCCGTCTCCCGGTGATAGCTTTCCGCAAGTGATATCAAGCTTTCAAAATAGGGGATCATTGATCGGATGGCGTTGGGGTATTTTGCTCCCCACTCTTTGTAGCGCAGCTGCTCGTCAATTTCCGACCAGGTAACCCATTCGCCATCATCGTAGAACGCGCGATCAGACCAATCGATATCATCCATCATTTTTCGCCCAACTTGCATCACTGTAGGCAAGTAGCAATCAAGTTTGGCAATAAAGTGGCCGGAGGCAACGGAGCCTCCGGCACAGTGTCAGCCGACCCGGTCGAGGAGCTTCTTGGCGCGCCCTTCCATGTCGAGGCGGGCGTCCTGCTGGGTCTTGTCGCGCGCAAGCCGCGTGATGCCCTGCACGAAGTCGAAGATCGACTCCGGCGGGCGGCCCTCTTCCATCAGCACCTTCTCGATGATCTTGCCGGATTCGCCCTTCGAGAAGCCGCGCTTCCTCAGAAAATCGTCCCGGTCCTCGTCCGTCCGCGCCACGATCTGCTGCCGCGCCGCCTTGATGCCATTCACGAAACCCTGCGGCGAGGAATTGGCAAACCGCGTCAGCGCCGGGGCAGCCTCATGCGCGAAGCGCGAGGCAGCGTACTTCGAGTGGCGGATAGTGATCTCCTGAAAATCCTCGACGCCCCAGAGGTTGCGGTTCTGGCACACCGCCCGCAGGTAGAAGCTCGCCATGCCGAGGGTCTTGGCCCCCACCTCGGAGTTCCAGCAGTAAAAGCCCCGGAAGTAGAGGTCGGGGGAGCCGTCTGGGAGCTTGCCCGCCTCGATTGGGTTGCGATCATCGACGAGGAACAGGAAGACATCGCGGTCCGAGGCATAGAGCGTGGTCGTGTCACGGCTGATTTCGACATCGGGGTTGTAGACCCCGGTCGACCAGTCGAGCGCGCCCGGCACCTTCCAGCGCGTGTCGCCGGTGCCATTGCCCGCGATGCGCTGCACTGCCTCGACCAGCTCGAAATCATGGATGCGGCCATAATCGGGGCCGGTCACCGCGCGCATAGCCGCGATAGACTGCCAGCGCTCCGGAGCGGTCGAACGTAACGAACGCCCCTGCCCGCCCGATCTCCTCCGCGTCGAATATCAACGGCCGAGTCTCGATCTTTTCCATCTCCGCTTCCAACTCGCCGAGCCGCGTGTCGATCTCGTCGGGGATGTCATCCTGACCCGCGTATTCCTCTTCCAGCGCCCGATACTCGGCGAGCAGCTTGGCATGGGCCGCACCTTCGTCATCCGTCATTGGCGCCGGATCACCGGCCAGGGACCGCAGGCCGTGGCTGTAGCCGTAGGGCAGATCAAGTGCGACCTCGATCCACTTCCAGCCCTCAACCGCAACCGTCTCAGCCTCGGCCTGGAGTTTTTCCGCCACCAGCCGATCGAGCAGGGCAGGGTCTTCGAGCCACCCGCCGTCATCGCCTTGAAACAGGTCATGCAGCATCGTGCCACCCGCCGCTTCATAGGCCTCAACACCCACAAAGACCGCGCGTCGGTCGGACGCCCGGACCGAGGTCTCGGTAAGCATGCGTCGGATCTGGAATGGCTCCTTGTTCCAGGATGAATTGATCACATCCCAGACCTGAACCTGACGCGCGTGATCGGGGTTCACGGTGAAGGCCATGAGCTGCTCCAGCGTCATGCCATCCTCGGCATAGATCTCAAGCAGGGCAGGGGCGACGGAGGCGAGCTTCAGGCGTTGCTTCACGATCTGCGGCGTCACGAAGAAGGCGGCAGCAATCTCTGCATCGCTCTGACCCTTGTCACGCAGCGCCACAAACGCGCGGAACTGGTCGAGCGGGTGCAGTGCGACGCGCTGCATGTTCTCGGCCAAGGAATCGTCCTCGGCCAGGATGTCGGACGCAGCATCGCGCACGATGCAGGGAATGGGCGTGGTCTTGGCCAAACGCTTCTGCTTCACCAGCAGTGACAAGGCTTGGAATCGGCGACCCCCGGCCGGGATCTCGAACTTGCCGCTTTCGGTCCCATCGTCAGCCAACACGGGCCGCACGCTCAGGCTCTGCAAGAGACCGCGGCGGGCGATGTCTTCGGCCAGTTCCTCGACGGACACGCCAGCCTTGATGCGCCGCACGTTGGACTGGCTCAGCACCAGCTTGTCGAAAGGGATATCCCGTGAAGGGGACAGAGTGATTTTCTGGACAGGTTTCGTCATCAGATCTTCTCCACGACGGGCGCCGGAAGCCACTCTTCCGATCTCACTTCCCGTCACCCTCAAACCAACACTCCTTTCCCTCTCGATGATCGTATGGTTGCTAAGAGACGACTTAACAGCTGTTAAGTCAGGCCAACCGAGCTCCGACGATGTTGAAACTTAACAGCTGTTAAGCCGCACTTCGCCGACCGATCAAAGCCATGACCATCGGCCCGCAGGAAAATTCGCCCGCCGCGGCCTTGGACGTCAGCGCCCGCAAGTATCCACCCGGTGATCTGATGTCGGAAAAACGTTCTAGCATGGCCACGACGACGATCGAGGCTTGCTCTGGTCCCATGCAGCGTTGCGCTTCTTCCCAAGCGGAAACACTGATCCCCATGGCCGGCCGTACATGACAAGCCGCGTCGAAAAGTTGGTGCCAGTGTCGAATGTCGCCCTGATAGAAAGTCTTGAGCGAGGGGCAGCCGGCGATTACCAGGTGGAGTGGGATTTTCGGCACCCGCCTCGTGTCAGGCTCTTCACCGTCAGCCACAGGCTCACCCGTGCTATCGTCAGGCGCGCGGCCCGCCACCCCGCCTTTTTCTAAGGCAGGTTCAAGATCTATAGATTCTTTATTTGAATTATGATGGTGACGCTCAAATTGGGCATCATTGGTGTTCATTTCTTCTGTTTCAGGGCCGTCAATGACATTACGCGCCTGGTCAAGAAGGGTCTCCAGTTCAGTCCGAAATGCCGACAGATCCTCGAGCGAGAGTTTGCGGCGAAGAGCGCGGGCTGTGAGGGCGGCCGTGTCGCGGAGCTGGTCCCATAGGCCAAGCCCGGGCTGGATCTCCTCGCCGAATTCCGCCAGAGCGGCCATGTCGCGGCGCATAAGGCTCACCACCTCCCTCAGTCGCCGCACACGGTCCTCAACCTCACGCACAGCCTCTGCGGCCCGTGCAATCTCCTCTGCCCGGCAATAGAGCGGGGAGAGATCAAAGCCGAAGGCCACCCGATCTTCGCCACGCTTGCGCACATACCGCTTCCCGTTGGGGCTATCGCGCCGCATGAGCAAGCCTGCCTCTACCAACCGGGCGAGGTGACGGCGCATCGTCGAGCAAGGCATGCCATTCAGCCGCTCGCAGATCGCCTTGTTGGATGGGAAGACGACCATTTCGTTGTTCCCGCCAAGTGCATCGTCCGGAAAGAAGCTAAGAAGTCCCTGAAGAACGGTCAGATCGCGCTCGGAAACCCCAAAGGCCGCCTGTGCCTTGGACAGCTCGCGGAGGAGCTCCCACTTGTTGACGGGCTTGCCGGGAACAGACGCCTCAGGACGCTCGACCACGCGCAGATGGGCATGCGATATCGGCCGCATAAACGGCGAAATCGGTGTGTAATCCATGATGTCATTCACGAAGGCAAAATTTCCCTGGCCCGCGAATCGCTTTGCGCTTGCGGGAAAGGGGCCAGATCGCTACATTCAGAGGTGCGAAAACTGAAGTTTTGTAGCGGGCTGGTCCCGTGCGAAACCTAAGAAAGGTCTCGTGAAGCTTGCTTCTCGGGGCCTTTTTCTTTTCTGCCTGTCTCGTGCCTCCTTTTTGATTGTTGCTCTTCCTCAGTCTTCCGAACGCTTCCAGCGCTCGTGAAGCTCGGCGATCAGCTGCGGGGCGTTGCCCTCAAGCCAGCTGACAAAATCGCTCTCCTCGGCCTTCAACTCGAGCTTGAGTTGCTTTCCACGACGTCCGGTCGTGACAGTGGCGGCACCGACCCCCGGAATCACCGTGCCGGGCCGCCCGCGAGGGCGAGACGAGGATGTGGTCTGTTCGGGCTTCCCTGCAGCAGAGAGGACGGCCAAAAATGCATGATCGGATTTCTCGTCAATACCGCCTTGGTAGGATGTCTTGGCCTCACCCGCCAAAGCTGCAAGCAGTTCGCGATCAGCATCCGTAGCCCCCAGCAACTTCTTGAGCTCTTCCCACCTGGGCCGACCAATGCCCGGAGCGGCACCAATGGCGAGGACCAGGTCCTCCCCAACGGTGCGGACCACGCTTAACAGCTGCGACACTCCTGCCTCGGTTAGATTGAGAACCTCGGCGACACCCTTGTTAGTGCGTTCGGATGCGCTCAGATGGTCACCGTCGAGCAAGGCTGCGGCAACAAGCGCTCGTTCGATGAAGCTTAGATCCCGCCGCTCCTGGTTCTCTAACAGCTGATCACGAAGTGCCTGATCGCCCTCCATCTCTGTGACAATGGCGCGGACCTTGATCCCAAGTTCTCTGCAAGCTTCCAGTCGACGGCGGCCATAGATCAGGCTGTAGCGATCACCCTCAAGCGGCCGGACGAGGATTGGTACTCGCTGTCCGTTCTTGGAAATTGACGCCTTGAGGCCCTCAGTCTCGATTTGCAGCCGGTCATCGAGCCGACCTGTGGTTTCGATTTGGTCAGGCTCGATTTCGAAAACGCCGCCGCGCAGCCTGCGCCCCTCAAGAGCGTCGGGCGCGTTGCGCAGGGTCTGCAGTGGCAGTCCCAGTTTAGGCTTTCTTGCCATTGCGTCCCCACGTGTTCTGGATGATCGCCGCGATCTCGTCGTTGACGGCGTTCATGGATTCGATTGCACGATCAAAAGTCTGACGCGTGAAGTCCTTCTTGTCGGCCTCGTAGAGCGTCTGCTTCGTCAGCCCTGCATCAGAGATTGCAGTCGACTCAACCATGTGGTTGGTCAGCACTGACCTGCCGAACAGACCCCGGATGAAAGCAATGACCTCGGTCTGCGGGGCATCACCCACCTTGTAGCGGGTCGGCAGAAAGCGCAGCCAGTCGAAGCGAAGGTTTGCGCCAGCATCCCGGATGACGCCAAGCAGATCAGCGGTCATTCGCAGAAACTGCGACATGGACATCAGATCGAGCATTTGCGGGTGAACGGTAACAAGCACCCCTGAAGATGCTGAAAGGGCGGACATGGTTAAAAAACCAAGCTGCGGCGGACAGTCGATGACGACGACGTCATAGTCCGCTTCGACACTGTCGAGCGCGTCGCGCACACGGGCAAAGAATGCGCGGGCGCCGCCACGCTGAATGGCTGCCGGCGTCTCATGTTCGAATTCCATGAGCTCGAGGTTCCCGGGAATCAGGTCAAGACCACGGATGTAGGTCTTGCGGATCACGTCCGAGATCGGGACCGGTTCATCGTAACGAACCGCATCATACAGCGTGCCACCCTCCATCAGGTCCAGCTCAGGCTGGATGCCATGCAGCGCGGAAAGGGATGCCTGAGGGTCCAGATCGATCGCAAGGACACGATATCCCTTGAGAGCCAAGCGCTGTGCAAGGTGAGCGGATGTTGTCGTTTTCCCGGACCCGCCTTTGAAGTTCACAACAGAAACAATCTGAAGCTCGTCACCGGCACGACGCCCCGGAACGTAGGTTCCAGGCTTCTTCGCGTTTGCCTCAAGGGCGTGGCGAATCTCCCAGATATCATCGAGGGTATATCGCCGGTGGCTGCCCGCAGTGGTTTCGACGTCAGCGATCTTTCCTTCTCGATGAAGCTTGCGAAGGTAGGTATGATCGACGCCAAGCAACTCGGCCGCCTCGCCGCTGGTCAGGCTGCGCATGACTTTTTTGGCGTCGGGAGGGAAGTGGGCAGCACGTTGCGCATGAAGATTGGACGCAAGAAGCTCTGCGTAGTGCCCGATGGCAATGTCCAGGTCCTGCTCAGCTTCGCTCATCTCTGCCTCGATTCGTGGGCGCGTTTTTTATGTGATCGCGCGTTATTTATCGAGACTATTGCCCGAGCTATCAGATTCGTGCAAGCTCTTTCTAGATTTGGTGTCAGTCGCTGCGTCATGCACAAGAGTAGCTAGGGTTTGGGGCAGGCTTGCCTTCGGAACCCATCGGATATACATTACAAGACGTATATCCACGTAGGAGGCCATGATGCAGGTCGCAAAATGGGGCAACTCGCTGGCCGTCCGTTTGCCAGCGGAGCTCGTCCGAGAGCTTGGTCTCAAGGAGGGTGATCAGATCGACCTGGTCAAGGACGACGGTCGGGTCAGAGTCCGTCGCCTTGCTCGTGCGGATGAGGTGCTGACCGGCCTGCGCCGCTTCCGGGGCAAGCTTCCCGCTGCGGAACGCCTGAGCCGCGAAGATGCGCATGAGCGCTGAATTCGCGGACACGAATGTCGTTCTTTACCTGCTCGACGACGGCCCGAAGACCGATCGCGCCGAGGTAATCCTGGGGCAGGGGCCCCGGATCAGCGTTCAGGTTCTAAACGAGTCACTGGTGAACTGCCGCCGCAAAGCTGGCCTCAGTTGGGAGGAAGCAGCGGCCTTTCTCGAAGGCGTGCGCGCCTTGTGTCCGGTCGAAGATCTCACCGTGCAGACCCATGACGTCGGCCGCGCTTTGGCGGAACGCTACGGCTTCTCGATCTACGACGCGATGATCGTGGCCAGCGCTTTGGTTGCGGGGTGTACCACGCTGTGGAGCGAGGACATGCAAGATGGCCTGCTGGTCGAAGGCCAGCTTCGCATCGTCAACCCCTTTGCATGAGCGGACAACTTCTGAGTCTGGTGCTGGCCTTAGCCCTGTAATCCTTCCATGTCGTGCATGATTTGCGGGGTTTCTGGGCTACTCAAGCAGCCCCAGCCTCTCAGCCCGCTCCAGTAGCATCTTCACCGAAGAAGGCTGCCAGCTTGTCCGCCCGCGTGGCGTGCGCTCGCGCATTGATTCCAGCCGGGTGCAGATCGCCTGAAGCGTGATGTCGGGGTCCGCGCCCTTGATGCCGGCGACGATGGCAGGCAGGCGATCGTCGGTTTCGCGGCGCCCGGCGCGGGCCAGCACCTCGGTAGGCAGGAAGCCGTCGCGGACATAGGCCTTCACAGCGCGCAAGAGACGGCTTTGAGTCCAGCGACGCGCCTCGGGCAAGGGGCCGTTAATGATGCGCACCACGTCTTCCCAGGCCAAGTCGGGCCGCAGGCGGCGGACGTGGGGCACCCAGTCCTGTGCCGTCTCGTTCAGACGCTCAATGTAGCCGTCCTGTCGGGCCAGCCTCACCTTGCGCAGCGCCGCCGGATCCCGCGCGCGCAGGCCCGGATTGCCGCCAACCCGGCCTTTGGTCCGTGCGCTGGCCAGGCCAGCCTTGGTCCGTGCGCTGGCCAGGCCAGCCTTGGTGCGTTCGCGGATCAGGGCGCGCTCGAACTCGGCCGCGGCGCCGAGGACCTGCAGGGTGAACTTGCCCTGAGGCGAGGACGTATCGATCGGATCGGTCAGTGTCGCGTTTAGTTACCCGTTTCAATTGAAGCTGTAAGCTGAAATCCCACGCCCCGAATTTTAGCTTACAGCTTCACCAAACGACCGCGCGCCGTGGACTCGCAGCGATGTGGTTATGAGTGGCGCGGCAGTCTCATTTCGCGCTGATTTGTCTTAAAAGGTATAGTAATTATACTTTTTCGGCATATATTGATTATCATGAAGTTTGAGTATGATCCCGACAAGGGTGCCGCGAACCGTGCAAAGCACGGGATCGACTTCGATGAGGCCCAGTCTCTCTGGGATGATCCTTATCTGATCGAGGCGCCGTCCAATGTCATGGATGAGCCGCGCTTTCTTGCGGTTGGCATGATCGGGGGCAGGCACTGGACGGCTGTCTACACATACCGGAATGACCGAGTGCGGATCATATCAGTGCGCCGCGCCCGCAGACAGGAGATTGACCATTATGAAAGCGACTGAGTTTGACGAACGGTTCGATGCGGGCGAGGACATGTCCGCCCATGTCGATTGGACAAAGGCCAGGCGCCTTAATGTTGAAGCCAAGCGCGTGAACGTGGATTTCCCGGCTTGGGTTGTCACTGGTCTGGATCGTCAGGCCCAAAAACTCGGTATTACCCGTCAGGCGCTGATCAAGATGTGGATCGCAGAGCGGCTACAGTGATAACGCCCAAACATGCGCCTGCGGCAAGGCAGGGGGCTCACAACCCTGCCGCTTTGGTCAGGTTCACCCGGAACCTGTCGCGCCTGCGCTGGTAGCGCCGGGTCATCTCGGCCGACGCATGTCCGAGTTGCTTTTGAACATAGCGCTCATCAACCTCTGCCGATGAGGCGAGCCCGGCACGTAAGGAATGGCCGGAGAACATCGCCAACCGTTTAGCTTCCGGCAGATCAGATCTGACGCCACTCTTCAGAACGGCTGCCTTGACCAGCCGTGCGACGTGCTTGTCGGAAAGGCGGGCCTCGAGCGCACGTTTGCCATCCCGCGATGTGCGCACGAAGACCGGACCAAAGTCGATCTTGGCAAAGTGTAGCCACTGCTCCAGCGCATGGACGGGACAGGTCTGGTCGCTTGAGCCACGCCCGACCTCGACCTCGCGCCAGCCGGTCTTGGCATTGAGGGTGAGCAGGGCGCCGCCATCGAAGACCTCGATCCAGCCGCCGGAGTCCGGTGTATCGTCCTTATGCACATCGAGGCAGACCACCTCCGAACGGCGCAGGCCGCCTGTATAGCCCAGAAGCAAGATCGCCCGATCTCGAAGCCCGCGGAGATCGAAAGGAAGGGTGGCCACCATGGCTTGGATGTCCTCAGGCAAGATCGCTTCCTTCTGGACCGGCGGGCGCGCATGCTTGCGTTTGATCCCGGCCAGAACCGTGGCGATGTGGCGGTTCTGGCGATCAAGAGTGAACCCGCGCTGCCTGTAGTTCCAGGCAAGCCCCGAAAGACGACGCTCAATCGTGGAGACCGAAAGGGCAGGGGCCTTCCCGGCAGGTGCAGCCAGATCAGCCAGATAAAGCCCAACCATCTCGGGCAAGGGGGGCAGAGGTTCCGTGCCTTTCAGTCGGCACCAGCGGGTGAAGTGTTTCCAGTCGGCGGCGTAGGCCTTGTTCGTGTTCCCAGCCGTCGAGGCCTCGGCGTAGTCGCGGGCAGTGTCGATCAGCCGGTCGAGCGCGCCGGAACCGGCCACATGAGCGGGCAGAGCGATTGAGGCTCGGTCCCGAGAGGTTCTCTCGTCGTGTTCGTCATTGTTCAGCGAGTCACAGGACGCTGAGCTCGAAATCTCTGCGCCAGACGGGTCCGAATCCTCGATTTTGGTGCTGTTATTCGTAGGACTACTCATGTTTCCGAGCATATCATTTTGACGTCCGATAATGCAAGATTATCGGACATTGCGGCGCAGCCCATGAGGCGGCGGTTGTGATGCAATTCGCTGGCCATAACCGCCGTGGCAGGTTAGCCTGCGGACATGAGGAAACCCAGCTCTGACGCGATGATCGGCGCCATCACCACCCCCCCCTTGCCGGGCTGGATCGGCGCGGCACCCGCAGAAACCCTTGAGGATGCGGCGTTTCGATCCGGTGCGGCGCTGGCGCATCTGCATCTGGTGGCGAGGCAGGGGGCGGTTCCGCAAAAACTGTGGCGCGACCGGCTGGCGCTGGCGGCGGCTGAGGTCTGCATGGGGTTTGCGGGGCGGCGCGAAGGGGCGAGCGCTTTACGCGATGCGCTGCATCTGACGCGACCCGGCGACGATCCCGGCCCCGCAGGAAAGGTCCTGCGGCAATGGTCGCAGGCTGTGGCGCGGCCGATCTCGGTGGCGGGGCTTGCCAAGGCGCTGGACGGCGCAGCACCTGAGCGGATTGCCCTCTGCCTTGATGCCGTGGGGCCAACGCCGGTGGACCGGGCGGCACTGGTGATCGAAGCCGTGCTGACTGACAGCCCGCGCGAAGAAACGGGCGCCCTGATCCTGGCCGATGCCGTGCTGGCGAAGTCCCTGGGTCAGGATCATGTCCTGCCGCTTCTGTCGCTGGCCTTGAAGACGCGGGACATGCGGTTGCGGGGTGATGACCTGCGGCTTGCCTGCCACCGGTCAGTGCTGGCCGGGGCCCGGCAGGCGCTGCCACTGGCCGCCGACCTGGCCTGCCGGGCAGTGCGGCTGCGGGCGGTGGCGCCAAAGCTCAGGGCGAAAGGGGCGGCGCGGGCGGTTGAGCTGTTCCTGTCGCAGGATGCGTTGGCGCCTTCTGCGTTGGATTTCATGTCGGACCGCGCGGCGCGGCGACTGTGTGACAGACTGGTCGATCTGGGTACCCTGCGCGAATTGACCGGGCGGGATACATTCCGACTCTACGGGCTTTGACGATGGCGCGGCGCGAGCAACCGGAGCTTGACCGCGAGTTGGCCGAAATGCCGCCCGATCTGCGCTGGCGGGAATGGATGCGGCGGATCGAGGCCGTGCTTTTTGCCTCCGCCACGCCGGTCGCGCGGGACGATCTGGCGCGGGTGGTCGGGCCGGGGGCATCGGTCGATCTGCTGATCGAGGATCTTGCGGCGGATCTGGAGGGCCGCCCCTATGAGGTGGTGCAGGTGGGCGCGGGATGGATGCTGCGCACCAGACCCGCCTATGCCCCGGCGATCCGCGCGGCGGCGGACGTGGGGGGGCGCGATCTGGCTCTGTCGGCGTTTGATCTTGCCGTTCTGGCGGCGATTGCCTTTTATCAACCGATCAGCCGCGACGGGTTGAAGGAGATTTTCGGGAAAGAGATCAGCCGTGACCTGATCGGCCGCCTGGCCGAGCGCGACCTGATCGGCACCGGCCCACGCGAACCGCGACGCGGCGCGCCCTATACATTCGTCACCACGGATGCCTTCCTGGCCGCCTTCGGGATGGCGTCCTTGCGCGACCTGCCAGATCCCGAGCAGCTTGCAGATGCCGGCCTGGCGGGCCCGTCGGAGGCCTACGACATTTAAGGAGCGGGTGGAGCTTCGGCAGGAGATCGGCGGCCTTCATGAAGCTGGATCGCTGCCCGCAGCAGGGCGACCAGATCAGTCGCTCTGGGGGAGGAGGCCCGCCGCAGACCGGCAGTTTCGGCAAGCTGATCCGTGAGCGCCTTGACCAGCCCGTTGTGGTTTCCAGCGGCATTGGCAAGCCGGACCCAAAGGTTCAGCGGGCCACCACCCTGGTCGCCCTCTATCCGAAACCGCCCCACTGACAGTCGTCGAAAGAAATCATGGCGAACCTGATGCGACAGACGCGATATCGATGACTTCGTAGCACCGATTGGCACCGGGCTCACAGCCGCAAGGGCAGATCAGGCTGTAGCTACAATGACGGGAAGAGTGGTCTGTCCGGCGGCGAAAGCGATAAGAAAGCGGCCAGTGATGTCCACGGGGGCTCCGGTAGCGGGTGCGGAGACCTGCCTGCGAACGAGAATCTCGTGACCGGTGTTGTCGACCAGGGTCAGGGTGCCGAGGCCGATGATGCTGGCCCTGTTGCTGACGCGGCCTGCGACGGTGACGGACCGGCCCTCCCACGCGGCTCTGTTGCACAAATCAGGTGAGGGATTCATCTCGTGAATCCAGCATTGTAGCTGGAGGGCATGAGCAGACCCACACCCCCTCCTGCAAGACCAGGAACTGGCCCGCGTATAACGAAGCGCTCAAGCGCCGCGGCTCGCTGACGATCTGGTTTGATTCCACCATGACCTGGGCGGCGGAGCCCACCGGCAAACGCAACCGACAGGCCGACTACAGTGGTGAGGAGGACAAGAAAACAGTCCGGGGGTCTGTTTGCGCGCAGGAGCCCGAACGGGATTAGGGGATTGTCAGTCGAAGGGATGGCCCAGAAGCCAGAGATGCGCGGGGAGCCCGCGCCAAGGTGGAAGCCTTCGCCCGGGATATGGGCTACACTCTGGCCGAACTTGTCGACACCGAGACGAAAACCGCAGTGGTTCGTGGACGCGCTGCCTGCTGGGAAGACAGCAGGGGATTGGGCTGGTGGGTGCGCTCTCGCCCGGTAACGGTCGCAGTATTTGGCCCAGCTTCTTGTTCGGCAATTGTTTTTACGAACGCGGCGACGGAACCGCCAAGGCTGTTCGTTTGAATACTCAGAATGCCATACAAGGAGTATACCGCATGAAAGCCGCCACCACTGTCGTCGTCGCCCTCTTGTCGCTCACCTCACCTGCTTTTGCCCAACAAGGGCAGGGCGGTGGCCAGCCCGGCGCACAATTTATTCAGAACTGGGATCTGTCAGGTAACGGCCATGTCAGCCGTGCTGATTTTCTTCAGCGGCGCGACGATATCTTCCGGATGTTTGATGCCGATGAAAACGACAGTCTGGGGGAAGCGGATTTGCAGGCGATAGCCGACCATCTGGCGGCTGAGGAAAACCAGCGGGGCCATGCGACCGGCGGCCGGGGTCCCGGGCTGATCATCCATGAAGCGATGACGCTTCAATTCAATGACACAGATGGCGACGGCGCGATTTCACGGGCTGAATTTGCCGAAAGCAGTGTGCGGGTTTTTGGCATGCTTGATGCGAATGGCGACGACAAGATCGACAGTGCCGATTTTCGCTGACAGGTTGGGCCGTGCGCGACGCGATCCGTGTCGCGCGGCCCGTGCCGAGGTGCAATGAAACGTCTTTATGGTCGTCCTGTGCTGCTGAAGCTCGCGTTCATTGTGACGCTGGCTCTGGCACTGGCGTTTGCTTTGCGTCTTGGTGTTGGCGTTCTTTACTGGAATGCCAACCAGACCCGCCCCATAGAGCCGTGGATGCCGATCGGTTATATCTCGAGGTCGTGGGACGTTCCGCCCGAAATTCTGGCGCAAGCACTGGAGGTCGAACTGGCCAGCCTGCCGCGTCAGAGCCTTGAGCGTATTGCTGCGCTTCAGGGCGTGAGTGTCACTGAGTTGATTGCCCGGCTGGACTCTGCGATTGCGGCCCATCACGGCACGCCACCATGACCGAGACGTTTTTCGCATTGGTCAGCGACTGGGGTGCACCCGCGCTGGCCCTGGTGACATTTCTCTCTTGCCTCGCGCTGCCTGTGCCAAGCTCTCTGATGATGCTGGCGGCCGGGGCGTTCGTGGCGGCAGGTGATTTGACGGTTGCCGCTGTGGTCGGTGCGGCCCTTGGCGGGGCCTTGCTGGGCGATCAGGCCGGCTATCAGATCGGACGGCTTGGCGGCGGCGTTCTGCGGGCGCGGCTGGACCGCAATCCTGCACGCGCGCGCCTGATCGCCGGTGCCGAAGCGCGGATGGACCGCTCTGGCGGGGTGACGGTGTTTTTCAGCCGCTGGCTGTTCAGCCCGCTGGGCCCCTATGTCAATCTGATCGCCGGGGCCACGCGCATGAACTGGCTGCGTTTCACGCTGCCCGCAGCACTGGGAGAGGTGGTGTGGGTGGCGGTCTATGTGGGCGTTGGTTATGCCTTTGGCACCCAGCTGACAATGATCGGGGATATTCTTGGGAACCTTGTCGGTCTGGCCACATCGCTTGCCCTGGCCGCCGTCCTTGGCCGGGCGCTGTTGCAACGCGGCAAGAAAGGCCCAAAACCGAATGCTCATCAGGGTCAGGCGTGTTCCTGAACCGTGACGATCTTGCCGTCTTCCAGCGTCAGGATGCGGTCTGCGCGGTCAAGGATCCGGTTATCATGTGTCACAAGCAGGGTTGTGGTGCCCCGTTCCGCGCCCAAGCGTTTCAGCAGGTCCACGACATCGGCGGCGCTGTCCTTGTCGAGAGCCGCTGTCGGTTCATCGGCAAAGACCATGTCGGGGTTGCCGACCAGTGCGCGCGCCACCGCCACGCGCTGCTTCTGCCCACCGGACAGATTGGCGGGCAGGTAATCCATCCGGTCTGACAGGCCAACAAGCCCCAGCGCCACCGCTGCCGCCTTGCGCGCCAGATCATCGGGCACGCGGGCGCGGACCTGAACGCCCATGACGACGTTCTGCATCGCGGTCAGGCTTTCATGCAGGTTGTGCGATTGAAAGATGAAGCCAAGCCGCTGGCGCAGCCTTGTCAATTCCGCCTCGCTCGCGCCGTGCAGCTCGTGTCCCGTCAGCTTTACCGTGCCGTCCTGCACAGCACGCAGACAGCCCAGCAAGGTCAGAACCGTGGTTTTGCCAGATCCCGATGGCCCCATAAGGACAGTGAAACTGCCGCGTGGCAATGCCAGGTTGATGTCGAACAGAACCTGCTTGCGCGCCTCGCCCGTGCCGAACCAATGGTTCATGTTGCGCGTGTCAACGATCATGTTGCGGTCCATCACGCCCCCCTCAGAACAGATCGGCGGGATCTGCCGCCGCCAGCCGGCGAGTCGCGATCACGCCTGAGAGGACCGAAAACACCACCGTGCCCACAAAGACCGTAACCGCCATGCCGGGCGTCATGGCCAGTGGAAGGGTCGTGACCTTGCCCATCAGCGTCAGGATGGCCGCGCCCACCGCAAGCCCCGGCAGGAACCCCAGGATCCCCAGAACCAGCGCCTCTTCGACAATGATGCCCAGAAAGAACCGCGGGCCGTAGCCCATCGCCTTGAAGGTCGCGTATTCCCGCAGATGGTCCGCCACATCGGCCGACAGCACCTGATAGACGATGACCAAGCCCACCAGCACGCCGATCAGCACCCCAAAACCAAAGATGATGCCGGTGGGGCGCCGGGTTTGTTGATAACGCAAGTCTTCCTGCGCCGCGTCGGCGTAGCTTCGGATCCGCAGGGTCTTGTCAGAGATCAGGCCGCGCAGGCGCTCCACGATGGCACTGACATCTGCACCATATTGCACGCGCAGCAGGATATGGTTCGGCGCGGTTGAGCTTCGCGCGCCGAACATCGACAGAAATGTCTGGTCAGAGACGAACATATAGCCATCCCCGCCAAAGCCGCCGCCGCCCGCGAAAGTTGTAATGGCTGTCAGCGTGCGGCCCTGTGTCTCGAACGAAAAGGGCGATTGCGGGCGGATCGCAGCCGCCTCATCCCGAGGGATTCCGCGCGTGAGCCGGTCCAGGATCGCGACGTGCTGCACTTCCAGAAAGGCGATGTCGCCCGCGATGAGCGGGGCCAGAAAACCGGGCTGGCCTGGATCGACACCAAAGGTTGTCAGGCTGATGTCCGTATCGCCGCGCTTGAGCGGGGCCTTTGCGATGAACAGCCCCGTACCGGAAATCACGTCCGGGTCAGCAAGAGCCTGCAACATCCACTGACGCGCAACATTGCCACCCTCGGCCAGCGCATTGGCATCTGGGGCGGAAATCATGATATCGGCGTTGAAGAATTCGTAAGGTTTCAGGGTTGCGGTGGCCATCGAATTCATGATGCCAAGCTGGACAAACACCAGCACATTGGCAAAGGCCACGCCTGACAGCGCGGCAATGAACCGACCGCGCTTGTGGGTCAGTTGCAGCCAACCGATAGGCAACCTGCCGAACAGCCATTGCAGAACAATGGTCACCCGGCAGGCCTGTCCGTGTCAATCCGGGCTACGGCTTCGAGCCCGACATATCGCGCCGCAAGCGAAGACGACCCCGCGTCGAGTGCCACCAGAACACGGATCACGCGCGCATCGGAATTGGCCGCCGCGTCGTCCGAGATCAGACCCTGCCGCCCCACGGTCAGGCCGATACTGTCCACCGTTCCGCGCAACGTCTGCCCCAGCGCAGGCGCGGCCAACTCAACAGGCTGGCCGACCGCGACGCTGGCGATTCGATCTTGCCAGATTTCGACCTCGGCCATCATCACATCCGTGTCGCCCATGTCCATGATCCCCGAAGCAGAGGGGCGTTGCCCCGGGGTGGCGTGGATATCCAGGATCACCCCGTCGATGGGCGCGCGCACCTGCGCGCGGGCAGTGTCCATGCGCGCGCGGGTCAGTTCCGCCGTGGCCGCGTCGACATTGCGTGCGGCGACAACGACATCAGGCTGATCGTCCAGCGCCAAGGCGCTGAAGCGGGCCAGTGTTGCCTCGCTTCTGGAAACGACGAGCGCCGCTTCGGCTGCTGTGGTTCGTGCGGCGTCCAACGTGGCGCTGGTGGCGACGCCCCTTGCTGCCAGATCCTCGGTTCTCTCCAATGTAGCGGCCGCGTTGGCGGCGATCGCGCGAACCTGTTCCAGTGTTGCCTGCGCCTCGGCCCGGCTCGCGGCAACGGCACTTCGGGTTTGCGCCAGCGTGGCCAGCCGTACCGCAAGGTTTGCCTCTGCCAGAAGAACAGCTCCGGCCAGCGCGTCGTCATTGTCCAGCGTTGCGACGACCGATCCGCGTGTCACGCGCTGCCCGATGCTGACATGGATTTCGGCCACCCGGGCATCGCTTGCGCCAAATGGGGCTGCGACGATCGCGACGTCACCGCGCGGCATCAGCCGGGCCAGCCCGACCACATCGGTCGGCAACAAGGTTTCGGCCATTTCGGGCGGCAACACGATCTCGGGCGGCAAGGCAATGGGGGTGCTCGCCCCACCGCCGGGTTGCAAGCCGGTCAAACCGTAAAACTTCTGAAGCGGCGCTGGCTGATAATACATGCCGATCACCCCACCGGAAAACATCAAAGCCGGGACAAGCAGGACCAGCAGATACTGCCAGCGAAACCACCCACGCTGGCCCTGCGTTAGTCCATCGGAAGGGGGTCTGGCAGGACCGAGATCAATCGGCAGATCCGGCGCTTGCTTGGCGGTCATTCCGGGCGTCCTTCAAAAGGTCAGTTGGCAGGCTGCAGCATGCGCCGCATTACATTGTTCTTGAGCACGATACGATGGAAGATGACAGCTAGTATATGCAGTGCGATCAAGACAAGTAGGACCTCTTTCAGGATATTATGCGCCTGTGTGGCCTGCCTGACATCGAAAAACCAGGCCGTTGAGCCTGGAAAGGCCATCGCCGCCAGGACGGCATAAAAGGCCCAATGCGCCACATGGCCAAGTGTCTTGAGCTTTGCGGGCTCGTTGTCTGGCGCAGCAGGCACGCCGCGCGTGACGCGCAGCACCAGTCGCCAGATGGCAAGGGCAAGGGCAAGGGCAAGGGCAAGGGCAAGGGCAAGGATCAGGCCACCCCCGGCGACATATGCAAGAATAAGCAGCTCGAAGGCAAAGGTTTCGCCGGCGTTGTTGCAGACCTCACTCTTGAGGCGCGATTTCCCTTTTCCCTGTTGATCTCAAGCCACGCGGACGATTTCGGCGGTGCCGCGTGCGTTGAACCTGTGGATCAGTGCGACGCGGATGTGGATTTGAGCGGTTTGGCTCTCGGGGTGTCTTGCCGCGATGCGTTCGCCGAAGGCCTTCAGGCAGCGCATTTTTGCTTCGATCCGGCTTCGGAGGTGGTATCCGGTCCAGCGTTTCCAGAACGCTCTTCCGTAGTGCCGGGTGGCACGCAGGGTTTCGTTTCGGGCGATGGCGGCCGGGCCGTTCGCTTTCCACGGCCGCGCATTCTTGCGGATCGGGATGATCGAGGGGGCCTTTCGGTCGGTGATGGCGGTGTGGCAGCGGCGGATGTCATAGGTGCCATCGGCGGTCACGGTGCCGATGTCTTCGTCCTCGGGGATCTGGTCGAGCAACTCCGGCAGGACCGGGCTGTCACCGTCGCTGCTGGGGGTGAACTCCACCGCGCGGATGTCCGAAGTGGCCGTATCCATCGCGAGATGCAGCTTGCGCCGTTCGCCATTGTCGCTGGACCAATGGCGCGACATGGCGCAGCGTCGGCCCTTAACGCCGTGCTTGCGGGCCTGCCATTCGCCATCGCCCAGGAACTTGATGCCGGTGCTGTCCACGAGCAGGTTCAGCGGACCATCGGCGCGGCGATAGGGGATCTAGACGGCCAGGGATTTCTGACGTCGGCACAAGGTGGTATAGTCGGGCACCGACCAGTCCAGGTTCGCCATCTTCAGCAGGCTGGCCACCATCCCGGTCGTTTGTCTGAGCGGCAGCTTGAACAGGACCTTGATCGTCAGGCCGACCGGGGCTGCCGTCACGCGGCGCGTGCCAGGTCATCTCCTTGTCCAGCCAGATCAGCAGCGACCCGCGCTCGCGAAGCGCCGAAGTGTAGCTGGACCAGTTCGTCGTGCGGTCGCGGGCGGGGGATGGCTTGCTCATGGCACCCGTCTAACCGCATGGATTCACGATGTGAATCCTCGACGGTCAGAGTTCTGCAACAACGCCCCTGCCACCCGAGACCCGGCTTTACGTCGGCCACATGATTATGCGCCGCACCGCCCCCCGCCTGCATGGCGACGGTGGCCGAGCACCTAGCCACCAACATCCATCTCACAGATGCGCCAGACCGCGCTACGTTTCACCAGCGGCGCGACAGCCGCGTCGCGACGCTTGCGCTGCTCAAACTGATGCTTTCGGCTTTGCAGATCAAACTCCGTGGCGGCCGCGCGCCGAACGCTGAGGACAACGGCCGACGGTATCTCAAGATACCGATGGACCAATTCGAGGAACGCTGATGCGTATTTTGACAAGACTTGCCGTGGCGATGATGTTGACACTTGCCAGTGTCGGCACGGTGTTATCGGAAGAGATGATGATCGAAGATTTCCAGATCCAGCCGGAAACCCGGTGGAGGTTCTTTGCCGACACCGTGATGGGCGGTGTGTCCTCGGGGCAGGTGCAGTTTGCCAAGGACGGCGACCGCAGCTTTGCGCGGATGACGGGCCGGGTCAGCACGGACAACAACGGCGGCTTCATCCAGATGCAGATGGACTTGCCCGCGCCGCCCCCGCAGGGCACGACAGGCGTCCGACTTGTCGTGCGCGGCAATGACCAGCGCTATTTCGTGCACCTGCGCACGCGTGGCACCGTTCTGCCGTGGCAATATTATCAGGCAGGTTTCCACGTCACCACCAACTGGTCAGAAGTGCGTCTGCCCTTTGCTGCCTTTGCCTCATCCGGCGCATTGCTGCGCGACATGCTTGCCGAAACAAGCCTGCGCTCGGTCGCCATCGTGGCCTTTGGGCGCGACCATATGGCGGAAATCGATGTGCGCGAGGTCGGGTTCTACTGACGACCGAGCCGGGGCGGTTGGCGCTATTCGGCGGCAACCGTGGGACGGGTCTTGGAAGGGGCGAAATGCTTGCGATACAGCACCAGTATGATCCAGACCGCCACCATCTGCGCAACAACCGACAGCGTTGACAGCCCCCAGTAGGTCGGTCCGAACTTTTCGATCAGCCCTGCCCCGACCAATCCCTTGTTGATGAAGAACTGCAACATCACAGCAAGCGCTATGCCCGGGCAGACCAGACCGTAACTGCCTGCGGACACCTCGGGACCGGTCACAAACCTGCCCATGTAGCCTTGGGCCCGCAGCACGGCCGCAGCGAACAGCAGAAACGCGATCTGCACGCCCAGAAAGGCTGACAGCATCCACAGATAGTCACCAGCCGTTGCATGTGCGTCAAAATGTGCGCCCATCCCATGCGTCACGCGCAGGGTTAGAATGCCCAAGACGGTCATCAATGGCACGATGATCGTCAGCGACGGCGCGCCATCGAGACTGGTGCCGTGTTGTGCCATCGACACCAGCCCCAAAACCACCTCCACGGCCGCGATCAGGGCCGCGATCACCAGAAACACCACCGCCAGCACGATCGCGGCGCCTGCCGTTGCCGGGTTAGCCGACATGGCCGCCGATGCGGAGAGACCCACGCCAACCATGCCAAGCGCAAAGGCCGGCATCACCTGAGCAAAGGAATTGTTGCCTGCCCAGTCAAAGCCGCCTTTGCCAAAAATCCGGCCATAGAACGGATCCAGTTGCGCCAAGGCCAGCAGCCCGGTCACCAGAAACGCTGCAATTGCCAGTGGGAACAGGTATTCCACCACGCCCCACAGCCCCGGCACGAACACCATCCCCAGCACAAAGCCGACATTGATCGCCATCGCAATCGCGAGCGGCAGGGTTGTCAATTGCGCCTCGGCATTGTTCTGCCGCAGGTGGTCATAAGCTGGGCTACGCCGAAAGGCGGCGAAGCGGCCCAGATTCCAGACCAGTAGTTTCAGTTCACAAAGGCGGCGGCGGCAATCGCCAGCATGGCAACCGCGATCATCGTCATCTGCAAAGCGTCGCCCTTACCCCAGGCGCGGGCAATATCCTCGAACACTGGCACCTGCTGGCCCGGATGCGGCACCCACATGTACAGCCACAAAAAGAAAGATACCGACAAGCCCCCCGCCCCGACCGAGGCGAGGAAGTATTGCGGTGCCCAAGTATCGGCTGGTCTAGTCATCATTGTCTCCAGTGAAAATGCGCGGGCACGACCCATGCCGTATCGCCGCGCCATGGTTCAGGGGTTGGTCTTGCGAAAGAACAGCGATTGCGCGGTGTAGACGAGGATGGCTGCCCCAACGGCCCCCAGTCCTGCCACGCCCAGCAGAACGATCAGATCGACCGGCCCGCCGACATCGCGCAAGTGCGAACTGGTCATCACCTGAACGAACAGCACCGCCGCCACCGCGCCAAAGGGCATCGACAGCTGCGCCAGCAGGAACTTGCGCCACGACACCGACCGGTCGCGCACCAACACATAGATATAGGCCAGCGTCACCAGCCCCGCCGCCACAACCATGGCCCAGAACAGGCCACGGCCAAAGATTTCCTCGAACACCGCGATCAGGGTTCCGAATGTCAGCTCTTTCATGGCGTTCCCCTTATGCCTTGCCGCGCAGCATCGCGTTATAGGTGGCCTTCAGCGCCACTTCCTTCATCAGCCAGCTAATCCACAGTTCCTCAAGCGGGGCGATGATGCCCGGGAAAGAGGGGACCAGATTGTTGTGGTAGTCGAACTCGATCAGCATGGCGCGACCGACGCGGGTGATCATCGGGCATGAGGTATAGCCGTCATAGACCGCCGTGCCTTCGCGCCCTTCGATGGCGGCGATCAGGTGATCCTCGACCACCGGCACCATCCATTTCACGCTTGCCGCCGTCTTGCCCTTGGGCACGCCTGCCACATCGCCAAGCGCGAAGATTTCCGGATAGCGCAGGTGGCGCAGGGTTTTCATATCGACCTCGACCCATCCCTGATCGGTCCACTTGTCGGCCCAGGACAGGCCCGACTGGCGGATCACCTCGGGCGCGCGCTGCGGCGGGATGACGTGGAGGTAGTCGTAAGGCATCTCGACGTCGGACTTGGTTTCGACACCGGCGGCATCGCGTTTGGTTTCGACAAAGGTCGCGCGTTTGGCACCAACGTCGATGGATTTCAGCGCGCGACCGTAATAACTGTTGATGCCGCGTTCCGTGAACAGCATCCTCAGCTTTTCATGCACGATCGGCACGGAAAACAGCGCCTGCTGCGGGGCAGCATAGTGGATTTCGTACTTGCCCGCACCGGCACCTCGGCTGGCGATATCGTCGATCAGAAAGGTGTGCTTCAACGGTGCGCCAGCACACTTCATCTCTGTAGCGGGCCGAGTGAACAGACCCACGCCACCCTCTTGCGTAAACTTCGACGCCGCCTCCCAGGTTTTGGCGGCATATTGCGGCCCAGCATACAAGGCACCGATGCCGTTCTGGCCGACCATGTCGAGCGAGAACCCTTCGATGGCGTCATGGTCCAGAACCAGACCCGGAGCGACGATCAGAAAGTCATAGGCGATGGATTGCCCGCCCGTGGTCGCCACGGTTTTGGTGATCGGATCAATCGCGGCAGCGTTCTCAGAGACCAGTGTGATGCCAGCCGGCAGCCAATCACTTGTCTGTGACAGTGTATAGGACGCGGGTTTCAGCCCTGCCGCGACCAGTGAAAGGCCGGGCTGATACAGATGTTCGGCCCGGGCGTCGATGATGGTGATCGCCGCTCCATCCAACCGCCCGACCAACCGGTTGACCAGTGCCGTTCCCGCCGCCCCCGCCCCAATGATAACGATCCGCGCCGTGGTGGTGATACGCGCCGCACGCGCGGGCAGGCCAAGGCTGGCGGCTGCCAGCCCTGAAACGCCAAGGCCCAGAAAAGCACGGCGCGATGTTGGTAGACCCTTCAGGGACATTGGATTCTCCTACTCGAATATCTGGTATTCTCGGCACATGTTTTATCGCGCTATTTTGATCTGCATCAAACACACAGTCTTATTTCTGAATGTGCGGTGTGACCAAGCCTGCGAGCCATTCCCCCTGCGTCCAAAGAGGGCCGGGGGAATGGGGAGATCAAAAGCTCATGACGCTGGTGCCTGGTGCAACGATGGCAGCACCCATGGCGTCGGGGGCGGCGGCGGTGACGCCGTCCAGCAGCACGGATGCATCCGCACCCTTGCCGGGCAGATAGATGGCGCAGACCTGAACCTTGAGGCCGTTGTTTTCCATCATCATTTGCATCAGACCTTGCGGGCTTGCATCACGTGGCGGCTGACCGGCGGTCGCCGATGCGGGCGCCTCTTTCAGGGCAATATCGCCTGCCGGGCCGCACAGCAGCATTTCAGCCTCGGCACCGGCGGCCATGGCATTCATGGTCAGAACCATCGCCATCAACTGGGTCTGCGCCTCGGGCGCGGTCAGGATGGTGACGAGTTTATTCGGCCCTTCGGCTTGGGCAGCCGTGCCGACGGCAAGGCCAAGGGCGAGGACGGACGCTGCGATTTTACGCATTGGATACTCCTGTTTATGCGTTTCAAAAGAGTTACTCGGGCAGGCAGATTGTGCCTGCGCGGATGGCAAGCGTGGTGCGCAGGATCAGGCCTGCGACAAGGGCCAGCAGCAGGGCCAACAGGCCCGCGCCGATGATGCGATGAGGGGCCGAGGAGGCTGCTTCGGCATAGCCAAAGCTTGCGATGCTTAGCGCAGCCAGTGGAAAAGACAGTGCCCACCACGACAGCGCAAAGGGAATTGTGCGGAACTTGGGCGCCTGGGTGGCCACCAGGGCCGCGGAGACATAAGCCACCGACAGCAGGAAGTGCCCAAAGGTTCCGACCTCTCCGCTGATGCGCAACCAGGCCGTAAAGGCCACAGCGGGCGGGGCGATCAGGATCATCAGCGTCGGCAGCATCTTGCCCGGCAGGGGGTCATGAAACATCAGCCGGTTCATCACCAGCGTCAGCAGCACCAGCCAAAAGATCAGCCCGCCGGAAAAGAAGAGCCACGAGATCTCGGTATAGCCCAACCGCGCGCCGGCCAGCGGCACGATCACATTGCCCACGGCCGGGATGAACCAGGCAGGGGTCATTTGGCCCTGCTGAAACGACCGGTGTCCGATCCAGGACCCGATCACCGACAGCGCCAGAACGCCTTGCAGCCCGGTGCCAATGAGCCAGACGGCATGGGCAAGCTGTGGCCGCGAGTCCAAGAGCGCCGCCGCCAGCAAAAGAAGCGAGATCGAGATCGCGGGAAAGAAAGCGATCCGCACCGGGTGGTGCCATTCGGCCTTTACCTCGGCGCTGTGCAGCAGGGCTTTGGCCGCATAGCCGATTGCGATGGCGGCAAACATTGCCACCGACAGGATCAGGGCGGCGCTCGAGGCTGCATTCGACAGCTTGAATGTATGCTCCGCGGACCGGATGGCCAGCGTCGCGCCCATCATCCCCATGCCAATGGCAAAGAATGTGACGGGATAGTGCGCTAGCCGCATGGGGGCGGCGCGATATGTGTCGGCGATGGTCATCATCAAGGTCCGGTCTATGGGTAAGGGGGGTGTCGGCAACAGGGCGGGACGCTGCCACCTTGCCGACGGATGCCCGCGGGTCAGGCCCGCGGACTACGCGACGGAGGAGGACCGTCGCGGTTCAACATCTTTTCATCTTCCTTCAGCTCCAGCCACATCGCGTTCATCACGGCAAAGATCGCAGCCAGTGGAAGGCCCAGAAGCCATGCAAAATACCACATGTCAGTGTCCTTTTACGGCGCCCCGGTGACGGCCTTTACCGCATCCACCATGGGCTTGTGAAACAAGGTCCGGCACCCCATCGCCGCGCGTGGCGCAGCGACGGAACGCGGGAAGGTGACGGTCGCGCGAACTGTCGCGCAACTGGGTAAACAGGGCGACGATCCCGTCAAATCCGGCAACGGCCGGGATCAATTGCTCGTCGTAGAGACGCACATTTGCGATCTCGGCATCGACACCGATTGCGCAGGCAGCGCCCAGGGTTTCGGCCACCGGGTCAAGGGGCAGGTCGCCCGAGAGATAACCGTTGCGGGGCACGGCAAGACCATAGGCCTTGAGCACCGTCGCAATGGCAGCGGCATGGCGACGTTCGGCCCGGATGATGTTCGAGAACGGCAGCACCTCGCCGTGGCGCGCAAGGACGCCGGCATAGGTCGCCTCGGCGTGGTGTTCATCGTCGAGCGCGGTCAGGAGGGCCGCCTTTACCGGTTCGGGTAACTGCGCGCCGGGACTGGCCGCTTGTGCGGCCAGGTTGGCGGTTTTGATGATATGACAGGCCATCTGTGGCTCTCCTAGTAAACGCTGTCAGAATGGCTGGTCATGTCGGCCTCGGTGACCTTGCCCCACAGCACCTTGTAGACCCAGGCGGTGTACATCAGGATCAGCGGCATAAAGATCGCCGTGACCACCAGCATGATGAACAGCGTGAGGTGCGACGAGGAACTGTTCCACACCGTCAGCGATGATTGCGGATCGGACGACGACGGCATGATGAAGGGAAACATCGTCAGACCCACGGATGAAATCACCCCAAGGATCGCTATTTTGGAAAACAGCAGGGTGGACACCTCGCGCCCGGCCCGCAGGCCAAGGAAGGTCAGGATACCGCCCAGAATGCCCATGACCGGGGCAATCACGATCCACGGCCGGTCGGCATAGGCGGTCAGCCAGGTTGCCGTGCGCGCCACCTCAAAGTGCAGCGGGTTCGACGGGCCGCCGGTGACATAGTCGCCGACGATGCGGTAGCCCTCGATCCCAACGGCCATCCAGACCCCGGCCAGCGCATAGGCCCCGACCGCCACCAGTGCTGCCACCGACCCGATGGCGCGGGCGCGGGTCTGCACCACGCCTTCCGCTTTCAGCGTCAGCCATGCGCCCCCATGCATCACCAGCATGGCCAGCGACACGACGCCCGCAAGGATCGAGAACGGGTCCAGCAGGCCAATGAACTTCATGTACCACGCGCCTTCATAGATCGTGTGGAGATCATCGGTGAAGTGAAAGGGAACGCCCTGGATCACGTTGCCGACCGCCACGCCGAACAACAGCGCGGGGATGGCACCGCTGGCAAACAGCGCCCAGTCCCAGGCGGTGCGCCAGCGCGGATCATCGCGCTTGGAGCGGTATTTGAACGCCACCGGCCGCACGATAAAGGCCGCAAGGATGACGAACATCGCCAGATAAAACCCCGAGAATGACACCGCATAGAGTGGCGGCCAAGCGGCAAAGATCGCCCCGCCACCCAAGATGAACCAGACCTGGTTGCCTTCCCACACCGGGCCGATGGTGTTGATGGCCACGCGGCGTTCGACATCGGTCTTGCCAACAAAGGGGATCAGCGCACCTACCCCCATATCAAACCCGTCGGTCAGGGCGAACCCGATCAGCAGGACGCCCAGAAGCCCCCACCAGATCACCCGAAGCACTTCGTAGCTCAGCAATTCATGCAAGATCATGGCTCTTACTCCGCCGGTTGAAGGTCAGGTTGGGCGATGGCGTCGGCATTGCGCCGTCCGGCCAGCCGCTCCGTATGACGCAGGGCCCAGGCGTCAGTTTCCGAAACGTCCTGGAACGGACCCTTGCGGATGTATTTCACCATCAGCCCCATCTCGATGATAAACAGCACGGAGTAGAACAGGACGAATCCCGCCAAGGTCAGCGCCACCTCGGTCATCGACAAAGCACTCACCGACATGGCCGTGGGCAGCACGCCGTCCACCGTCCAGGGCTGGCGGCCAAATTCGGCCACGAACCAGCCCATCTCGGCCGCGATCCACGGTGCCGGGATCATCACCACCGCCAGCCAAAGGGCAGGACGGGGATAGTTCATGCCACGGAAAGACGACCGCCAGAAGAAATAAGCCATGGTCGCGATAAACCCGAACCCAAGCGCCACCATGACCCGGAACGCCCAGAACAGCGGCCAGACGGTCGGCACCGTGTCATTCGACGCGGCCACGATTTGGTCTTCCGTCGCTTGGCGCGGATCATCGACGTATTTCTTCAAAAGGAAGGCAAAGCCCAGATCGGCCGAATGTTCCTCGAACGTCGCCATGATCACCGGGTCTGCGGCATCGCGCTTCTCGCGGATGTGCATCAGTGCATCATAGGCGATGATGCCGCTACGGATGCGGGTTTCGGCCTGTGCCACCAGATCATTGATGCCCGGAATCTCCGTGGTCAGCGACCGCGTGCCGATCAGGCCCATCGCCCAGGGGATGGTGATGGCATAATGCGTCTCGCGCGCTTCTTGATCGGGGAAGCCGACCAGGTTGAAGGGTGCGGGAGCCTCATGGGTTTCCCACATCGCCTCGATGGCGGCGAGTTTCATCTTCTGACTGTGGGTGGCGGAATAGCCCGACTCGTCGCCCAGAAGGACGACCGAGAAAGCCGAGGCAAGGCCAAAAGCCGCAGCCACCGTGATCGACCGCCGGGCCAGTTCGACATGGCGGTTCTTCAGCAGATACCACGCCGACACGCCGATCACAAAAACCGCCGCAGTGACATAGCCGGCCGACACGGTATGCACGAACTTTGCCTGCGCCACCTCGTTGAACAGGACGGCAAAGAAATCGGTCATCTCCATCCGCATGGTCTGCGGGTTGAACTCCGCGCCCACGGGGTTCTGCATCCAGCCGTTGGCGATCAGGATCCACAGCGCCGAGAAGTTAGACCCGATGGCCACCAGCCATGCCACCGTCAGGTGCGCGACCTTGCTCAGCTTGTCCCAGCCAAAGAAGAACAGGCCGACAAAGGTCGCCTCAAGGAAGAAGGCCATCAGACCTTCGATCGCCAGCGGCGCGCCAAAGATGTCGCCGACATAATGGCTGTAATAGCTCCAGTTCATGCCGAACTGGAACTCCATGGTGATGCCCGTCGCGACGCCGAGGACAAAGTTGATCCCGAACAGCATCCCCCAGAATTTCGTCATCTGCCGCCAGATGGGGCGGTTGGTCATGACATAGACCGTCTCCATGATCGCGACGATGATCGACAGACCCAGCGTCAGCGGCACGAAGAGGAAGTGATACATGGCTGTCATGGCAAACTGCAGCCGTGACAGCTCGACAATCCCGAATTCCATATCTTTGGCTCCAGTTCTCGGAGGCGCATCCTCCGCGAAAAACATTCCTATTTTGGAATGTTTCTGCCGATTTGGCGGATGCGACCTTGATCCAGATCAATAACTGACATCTTGTGTACAACTTACCGCAGTGAAATGACCTGATCGGCAAAGCCGGTTTCCGCCGGGCGGTGCGCGGCAATCAGCATGGCGGCATCGGGCAGAATCGTGCGGATGCCGCGCAACACGGCCTGTGCCGTGGCGTCGTCCAGCCCCTCGGTCGGCTCGTCCAGCAACAGCACGGCGGGCGCCCGGATCAAGGCCCGCGCCAGGGCCAGCCGCCGCGCCTCGCCGCCGGAAAGCCCCTCTCCCCTTGGCCCGATCTGCGCGCCAAGCCCACCTTTGGCCGCAATCACCTTGTCTAGCTGCACGGCCCCCAGCACTTGCCAAAGCCGGGCGTCATCAGCGGGGCCAGCAAGGCGCAAGGCTTGGTCCACACTGCCCGCCATTAGCGCGCTGCGTTGCGGCAACAGGGTCAGGTGGGTGCGAAGATCTGCCTCTGGCAGGTCCGACAGTTTGATGTCCGCAATCCGGATTTCGCCTGTGGCCACCGGATGCAGCCCAGCTATGGCCAACAGCAGTGTGGATTTCCCGCAGCCACTGGCCCCAGTGACCGCAACCGTTTCACCCGAGCGGATGTGTAAAGAAAAATCAGTCAGCATCGGCAGAGGGCTGCCGGGACGGTGCAGGGTCACAGCGTCAATCCGCAGATCCGCGCCTTTGCCGAGGGGGCGCGCAGGGGCGACAGCAGGCGTCGCGGTCGCAAGATCGCGCCCCACACGCCGGGCGGCATCTGCCATGCGGCCAAGGTCAGACACCGTGCGCCGCAAGGGCGCCAATGTCTCGGCCAGCGCAAGGGCGGCGAAAAAGCCAAGGGCTGCAAAGGCGGGCGCAATCTGGCCCTGTTGAACCAGCATCAGCCCGATCCCAAGCGCCCCTGCCGCCACCGCCGATGCCACCAAGGCCAGGGCTGCACCCGCCTGCCGTTCGGCCCGGTCCAATCTGTGGCGCAGTGCAAGACGCCGGGCCTCGGCCCCTTGCACCGCCTGGGCCTGCGCGACCAGACGGCCATACACCGCCAGATCGCGACGCGCGCGGATCAGATCGATCAAGCGGGACCTAAACGCCTGCGCCGCTACCTCGGCCCGGCGCGACAGTGGGATACTGACCCGCGCCATCCAGATAAAAACCATCGCTGCACCAATGACATAGCCACCCACGACCCACAGCGCGACCAACGGATGAACCAGCAACCACAGCATCACCAAAACGATGACCTGCACCGCCAGCCCCGCCATCGCCGGCAGCACCAGCCGCAGGGGCACGCCGTCCAGCGCGTCGATATCTGCTGTCAACCGGTTCAGCGCCTGTGCCCCCCGCGCCCGGATGATGCGCGGATAAGGTGCGGCCAGATGTGAGGTGAGCACCCGAAGCCGCAGGTTTTCCAGCGCGCGCAGCGTGGCGTCATGGGTCAGCATCCGCTCACCATAGCGTGCCGCCGCGCGGCCAAGCGCCAGAAACCGCACCATGGCCGACGGGCGGAACACATCGAAAACCGCGCCAGTGCCCGCCAACCCTGCCGCCGCCGCCGCTGTGATGAACCACCCCGACAGCCCCAAGAGCGCCGCCCCCATGGCCAGCACCACAACGCTCAGCGCAGCCCCCCGCAGCATCGCTGTGCGCTGATCGCGCAGGATCAGCCTGAAGATGACCCAAAGAGCGGTCATAGCGCCGCACCAAGATCGATGATGCGGTCCATCTGCGCGGCCAAATCTGGGTCATGGGTGGCCACCACCAGCGTAACCCCTTTGGCTTGCGCCAAAAGCCCCTGCGTGACCGCCCGCGCCGTGGCGGCGTCAAGGTCTGCCGTCGGCTCATCGGCAAGGATCACATCAGGGCCGCCATAAAGTGCCCGGGCCAAGGTGATCCGCCGTGCCTCTCCGCCAGACAATCCTGCGCCGGTTTCGCCCAGCCGGGTGCCAAGGCCCTGTGGCATTGCCCCCACCACGTCCTGCACTGCTGCCGTCTCCAGCGCCGCCGCAAGATCATCCGTCCGACCCAGCGTCAGATTGTGGCGCAGGCTGCCGGTCAGGAAATGCGGCGCTTGCGGCATCCAACCCAGACGCGCGCGCCAGGCATCGGCGTTGGTTTCGGTCAGCGGCTGGCCTGCCACGGCGACGGGACCAGGGTCCAACCCCGCCATCAGGCGCAAGGCGCTGGTCTTGCCGGACCCGCTGGGGCCAATCAGGGCCACCCGCTCACCCGGCGCAATCATCATATCAGGCAGCACACGCCCCGACGGCGTCCGGCAGCCACGCAGGGACAGGCTGGCCGGGCCTGGCAGGCGCGCGGCCACGCCGCCCGTGCCCGGCAAATGCGTGCCGGGATCGCCGCGATGCTGCGCCAGTTCATCCAGCACCGCATCCGCTGCGGCCTTGTCATGCCAGGCGACGGACAGGTCGCGCAGCGGTTGGTAGAAGTCTGGTGCCAAAAGCAGCAGGAAGATGCCCGCCTGCGCCGACAGCGCGCCGCCCCAAGCGCCGAACCCCAGCGCGCCGAGCAAAGAAAAACCGACGTAAACCGCCACCATCGCCACACCGATGGCGGCAAACAGCTCGAGCACTGTCGAGGATAAGAACGCCACCGCCAGCACCGCAATGGTGCGCCGCCGCAGATCGCCCGCAGCCGCGGCAAACCCCTGCACCACCGCAGGCCCGGCCCCCAAAAGGCGGATATCCACCAAGGCCGACAGCCGTTCCACCAGAAAGTCATTCAGCGTGCCAACCTCGGCCATCTGGCGGGCGCTGGCCTCTTTCGCAGCCATCCCCACCAGCGCCATGAAAACCGGGATCAGCGGGCCGGAAATCACGAGCACCAGCCCTACTGCCCAGGATTGCCAGAACGCCAGCGCCAGAATGACCAAGGGCAGCACCACCACCCGCGCTCGCGCGGGAGTATACCGCGTCACATAGGGGGCTAGCAGGTCCAGCTTTTCGCCTCCCAGCGCCGCGACACTGCCAGCGCCGCCAAAAGGGCTATCGCCCGCGCGCTTTGCCTCGGCCGCAACAAGGGCGCTGCGGGCCGTCGTGATCACCGCCTCGGCTGCCAATTGCGCCTGCGCTTCGGCCACATAGGCAAGTGCAGCACGAAGGCCCCCCAGACCAGCAAAGCCAAGGGCTGCCAGCCACGGTGACGGCGCATCGCCTTGCACCAGGCCTCCGATGGCCCAGGCCACCACAGCGGCCTGCAACGGCCAGATCAGACCAGCCAGCACCGACAGAACCGCCGCCCGCCGCTGGCATGACAGACCGGGCAAAAGCACGTCCGCGTGCCGGTTCGTTGCAGCTTTGGGGTTGGGTTTGTGATCAGACACGACGGCTCTTTAACTTGTTCGCAAAATGTCAGTTAAACCAATCCCGCGACGGCAGACGTGATCTAGATCAAGGTCCGGTTGATTTTGGGCGGCTATGGATTGCAAACCCAACTGCAGAAAGCGACTTTGATGCGCCTGACCACCAAGACCAACCTTGCTGCGCGCGTGCTGATGTCCTGTGCGGTGAACGACGGTGTCACTTTGCGCAGTGCAGAAATTGCCCAAACCTGCAACGCGTCGCTGAACCACCTCTTGCAAGTCGTGAATGCTTTGCAGACGCATGGCTTTATCGAAACCCTGCGCGGGCGCAGTGGCGGTTTGCGCCTGGCGCGTCCGGCCGCTCAGATCTCGATGGGCGCGGTGTTTCGCGTGTTTGAATCGGGCACGCCCTTTGCTGAATGCTTCGCGCCGGAAACAAACACGTGTCCCTTACCCGAAACCTGCCGCTTGCGGGGGTATGTCTCCCGGGCGGTTGAGGCGTTTTATCATGAGTTGGACATGGTCACGCTTGATGATCTGACACGCGGCAATTGCGGGCTGGCTGCCCTTCTGGCTGTGCCAGATGCCCTGCGTCGTGGGTGCGCCGAGGTGGCCCTTGTCTGACATGCCCGCAAGCACCAAGCACGCGCGGTTCCGGAACCGCTTTGCCGACCGCTATGCCGCACGTCCGATCAAGGACACCGCCGCCTATGAAGCGCTTTTGGCCGATGTGGCCCGGCGGTTGCGGCACCGGGGGCACGGCGATCAGGCTGGCGCCGTCGGTGGCCAGCTACCGCGCCACGGATTTCTCGGATCAGATGGTGCGCATCGCATGGGAAAAACTGGAACAGACCGTGCCTACGCCCAAGACCTTGCGCTTTGATGTGGCCTCGGCCGAAACGGCACTTGATGGCGGTCCGTTCGATGCAATCTGCGCGTTCAATGTGCTGCATCTGGTCGACGACCTGCCGGGTCTTTTGCGCGACCTGTACCGTAATCTGAAACCCGGTAGGCTGTAGATCAGCAAGACATGGTGCTTTGCTGATCTGGGCCGTTTGAAAGCTGTTGGCCTGTTCCGCCCGCCGTTTCCTGGACCGAAGCACAGCTGCGCCAACTGCTGCAGGCTGCGGGTTTTACTATTGTGGACCACAGGGTTTTCGGCACCCGGAGGCAAAACCCCTATCTGGTTCTATTCAAGCCCGACTGAACCGGGCCAAGGATATTCCATGACAACCGGCCCCGCCCTGCCGCTTGAGATTACGACGTCTGATACCGCTCTTGGGCCGCAAAGGCGGCGGGTTCGCAAACGGTATCTGCTGGTCCTGCTGGTGCCGCTGTTCATGTTCACCGGCGGCGTCTTGGGGCTGTATTTCCAACCCCCTGCCTTGCAAAAGTTCTATGCGCTGACGGGGTTGCAACCTGGGGCGGGGTCAACCTCGCCCATCGCGCTGCCGCCTGAGATCGAGTTGCCTCCAAAGATGGCCTAAACCCTGCTGCCCAGCGACGTGGTGGGTCTTGCCCGCGTGATGCCGTGCGGAGATGTGTCGATCGTGGCCGCGCCTTGTGGTGCAGGCGATGCACGGGTGGCAGAGGTGCTGGTCGCCGTGGGCGAAAGCGTGGCCAAGGGCGCACCCTTGGCGCGTCTGGACAACAGGACAGCGCTGGAAAGTGCCGTGCTGGCCGCCGAAGCCAACCTTGCCGTCAAGGAGGCGGCGCTGATGCAGACCCGTGCGGCCGTCCAGGCCAGTCGGGATGAGGCGCAGGCCGCACTGGATCAGGCGAAATCTGCGGCGGCTGAGGCGGCATCGAACCTTGCCCGAAGCGAGGATTTGTTCAGGCAGAATGTCACAACCCAAGCCACCCTTGATCAGGTGCGCGCCGCCTCTGCCGCAGCCGATCTTGCCGTGACCCGGGCCGAGGCGACGCTGACGCGCTTTTTCGCCCTCGCGCGGGAAGATCAGCCCGACGTTCTGGTGGCCGCGCGCAACCGCGATGCCGCCAGTGCCGAACTGGCGCGGGCCACGCTGGACCTTGAGCGGTCCTTTGTGGTGGCGCCCATCGCGGGCACCATCCTTGATATCCACGCCACCCCCGACCAGCGCCCCCCGGCGGGCGGGATGATGGATAGGGGCGGGGTAATGCACATGCGGAAGAAAGACCCCCTATTTCATGCCACCTTCCACCAAGGCTGCCTCTACCTCACGTTTGTATAACTGGTGGGTCAACAATATACTTGCGTAAGGTGGGGGCAGCCTTGGTGTCCGTTTCCCCCGCGGCCCGCAGGGACGGGGGGCTCTCGCCTCTCTCACAAGAACGGCCCGCTCTGCGGTCCGCGCCCCCTTAGCCGTTGAGGAACCAAGGTGGTCGCAGCCGGATCGCGGATACTGTCCGCGCCTCTGCGCACGCCCTCAAGCTCCTGGCTTGAGGAATGGAGGTCACTTCCATAAATCATCTTTTGCGGATAATGTGAGTTATAGAAAAGGACGCTATCGCTCATGCGCTGGAACTGGACACAACCCGACTGGCCGAATTTCCGCTTTGATCATGCCGCCGTCGAACCTCTCGAGCGGCGGTTCCTGCTGTCTTCCGGCGAGATCCTCGGCGCCGTCCGCCATGTGAGCGGCGACGAGCGCGACCGGTTGCGCATCGACCTGCTGAGCGAAGAGGCAATGAAGACCAGCGCCATCGAAGGCGAGGTACTGGACAGGGCCAGCGTGCAATCTTCTCTCCGCCGTCAGTTCGGCCTGAGCTCTGACGGCGCAGCATCAAAACCCAGGGAACAGGGCGTGGCAGAGATGATGGTGGACGTCTACTCGACCTACGCCGCACCTCTGACCCACGACACCCTCAGCCGCTGGCATGGGATGCTCCTCGCCCATGACCGCGGCCTCGAGACCATCGGTGCCTACCGGCGCCATGCCGATGCGATGCAGATCGTCTCGGGGCGCATTGACCGACCAACGGTACATTTCGAAGCCCCGCCCTCGGCGCAGGTCCAGGGCGAGATGGACAGGTTCGTCGAGTGGTTCAACCGCACGGCACCAGATGGACCCGCACCTTTGTCGGCACTGACCCGCGCGGCGCTTGGGCATCTCTGGTTTGAAAGCATCCATCCCTTCGAGGACGGCAATGGCCGCCTCGGCCGCGCCCTCGCCGAAAAGTCCCTCGCACAGAACATCGGCCAGCCAAGCCTGATCGCTCTGGCCTACACAATCGAACGGGACCGGAAAGGCTACTACGACCAGCTTGAGACCCACCAAAAGACGCTGGATGTCACCGACTGGGTTCTGTGGTTTACCGACATCGTTCTGAAGGCGCAGCAGGTAACGCTGACACGGGTCGCGTTCTTCATCGCCAAGGCAAAGTTCTACGGCCAATTCCGTGACCAGTTGAACGACCGGCAAGCCAAGGTGATCGAACGCATGTTCCGCGAGGGGCCGGACGGGTTCAAAGGGGGCCTTAGCGCTGAAAATTACATCGCCATCACCAGCACGTCGCGCGCGACGACAACCCGGGATCTGCAAGACCTCGTCGAGATGGGCGCGCTGAGCCGAACAGGTGAGCGGCGCAATACGAGGTACTGGCTTCATCTGTCGGCCAGTTGACCCAAGAGCAGAGGCGGTCTCGGATCTTGCGCCAGCGCGATGGTGCGGCTGATCTCAGCCGTTCGTCTTCGGTATGAAGTCTACGCCGGGCAGCCCTTCGAAATGCGCATCGCATGTCAGAAGCGTCGCGCCCCGGGCCTGCGCCGTGGCAAAAATGATCGCATCAGCGGTCGCGAGTTTGTGCATGCGGCAGACGTCAGCAGCGGCGAGCGCGATCTCGGTGTCCAGCGGAACAACCTGACAAACCTGGGTGAAGGCGATCACCTGATCCGCCTTGTCGTCGCCGACTTCACGGGTCAGCCACTTCGCAAGCTCCAACTGGACCATGGTTGGCACCAGCCAGTCTGACTGCTGCGGCAAACGCTCCGAGAGCGCCTCTCCGGTGGGCGATCCGATCAGCCATTCGATCCAGGCGGAGGTGTCGACCAGAACCATCAGAAACGGTCGGCCCGGTCACGATAGTCCGTCGCTGCGGCTCCTCGGGCGAGGCCCTTCAAGGCGTCGCGTTTGGGGACGGGGACCAGCAGGACACCCGTACCCTTCGGGATGAAGGCAAAGGTGAGACCAGCCTCCCAGTGCTGGGCGGTGCGGATCGCCTTGGGGATCGAGATCTGGAACTTCGACGACAGTGTGGCTGTCTCGGACATTGTCGTACCTTTCATGCAACGATGCCAGAAACGTAAGATTGCGTCCCCGGAGAGTCAAGCCAGCTCTCCAGCCGGGACGTTCTACGGAACCATCGCGCAGCTGCCGTGCCGAGCTGCGTTCCCCGAGAAAAGAGAAAGGGGGCTTACGCCCCCTTCTCGAACTTCATGACCGGGATGCCCAGCTTCTTGGCTTTGTCGGCGAGGTTCGCCAGAAGGCCTGTTCCGGCCGATGGTTCCAGCACCAAATCATGCGCGGTGATCTGTGCTGCAACCAGTGCCGCCAGCCCCATGGGCAGGGGCGTAGAGAACTGCTGGAACCGCTCCATCTCCTCCGAACGCCGGGTGTGCGTGGGCAAAAGGCCCGCCACCTTGGCGAGGATCGGCAGCAGCGCCGCAGGCGAGCCGGACCGGGCCAGCAGCGCACGGCCGAACTTCCGCAGGAACAGGACCAGCGCCACCTCGCCCGCCTCATAGGCCAGTTTCCAATCCCATGCGCCCTCCGCATCGGAGCCACCAAAGGCGCGCTCCATCTCAAAGCGCAGGCGCAGCGCATCGATCTGGAAACCTTGCGCCAGATCAGTCTGCAGCGCTTCGGCCACGCTCAAGATCGCAACGGCCGTATCAAGGGACGGGATGGGGACAACAAACGCAAGCGCGCGCTCGGTCGCAAAATGGGCGAGATGGGTCATCGGAAACTCCGGAATGAGGGACAGGGTCAGGCCCGGACACCCTCTTTCGGGCACCCTCAGGCCTGACCTTCCCCGGTCCTCCTCTTCCTCTCAAACCCCATGATTTCCGCAGGTGGCTTGATTTTGTTCTTGTTATGTTCTATATTGGAAGCCAAGCTAGGAAGGGAGACCCCCGATGGAAAGCACGCCTTGCCCGCGACGCCCAAGCAGATCGCCTATGCGCGTGCGCTGGCCCTGCGCAACCAGACGCTTTTGCCTTGGGAGGTTCAGCAAGACCTGCGCGCTCTCAGCGCCTGGATCGACGCGCAGGCCAGGCTGAAACCGGGCACGCAGGACAGCCGCCCAACCTCAAAGCAGGTCGCATTCGCCGAGCGCCTCGCCCGCATCAAACGCCGCGCCGTGCCGGATGAATGCTTCCGTGACAAGGGACTGATGTCGAAGTGGATCGACGGGAACAGGTGACCCCGGCACCGGCAGGTGATGCCCCATAGTGCTGTCCGGGCCTCTCGCGATCATTTGGAGCTTTTGCCACACCGTAGTTTGGCAAAACGAGCGTAATTGCCAAGCTATAGTGTTGCGGACTGGTTCTTCAGGACTTCAGCCTCCGACGAACTTCTGTCCGAGCCGCGCCAGTTCCGCGAGTGCCGCGTCCTTCTTCTGCACGTCGTCCTCTTCATCGATGAGCTTGCGAACAGTGCTGACGGACATGAACATTCTCAGCGCGTTCGAAGCCAAAGATTGGAACCCGTAGCTCTCGTAAAGCGCTTTGCGGCGCGCGACGCGATCTGGATCGCCGCAGTCGAGCACATCGAGCATGACGACCGCGACGCCAATGGCGTCGGCCGCAACGGCAATCCGCCGCAGGGCGTCGACAAGCAGATCGCCGCCAAACCCACCGCCGCTGAACTTCTGGTCCCGCCCGATCATGGAGATGTAGGCGGCAGGAATGTTGCCATGCGAAGGCCGGGTCCGCGCAAACTTTGCAGGAAGATCCGTAAACTGAACCGCGTGCGCATTCAGTGCATAAAAGCCGATGACCGTGCCGTCTCGGTCAACCATCACATAGAGGCGGACATTATCCGCCTTGGCGAGCTTGTTCGCGGTCTTCTGAAAATAGTTGTCGACTTGCTCGACACCGCAGGAAAAAACCGCCCGATCATGCCTCGAAGGATCGAACGGCTCGATGATGTACGAGGCCGGTTCAGATGTCGCCATTTACTGCGACATAACCGTTTTGCCATGCCGACGGAAGGCCGAGCGCAGGGCATCAGTCGGCGCCGCAGGGGTATCAAGCGCTGCGAAGAACGCCTCATGATCGACCGGCTGCAACACCGTCCGTTCATGCGCTGCGATCGTTGCCAGCGCTGCCTGGTAAGCGGCATTCATCGTAAAGACGGAATCGTCGACGCCAGAAAGCGCCGCCGCCTGTTGGATCGCAGTCTTGATGCGCGGCTTCGTCCGGAAATTCATCCGGGCCTCGTTACGCTCATCGATCGCGCGCGTGGTGTCGTGGAAACCAAGCATGGTCGCCTCCTGTTTTGCCAATCCATCATGTACGCCATCATGACGTACACTGCAAGCGTTCGGTCGGGAAAGATCTTCGAAAGTATCGCGCTCACCCGAACCGCCGCCCTTCTTCCGTGAAGGTGTATTCGTTCACGATAATGCCGTCCTCAACGGACTCGTCAGACGTCAGGTGATCGTATTCGGCTTGAAGCTGGCGGTAGAGCCAGCGTGCGAGATCGCGGATCGCTTCAACCACGATCTCCTCGGCATCCGCGGTCGGCGGCTGCCAGGTCGGGCTGTCCCGCGTGACGGCCACCGACATTGTGTATTCGTGATAGTAGCGGCCCCGATGGCTGACCTCGGCGGCCAGCCGGTAGGAG
>Ga0210015_1000111_pt1 | contig 85265 bp, 80 predicted proteins | sample CryGeymeta201522_FD_185471 | JGI IMG/M metagenome (GOLD analysis project Ga0210015, IMG submission 185471) | Groundwater microbial communities from Crystal Geyser aquifers in Utah, USA - Crystal Geyser metaG 2015-22 (SPAdes) (version 2) | ecosystem: Environmental > Aquatic > Deep subsurface >...
CACGGCGATCAGTCCGACGCCAATGCGGCGCAGCAACGCCGCCGTGCCGCCCAGCGCCAAACGCTCGGGCGCCATATACAGCAGCTTCATCTCGCCCGCCTGCAACGCCGCGAACACCGCGTCTGTTTCTTCTTCGGTATTGCCCGACGTCAGCGCCCCGGCGTTCACCCCCGCCTCACGCAGCCCGCGCACCTGATCGCGCATCAGGGCAATCAGCGGCGAAATCACCACCGTCACGCCGTCACGGCACAGCGCCGGCAACTGGAAACACAACGATTTGCCCCCGCCCGTGGGCATGATCGCCAGGGTGTTCTCGCCGGCCGTCACAGCGTCCACAATCTCGGCCTGGCCGGGACGAAACGCCGGAAAGCCGAACACCGACGACAAAAGGGTCAAAGCCTGGGTCATTTACCGCACATGTTTTTGTTCAACTGCTCTGCAACAGGACATTCCCACATGAAGAATCGGTAGACAAGACGTGGCGCCAGGGCCGCACGCCTCCGGCGGGAGTATTTTTTCAAAGAAGAAGCCTACGTTGTTTCTTCTTTGTCCAAAAACTCCGGGGGTTTGGGGGCTGGCCCCCAATCGACGATTCAGTAAAACACCGCCGCGTTGTTCAGCAACACGATCCGCAATGCATAGATCCCGATCAGCACGACAAGCGGGGCAAGGTCGATACCGCCCATATCGGGCAGCACCCGCCGGATCGGTCCGTAAATCGGCTCCAACATGCGGTTCAGGCCGTACCAGATCTGCGCGACGATCGGCTGGCGCAGGTTGAGCACCTGAAAATTGATCAGCCACGACATGATGATATGGGCGATCATGATGAACCAGACCACATCGAGGATCAGCATCAGGATTTGAAAAATCGAGGTCATGGGCCACCTGCCGTTATGCGATTGACCGATACCTAGTGATCGCACGCTGCAAGGGCAAGCGGGCGACGCCACGTCGCGGGTTGACCTTTGCATCACCCGGTCAAACATTCCGCCTGAAGGAGCCCGCCCATGTATCCCGTGATCCGTCTCGCCAAGGAGCTGCTGATCCATCGCAACGCCCCGCGTCTGGGCCTGTTCGACAGCCATGTGTCGCAGCATATCTGTTGGCCTTGGGACATTGACGTTTGGATGGAGCTGAACAACGGCCGCACCCTGACGTTGTACGATTTCGGCCGCATGGTGCTGTTTCAGCGCACGGGTGTCATCGGCGTGATGCGGGCGCGGCGCTGGGCGGGCACTGTTGCGGGGTCTTCGGTGCGCTATCGGCGGCGGGTGCGGATGTTTCACCGGGTGGAAATGCGCACGCGCATCGTTGGATGGGACGCGCGTTTCCTTTACATTGAACAATCCATGTGGCGCGAGGGCGAATGCACGTCGCAGGCCCTGCTGCGCAATGCGGTCACCGGGGCCGGACAGGGCATGATCCCGATGGCTGAGGTGGCGCAGGCGATGGGTGTCGATCCCGTCAGCCCTGCCTTGCCCGCCTGGGTGCAGGCCTGGATCGCCGCCGAGGCGCAGCGCCCCTGGCCACCTGCCGCTTGACACGGCGCCGGTCACACAGCCATTGCACGGCGCGGGTATTCGGGGTTTGATCCGCGCTACGGCAAGGGGGGCCCATGGCCGAGATTTCCAATCGCAAGCGCATCTGGGGCTGGTTCTTTTTCGACTGGGCAAGCCAGCCGTACAACACCCTGCTGCTGACCTTCATTTTCGGCCCCTATATCAACGAGGTGCTGGGTGATGGCACCATCGCACAATCGGCCTGGGGCTTTGGCATTGGCGCAGCGGGTCTGGTAATTGCCCTGTTGGCGCCTTTCTTCGGCGCGCTGGCCGACACGTCGGGCAACCGGGTGCGGTGGATCTGGGGGTTTTCGGTGCTGTATGTCATCGGGTCTGCCGGGTTGTGGTATGCGGCGCCGGATGATTTCAACCTGCTGCTCACCATGGTGTGCTTTGCCATCGGCCTGATCGGGATGGAGCTTGCGACGATCTTCACCAATTCCATGTTGCCCGAACTGGGCAGCCGGGCCGAGATCGGCCGCATTTCCGGCAATGGCTGGGCTTTCGGCTATGTCGGGGGGCTGGTCAGCCTGGTTATCATGTTGGTGTTTTTCGCCGAAAGCGGTGCAACGGGCGAAACCTTTGTGGGTCTTGCCCCGCCTTTCGGGCTGGATCCCGGCGCGCGCGAAGGCACGCGGTTTGTCGGGCCGCTGACGGCTGTCTGGTATGCGGTGTTCATGATCCCGTTTTTTCTTTACGTCCGTGATCCGCGCGGCGTCAAGGCGCCGCCGGGGGCGGTGCGCCGCGCCCTGCGCGGTTTGATCGGGACAGTGCAAAGCCTGCCCGCACGACGCAGCTTCTTTGCCTATCTGGTGTCGTCCATGCTGTACCGCGATGCGCTGAACGGCATGTATGTGTTCGGCGGTATCTATGCCGCCGGCGTTCTGGGGTGGAGCGTGGTGGACACCGGTATTTTCGGCATCATCGCGATCATCGCCGGGGCAGTGTTCGCCTGGATCGGCGGCCATGCCGACAGCGCCTTTGGCCCCAAGCCGGTGATCGTGTCGTGCATCCTTGTGCTGACCCTGGCGGCGGTCGGAGTGGTGATGGTGTCGCCCACATCTTTGTTCGGGGTGGCGGTGGCACCGGGGTCGGGCGCGCCGGACATTGCGTTCATGGTGCTGGGCGCGGTGATCGGCGCGGCGGGCGGCGCGCTGCAATCGGCCAGCCGCACAATGTTGGTTCGCCAGGCCCGGCCCGAACGGATGACCGAGGCGTTCGGGCTGTACGCGCTTGCGGGCAAGGCCACGTCGTTCCTGGCGCCGCTGTTGATCGGCACCGTTACCTATGCCAGCGGGTCGCAACAGATCGGCGTGTCGCCGCTGATCGGGCTTTTCGTGTTGGGGCTTTTTCTGCTAGTCTGGGTAAAACCCGACGGAGATCGAGCCGTATGAAACCTCTCAAAGCCTTTGCCTGTCTGACGCTGTTGGCCGGGCTGGCCGCCTGCGGCGGGGCCGAACGGCCAGGTTCCGCCTTGCCCATGCCGATTTCCACCGCTGATATGGCCATGCGCAACGCCATCGCAAAGCAAATCTTCGGGGCCGAACAATTTGCCTCGCCACAATCGACGGCGCCGCTGGGATCGTATGCCAAGGGTTGCCTTGCCGGGGCTGTGCAACTGGCCGAGACCGGCCCCAGCTGGCAGGCCATGCGCCTGAGCCGCAACCGCAACTGGGGCCATCCCGAAATGGTTGCCTATCTGCAACGGCTGTCGGGCCAGGCGGCGCAACTGCCCGGATGGAACGGTCTTTATGTGGGCGACATCAGTCAGCCGCGGGGCGGGCCGATGCTGACTGGCCACGCCAGCCACCAGATCGGGCTGGACGCCGACATCTGGCTGCTGCCCGCCACCCGTCTGAACCTGTCAGTGGCCGAGCGCGAGGCGATCTCGTCCAGCTCGATGCAGCGGGCAGGGGGGGCTTATGTAAACGACAAGTGGACGCGCCAGCATCATGACCTGGTCAAGGCGGCGGCAAGCGACCCGAATGTCGCGCGCATATTCATCTTTCCGGGCGCAAAGGTGCAGATGTGCAGGGATGAAACCGGCGATCGTGCCTGGCTGAACAAGGTGCGCCCCTGGTATGGCCACCATTACCATTTTCATGTGCGGCTGAAATGCCCGCGCGGCGCGGCGGGCTGTGTCGATCAGGATGCGCAACCGGCGGGGGATGGCTGTGCCGATGCCCAGGCTTGGGTGAACAATATCCTCAACCCACCGCCGCCTGACCCGAACGCACCGAAACCCCGGCCCAAGCGTGAATTGACGCTGGCCGATCTTCCGGGACAATGCCAATCCGTCGTTTCGCGCTGATCCTTGCGCTGATTGCGGTCGGGTGTGGCGGTGCGGTTCGGGCCCCCGGCGCCGAGTTGCTGTCGCGCTTTGTCTGGCGATCAGACGATCCGTTGCATGGCGGATTTTCCGGGCTGGTCCTTGCAGCGGATGGCATTGACTTTGTTGCGATTTCGGACCGGGGGCAGATCGCCGGCGGCCAGTTGCAACGCAGCGGTGATGCGATCACCGGTGTGACGCTGGCGCGGTTCGAGCGGCTGCGCGACCCGAATGGCCGCCCGGTGGGTAAAAAGGCGCAAGACGCCGAAGGTTTGGCGCGCGCACCCGACGGTAAATTGTTCGTGTCCTTTGAAGGACAGCACCGCGTTTGGTGCTACGGCGGATTTGGCACGGCGGCAGAGGCCCTGCCCCCCCACGAACGGTTTCGGGAGATGCCGGCCAATGCCGGGCTTGAGGCGTTGGCGATCGACAGCGCCGGGATGCTGTACACCTTGCCCGAACGTTCTGGCGCACCGACCCGGCCGTTTCCGCTGTATCGTTTTGACGGTGTGCGCTGGTCGATCCCCTGGCGTCTGCCGCGGCGGGGCCGCTACCTGGCCGTTGGGGCCGATTTTGGGCCGGATGGCAGGTTTTACCTGTTGGAGCGGGATTTCAATGGGCTGTTGGGCTTCTCCAGTCGGGTGCGCCGGTTCACGTTGGGCCCTGAAGGGGCGCTGACCGAAGAGACGCTGCTGACCACGCGCAATCTGCGTCATGGCAACCTTGAGGGGTTGTCGGTGTGGCGCGACGGGGCGGGTGAAATCCGGCTGACCATGGTGGCCGATGACAATTTCAGTTTTTTCCAGCAGACCGAGATCGTCGAATACCGCATCACGGAATAGCTTGTGCAGGCTGTGCGGCGGCGGTAACAGCGCGCGTCGCCCGGTGGCGGCCAAGTGTCCGAACCCCTTGTCAAAACGGAAGTCCTGATGAAACGTATCCTTCCCGGCATCATCGCCATGGCCGCCATCGTGCTGGCCAGCAATATCCTTGTGCAATTCCTTTGGGGCAACTGGCTGACCCTGGGTGCCTTCACCTATCCGCTGGCGTTTCTGGTGACCGACGTCATGAACCGTGTCTATGGGGCCGCCGTGGCGCGGCGTGTGGTGTTCGCCGGTTTTGTCACCGGCGTGATCTGTTCGCTGATCGGCACCCAGATCATCGGTGAATTCGGCCCTCTGGTGACCTGGCGAATCGCGGTCGGTTCGGGGCTGGCGTTCCTCACTGCGCAGCTTGTCGACATCGCCGTGTTCAACCGGCTGCGCGCCGGCGGCTGGTGGCGGGCGCCGCTGGCCTCGACCGTAGTCGGATCGGCGCTAGACACTGCCTTGTTTTTTAGCATCGCGTTTTCCGGTGCGTTGGGTTTCATCGAACCGGGCAACGATGTGTCCTGGGCGAACGAAATGGTGCCGCTTCTGGGCCTTGGGCCGGTGGCGCCGCTGTGGGTTTCGCTGGCCGTGGCGGATTGGAGTGTGAAGCTTGCCCTTGCCTTGATCGCCCTGGTGCCTTTCCGCATTATTGTCGGGCGGCTGGCCCCACGGGTGGCGTAAAAACAATTGACATGCACCAGATATGTGCCACTTTCAGATTATCGGCAATCATTGAAAGGAGGTGGTCTAGTGTCTAGAATGATCCAGGAGATCGAGGTCGGAACAGTCATGGGGGCCGTCGCCCGAGGGCAATCCTGAGGGCAGCACAACCGTGATTGGGTTTCCACTCTAACCGAACCCATCTCCGCAGCATTCGAAGGGCCACCGTCAACCGGTGGCCCTTTTCGCATCTGATAGGCAGTTGAAACTTGGCCGCTGTCCCGTTATCTGCCTGCAATGGCAAAGCCCAAGGACAACCCCAATTACAAGGTTATCGCCGAGAACCGGCGGGCACGGCATGACTATGCCATCGAGGATGATATCGAGGTGGGTATCGTGCTGATGGGGTCAGAGGTGAAAAGCCTGCGGGTGAACAGCGCCAACATCGCCGAAAGCTATGCCGAGGTGAAGGATGGCGAGTTGTGGCTGGTCAACAGCTATATCGCGCCGTACCTGCCCGCCAAAACCTGGGGGCACGAGGACCGGCGCCGCCGCAAGCTGTTGGCGCGCAACAAGGAACTGAGCCGGATGTGGAACGACACCCAGCGCAAGGGGATGACCCTGGTGCCGCTGGTGATGTATTTCAACCACAAGGGTTTTGTGAAGCTGAAGATCGGCATCGCCAAGGGCAAACAGAATCACGACAAGCGCGCCGATGCCGCCAAGGCCGACTGGCAGCGCCAGAAGGCCCGCCTGATGCGCCAGAACGGCTGAGTGTGATCCAGCGGAGGCGCTGACGCGCCGATCCATGTTTTGCCGGCGCTTGTGGCGGGCGGCCGTGCCTTAATTCCTGGCGCGCGTGCTGATTGCGGTCTGCGCCTTCGGCGAGAGTATTTTCAGCAAGAAGAAGCGGGGCCCGCGGCCTCGGATGGCGGGCGGGGCCTCTTGTCTTGTGGTGGCTGGGCAGCTAGTCAGGGCAAGGTTTTCCATGAGGTGATCTGCATGGCCTATGACGACCCCACGACGCTGGTGTCCACCGAATGGCTGGGCCGGCATCTGAAGGATCCCGATTTGCGGATCCTCGATGCCAGTTGGTATCTGCCGGAGATGGGCCGTGACGGGAAGGTTGAATATGACACCGCCCATATCCCCGGTGCGCGGTTTGTCAGCGCCGAGGATGTCAGCGATGCCAGCGCCGGTCTGCCGAATACCGTGCCGCCAGTGGAAAAGTTTGTCAGCCGGATGCGCCGGATGGGCGTGGGCGACGGGCATCAGGTGGTGATCTATGACGGGGCGGGGTTGTTTTCGGCCGCACGGCTGTGGTGGCTGTTCCGCCTGATGGGCAAGACCGATGTGGCGGTTCTGGACGGTGGGTTCGCCAAGTGGCAGACCGAGCAGCGCCCGGTCGAGGATCTGTCGCCGGTGCTGCGTGACCGCCACATCACGGTGACGCGGCAGAACCATCTGTTGCGCGATGTGACCGAGGTGGCGGCGGCCAGCAAGCTGGGCGAACATCAGATCGTCGATGCCCGTGCCGCCGAACGTTTTGCCGGGGTGGCGCCCGAGCCGCGGCCGGGATTGCGGGCGGGGCATATCCCGGGGTCGCGCAACCTGCCTTACAAGATGCTGCTGAACGCCGATGGCACGATGAAGGCACCGGATGCCCTGCGCGCCGCTTTCGCGGCGGCGGGGGTGGATCTGGCGCGGCCGATCATCACGACCTGCGGGTCTGGGGTGACAGCGGCGATTCTGTCCTTGGCGCTTGAGCTGCTGGGTCACCGCGATCACGGGCTTTACGACGGCTCATGGGCCGAATGGGGCATGTACAACGACCTTAAGGTCGCCACCGGAGAGAATTGATGCTTGAGATGTTGAAGGCGCAGCCCGCCGATAAAATTCTGGCTCTGATGCAGGCCTTCCGCGATGATCCGCGCACCGACAAGATCGACCTGGGGGTAGGCGTTTACAAGAATGCCGAGGGCCACACGCCGGTGATGCGCGCCGTCAAGGCCGCCGAGCGGCGGCTGGTCGAAACGCAGGACACCAAGGCCTATACAGGGCTGCTGGGTGATCCGGCTTACAGCGATGCCATGCGCGAGATGATTCTGGGCGATGCGGTGGCGGCCGACCGGGTGTCCTGTGCCGCGACGCCCGGTGGCACCGGGGCGATCCGGCAGGCGCTGGAGCTGATAAAGATGGCCGCGCCCGAGGCGACGGTGTGGTTGTCGGCGCCGACCTGGCCGAACCATCCGTCGATCATCAAATACCTCGGCATGAAGATGGCCGAGTACCGGTATTTCGATGATGCCACGCGGGATGTGGATTTTGCGGGGATGATGGCCGATCTGGATCGGATTGCAGAGGGCGACGTGGTGCTGTTGCACGGGTGTTGCCACAACCCCACGGGTGCCAACCTGACACTGGAGCAGTGGCAGGTGGTGTCGGATCACCTGAACGCCAAGGGGGCGATCCCGTTTATCGACATTGCCTATCAGGGGTTCGGGGACGGGTTGGATGCCGATGCGGCGGGCACCCGGCTGATGGCGCGCAATGCGTCGCAGATGTTGATCGCGGCGAGTTGCTCGAAGAACTTCGGCATTTACCGCGAACGCACCGGCCTGGTCATGGCGATTGCCGACAACGCCGCGATGAAGCCGGTGACACAGGGCACGCTGGCCTATCTGAATCGCCAGAACTATAGCTTTCCGCCTGACCATGGGGCGCGGGTTGTGACGATGATTCTGAACGATCCGGAATTGCGCGCCGACTGGATGGCCGAACTTGAGGAGGTGCGGCTGGGCATGTTGTCCCTGCGCAAACATTTGGCTGAAGAGTTGCGGCAACGGTCGAACTCGGACAGGTTCGATTTTATCGCCGATCATCGCGGCATGTTTTCGCGGCTTGGCGCGACACCGGAACAGGTGGAAAAGATGCGCGCCGACGATGGCATCTACATGATCGGTGACAGCCGGATCAACATTGCCGGCTTGAACGCCAGGACGATCCCGGTTCTGGCGCAGGCGATCATCGACGCCGGGGTTTAACTCCAGGGGCGGGGTGTTTCGGCATATCCGATGTACAGCGGATGTTTCGGATGCCCCGCCTTGGACAGGCCCAGGTGGAACAGCGGCCGGTCGGTGGCGCGCAACAGCGTTTCCACCTGTGCCCCCCGGTTCAGGAACGCGCCGTGGGTGCCCCAGGCGCACAGCACGGCATCGGCCCACAGCGCGGCCTCGCGGATCGCGGCATCGTTGGCCAGGCCCACGGGTTCGGGCGCGGCGCGCATTCCCTTCGGGTCGGTGTCGCGCCAGGCAAAGATGTTGGTGACGCGGAACGCGCCATAGCCCAGCACCCGCGCGCGGCGTTCACAGCGTTCGACGGTGGGGTCGTTCTGCACTTCGGTGGCGGTGGACGGGTTCAGCATCACGAAGGTGATCTTCGGCCCTGTCCCGTCCCACACCCGCATCAGATCATAGCGATAGTGTTCGCAGGGCGAATAGGTGGCGATGCTGGCGGCGTCGCCTTTCAGGTGCTGCCGGACGATCACGCCGCGAAAACGCGGCTGGGATGCAATTCGCCCGCACGATAGATGCCCACGGCCACGGCGCGGCCTTCAAGGCTGGCCCAGGCCTCGTCGCCATATTCGGCGTCGGACGACATCACCATGCCGGGGTTGCCGTTGCGCAGTTTCGCAGCGCCCTCTGGGGTGCAGCGCACCTCGGGCAGATCCTCAAGCCCCTGTTCCAAGGGACGCAGCCAGGTGTCCAGCGCGGGGGTATGCGCCAATTGCTCCAACAGCTCCAGCGACAGGCCGTCATCGGCCTCGAACGGCCCCGACCAGACCCGGCGCAACGACACGACGTGACCGTAGCAGCCCAGCGCCGCCCCCAGATCGCGTGCGATCGACCGGACATAACCGCCTTTGCCACACACCATCTCAAGCTCGACATGATCAGGATCGGGGCGCGACAGGAAGTTCAGCTCTTCGACAAACAGCGGACGCGCGGCGATTTGCATCGTTTCACCGTCGCGGGCACGTTTATAGGCACGCTCGCCGTCGATTTTCACGGCGGAAAACTGCGGCGGCACCTGCATGATGTCACCGGTCAGCGGCAGAAGGGCCTTGATGATTTGCCCATCGGTGGGCCGCAAATCGGATTGCGCGATCACCTCGCCTTCGGCGTCGTCGGTGTTGGTGGCCTGGCCCAGACGCACGGTGAACCGATAGGCCTTCATCGCGTCGGTGATGTAGGGCACGGTTTTCGTCGCCTCGCCCAGGGCGACCGCCAGAACGCCGGTGGCGTCCGGGTCAAGTGTGCCGGCATGGCCCGCCTTTTTCGCGTCGAACGCCCAGCGCACCTTGTTGACCACGGCGGTTGACGTCAGCCCCGCCGGTTTGTCGATCACCACCCAGCCCGAAATGTCGCGACCTTTGCGTTTGCCCATGCCCTGTGTTCCTTCATTGCCAGCGCCGGGGCGTACAGCGCCCGGCGCGATTGGTCAATTCATCGGTTGCACGGTGCCCAGAATTGGGCCCATCGGAAACCCGCCATCGTTGCGCCCCAGGTGCGGCGCGTACAGGCGTGAAACATTGCCGTCGAGATACAGCGCGTTGGGTGTGTTGAACGCATCGCGAAACAGCCGTCCGAACTGGTGAAAGTTTACGGCGCGGTCGGAAATCGCGATCACCACCTCGCGCCCGTCCGCCGACACGCCCACCCCGTTGCGGATGTAACGCGATGTGCCCTCCGCAAGAAACCGGGGGTGCAGCGCGCCGTCAATCACCAGCATCGGGCCGGATTGCGTGGCATGATCGCATTTGGCGGGTGATTCGGCAAAGCTGCGGCTTTCGATCACCGCCGCGCTTGCCCCGGTGATGCAGAACACCCCGTTGGGCAACAGGCCAAAGTTGCCCGGCCCATCGGCGGTGACAACGCGCATGTGCTGATCGCCATCCTCGATGTACAAGCCCACCGGCGCGCGGTCGGCGTGGTACATGCCCGCGTTCATCGCCACGCCAAGCGTCTTGCCCTCGGCGTTCAGGGCGCGTTCGATGTTTCGAAAGCTGCCGTAGGGTTTGCCTGTTTCATCGCGCAGCCAGAGGCGCAGGGGGTCTTTGGCCATGTCGATACGACAATAGGTGAACGGAGCGCCGTCAAAGTCGATCTTGTCACAGACGGGCGCTGCCTGCGCCGCCAGCGGCCACAAAAGCAGCAGCGCCAGCAGTCGTGCCATCATGCGTCATCCTTGGGGGTGTCAAGATCGCGCTTCACCTCGTCGCGCTCCAACAGGGCGCGGGTCTGGTCCATCCGGTCGAAGGTGTCGTCGATCAGGAACCGCAGTTCGGGCGAATTGCGCAGCGTCATTTCGCGGTTCAGCGCCCGCCGCAATTCGAACGCGTTGCGCTTCAGCGCCTGGATCGCCTGTTCCTTGCCCTTGCCGCCCAGCGGCAGGACAAACACGGTGGCCACCCGCAGATCCGGCGATGTGCGCACCTCGGACACGGTGATCGACATGCGGTTCAACTCAGGGTCGTGGATTGCCCCCTGGGTCAGCAGATCGGACAAAATGCGCCGGATCAGTTCGCCCACGCGAAGCTGCCGTTGCGAGGGGCCCGCGCCCCCGGGAAATCGTTTGTTCGCCATATGCCTGATCTAGGCGCGATCGGGCCCCCGTGCAACACCCGTGCAACACCCGTGCAACAAGGGCTTTGCGCCGCGCGGGGGCTGGGCTAGACCGGGCGCAGCGTCGGACAGGGGGGCACCATGGCGAAAACCACAGGAATTGCGATCACCGGCGTGTCGGGGCGCATGGGGCAAATGTTGGCCCGGATGGTGGCCGACAGTGACGCCCTGCACCTTGCCGCTGCGCTGGAACGCCCCGAACATCCTTGGCTGGGCCGTGATCTGGGGGTGGCGCTGGGCGGGGTCGACACCGGCGTGATCGTCACTGACGATGCGGCGGCGGTCTTTGCGGTGGTGGATGCGGTGGTGGATTTCACCGCCCCCGCGGCCTCGGTCGGCTTTGCGTCTCTGGCGGGGCAGGCGGGCATCGTGCACGTCATCGGCACCACCGGCCTGAGCGAGGATGACATCGCCGCCATCGACATCGCCGCGCAGGTCACCCCGATCATCCGCGCCGGCAACATGAGCCTGGGGGTCAACCTGTTGACACAACTCGTGAAACAGGTCGCCGCCGCGTTGGACGAAAGTTATGACATCGAAGTGATCGAGGCGCACCATCGCCACAAGGTCGACGCGCCATCAGGCACCGCGCTGATGCTTGGGCAGGCGGCGGCGGACGGGCGGTGTGTGGCGCTGAGCGATGTGGCGGACCGGGGCCGCGACGGTATCACCGGCCCGCGCAAAACCGGCGCCATCGGGTTTTCCGCGATCCGGGGGGGCGACATCATCGGTGAACACGACGTGATGTTCGCTGCGGCGGGCGAAATCATCACCCTCAGCCATCGTGCCACAGATCGGTCGCTGTTCGCGCGCGGCGCGCTCAAGGCGGCCTTGTGGGGGCAGGGCCAGCCGCCGGGGCACTATGACATGCTGGATGTGCTGGGGCTGAAGTGATCCGAACCGGCCCTTGCCGGGTATAGGTTACGACAGCCCCAGTGACAGGCGGAGCCGACATATGACGATTTGTTCAAATATCCTTGCGACCGCCACCGTTGTGGTGACGCTGGGCACCTCGGCGGTCGCCCAGGGGTTTCAGGTGGTAACCGACGAAACACGCTTTGTTCAGCTGGTGGATGGGCGACAATTGACGCGCCTTGGAATCCAGCTCAATGTTTCGCCCAATGGCGGTATTCAGGGCCGCGCCTTCGGCATGAAGGTTACAGGCTCGTGGACTTGGCAAGGCAACTATTTTTGCCGCGAAATGTCCTATGGCGCATCATCGCTGCCAATGAATTGCCAAGAGGTATTGCTCAGCGGGGATACCATCCGCTTTGTCGCCGACCAAGGCACAGGTGACAGCGCCGATTTGCGTCTGCGCTGACCCACTCGGTCAGAAATCTATGGCGATACCCTTTTTCTCCCAATCGCCAAAGCGCACAGGTTCGGGCCCGTTGCGCCCGCCCAGTTCAGCAGGCAGGTCCAGTGGCCTGGCCTTGGCGCGGCGTTCTTCCGCCTCGGCCAATGCGCGGCGGGCGGCGGGGGGCAGATCGGGCTGGTCGGTCATGGCGGTCTCTTGTCGGTTGTTCTGGGACTTGCCTTGATATACGCCGCGCGTCAGCGTTCTCAACCCGGCAAAGGACAGATCATGGCCAATTCCCCCGATGCGCCCCGCGCCGCGGCCCTGACCCTGCTGATGGGGGTGACAGAGGATCACCGCCTGCTGTCCGAACTCTTGCCCCGGGTCATGTCCCCACTGGCCCCTGCCGATCGGGCCCGGGCCCAGCGTCTGGCCACCGGCACCCTGCGCTGGATGGATCGGGCCGACCGCGCCTTGGGTCCGTTCCTGCGGATGAAACCCTGGCCGCGCACCCACAATGCCCTGCGCCTTGCCCTTTACGAGATATTCGTCGAAGGCGCGGCTGATCATGGCGCGGTGAACGCTGCTGTAGATCTGGTGCGCGCCGCGCCGGACACGGCGCCGCAGGCGGGGTTGGCCAATGCCGTGTTGCGCAACGTGATCCGCAAGGGCGGATGGGACGCCCTGCCGCTGCCGCGTCTTCCCAAATGGCTGCGTAAACCCCTGATCGACGATTTCGGCAAGGACCGCGTTCTGGCGATGGAGGCCGCCTTTGCCAAGGGCGCCGCCACCGACCTCACGCCGAAGGATGGCGATGCCACGGCTCTTGCCGCGCGCCTGGACGGGCTCGTCCTGCCCACAGGCTCGGTCCGGCTGGCCGGGGCGGGCCAGGTCTCGGCGCTGCCCGGCTACGACACCGGTGATTGGTGGGTGCAGGATGCCGCCGCCGCCTTGCCGGTCCGCCTGCTGAACGCGCAACCCGGCGAACGGGTGCTTGATCTGTGTGCCGCGCCGGGCGGCAAGACGATGCAACTGTCCGCCACCGGTGCCGATGTCACCGCGCTGGACAATTCCGAACCACGCATGGCGCGGCTGCACGAAAACCTCGCCCGCACCGGCCTGACCGCCCACACCCTTGTGGCCGATGCCCTGACCTTTGCCGCAGATATGCCTTTTGATGCGATTCTGCTTGATGCGCCCTGTTCGGCCACCGGCACCATCCGTCGCCATCCCGATCTGCCACAGGCCAAGGACGGCAGCGAATTTCCCGCTTTGTTCAAACTGCAATCCGGCATGATCGACGCCGCCTTGCGCCTGTTGAAGCCCGGTGGACGGTTGGTCTATTGCACCTGCTCGCTGTTGATCGACGAAGGTGAAGAACAGGTGCGCGATGCCTGTGCGCGCCACCCCGGCCTGGCCCTCTGCGCGCTTGACCATCCCGCGATCGAGGACCGCTGGCGCGTTCCCGAAGGTCTGCGCATCACCCCCGACCAATGGCCCGACCTCGGCCATCTCGACGGCTTCTTCATAACCGCCCTGCGCAAACCCGGCTGACCGCCCCTCTCTTTCTTGCCTGAAATACCTCGGGGTCCGGGGCAGCGCCCCGGGGTTTGGCCAAAGCTGATCAGTTTTGCGATGACACACCGCCCGCTGCGGCGTATGCTGACCACAACTACAGACCCCGCAGCACGGCGAGGCAAGACAGGCACGTGTCCCAAATCGAAACCTGGAAGGTGCGCAAGACGCGCTGGATGAACCGCCTTCGCGCGCGCCTCAGCACCCTGAGCGCGCCGGCCACCGGTCTGACCAGCCAACCAGAACCGCGTACCATCGGCAGTTTTGCCCGTGGGCGGCAGATTTCCACCGGCAACTTCCTGTTCGCCGGCTATCTGATCGAGGCGCCGGATCTGGCGATCTGGGATTTGCCGATGCCCGATCCGGCGTTCGAGCAGGAATTGCACGGCTTCACCTGGATCGACGATCTGGCCGCCGTCGGCGATGGATCGGCAAATCATCGCCAGCGCGCCTGGACCCATGCCTGGATCGCGCGGTTCGGTCGCGGTCGCGGGCCGGGCTGGACGCCCGATCTGACCGGGCGGCGTCTGATCCGCTGGATCCACCACGCCGTGACCCTGCTGAATGGTGCCGACAGGGCCACGTCCGACGCGTTCTTCCGCAGCCTTGCCCAGCAGACGAACTTTCTGTCGCACCGCTGGGCCGCCGCCGCGCCGGGGTTGGCGCGGTTCGAGGCGTTGACCGGGCTGATTTATGCCGGGATCGCGCTGTCGGGGATGGAACGGCACATTGCCCCGGCTGTGCGCGCGCTGGGCCGCGAATGTGCGGCGCAGATCGACGACCAGGGCGGCATCCCCACCCGCAACCCCGAAGAGCTGATGGAGGTGTTCACCTTGCTGTCCTGGGCCGCCGCCGGGCTGCGGGAAACCGGGCGCACGCCGGGCGTGGCCCATCTGGCCGCGCTGGAACGGATCGCGCCCAGTTTGCGGGCCCTGCGCCACGCCGATGGCGGCCTGGCGCGGTTCCATGGTGGCGGGCGCGGCGCCGAGGGGCGGCTGGACCAGGCACTGGCCGCGTCCGAGGTGAAGGCCCCGCGCCGGGCCGGTCTGGCCATGGGCTTTGCCCGGTTGGGCCATGGGCGCACGACGCTGATCGTCGATGTCGCCTCGCCGCCAGTGCGCGAGGCCAGCGCCCAGGGCCACGCCAGCACCCTGGCGTTCGAATTGACATCGGGGCGGCGGCCGCTGATCGTGAACTGCGGTTCGGGGCGCACCTTCGGCGAAAAATGGCGCCGGGCCGGGCGCGCGACGCCTTCGCATTCCACCTTGGCGATCGACGGGTATTCTTCGGCCCGGCTGGGGGGGGCGGGGTTGCTGTCGGGGCAAGATGCCGAACTTTTGGTGGATGCCCCGCGCGACGTGCGGATGGAGGAACGCCACAGCGATCTTTCGGGCGGGTTGGTCGCGGGGCATGATGGATACCTTGTCACCCACGGGTTGACCCATGTGCGCCAACTGTACCTCAGCTTTGACGGGCGCGGGGTGCATGGCGAAGACGTTTTGGCGACTGTCGAAAAAACCGACGAGCGGCAATTCGACCGGGCGCTGGACCGCAGCGAACTGAAAGGCATCGCCTTCAAGGTGCGGTTCCATCTGCACCCGGATGTTGATGCCGAACTGGACATGGGCGGCGCTGCGGTGTCCATGGCGCTGAAAAGCGGCGAAATCTGGGTGTTCCGGCACAGTGGCGATGCCCGTCTCAGCCTGGAACCGTCGGTCTATCTGGAGCGTGGCCGTCTGGCGCCGCGCGCCACACGGCAGATCGTATTGTCGGCGATTGCGGTGGATTATGCCACGCGGGTCTCCTGGACGCTTGCCAAGGCTCAGGATACGCCCGATACGATCCGCGACCTTGCGCGCGACGATCCGGCGTTCGAGGGGATGACGCAGACGTAAAGGAACACCCATGACCCAAACACAGCCCATCCACCGTGCCCTTTTGTCGGTTTCCGACAAGACTGGCCTTGTCGCTCTGGCCCGCGCCCTTTCGGCGCAGGGGGTCGAGCTGTTGTCGACCGGCGGGTCGGCGGCGGCGCTGCGCGCGGCGGGCCTGACGGTGCGCGACGTGGCCGAGGTGACCGGGTTTCCCGAGATGATGGATGGCCGGGTCAAAACGCTGCACCCGATGGTGCATGGCGGGCTGTTGGCGCTGCGCGACGATGCCGGTCATGTGGCGGCAATGGACCAGCACGGTATCACCCCCATCGACCTGTTGGTCGTCAATCTGTACCCGTTCGAGGAAACTGTGGCCAAGGGCGCCGATTATGCCACCTGTGTCGAAAATATCGACATCGGCGGCCCGGCGATGATCCGCGCCGCAGCCAAGAACCACGGGTTTGTCACCACGATCGTGGATGTACAGGATTACGACACCCTGCTGGCCGAACTGGCCGAACACGGCGGCACGACCTATGGGTTCCGCCAGAAAATGGCGCAGATCGCCTATGGCCGCACCGCCGCCTATGACGCGGCGGTCAGCACCTGGATGGCTGGCGCGCTGGGCGATCCGACACCGCGCCGGGTGGCGGTGGCGGGCACGCTGGCGCAGGTGATGCGCTATGGCGAGAACCCGCATCAGGGCGCGGCCTTTTATACTGACGGATCAGGGCGGCCCGGCGTGGCAACAGCGGTGCAGCATCAGGGCAAGGAACTGTCCTACAACAACATCAACGACACCGACGCGGCGTTCGAGTTGATTTCCGAGTTTGCCGGCGCCGGTCCGGCCTGTGCGATCATCAAACACGCCAACCCCTGTGGCGTGGCGACCGGCGCGACCCTGGCCGAGGCGTATCAGAAGGCGTTCGATTGTGACCGCACAAGTGCCTTTGGCGGGATCATCGCGCTGAACCATCCCCTGGATGCGGCCACGGCCGAATTGATCAGCGGTATTTTCACCGAAGTGGTGATCGCGCCCGGGGCAGATGACGGCGCCATGAGTATTTTTGCAAAGAAGAAAAACCTGCGGTTGCTGACCACCTCTGGTCTGGCCGATCCGGCCCTGGCCGGGCGGGTGATCAAACAGGTGTCAGGCGGGTTTCTGGTGCAGGACAAGGACACGGGACATATTGCCGCAGACGAACTGCGCGTGGTCACCCGGCGCCGGCCAAGCGCGGCCGAGCTGGCCGATCTGCTGTTTGCCTGGACCATCGCCAAACATGTGAAATCCAACGCTATCGTCTATGCCAATGGCGGCGCGACCGTTGGCATCGGTGCCGGCCAGATGAGCCGGGTTGACAGCACCCGCATTGCCGCGCGCAAGGCGCAGGATATGGCCGAAGTGCTGGGCCTGGCCACGCCGCTGACCCAAGGTTCGGTTGCGGCGTCGGATGCGTTCTTTCCCTTTCCCGACGGATTGCTGACGCTGGCCGAGGCGGGGGCGACGGCGGTGATCCAGCCGGGCGGTTCGATGCGCGATGATTCCGTGATCGCGGCGGCGGACGAGGCGGGCCTGGCGATGGTGTTTACCGATATGCGGCATTTCCGGCACTGAGATGGGCAGGCTGTACAAGACCGCTGCCATCGTTTTCGTGATTGATCAGATCACCAAGGTCATCGTCGTGCACCTGATGAATCTGGCGTCTGTCGGGTCGATCGACGTGCTGCCGCCCTGGCTGAACCTGCGGATGGCCTGGAATCGGGGCGTGAACTTTGGTCTGTTCGCCAGTGACGGGAACATCATGCGCTGGGTGCTGGTGGCGGTGGCCCTGGCAATCACCGTCTGGGTCGTCGTCTGGATGCGGCGTGACAGGCCCGGCCGCTGGGGGCTGATTTCGGCCGGGTTGCTGGTGGGCGGCGCGTTGGGCAATGTGGTGGATAGGGTGCTGTACGGCGCGGTGGCGGATTTTCTGAACATGTCATGCTGTGGCTTTGAGAACCCCTATGCGTTCAACGTGGCCGACATTTCGATCTTTGCCGGGGCGATCGGCCTGGTGCTGTTCACCGGACGCGAGGCGAAGGGTGGCAAGCGGGCGGTGAAACCCCGTGGAAAAGGGCCGTGACGGCCCGTCTGCGATGGGGTACACCATGCAACAGACGTTGAAGGAGGCGCGGATGGCGGGCGCAGCGTGGAGCAAGACAGTGGCGGGCCTGGCCGCCCTCGGGTTTTTGGCCGCCTGCGGGGGCGCGTCCGAGCCTAACCTGCTGAACATCACAAAAACCGGCAACGGCCCGGATGAGTTTGCCATCCTGCCCACCAAGACCTTGCAGGCGCCGAGTGATTACGCGGCTTTGCCGACGCCCACCCCGGGCGGCATCAATCTGAGCGATCCGACGCCCGAGGCCGATGCCGTGGCCGCGCTGGGCGGTAACCCCGCGCGGCTGGCGGGGGGCGGTGTGCAGGATCCCGCGCTGGTTGGCCACGCCACCCGGTTCGGCGTGCAACCGGGCATCCGCCAGGATCTTGCCGCGGTCGATCTGCAATACCGGCGCGACAATGACGGGCGATTGTTGGAGCGGATATTCAACGTAAACGTCTATTTCAAGGCCTATCGCAAATTCGAGCTGGACCAGTATGCCGAACTGGAACGGTTCCGCCGTGCCGGTGTGCGCACCCCCGCCGTGCCGCCCGATCCAGCCCAGTGAGGGTTGTTTGACGGGCGGCTCACGTCACCGTGGGCGGGGTTGAACGGCGCCGCACTTGGCACACATACGTCACATGACCTGCCTGAAGGAGCCTCCATGCGTCGCCTTGCCCGTGTCCTTGCCACCCTCGCCCTGTCATTTACCCCGCTTGTCGCTTTTGCCGACAACCTGACCGCCTTTACCCTGGACAACGGTATGGATGTCGTGGTGCTGGAAGACCACCGCGCGCCGGTCGTTGTGCATATGGTTTGGTACAAGGTGGGCGCGGCGGACGAAGCGCCCGGTGTTTCGGGCATTGCGCATTATCTTGAACATCTGATGTTCAAGGGCACCGACAATCTGGCGCCGGGCGAGTTTTCCAAGGTGGTCGCAGCAAATGGCGGATCTGACAACGCCTTCACCAGCCAAGACTACACCGCCTATTTCCAACGCGTTGCGTCCAATCGGCTTGAGTTGATGATGCAGATGGAATCGGACCGGATGCGCGATCTGGTGCTGGACGGAACCGACATTCTGACCGAACGCCAAGTGGTTCTGGAAGAGCGCAACCAGCGCACCGAAAGTGACCCCGGCGCGTTGTTTTCGGAACAGCGCAACGCGGCGCAGTACCAGAATCATCCCTATGGCATCCCGATCATCGGCTGGAAGCACGAGATGGCGTCGCTGACGCTGGACGACGCCTTGTCATTCTATCGCACCTATTACGCCCCGAATAACGCAATTTTGATCGTGGCGGGCGATGTCGATCCGACAGAGGTGAAAGCCCTGGCCGAGCAATATTATGGTGTGCTGGCCCCCAGCGAAAACCTGCCCCCCCGCCTGCGTCCACAGGAACCGCCACAGCTGGCCGAGCGACGGTTGGTGTTCGAGGATCCGCGCGTTGCACAACCTTATGTGATCCGCAGCTATCTGGCGCCCGAGCGGGATGCCGGCGATCAGGAAAAGGCCGCCGCGCTGACCTTGCTGGCCGAGGTTCTGGGTGGGTCGTCGCAGACCAGCGAACTGGGCCGCCGCTTGCAATTCGAGGAGAAGACCGCGCTGTACACCTCGTCGTTCTACAGTGGCGTGTCACTGGATACCACGACGTTCGGTGTGGTGATCGTGCCGGCCCCCGGTGTGACGCTGCAACAGGCCGAAGACGCGCTGGACGTTGAAATTGCCGCGTTTCTGGAGCGTGGGGTGGATGCCGCGCAACTGGACCGGATCAAGATGGAACTGCGCGCCGCGCTGATCTATGCCAAAGACTCGGTGCAATCGCGCGCCCGCGCCTATGGCATGGCCCTGACCAGCGGTCTGACGCTGGACGATGTTGCGGCCTGGCCCGAGATTCTGCAATCCATCACGCCCGAACAGATCATCATCGCCGGGCGCGAGGTGTTCAACCGCAACAATGCCGTGACAGGCTGGCTGACCGCGCCCGTCGGTGAGATGTCCGTGCCCGAGGTATCGCAATGATCCGTTTTGCCGTCGTTCTTGCCGGGTTTGTCCTGGCCGCCCTGCCATTGCGCGCGGCGGTGACCATCGAAGAGGTCACCTCGCCCGGCGGCATCACGGCCTGGCTGGTGCAGGAACCGACGATTCCTTTCACCGCGCTGGAAATCCGTTTCCGGGGCGGCGCGGGGGTGGAACCCGCCGACAAGCGCGGCGGGGTCAACCTGATGATGGCGACGCTTGAGGAAGGGGCGGGCGATCTGGACGCGCAAGCGTTCGCCGCTGCCGGCGAAGCGCTTGCCGCCAGTTTCAGCTTCGCCGCCTATAATGATTCGGTGTCGGTTTCGGCGCAATTCCTGACTGAAAATCGTGATGCGGCTGCGGCTTTGCTGCGCAAGGCGCTGATCGAACCGCGATTCGAGCCCGTCGCGATCGACCGGGTGCGCGATCAGGTGTTGTCGGGGCTGCGCTCAAACGCCACCGATCCGGGCGAAATCGCCAGCGCCACCCAGTCGGCTCTCGCCTGGGGTGGCCATCCCTATGGATCTGACAAAAGCGGCACGATTGAAACCGTGTCGGCGCTGACGCGCGATGACGTGGCACAGGCGCACCGTGACGTTCTGGTGCGCGACCGGATGTTTGTGGCCGCCGTCGGTGACATCACGCCCGAGGCTCTGGGCCGACTACTCGACGATCTGTTGGGCGATCTGCCGCAATCCGGCGCGGCTTTGCCGGGGCCGGCCACCTGGAAATTGCCCGGCGGGATCAGCGTTGTGCCGTTCGACACCCCGCAATCGGTGATCTTGTTCGGCCACGAAGGCATCGACCGCGACGATCCTGATTTCTTTGCCGCATTTGTTGCGAACCAGATCTTTGGCGACGGTGGCTTTTCCAGCCGGCTGATGACCGAGGTGCGGGAAAAGCGGGGGCTGACCTATGGGATCGGCACCTATCTGGCGACCTATGACAACGGCGCGGCGGTTTTGGGACAGGCCAGCACGGTGAACGCGCGGGCGGCCGAAACTGTGGATGTGGTGCGCGCCGAATGGGCCCGGCTTGCCGACAATGGCGTGACGGCTGAGGAACTGGACGCCGCCAAGACCTATCTGACCGGCGCCTATCCGCTGCGGTTCGATGGCAACAGCCGTATTGCGGGCCAGTTGGTGGGGATGCAGATGGAAGGCTTGCCGATAGATTACATCGTCACCCGCAACGACAAGGTGAACGCCGTGACGCTTGCGGATGTGAACCGGGTTGTGAAGCGGGTGTACCGCACTGCGGATCTGCACTTTGTCATCGTTGGACAGCCTGAAGGCGTCGAACCGACCAACTGAGCTGTTTTGGCGATGGCCAAATCAAAGGCGGGCGTGCTATCTTTGGTGTTATGCCCGCAATCAAACCCAACATAGGCGACTCCCGCCCGATCATTCGGCAACTGGACGAGGCGGCGATCAACCGTATCGCGGCAGGCGAGGTTGTGGAACGCCCCGCCTCGGCGGTGAAGGAACTGATCGAGAACGCGCTGGATGCAGGGGCGCGGCGGGTTGATGTCGCCTATGCGGATGGCGGCAAGACCCTGATCCGCGTCACTGATGACGGCTGCGGGATCGAGGCCGACGCCCTGCTGCTGGCCCTGTCGCGCCATGCCACGTCAAAGATCGACGGGTCCGATCTGTTGAATATCCACACCTTCGGGTTTCGCGGTGAGGCTCTGCCAAGTCTGGGCGCGGTGGGGCGGCTGACCCTGACATCGCGCGTTGCGGGGGCCGATGCGGCCAGCCTGCGGGTCAGTGGCGGGCAGGCCGATCCGGTGCGCCCGGCGGCTTTGGGCGGCGGTACGGTGGCGGAATTGCGCGATCTGTTCCATGCCACCCCGGCGCGCCTGAAATTCATGCGCAGCGACCGCGCCGAGGCGCAGGCAATTGGCGATGTGGTGAAACGTCTGGCCATGGCCGAACCTTTCGTCAGTTTCACGTTGCGCGATGTGTCGGGGGGCGGTGAAGGGCGCGTGATGTTGCGCGCCGACGCTGGCACCGGTGATCTGTTTGATGCGCTGCATTCCCGGCTTGCCCGCATCATAGGTGCGGATTTTGCCGAAAACGCGCTGCGGATCGAGGCCGAGCGCGAAGGCTTTGCCCTGACCGGCTATGCCGCCTTGCCCACCTATTCGCGCGGATCGGCCACGACGCAGTTCCTGTATGTCAACGGCCGACCGGTGCGTGACAAGCTGTTGTATGGTGCCCTGCGCGCCGCCTATAACGATTTCCTGTCGCGTGACAGGCATCCGGCGGCGGTGCTGTTTCTGGACTGCGACCCACAGTTGGTGGACGTGAACGTGCACCCGGCGAAATCCGAGGTGCGGTTCCGTGATCCGGGCCTGCCCAGGGGGCTGATCGTGTCGGCGCTGCGGCACGGGCTGGCGCAGGCGGGGCATCGCGCATCATCCACGGTGGCGGGGGCGACGCTGGGCGCGATGCGCCCCGAACCGGCCCACCCGTCCTTTCGCTATCAGATGGAGCGGCCTGCACCGGGGGCCTTGCGCGCCGCCCACGCCGCACAGGCGCCAGCCTTTGCCGAGGCCATGCCGGTCATGGCGCGTGCCCCCGAGCCAGCCCCCGACCCTGCCTCCGAACCCGCCGCCGAATCCGAAGAGCGGCGCGAATACCCATTGGGCGCGGCACGCGGGCAGGTGCATGAGAATTACATCATCGCCCAGACCGCCGATGGCATGGTGATCGTCGATCAGCACGCCGCCCATGAACGGCTGGTCTATGAGAAACTCAAACGCCAGATGGCCGAAAATACAGTTGCCGCGCAGGCCCTGCTGATCCCCGAGATTGTTGAGCTGTCCGACGTTGAGGCCGCCCGTCTGTTGGACATGGCGCCCGAGCTGGCACAGCTGGGGTTGACGCTGGAACCCTTCGGCGGGGGGGCGGTTGCGGTGCGCGAAACTCCGGCAATCCTTGGCCCGGTGAATGCCGGGGCGATGCTGCGCGACATTCTGGACGAACTGGACGATCTGGGGGACAGCAGCGCCCTGCAAACCCGGATCGAGGCGGTGCTCAGCCGCATTGCCTGTCACGGGTCGGTCCGGTCAGGGCGCTGGATGCGGGTCGAAGAGATGAACGCCCTGTTGCGCGAAATGGAGGCAACGCCGCATTCCGGCCAATGCAACCACGGCCGCCCCACCTATGTGGAACTGAAACTGGCCGATATCGAGCGGCTGTTCGGACGCACATGATTTCGGTGGGGGCGGCGACGCTGAATCTCAACGATCCCCTCACGCTTGCCGGGGCAATCGCCGCAATGGTCGCGCTTGCGGTGCTGGCCCTGTTGCTGGTCGTGTTGCGCCGCGCCCGGCGCACCGCCGATCTGATGGCGCCTTTGGCACAACAGTTGCAGTTCATGAACGCCCGCGTGCAGGCGCTGGGCGACGGACAACAGCAGTTGTCGGGCGGCCTAAGCGGCGTGGCCGAGGCACAGGCGGCGGCACAGGCCCGGATGTTGCACCTGATGGAAACGCGCCTGGCCGAGGTGACGGCGCGGATGGCCGAAAACCTGCACGGCAGCGCCAACCGCACCGCGCAGTCGTTGGGCGAATTGCAGCAGCGTCTGATGACCATCGACAAGGCGCAGGCAAATATTGAAAAGCTGTCGGGTAACGTATTGTCATTGCAGGACATCCTGAGCAACAAGCAGACCCGCGGCGCATTCGGGGAAATCCAGCTGCACGATATTCTGGCCAAGGCTTTGCCGCGCGACAGCTATACTTGGCAGGCCACGCTGAGCAACGGGCGACGCGCCGATTGCCTGATCCACCTGCCCAGCCCCACGGGGCCGATCGTGATAGATTCAAAGTTCCCGCTGGATGCTTACGAGGCGCTTCGCCGGGGCGGCACGGATCATGAAATGCGCGCGGCGGTGGCCGGGATGCGCACAGCGGTACGCGCGCACATCCGGGCGATTTCCGAGAAATACATCCTTGAGGGCGAAACCGCCGATGGCGCGCTGATGTTCCTGCCGTCCGAGGCCGTCTATGCCGAGTTGCATGGCAATTTCCCTGAACTGGTGCGCGAAGGGTTCGCCGCGCGGGTCTGGATCGTGTCACCCACAACCTGCATGGCAACGCTGCACACGATGCGTGCTATCCTGAAAGATGCGCGGATGCGTGAACAGGCGGGCGCGATCCGCAAGACGTTGCGGCAACTGCACCGCGATGTGGAAATGGTGGTCGAGCGGGTGGACAAGCTGAACACCCATTTCAACCAGGCCCGCGCCGATCTGGACGGCATCGGCACCGCCGCCGAACGGGCAGGCAAACGCGCCGCGCGGCTGGACAACTTCGATTTTGAAGATGTGGCGGTGGACGAGGCTGTTGCGGTCCTGCCTTTGGGCCGTATCACCCGCCCCGAAGAAACCCCGACGTAATGCCGCGTCAGGTGCTGGTGCAGATGAGTATTTTTGGCAAGAAGAAGCCGGAGCCGGTTTGCGCTCGGCGGACCGGGGTCAGATCCGCAGGAAAGGTTGGGCAATTCGCGGAATCAGGCTGTTGAACTTCAGGGGTGCGTCGGTGGCGGCCAGGCAAATGCAGGCGGCACCGGGTTCGGCCACCGGCGTGTGCTGCATCTGCTGATCTGCGATTTCGATGTCGCCCCGCCCGAAACGATCGGTTTCGTCGCGGAAGGCACCCTGAAGGACCAGTGTCATTTCGGTGCCGCGGTGGCCGTGATCGGGAATGTGGGTGCCCCCCGGTATGTACAGCAACCGGGCCGTAGCCGCCCCAGACGTGGCAAGCCGCGCCTGACGCACCCCGCCCCCCATGGGGCGCCACCTGACTGCTGACAAATCACTGCCCGCATAGTCGTGCAGGGGGGTGGGGAACACATTGCCGGCTCTGTTGCGCGAAACTTTCGGCGGCTCTTTCGGGCCTTCGGCAATCAGTTTGAGGGTGTTGACCAGTGCATCCGACGCCACCGATGCGGCGGGTCCGCTGTCCAGCAGGCAACCGCCCACAGTTTCAAAGCTGCCGAGGCGGGCGCGACATTCGTCACACAGGCTTATGTGGGTGGCCACGACAAGATTGAACGCCTCTGGCAATGCGCCAGCGGCATATCCGATCAGCAACTGATCACTGAGGTGGTGGTTGATCTGTCCCATATCTGCGGTATTCCGTTCACTGCATGGCATGGCGCAGCCGTTCGAGCGCCAGCCGAATTCTGGATTTGATGGTGCCGAGCGGCAGCCCTGTTTCTTCGGCAATTTCCGAATGGCTGAGGTCGGCGAAATAGGCTCTTTCAATGAGTATGCGTTGTTTTTCAGGTAGTTGCGCCAAGGCGATGGCCAGTTTCCTGGTGTCTTGTTGCAGGGCCAGAACATCTGTCTGGTCCGGCTCTTCCTCGGGGCCCCATGTCACTTCTTCGGGTTCGGGTCGGCGTTGTTTACGCAGCGCGTCGATGCGTTTGTTGCGCGCGATGGTGAATATCCAGGTGGAAACACCGGCGCGCGACCCGTCGAACAGGTGCGCCTTGTGCCAGACGGTCGCCATCACCTCTTGGGTGCATTCCTCGGCCAAAGGTTCGGAGGCGCCAGAGCGGATCAGGAAGCCTTTCACCCGAGGGGCAAAATGGGCGAACAGGGCGGCGAAGGCGTTTTGGTCACGATGGGTGTGCACGCGCTGTAGATGCGCGGCCCAGTCTGTGTCAGGGATCGTCTGGGTCATCGTGGTGTCATATGCTCCGGGCTTGGGCCTGCCACGCAACGGGCCTGTGCCACCCCTGGGGGGCGGTGCGGCATTCGTATCATGATCTATTACATCCGGGAACATGCAACAATTACGGCGCAAGATCACAGGTGGATCACCGCCACTGGCAATTTCCTTTAATCTGTTGGATGACCGGGCGCGTATAGGGACATATCGCAACACCGGGGGTTCCATGCCGTTCGAGACAGCCAATAACGCAAGACAAAAAGTGGCCGTGATCGGCGCGGGCATTTCCGGCCTCGGCGCTGCGCATCTGCTGGCCGACCGGCATCAGGTCGTTCTGTTCGAAGCGGCGCCGCGTCTGGGCGGCCATGCGCGCACGGTCATCGCCGGAAAACGCGGCGATCAGCCGGTGGATACCGGTTTCATCGTGTTCAACCGGGTGAATTATCCGCATATGGTGCAACTGTTCGAAGACCTGGATGTGCCGGTGGCCGACAGCAACATGAGCTTTGGCGCGTCGATCAGGGGGGGCGCTTTGGAATATGCGTTGCGCAGCGTGGGGTCGGTGTTCGTGCAGAAACGCAATGCGGTGAACCCGGCGTTCCTGCGGATGCTGTGGGACATCAACCGGTTCAACACCCACGCTGTGCGCCTGGCGAATGATCCGGGGATGACGATCGGCGGTTTTCTCGACAGGCTGGGCACCGGGGCGTGGTTTCGTGATTATTACATACTGCCGCTTTCGGGTGCGATCTGGTCAACCCCGACGCGGGGGATACTGGAGTTTCCGGCCCAGGCGATGATCCGGTTCTTCCAGAACCACGCCCTGTTGTCGGCCACGGGCCAGCATCAGTGGTACACTGTGCAGGGCGGATCGGTGGAATATGTGCGCCGGTTGGCCGCCTCACTTGCGCGGCGCGGGGTCGATATCCGCCTGTCAGCACCGGTGCAGCAGGTGACGCGCGATGCCGCCGGGGTTGTTGTCAAGGCGCAGGGGGGGGCAGAAGAGCGTTTCGATCAGGTGATCCTGGCCACCCATTCCGACGACAGCCTGGCGATGTTGGGCGATCTGTCGACGGCCGAGCGTGCGGCGCTGGGCGCGGTGCGGTATCAGCCCAATCAGGTGGTTCTGCATTGTGACGAAACAGTGATGCCCCGGCGCCGGGGGGCCTGGGCCAGCTGGGTCTATACCGAACCGGCGGGGGCGCGCGATGATGCCATTGCCTTGACCTATTGGATGAATTCGCTGCAACCTATCCCGAAGGACGACCCATTGTTCGTGACCCTGAACAGCACCCGTGCCATTGATCCGGCGAAGATTTACGATCAGGTGGAATTCAGCCATCCGGTCTATGATCTTGCGGCATTGGCGGCACAACAGGCCGTGCGCCGGTTCAACGGCACGCGCAACACCTGGTTTTGCGGGGCATGGATGCGCAACGGATTTCACGAAGACGGGCTGGCCAGCGCGGTGGATGTGGCCGCCGGGATTGCCCGGGCCAGTGCCGTGGCGGCATGACACCGCGGGTGGATCATATCGAGGGGCTGACGTTCCACGGGCGGCGCGGTGCGGTGGAAAACACATTCCGCTATTCCATCGACTATGTTCTGTTGCAGCCCGGGGTGGATTGCGACGCGCCGGGCCTGTTTGCGCGCAACCGGGCGGGGCTGTTTTCGTTGCACGATGTTGACCATGGCGGCGCGCCGGGGCAGGGGCGGGGCGTGGCCTGGGTGCGCGATGTGCTGGCCGAACACGGGCTGGATATGACCGGGCGGGTTGAACTGCTGGCCCAACCGCGGGTGATGGGGCATGTGTTCAACCCGGTCTCGTTCTGGTTGATCCACGGCGCCGAAGGGGCTCTGCGCGTCGTGATTGCCGAGGTCAGCAACACCTTTGGCGACCGCCATTCCTATTTGTGCCACCACCCCGATCTGCGGCCGATCACCCGCGAAGATACGTTGGAGGCGGTGAAGATCTTTCATGTCTCGCCGTTTCAACCGGTGACGGGGGGCTATACCTTTCGGTTTGACATCGCCGATGACCGGGTCGGCGTCTGGATCGACTATCGCACCGGAGATGAGCGGTTGTATGCCACGCTGACGGGCCGGCGCACCCCGCTGCGCAATGCCACGATCCTGCGGGCCTGTCTGCGCCGGCCGTTCGGGTCACGCCGGGTGCTGACGCTGATCCATTGGCAGGCGCTGAAGCTGTGGTGGAAGGGGGCGCGCTTTCGTCCGCGGCCCAAACCGCCGGTGGACGAGATCAGCCGATGAATGCGGGGCTGGCCCGCTATTCGATTTTTGCGGCGATGTTGGCGATGGCGGGGTTGCCGATTTATATCCACGCTCCGAAATTCTATGTTGACAGTTTCGGGGTAGGTCTGGCGGCGCTTGGCGGGGTTCTGGCGGCGCTGCGGTTGATCGACGTGGTGCAAGACCCGGCGTTGGGCTGGCTGGCGCATCGGCTTCGGCGCTGGCGCGCCTGGTCGGTGGCGGCGGGTGGGGCGCTGATGGCGCTGTCCATGGTCGGGCTGTTTGGCATGGCGCCGATGCTGCCGCCGCTGGCCTGGTTTGCGCTGTGCCTGACCGGGCTGTTCAGCGGGTTCAGTTTTCTGACGATCACGTTTTATTCCCAAGGCGTGCAGCGCGCCGTTGATCTGGGCACGGGGGGGCATGTGCGCCTTGCTGCCTGGCGCGAAACCGGGGCCTTGCTGGGTGTGTGTGCGGCTGCGGTGGCGCCGACGCTGCTGGCCGGGACGGGGGCGCCGTTCGGGCTGTTCGCGCTGGGTTTTGTCGGGCTGGTCGTTGTGGCGCTGTGGGCGATGCGGCGCGAATGGGTGGGCGGGCCGGTGGCAGCGGGGGAAACCGGGCTGGGCCTTGTGTTGGGCGACGGTGCGGCGCGGCGGCTGCTGTTGATCGCACTGATCAACGCGACGCCGGTCGCCGTGACCTCGACGCTGTTCTTGTTTTTCGTGGAAAGCCGGTTGCAGGCACCGGGCGCCGAGGGGCCGCTTTTGCTGTTGTTCTTCCTGTCGGCGGCGGTGTCCGCGCCGGTGTGGGGGCGGCTGGCGGCGCGGTTCGGGGAAAAGGCGGCGTTGCTGGCGGGGATGGTTCTTTCCATCGTCAGTTTCGGCTTTGCGGCGTTGCTGGGGGCGGGCGATACGGCGGCCTTTGCGGTGATCTGTTTCGCTTCGGGCGTGGCGCTGGGTGCTGACATGACGCTGCTGCCGGCGATCTTTGCGGCGCGGCTGGCCCGCATCGCACCGAACCCGGAACAGGGGTTCGGCCTGTGGTCGTTCGTCACCAAGGTGACGCTTGCGGTGGCGGCGGTTGTATTGTTGCCGCTGCTTGACCTGTCGGGGTTTCAGCCGGGCCTGCAAAACACCGATGGCGCGCTTTTCACGCTGACGGCTCTATATGCTGGGGTGCCATGCGTCCTGAAGCTGGGCGCGTTGGCCTTGCTGGCGTTTACGCGGATCGAAAGAGGCTGAAAGATGGACATTTTTGTTTCCGTCCTGCTGGGCTTTGCCCTGTTTGGGTTGATATTCGTTCTGCGCCAGAAATTTGCCGGATTCCCGGGCCAGACCCTGACCGATTACGAGGATCAGGGCCCGGAATTTGATGTCCGCAAGCACCTGAGCGGGCCTTTGCGTTGTGAGGGTTTGATTTACGGACCGCTTGGGCGTGTCACCTCGCGCTTTACCGCCGATATGCTGGGCACATGGGATGGCAACAGCGGCACCCTGGCCGAAACCTTTCGCTATGACAGCGGCGCGGTGCAGCAGCGGGCCTGGCATCTGGAGCTGGATAAAAACAATCGTATCATTGCCCGGGCAGATGACGTGATCGGCGCTGGCCGGGGTGGACAATCCGGGCCAGCGGTGCAGTTGTGCTATGACATACGCCTGCCGGAAGAGGCGGGTGGGCATGTTCTGAACGTGGTGGACTGGATGTATATCGTGGATCGCAAGACGATCATCAACCGTAGCCAATTTCGCAAATACGGGATCAAGGTGGCCGAACTGGTGGCGACGATCCGACCGAGAGACATGACATGAGACAATGGCAAGGCAAACGGTACTGGCTGGTGGGCGCATCCGAAGGGTTGGGCGCCGCTCTGGCGCAAAAGCTCAGCCGCGCGGGGGCCGAGGTGATCCTCAGCGCCCGGTCGGCAGAGCGGCTGGCCGAGGTGGCGGCGGGCCTGCCCGGCAAGGTACAGGTTGTGCCCTGTGACGTGTCCAGCGACGACAGCGTGGCGCAGGCTGCGGCCGAGGTGGGCGCGGTGGACGGCGTGGTGTACCTTGCCGGTGTGTATTGGCCCCAGCGATCCCAGGGCTGGGATGCGGCTCAGGTGACGGCGATGTGCGATGTCAACTTCACCGGCTGTGCGCGGGTGCTGGGCCAGGTTGTGCCGGGCATGGTGGCGCGGGATGCGGGGCATATCGTGCTGACCGGATCGTTGTCGGGGTTTCGCGGGCTGCCCGGCGCGGTGGGTTATGGCGCATCGAAGGCGGCGGTGATGTATCTGGCCGAAGGGATGTATGGCGAATTGCGCAACACCGGGGTGGATGTGCAACTGGCCAATCCGGGGTTCATCAAGACCCGGCTGACCGACAAGAACGATTTTTCGATGCCCTTCATCATGACGCCCGAACAGGCTGCGCAACAGATGTTCGAGCATATGCAGGGCGACCGTTTCGCCAAAAGTTTTCCTTTCGGGTTCAGCTTGCTGTTCCGGTTCAGCCGGTTCTGGCCGGGTTGGCTGTATCACAGCGTGTTCCGTTGAGGCGGCGGTCTGACCTCAGCCGTCAGATATGCGTTCGGGCAAAGGCCCTGTCGGCGCGTTCAAGATGCGGCAGCGCGTTGAACGTGTCCAACAGCAGGGAATTTCCACCCTTCACATAGCGGTGGACCGACGTGTTGTTGATCTGCAACAGGATATTGGCATAACTCGCCACCTCCAGGCGCAGCAGAACCCGCATCGCCATGCCGATCAGCCCGCCGGAGGTGACCAGCATCACCCGCCCGCCCAGTTTTTCGGCATGGGCGATGATCGCGCGCACGCGGCCTTCGAAGGCGGCGAAAGATTCCAGATCGCTGTGCAGGCGCCCGGCCTCCCATGCGGTCATCAGTTGCGGCATGTGGTGCAGGAAATCGTCGCGGTTCAGCGGCATAGGCACGGCGTGGCTGTCCCGCAGTGACGTGGCCAGACCGTAATAGTCCAGTTCGTTCAGGCGGGCATCCTGGTGAAATTCGCTGCCGAGGCATCCGGCGATGGCGGTGGCGGTGTCGCGCTGTCGGTTCAGGGTGCCGCAGATCAGGTGATCGAACCGCTGGCCGGTGTCACGCAGGTGTTCGCCCAGCCACAGCGCCTGCTGTCGCCCCAGATCGGACAGGCGGTCATACCCCGTCTCATCTGCCGCGCCGGCATTGGCCTGTCCGTGGCGCACAAGTGTGATTTCGACCATTGCCGCACTCCTTCATCCGCGTGATGTGGCCCAACGGCGGCGGATGTGCAACATCGGTTTCCGATGGGCGCAGTGCGGGGCGCAAATGGCGGGCGCTGCGTCGCGCGCGGTTCTCGCCATGACGCCCGCGTGCCGCTAGTCTGGCCCCGAACCCGCCGAACCGGAGCCTGTGCCATGTCCAACCCACTGCGTTTCACCCTTGACGGTCAACCGGTCGAGGCCGCCCCGTTCGAGACGATCTGGGCGGTGGCAAAACGCCTGGGCACGACGATTCCGCACCTGTGTCACCGGGATGAACCGGGGTATCGCGCCGACGGCAACTGCCGCGCCTGCATGGTCGCCATCGAGGGTGAACGCACGCTGGCCGCCTCCTGCGTGCGACTGCCGACCGAGGGGATGGTCGTTTCGTCGCAGGGCGAACGGGAAATCCGCGCGCGCAAGATGGTGATGGAACTGTTGGTCGCGGATCAACCCGCGCCCGAGGTTGCGCACGATAAATCCGCCCCCCTGTGGAAAATGGCAAAGATGCAGGGCGTGACCGACAGCCGCTTTCCAAGGCTGGAACCGGGGCGCATCCCGCTGTTGGACGATTCGCACATCGCCATGGCGGTGAACATGGATGCCTGTATCCAGTGCGGGCTGTGCGTGCGCGCCTGCCGCGAGGTTCAGGTGAACGACGTGATCGGCATGGCGGGCCGGGGGCACGATGCCTTTCCGGTGTTCGACATGGCCGATCCCATGGGCGAATCTACCTGTGTCGCCTGTGGCGAATGTGTGCAGGCCTGTCCGACCGGCGCGCTGATGCCGGCCTTGGTGGTGAACGCCGGACAGGTGGGTGACCGGGCGGATTTCGACACCGAAACCAAATCCATCTGCCCGTTCTGCGGTGTCGGGTGTCAGGTTTCGGTCAAGGTCAAGGATGGGCGCGTCAAATATGTCGAGGGCATCAATGGCCCCGCCAATGAGGGCCGTCTGTGCGTCAAGGGACGGTTCGGGTTCGACTATATCCACCATGCGCACCGCCTGACAAAGCCGCTGATCCGCCGCGAGGATGCCCCCGACAAGGGGCTGAACGTCGACCCCGCCAACCCCTGGACCCATTTCCGCGAGGCAACCTGGGACGAGGCGCTGGAAAAGGCGGGCGCCGGGCTGGTCGATCTGCGCAGTTACTATGGCGGCAAGGCGGTATCGGGGTTTGGCAGTGCCAAGTGCACCAACGAAGAGGCGTATCTGTTTCAAAAGTTGATCCGTCAGGGGTTTGGCCACAACAACGTAGATCACTGCACCCGGTTGTGCCATGCCTCATCGGTGGCCGCCTTGATGGAAAACATCGGCAGCGGCGCCGTAACCGCCACGTTCAACGAAATCGAAAATGCTGATGTGGCCATCGTGATCGGCGCCAACCCGGCCGAAAATCACCCCGTCGCCGCGACGTTCTTCAAACAGTTCGCCAAACGCGGTGGCAAGTTGATGGTGATGGACCCGCGGGGGCAGGCCCTGAAACGCCATGCGTCGCATATGTTGCAATTCCGGCCCGGCACCGATGTGGCGTTGTTGAACGCGATCATGAACGTGATCGTCGAGGAAAAGCTGTACGACCGGCAGTATATCGAAGGCTTTACCGAGGGGTTCTTTGAGTTCCGCGACCACATCCGCGCCTTCACCCCGGACCGCATGGCCGAGCTGTGCGGAGTTGACGCCGAAACGATCCGCGATGTGGCGCGCACCTTTGCCGGGGCGCGGTGCGCGATGATCTTCTGGGGCATGGGCATTTCGCAGCATATCCATGGCACCGACAACGCGCGGTGTCTGATCTCGCTGGCGCTTTTGTGCGGTCAGATCGGGCGGCCGGGCACCGGGCTGCACCCGCTGCGGGGGCAGAACAATGTGCAGGGCGCGTCGGATGCGGGGCTGATCCCGCAATTCCTGCCCGATTATCAATCCGTGGCTGACCTCGAGGTGCGCGAATTGTTCCGCCACATCTGGAAAGGCGCGCAGATCCAGGCGGCGCCTGGCCTGACCGTGGTGGAAATCATTGATGCCATGTATCGCGGCGAAATCAAGGGCATGTATATTCTGGGCGAGAACCCGGCCATGTCCGACCCCGACGTGGAACATGCCCGCGATGCCCTTGCCAAGTTGGATCACCTGGTGGTGCAGGACATCTTTTTGACCGAGACCGCGAACTATGCCGATGTCATCCTGCCCGCCGCCGCCTTTCCCGAAAAGTCGGGCACGGTGACCAACACCAACCGGCAGGTGCAGATGGCCCGGGCTGCTGTCACACCGCCGGGCGAGGCGCGCGAGGATTGGCGCGTGATCGTCGATCTTGCGCGGCGTATCGGGCTGGACTGGGATTATGACGGCCCGCGCTCGGTGTTTGACGAGATGAAGATGTCGATGCGCAGCCTGCATCACATCACCTGGAACCGGCTGGAAAACGAGGGGGCCGTCACTTATCCCAGCCTGTCGAACGACGATCCGGGGCAGGCGGTGATGTTCGGTGACGGATTTCCGCGCCGGGCGGGGCGGGCCAAATTCACCCCTGCCCGTGTCACCCCCCCCGCCGAAGTGCCCAGCGAGGATTACCCGATGATCCTGACCACCGGGCGGCAGTTGGAACACTGGCACACCGGCACCATGACCCGCCGCGCCAGCGTGCTGGACGCGATGGAGCCCGAGGCCAACTGTTCGCTGCACCCGGCCACCCTGCGCAGGCTGGGTGTGGCCGCCGGTGAACATGTGCGCCTGACCACACGGCGCGGCAGCCTCACCGTGATGGCCCGCGCCGACCGCGCGGTGGCCGAAGACATGGTGTTCCTGCCGTTCGCCTATGTCGAGGCGGCAGCGAACATCCTGACCAATTCGGCCCTCGACCCTTGGGGCAAGATCCCCGAGTTCAAGTATTCGGCAGTGCGGGTCGAAAAACCGGTGGCGGATCTGGTGGCGGAATAGGCGCGACACCCGCAAGGGGCCGTTGTCCTCGCATCACGATCGACAGCGGGCGTTTGTCCCCGCTGCGGGGTGAGCCGGATTGGCATTTTTCCGGACGGGCACCGGAACGCTTTGACCTTGGCGCTTTTTGTGCCACGGTAAAAAATAGAGCCCCGCAAAGGGGCCGGCGCGCCAAGCGCCACGTTGGGAGGATTGAATTTGACCGATCGAACGGGCGTGCCCGATCCCGTGCTGCATTCCATGCCCGCCCTTCTGGCGCGCAACGTCGCCCGGTTTGGTGCCAAGCCGGCCTATCGTGAAAAGGAATTCGGGATCTGGCAAAGCTGGACCTGGAGCGAGACCGCCGAAGAGATCGAGGCCCTGGCGCTGGGCCTGATGGATATGGGGCTGTGCGCAGGTGAGCATGTGGCGATCATTGGGCGCAACCGTCCGGCGCTGTACTGGTCTTTCGTGGCGATCCAGTCGGCGGGTGCCATCCCGGTGCCGCTTTACCAGGATGCGGCTGCTGAGGAAATCGCCTATGCTCTGGATCATTGCGGCGCGGTTTTTGCGATTTGCGGCGATCAGGAGCAGGTGGACAAGGTACACGAGGTGCAGGACCGCCTGCCGGCTCTGCGCAAGCTGATCTATCTCGAAGCGCGGGGGATGCGGCGGTATGACCATGCCGCGCTGACCGCCTATGGCGATGTACAGGCGCAGGGCCGGACGCGGCGTGGAGCCTTGCAGGGGCGATTGCAGGCGGTCGCCGATGCGGTGACATATGACGATACCTGTGTGATGCTGTACACCAGCGGCACCACGGGCCGGCCCAAGGGCGTGGTGCTGAGCAACCGGAACATCATCGAAACCAGCAAGAATTCCAGTGCATTCGATCACCTGCGCGCTGACGATGAAATTCTGGCCTATCTGCCCATGGCCTGGGTGGGTGATTTCATCTTTTCCATCGGTCAGGCCTATTGGACCGGTTTCTGTGTGAACTGCCCCGAGTCGGCAGATACGATGATGACCGACCTGCGCGAAATCGGGCCGACCTATTATTTTGCCCCGCCGCGGGTATTCGAGACGCAGCTGACCAATGTGATGATCCGCATGGAAGACGCCAGCCGGTTCAAGAAGTGGCTGTTTGACCGGCTCATGGCGCTGGCGCGGCGCGTTGGCCCCGACATCCTCGACCGGCGCCCGGTCGCGGCGATGGATCGGCTGTTGTACCGGCTGGGCGAGGTGTTGGTTTACGGGCCGCTGAAGAACACCCTTGGGTTCAGCCGGGTGCGGGTGGGATACACAGCGGGCGAGGCGATCGGGCCGGAAATCTTTGATTTCTACCGCGCGCTGGGGATCAATCTGAAACAACTCTACGGCCAGACCGAGGCGAGTGTGTTCATCACCCAGCAGCCCGATGGCGAGGTGCGCAGCGATACCGTGGGGGTGCCGTCGCCGGGCGTGGAGCTCAGGATCGCCGAGGACGGCGAGGTGTTCTATCGCTCGCCCGGTACATTCGTGCGGTATTATAAAAACGATGCCAGCACGGCCAGCACAAAGGATGCAGAAGGCTGGGTGGCCACCGGCGACGCCGGGTTCATCGAAGAGGGCACCGGGCACCTGCGGATCATCGACCGGGCCAAGGATGTGGGCAGGATGGCCTCAGGCGCGCTGTTCGCGCCTAAATATGTCGAGAACAAGCTGAAGTTTTTTCCCAACATCCTCGAGGCGGTGGTGTTTGGCGCCGGGCGCGAGATGTGCGTGGCGTTTCTCAACATCGACCTGACCGCGGTGGGCAACTGGGCCGAGCGCAACAATATCGCCTATGCGAGTTATCAGGAATTGAGCCAGCATCCACAGGTTCTGGCCACCATTGGCGCCCATGTGGCCGAGGTGAACCGGTCGATCGCCGATGATGACATGCTGTCGGGGTGCCAGGTGCACCGGTTCCTCGTACTGCACAAGGAGCTGGACGCCGACGATGGCGAAATGACCCGCACCCGCAAGGTGCGGCGGGGGGTGATCGGTGAGAAATACGCCGATCTGATCGACGCGCTGTTTGGTGGGAAATCGGAGATCTATACCGAAACCGAGGTGACCTATGAAGATGGCCGCAAGGGCAAGATCCGCGCGACCCTGATCCTTCAGGATGCGGTGGTGGTGGGTGATGCAACCCGGATGGCGGCACAGTGACGGGGGCGGCGCTGGCCCTGCGGGCGACGCCCCGCCCACCGTCCCATGGGTGGGCGCCCGGCGATCGGGTGGGCAGGATTTGAGTATTTTGCGCAAGAAGAAGCCGGGAGGCGCGGTGTGAAGGACGACTCGTATGTGACGTCCGATGGGCGCACCATTGGCGGTGTATTGATGGACCTGCGCAGGATCACCCTTCGGTTCGGCGGGGTCGAGGCGATAAAGGATATTTCCTTTGACATTCGCGAGGGCGAGATCCGCGCGATCATCGGGCCCAACGGTGCGGGCAAGTCGAGCATGTTGAACGTGATCAGTGGCTTTTATGTGCCGCAAGAGGGCGAGGTATGGTTTCGCGGGGCGCGGCGGCCGCCGATGAAGCCGTTTCAGGTGGCCCGCCAGGGAATCGCCCGGACGTTCCAGAACATCGCCCTGTTCGAGGGAATGACCGTGCTGGACAACGTGATGACCGGGCGGCTGACGCAGATGAAGGCCTCGATGCTGTCCGAGGCGATCTGGTGGGGCAAGGCGCAGCGCGAGGAGTTGGCCAACCGTGAGCGGGTCGAGAGGGTGATCGACTTTCTCGAAATCCAGCACATCCGCAAGACGCCGGTGGGGCGGCTGCCTTATGGGTTGAAAAAGCGGGTGGAACTGGCCCGCGCCCTGGCCGCCCAGCCCAGGCTGTTGCTGCTGGACGAGCCGATGGCGGGGATGAACGTCGAGGAAAAGGAGGACATGAGCCGCTTCATCCTGGATGTGAACGATGAATTCGGCACCACCATTGCATTGATCGAGCATGACATGGGGGTGGTGATGGATTTGTCGGACCGGGTTGTCGTCATGGATTACGGGCGCAAGATCGGCGATGGCACGCCGCACGAGGTGCGCAACAATCAGGAGGTGATCGACGCCTATCTGGGGGTGGCCCATGACTGAGGCGGGGCGGTTTTGGGGCAGTGCGGTTCTGGCGTTCTGCGCCCTTTGTGCCGGGCGCATGGCCGCGGCCGAGGGGCGGCTGGCCGACAGTTGGCTGGTGATGGTCAAAGCCTGTGTCGGGCTGGCCGAAGCCGGGAGCCGCGACGTGTTCGCGGGCTGGGACATCGCGTTTGACGGCGGCGGGGTTTGCAATGGCGATCCGGCCTGCGAGGATGACGCCATGACCTTCATCGCGCCCGTACCCTTTGGCACGGGGGCCGTAACGGTGCGGGTGGGCGATGCCGATTGGGTGGGGCGGCGGTATTTTGGGCGTGACCCGGTGGAGACGGTCGTGGGTTCGTTCCCGGCCCATGTGTTTTGCACCAGCGCTGAGGGCGTGCGGCACACGACCGTCGATCTGGGGCGGGTTCACAGGGCCTGGGTGGTGAGGCAGCGCGCCCAAGCGCGGTTGTTTCCCGCCGAAACCTATGTGAGCGTGGAGGCCGGGCCCTATGTGGGCTGCGGGTACGATGGGCGGCTGTTTCTTGTGGAATTCTCGCTGGCGCGACCCGGGCCCGCCGTCGTGCGGATGAATTATCCGACCCGCACCAATGCCGCGCCGGAAACGCCGATGACCTGTGGGGGAGTGACAAGCTGATGCCGGATCAGGTGCTGTTCGCCATCGAGGTGACGTTGAACGGGCTTATGGCCGGGGTGTTGTATGCGTTGGTGGCGTTGGGGTTTGTGCTGATTTTCAAGGCGTCGGGCATCTTCAACTATGCCCAGGGGGTCATGGCGCTGTTTGCGGCGCTGACCCTGGTGGGAATCATGGACGGGCAGGTTCCCTTTGCCCATCTGATCAACGTGGTGTTCGGCACCAACGTCCACCATTTCGGCTGGACGGTGCCGGCGCTGTTGGCGATTGCGCTGACGATGGTGGTGATGGTCGGCTTTGCCTGGGCCGTGAACCGGCTGGTGCTGCGGCATCTGGTGAATCAGGTGCCGATCATCCTGTTCATGGCAACCATCGGTCTGGCCTATTTCCTTGAGGGGCTGGGCGACATGATGTGGGGGGCGGACATCAAGAAGCTGGATGTCGGTTTGCCACAGGGGATCAACGGGTGGATCGACAGCACGACGTTCGATGCCTTCGGTTACGGGTTTTTCATCGACAACTTGGACATTGTGGCGACGCTGATCGCGGCGATTTTGGTGACGGGGTTGGTGCTGTTTTCGCAATATACCAAGCAGGGGCGCGCCTTGCGTGCCGTGGCCGATGACCATCAGGCGGCGTTGTCAGTGGGGATTTCGCTGAGCTTTATCTGGGTATTGGTGTGGTCGATCGCGGGGTTTGTGGCGCTGGTGGCGGGGATCATGTGGGGCGCGAAATCGGGGGTGCAGTTTTCGCTGAGCCTGATCGCGCTGAAGGCTTTGCCGGTGCTGATGCTGGGTGGGTTTACCAGCATTCCGGGGGCGATTGTCGGCGGTTTGATCATTGGGATGGGCGAAAAGCTGTTCGAGTTTCTTGTCGGGGCGCCCTATCTGGGAGGCGCGACCGAGATCTGGTTCGCCTATGTTCTGGCCTTGGTGTTTCTGGTTTTCCGTCCACAAGGGCTGTTCGGGGAGAAGATCATTGAGCGGGTGTGAGCGGGTTCAACCTTGGGTCTGGCGGTATTGGGCGATGACGATTGCCGCCAAAAGGGTGACCCCGAGTGTCATTGACAGCATAGCCGGGATACCCATGGCATATACCAGCCCGCCCCCTGCAACAGGTGGCAGGGTGCAGCGGGTGAGCAGGGCGATGATTTCGGGTGCGGTGCCGGGGCGCTTTGATGTGGCTTCTTCCGCTTCAGGCACCTCTTCGAGGATGGCCTGTTTTGCGGCGTGGAATTCGGTTTCGGTCAGGATGCCTTCGGCACGCAGGCGCGAGAGGGTTTCGATTTTCTTGACGAGAGGCATGGCGGCGGCTTTCGCGTTGGGATGGCCCTACGCTGGGCGGGAAAGTGGGCGGAATCGGGGCGGCACGTTGTCAAAATGTTTATTAGTTAACAGTGGTTTAACCGAATTTGGATGGCATCGGTTTCGGCTGTGCGACCGCGTGTCGCTGCGCGCCACGACACCCGCCCACCCGAAACCACGCCTTGGTGGCGGACCAAAAGGGGCACGCGATGCTGTATCGTGAGGCGGGCGATTTCAAGACGTCCTATGCGCAGGACAATCAGACTTTTCCGCTGAAGCTGGATCGGTTTGGTTATTACTGCATTCTGGGTGTGGCGGTTTTCGTCATCCCGTTCGTGATCAACGATTACTGGGTGAACGCGGTGTTTCTGCCGTTTTTGATCTATGCAATTGCGGCGATCGGGCTGAATATCCTGGTGGGGTATTGCGGACAGTTGTCCCTGGGCACCGGGGGGTTCATGGCGGTGGGGGCCTATGCCTGTTACAAGCTGATGACGGCATTTCCCGAGATCAGCATATTGGTACATGTTTTGTTGGCGGGCGGAATAACGGCGGCGGTGGGGGTGGTGTTCGGCCTGCCCAGTCTGCGGATCAAGGGGTTTTACCTGGCGGTGGCGACCCTCGCAGCGCAGTTTTTTCTGGTCTGGTTGTTCAACCGGGTCGCCTGGTTTTACAACTATTCGGCCTCGGGTCAGATTTCGGCGCCCGAGCGGGCCGTGTTGGGGGTGAACATCACCGGCGCCAATGTCGAACCCTGGGCGGCCTATCTGTTTTGCCTGGCGTTTCTGGTGGCCAGCGCGTGGATCGCGCGCAATCTGACACGGGGGGCGACGGGGCGGCGCTGGATGGCGATCCGCGACATGGACATTGCCGCCGAGATCATCGGGGTGAATCCGCTGCGTGCCAAGTTGAGCGCTTTTGCGGTGTCGTCGTTTTTTGTCGGGATCGCAGGGGCGTTGTTCTTTGCCGTTTATCTGGGCGCTGTCGAGGTGGGCGAAGCGTTCGGCATCCAGAAGAGTTTTCTAGTGTTGTTCATGGTGATCATCGGTGGGCTGGGGTCGATCTTTGGCAGCTTTGCCGGGGCGGCGTTCATGGTGCTGTTGCCGGTATTTCTGAAGAACGCGCTGGTGGGTGGTCTTGGCTGGCCAACGGATCTGGCGACGCATCTGGAGATCATGATCGTCGGCGCGTTGATCATAATATTTTTGATCGTGGAACCGCACGGATTTGCGCAGCTGTGGCGAATCACCAAGGAGAAATTGCGATTGTGGCCGTTTCCGCATTAGTGGCGACCATGGCGCGGGGAGGTGGGCGAAAACCCATCCCATATACGGGCCGGACTGTCCGGCGAAACCGATCAACGGGAGGAACGACATGAAACTGAAATTTGCAGCTGTTGCTCTGGGCGCGCTTTTGGCGGCGGGTCCGGTTCTGGCCGAGCTGGTGTTTCCCGATCTCAGCTATCGCACCGGGCCCTATGCGGCGAACGGGATTCCGTTTTCCGATGGGTATCAGGATTATTTCACCCTGGTAAACGAACGGGATGGCGGCATCGGTGGTGTCAAGGCGCGGGTTCTGGAGTGCGAGACCGGCTATAACACCGAGAAGGGTGTGGAATGTTATGAGGCGACGAAGGGCGAAGGCGCACTGATCTATCAACCACTGAGCACGGGCATCACCTATCAGGTCATTCCCAAGGCCAGCGCCGATGGTATTCCGGTGCATTCCATGGGCTATGGTCGCACCTCCGCCAAGAACGGCCGCGTGTTCGAGTGGGTGTTCAACTATCCCGCCAACTATTGGGACGGGGCGTCGATCGCCGTGAATCACCTGTTGGACCAGAACGCCGGTGATCTGTCGGGCAAGACGATTGCGTTGGTCTATCATAACAGCGCCTATGGCAAAGAGCCGATCCGCACGCTGGAAGAGTTGGCCAAGAAGCACGGGTTCACCCTGAGCCTGCTGCCCGTGGATCATCCGGGGCAGGAGCAGAAATCGCAGTGGTTGCAAATTCGCCAGCAGCGGCCCGATTATGTGTTGATGTGGGGCTGGGGCGTGATGAACCAGGTGGCGATTCAGGAAGCGGCCAATATCCGGTTTCCCATGGAAAATTTCATCGGCATCTGGTGGTCGGGGTCGGAAAATGACGTGCGACCGGTGGGCGCGCGCGCCAATGGCTACAAGGCGCTGAACATGCATGCGGTTGGGGCTGATTTTCCTGTGTTTGCCGACATGCAAAAGTACGTCATGGATGCAGGCAAGGCGGCGGGTGCGGGCGATCAGATGGGCACCGTGCTGTACAACCGGGGCATGTATGCGGCGATGCTGGCCGTCGAAGCGGCCAAGACGGCGCAACAGATCCATGGCACGCCCGACATCACCGCCGCGATGATGCGCGACGGGATGGAGACGTTGGTGATCGATGCGGCCAAGATGGGTTCGCTGGGCCTGGCCGGATTTGGGCCGGAGTTTGCGGTGAGTTGTGAAAACCACGGCGGCAATGGATTTGGCACCGTGACGCAGTGGGATGCGGCGGCCGGTATCTGGACCCAGATTACCGATTATGTCCAGTCCGATCAGCAGGTGATCGGCATGTTGGTGGCCGAGGACTCGGCGGCCTATGCGGCCGAGAACGGGATAACCGGGCGCTGCGACTGAGGTGAAAGGCGGCCCGGCCTGCCCTGTGGGGCGGCCGGGCTGTGAGTATTTTTGCAAAGAAGAAGCTGGGCCGGTCGAAATTGGATTTCTGTCGTTCCGGGTGGGCGCATGGCTGCGCGGAGGATGTGGAATGCGGGATGATGCCGACGAGACCCTGTTGGAGATCAACAACATCGAGGTGATCTATAACCATGTGATTCTCGTGCTGAAAGGGGTCAGCCTGAAGGTGCCCAAAGGCGGCATCACCGCGCTTTTGGGTGGCAACGGGGCGGGCAAGACCACGACGCTGAAGGCGATTTCCAATTTGCTGAAGTCCGAGCGGGGCGAGGTGACCAAGGGCAGCATCCAGTATCGCGGGCAGCGGGTGCAGGATCTGTCGCCCGCTGACATGGTGCAGCGCGGCGTGATCCAGGTGATGGAGGGCCGCCATTGTTTCGAACATCTGACGGTGGAGGAAAACCTGCTGACCGGTGCCTATACCCGGCGTGACGGGGGCGCGGCGGTGGCGGCGGACCTGGAAATGGTGTACCAGTATTTCCCGCGTCTGCGCGAGCGGCGCAAATCCCAGGCGGGCTATACCAGCGGTGGCGAACAACAGATGTGCGCCATCGGTCGTGCGCTGATGAGCCGCCCTGAGACGATCCTGTTGGACGAGCCCAGCATGGGCCTCGCGCCGCAGCTGGTGGAGGAGATTTTCGGTATCGTGAAAGATCTCAACGAACGTGAAGCGGTGTCGTTTCTGTTGGCCGAGCAGAACACGAATGTGGCGCTGCGGTTTGCCCATTACGGCTATATCCTCGAATCGGGCCGGGTGGTGATGGATGGCCCGGCGGCCGATTTGCGGGAAAATCCCGATGTGAAAGAGTTTTATCTGGGCATGTCGGATGACGGGCGCAAATCGTTCCGCGACGTGCGCAGCTATCGGCGGCGCAAGCGGTGGCTGGCCTGACGGCTGGGTATTTTCGACAGGATCTGCGGGGCCATGGTCACGGTTATCGGATAACGGCGCGCGGTTTTTGTATAGCCCCGCGCCTGTCCTGCTTTTGGAGGCATGATGACACATTTCGACTCTCTTGAAACCCGCAGTGCGGCCCAGCGGGCGTTGGCGCAGGATCGGGCCCTGGTCGCCCAGGTGGCGCGGGCGCGGGCCCTGCCCGGTTATGCCGGTTTGCCCGAGGTGGCGTCGCGCGCCGATCTCACGGCGCTGCCGGTGTTGCGCAAAAGCGATCTGGCGGCAGCGCAAGGGCCGGGGGCGCCATTGGGCGGTTATGCCGGGGCGCTGGCCGGGTTCGACCATGTATTCCAGTCGCCCGGGCCGATTTATGAGCCGGGCAAGATGGCAGCCGATTGGTGGCGCGTGGGGCGATTTCTGCACGCCTGCGGCATTGGGCGTGGCGACATCGTGCAGAATTGTTTTTCTTATCATCTGACGCCTGCCGGGATGATCTTTGAATCGGGTGCACGGGCGGTGGGGGCGACGGTTCTGCCGGCTGGCACCGGGCAGAGCGAATTGCAGGTGCGTGCGGCGCATGATCTGGGCGTGACCTGTTATGCTGGTACGCCCGACTATCTGAAGGTGCTGCTTGAGGCGGCGGATGCGGCGGGGCTGGCTCTGTCGATCAGCAGGGCGGTGGTCAGTGGCGGTGCGCTGTTTCCGTCGCTGCGGACGTATTACAAGGACCGGGGCATCGCCTGTCTGCAATGCTATGCCACTGCCGATCTGGGTTTGATCGCCTATGAATCCCCCGCGATGGAGGGTATGATCGTGGATGAAGGCGTGATTGTCGAAATCGTCACGCCCGGCACCGGTGCCCCGGTGCCGGATGGCCAGGTGGGTGAGGTGGTGGTGACCACGTTGAACCCCGACTATCCGCTGATCCGGTTTGCCACGGGTGACCTGAGTGCGGTTCTTCCCGGCAGCTCGCCCTGTGGGCGCACCAACATGCGCATCAAGGGGTGGATGGGCCGGGCCGACCAGACCACCAAGATCAAGGGCATGTTCGTGCGCCCCGAACAGGTGGCACAACTGGTGGCGCGCCATCCCGGCGTGCGGCGCGCCCGGTGATCGCCCGAGCGGACCGGGGAACAGGATGTGATGACCGTTTGTTTCGAGTGTGACGGTGGCGACGAGACGGTGCTGGGGGCCAGCGTTTCAGAGGTGTTGAAGTTGCGCGGTGTGGTGCGGATCGTGGCGCCGGGCAGTCTGCCCAATGATGGCCTGGTGATCGAGGACCGGCGTAAATACGACTGAGAAATTCAGGAAAGGACCGATGGAATGGGTATGAGAGTTTTGGCAAAGGTGGCCGTTCTGGCCGTCTTGGCGGGTGGCCCGGCCTTGGCCGAGGATATTGCCCTGGTCATTGGCAACCGCAACTACAGCGATCTTGACCGTGTGACGGGGGCCGACCGCGTGGTGGATGCCGCCGCCGCCTTGCGCGCCCGTGACATTGCCGTGATTTCAGGCAAAAACGTGACGCTGGATGACATGCGCGCGCTGGTTGGTCAGTTCGAACAGATGGCGCCCAACGCCGATGCCTTGCTGGTGGTTCTGGCCGGGCGGTTCGTGCAGGGCGGCAACGACACGTTTTTCCTGCCGACAGACAGTGATGTGCCGGGTCTGACGGGCCTGCCGGGGCAATCCTTGCCGCTGTCATCGGTGTTGCAGATCCTGTCGTTGGCACCGGGCGAGGCGTTTCTTGCCCTGGCCGAGGATGGCGCGGGCGCGCAACGGGGTCCGTTCCTGCGCGATGGCATCGGCGATCTGACGATCCCCCAGGGTGTGACCGTGCTGCGCGCCGCGCCCGCCCCGATGGCCGGGCTGCTGAGCGATGTGCTGGCGGTGGACGATGCGCCGGTGCAGGGGCAAGACGGGGTGGCGCTGTCAGGGTATCTGCCGGCAGGGCATGGTTTCTTGCGCAGTGATGAGGCGGGCGATTCAGCCGCCCTTGCCACAGCCGTGGCCGAAACCCAGCGCGAACGCGCGCGGGCTGATGCCGCCGAACGCCGCACCCAACTGGCCGAACAGACCGCCCGCGCCGCGCGTGACGGCCTGGATCGGGCCGAGGCCGCGCTGTGGGCGGCGACGCAGGAACAGGACACGGCCAGCAGTTATCAACGCTATGTCGCGGTGTTTCCCGATGGCCCACACGCCGCCGAGGCCCGCCGCCTGAGTGGCGAAATCAGCGCCGAACCGTTCCGCCAGGCGCGGCTGGCCGAAGAGGCGCTGTCGCTGAGCCGCGACCAGCGCCGGGCGATCCAGGGCAACCTGACCGCGCTGGGGTTCAACACCCGGGGGGTCGATGGCATTTTCGGGGCTGGCACACGCACCGCGATCGGCAATTGGCAGGTCAGTGTGGGGCGGACGAAAACCGGTTATCTCGATGCAGCCGAGGTGAGGGCGCTGGCACAGCAGGCGGCCGACGTCGAGGCCGCGCGTCGGGCCGAGGAAGAGGCCCGTACGGCCGCGATTCTGCGCGCCGACAACGCGTTTTGGCTTCAGCAGGGGTCGGGGCGCACCGAAGATGGGATGCGCGCCTATCTCTCGCAGTATCCCAAAGGTCAGTGGGCAAGCGTCGCGCGCGATCGTCTGGCCGTCATTGACCAGCAGCGCCGCGCCGAGGAGGAGGCGCGCCTGGAAGAGGAACGCCGTCGCGAAGATGATGCGTGGTGGGACCGGACCGGAGCGAAGGGCAGCGAACAGGGGCTGCGCGCCTATCTCGAACGCTATCCCACCGGGCGCTGGTCAGACACGGCGCGCGCCGCCTTGGCCAACTTTGCCCCATCTCTCGACCAGAATGACGAGCGGGCTTGGCAGCGTGCCCAGAGCGCCGGCACCGTTGATGCCTATCGCGGCTATCTCGACGCTTTTCCGCGCGGCGCTTTTTCTGCCAAAGCAAAGACGCGGATTAACCGTCTGACAGCCGAAAATGACGGCGCAGCCGCTGCCGCCGAGCAAGCGCTGGGCCTGAACCGCCCGATGCGACAGGCGGTTGAGGATCGGTTGGCGGGGCTGGGACTGGACCCCGGCCAGGTCGATGGCGAATTCGACAATGCCACCCGTCGTGCCCTGCGCCAATATCAGCAGAGCGCCGGTTTGCCCGTCACCGGCTTTGTCAGTCAGGAATTGGTCGTGAAACTGTTGACTGATTCGGTTCTGGATCTTCTGCGGCGGTAACCCCGGCACAACGGAAAAGCCGCCCGTGACACACACGGGCGGCTTTTCTGTCTCAACCGTTCGGGCCTTATCAGCCCTGACGGGCCTTGAACCGACGCTGCGTCTTGTTGATCACATAAACGCGACCCTTGCGACGGACCACGCGGCAATCGCGGTGGCGGCTCTTCAGCGAGCGGAGCGAGTTGCGGACTTTCATGGTCCCTCTCCTCATAACGCGGCGCTGGCGCGCCAGTTTCAGTTGCCGGTTGCCCGGTGCGAATTCATGGTGGGCGATACTGGGATCGAACCAGTGACCCCTTCGATGTCAACGAAGTGCTCTACCGCTGAGCTAATCACCCATGAAACCCCATTTCTGGCCCGACCCAAAGGGCCGGGGATGCAGGAAAACCCCACATCGGTTCGCGGTCTATAAAAGGAGTCGGGAAACTGTTCAAGGGCTTTTGGCATTGCTGTTTTTTGCCCTATAACGATTTCAATCGGGGAGGGGCGCGTTTGGACGGATCGTTTCAGCTTTTCATGCCGCAGCAGCGTACGACCAGCGTTGTCTTTGCGTCGCCCCATTCAGGCAAGGATTATCCCGATCATATGCTGCGCCGATCGGTTCTGGACCGTGCCGCGATCCGGTCATCCGAGGACGCCTTCGTGGATCGTCTGTTCGACCTGGCGCCGGTGGCGGGCGCGCCGTTTCTGGTGGCCACGGCACCGCGCGCCTATGTTGATCTGAACCGCGCCTGCGACGAACTGGATCCGGCGCTGATCGAGGGTGTGCGTCGCGGCGGCCATAACCCGCGTGTCGCCTCGGGCCTCGGTGTCGTGCCGCGCGTGGTGGCAGGCGGGCGGGCGATCTATCGTGGCAAGCTGAGCCTGGATGAGGCACGCGGGCGGATCCGCGATGTCTGGCGGCCTTATCATGATGCGCTGTACGGGCTGCTGTCGGACAGTGTGGCGCAATTCGGTGAGGCGGTTCTGATCGACTGCCATTCGATGCCGCACGAGGCCATCGAATCATTGGGCAGCACCCGTGGCGGGCGGCCCGAGGTGGTGCTGGGCGACCGGTTCGGCGCCGCGGCGGGCAGTGACGTGATGGATCGGATCGAGGCCGCCTTTGCCCGCGCCGGTCTGCGTGTCGCGCGCAATGCGCCGTTTGCCGGTGCCTATATCGCCCAGACCTATGGCCGCCCATCACGCCGTCAACATGTGGTGCAGGTCGAAATCGACCGGGCGCTGTACATGGATGAAGTCCGGGTGATGCCCAATGCGGGTTTCGCCGCGTTCAAGGAACTGATTGATGGTGTGGTGGCCGAAATTGCCGAGATCGGTCACAGCGAACTGTCCCTGGCGGCGGAATAGGGCGACAGGGCGGACGCCTCCGGCGGGAGTATTTTTGCAAAGAAGAAACCGGGCGTTGTATGGTTTCCATTCCGTTGCTGTCAGCGCAGGGCGCGGCCCTTGACGATTGCCTTGTCGCCAAACCGGGCGCGGATCTGATCGGTGGCGCGCTCGGCCCGTTCGCGGCGCTCGGCTTGCGGGTCCAGAAGATCGCCGGCGGTGGTGGCGGTGGCGGCGGGGGCAAGGTCGGACAGGCCGACCCCCAACAGGCGGAACGGCCCCTCGGCGGCAACCGGCGCGAACAGATCGCGGGCGGTACGATAAAGCCGGTCGGCGGTTTGAGTCGGCATGTGCAGGGTGATGCGGCGTGTCAGCAGGCTGTGGTCGGTGCGTTTCAGTTTCAGCGTGACGACGCGCCCGGCGATATTCCGGGCCTTGGCGCGGTCAGACACCTTTTCAGCGAGGCGCCAGATGTGGCCATCAAGAACGACGGGATCGGCGGTGTCGGCGTGAAAGGTGGTTTCGTTGCTGAGGCCCTTGAGCGGGGTGTGGGCCGATACACTGCGCGCGTCCTGTCCGCGCGCCAGATGCCACAGCCGTTCGCCCATGCCGCCGAATCGCGCCGCCAGATCGCGTCGATCCCAGCGCAGCAGGTCGGAAAAGGTGCGGATGCCGGCCTGTTCGAGGGTGGTCTGCGACACCGCGCCAATGCCCCAGATCATTCGCACGGATTTGTCGCGCAGGAAATCCATCGTCTCGGCCTTGCCGATCACCGAAAAGCCGCGGGGTTTGTCGAGGTCTGAGGCGACCTTTGCCAGAAATTTGTTGTGCGACAGCCCGATCGAACCGGTGATGCCGATTTCGTCCTTTATGCGCTTGGTCAGGCGGGCCAGCATGACGGCGGGGGGCGCGCCGTGCAGACGGGCCGTGCCGGCCAGATCCATGAACGCCTCGTCCAGCGACAGGGGTTCGACCATGGGGGTCAGTTCGTCCATCAGGGCACGCACCTGGCGGCTGACCTGAACATACACATCCATGCGTCCGCGCACGACCACCGCCTCGGGGCAGAGTTTCAGCGCCTGGAACATCGGCATGGCGCTGCGCACGCCCTTTACGCGGGCAATGTAGCAGGCGGTGGAAACGACGCCGCGCTGCCCGCCGCCGATGATCACCGGCTTGTCGCGCAGTTCGGGGTTGTCGCGTTTTTCGACGCTTGCATAGAAGGCGTCACAGTCCATATGTGCTATTGTGAGATCCCAGAGTTCGGGATGGCTGACGATGCGCGGGCTGCCGCAGGCCGGGCAGCGCGGGGTTGGCTCGAATCGGTGAAGGCAATCGCGGCAGAGGGCTGGCATGGTTGGCCTTGACTTGGATGGCGGTCGCACGATGATAGGGCAGGGGATGGCAGGTTGACCACAGTCGGTTTCGCAGGCGCAGTTCCTGAGCGGTTTACCGGGGCCAAATTGGCCCTGCTGACTGGCGGTAAGGTGATTTCGATCCTGCGGGACGATCGGGCCGACATTCCTTTTCCCGCGTGCTGGGATCTGCCGGGCGGCGGGCGCGAAGGCGACGAGACGCCCGCGCAATGCGCGCTTCGTGAAACCCAAGAAGAGCTTGGTCTGCTTCTGCCGGAAACCGCCCTGTTGTGGCGCCGCGCCTTTGTGTCCACCACTGACCCCGAGGCGGCCGGGTGGTTTTTTGTGGCCGAGATCACCCAGAATCAGGTGGGGCAGATCCGGCTGGGCAATGAAGGCCAGCGTTGGCGCCAGATGGGGGTGGACCAGTTTTTGCGCCTGTCCGATGCAGTGCCTTATTTGCAGCACCGGTTGCGGGTATACTTGGACGACAGCGGGCAAGACGCCTGAAACGGAGTTTGCGATGAATATTGAAGCGGTGCTGGGCGATTTGATCGGCGGGAATATCGTGTTGATTGCCCTTGCGGTGTTCCTTCTGATTTGCATCCTTCTGGGGGTGCGGATCGTACCGCAATCCGAAAAGTTTGTGGTCGAGCGGTTGGGCCGGCTGCGCAGCGTTCTGGGGCCGGGGATCAACTTGATTGTGCCTTTCCTGGACAAGGTTGCGCACAAGGTGTCGATCCTTGAACGTCAGTTGCCCAATGCCGAACAGGATGCGATCACCCGCGACAATGTGTTGGTGCGGGTCGAAACCAGCGTTTTCTATCGGATTCTCGAACCGGAAAAGACCGTGTACCGGATCCGCGATGTGGATGCCGCCATTGCGACGGTGGTGGCGGGAATTGTGCGCGCCGAGATCGGCATGATGGAACTGGACGAGGTGCAGAGCAACCGCGCCGAGCTGATCGGCAAGATCAAGGTGCAGGTCGAGGGCGCCGTCGATGACTGGGGCATCGAGGTGACGCGGGCCGAGTTGTTGGACGTGAACCTGGACCAGTCGACGCGCGAGGCGATGTTGCAACAGTTGAACGCCGAACGCGCCCGCCGTGCCCATGTGACCGAGGCCGAGGGCAAGAAGCGCGCCGTCGAACTGTCGGCCGATGCCGAGCTGTACGCCGCCCAGAGGGTGGCCGAGGCGCGGCGCATCCAGGCCGACGCCGAGGCCTATGCCACCGGAGTCGTGGCCCAGGCAATTCGGGAAAACGGCATGGAGGCGGCGCAATACAACGTGGCATTGAAACAGGTCGAAGCCCTGGGGCGGATTTCCGAAAAGCAGGGCAACCAGACCATCGTTCTGCCGTCGGATGCGGTGGATGCCTTTGGCGATGCCTTCAAGATGATGTTCGGGCGGCGGCCGTGAGTTGGGCAGATTGGTGGATTTGGGGGGCTGCGGCACTGATCTTGGGGAGTCTTGAGATGGTGTTGCCCGGCTTTATCCTGTTGGGATTTGCCGTTGGTGCCGGGGTGGTGTCGGCGCTGTTTCTGGTTGGGGGGCCGATGGCCGTCTGGATAGGGGCGTCATTTCCCCTGACGCTGGCGCTGTTTGCGGTGGTCTCTCTGGTGGCATGGGTTGGCCTGCGTCGGATGGTCGGACTGCGCACCGGTCAGGTGCGTAGAATCGACAAGGACATCAACGACTGAGCCTGTTGCGCCGGTCGGATTTGAGTATTTTTGGCAAGAAGAAATCAAGATTTGGGCAGCCGAGACTTGGGCGATGGCAGGCTGTCCAACACGCTGCGGGCGGCTTGGGCCGGGTTCGAGGCGCGCCAGATCGGGCGCCCAATCACAATGTGGTCGGCGCCGTCGTGCAGGGCCTGCGCCGGGGTGGCGATGCGTTTCTGGTCGTCGCTGGCGGCGCTGGTCGGGCGCACACCGGGCGTGACGATCAGTTTGCCTGCCGCCTCGGGCAAGGCGCGGATCGCCGCGGCCTCTTGCGGTGAGGCGATGACGCCATGGGCGCCGGCGTCCAGGGCGCGGGCGGCGCGATCGACCACCAGATCGGGCAGGGTGCCTTGGCGCATCAAGCATTCGTCAAGATCGGCGCGTTCCAGTGAAGTGAGAATTGTCACGGCAAGGATTTTGAGGTCGGAGTTTTCGGCGCCGATCCGGGCGGCGCGGACCACATGGGGGTCGCCGTGCACGGTGAGGAAATCAAGGTCGAACTGTGCCAGGCCGCGCACCGCCGATTCTATCGTCGCGGAGATGTCGAACAGTTTCAGGTCGAGAAATATCCGTTTGCCGTGCTGCTGTTTCAGTTCGATCGCAAGGCCCATGCCGCCGCCGGTCAGCATCCCGAGGCCGATCTTGTAAAATCCGACCGCAGGGCCGATCCGTTCGACCAGGTTAAGCCCGGCGACGGCGTTTGGCACGTCAAGGGCAACGATCAGTCGGTCATCGTTCGGCGCGTGGTCTGGCATGGCGGCTCCTTTTTTTCCAAAGTGTTTGCGCGGGGTGGGCTTGGGATGCAAGGGGTGGGCGTTGGCGGGGCGCCGCAAAGGCCGACGAAAATTGTCCGGAAACACAAAGGCGCAGATATGTGTCGTGCCTTTCCGAAGTTAGGCCCGCACACCGGCACGGCCATGTCGGCCCCCGAAGACCTTGACGCAAACCATAGGCGAGATGCGAATGATCGTGTCGGATGCCAGGGATTGATCTGGTTTCAGCAAGAAATCCCAAGCCACAGCTATTTGGGCAATGGATTGGTGGCCTTGGTGTAGGGGCCCCAATCGGTGATCTCGGGATAATGGCGTTTGCGCCATTGCCGCACCCTGGGGTTCATGCGGTGCCGCCAGAGCGGCGGCACCATGGCCAGCATTGTCATGATCGGATAGCCATAGGGCAGTTGCGGAGCCTTGTCCGGCGTATAGGTTTGCAGAAGGGGAAACCGGCGATCAGGCTTGTAATGGTGATCGGAATGGCGTTGCAGGTTGATCAGCAGCCAATTCGATGCCCGCTGGGCGGCGTTCCAGGAATGGTGCGGCAGCACATGTTCGTATTTGCCTGCGCCCAGGTGTCTGCGCGTCAGGCCGTAGTGTTCGACATAATTAACCAATTCCAGTTGCCACACGGCGATGAAGGCCGAAAACAGCAGCAACCCGAGGCCGGACAGCCCGCCGAGAATCAGGGCGAACACCACGAAACCACCCTGAAGGGCGCCATAGCGCCAGAATGGATTGCTGCGGTGGTTGGCAGGCAGGCCCTTGCGCGCCAGCATCGCCGCCTCGGCCCGCCAGGCCGAACGGAAGCATTGCCACAGCACCCGGGGAAAGAACCGGTGGAACCCTTCATTATAAAGCGCCGTCACGGGATCGCGCGGGGTGGCGACATAGCGGTGGTGCACCAACATGTGTTCACTGCGGAAGTGGGAATAAAACACCATGGCCAGAAGCAGGTCGGCCATGCCGCGTTCGATCTTTGATTTCTGATGCATCAGTTCATGGGCATAGTTGATGCCGATGGTGCCGTTTATGACTCCGACGCCAAAGAACAGGCCGATTTTTTCCCAGGTGCCCAGATGCGCCGCCTGTGCGCTATACCAAAGCAGCCAGAGGGTAAGCCCGGCCTGTACCGGAAACCAGATCAGGGTGATCAGGCGATACCAGAACAGCTGTGCGTCGGGGGTTTGAGGATCGGCGTTGGAGGTGTCCAGCCCGGCAAAGACATCGACGATTGAGAACAGATACCATGTGCACAGTGGCACCAGCAGCACCGCCCAGCCCCCCTGTACAGCACCAATCACAAGGATCGGCACCAGCGCCAGTGACAGCCAGAAGGGCAGGGCGCGGGTGATGCCTGCGACGGCTTTTTTGGTCATGTGGCGCCTCGAATAAAAGCTTGGCCACAGCCTAGACGGAAAAGCGTTAAGGCTCAATCACCGCCAAATGTCGCAGACGCGGCGTCAAACACTTTGCGCATCACGGTTGGCAGGTCGGCGGGGCGAAACCTGTCGTGGGGCAGGAAGGTGCCAGTTGTGGATCGGGCGTCGAGGGGCACATGTGCGGTGCGCACGGCGAGGCAGAGGTGGAAATGCGTGAAGGTGTGGCGCACCGTCATCCCCGGATCGTGCCAATCGGTTGCCAGCGGCGGTTCTGCTATGGCGGTGTCGCCCCATGGCGCGCCGGGCCAGCCCAGCATCCCGCCCAACAGCCCGCTGTCGGGGCGGCGCTCCAACAACCAGGCGCCATCGGCGCGCCGCGCGACATAGGCGATGCCGTGCCGCGTGGGTTTGACCGGTTTGGCCAGCTTGCGTGGCAGGTCGGCGGCAATGCCCATGGCGCGGGCGGCGCAGCGTGACATCCATGGGCAAATGCCGCAGGCGGGGGATTTCGGGGTGCAGATCGTTGCGCCCAGATCCATCACCGCCTGGGCATGATCGCCCGGGCGATGTGTCGGGGTCAGGCGGGTGGCATGGGCGATGAGTTCGGGTTTCGCCGGGGGCAGGGGGGTCTGCACTGCGAAAAGCCGTGCCATCACCCGTTCGACATTGCCATCGACCACGGTTTCGGGCGCATCAAAGGCGATGGCCGCAATGGCGCCGGCGGTGTAGGGGCCAATTCCGGGCAAGGCCAAAAGCGCGGCGTGATCGTCAGGAAACGCACCGCCATGCCGTTCGACCACGGCGCGGGCACATTTCAACAGGTTGCGCGCGCGGGCGTAATATCCCAGCCCCGCCCATTCGCCCATGACATCTCCATCCTCGGCGGCGGCCAGGGCGGCCACTGTTGGCCAGCGTTCGGTAAAGCGGCGGAAATAATCCCGCACAGCCGCCACGGTGGTTTGTTGCAGCATCACCTCGGAAAGCCATATCCGATAGGGATCGGGCCGCGCGCCCGCAGCACGGTCCGCCGGCGACACGCGCCACGGCATCACCCTGTGATGGGCATCGTACCAGTCGAGTAGCGCCGCGCCGAGATCGCTTTCACGCAATGTTTATGGTTCCTTGATGGGCTTTTGGTTGGTATGCACCGCGATAAGCCTTACTTGTAGCTCAGTTCTAGCGATGGACCAGAAATGACCCAAATCCGCTCGCCCGCCAAACGCAGCTTTGGCAAGGGGTTTCAGATGACCTCGGCGTTGCTGAGCAAGCAAATCCGTTCGGTGGGCGAAAAGCGCGGCTTTGCCGTCACCCGTCTGCTGACCCACTGGCCCGACATCGTGGGCCAGGACGTGGCGGGCCTGTGCCGCCCGGTGAACGTGGTCTATGGCCGGGGCAATTTCGGCGCCACGCTGACGCTGCTGACCACCGGGGCGCAGGCGCCGATGCTGGAGATGCAGAAGGAAAAGATCCGCGAAAAGGTGAATGCCTGTTATGGCTATGCCGCCATCGCCCGGGTGCGCATTACCCAGACAGCGCCAACCGGCTTTGCCGAAGGTCAGGCCAGTTTCGACCATCGCCCCAAGCCGCGCCCGACGACACCCGACCCCGCAATCACCGCCAAGGCCCATCAAGCCGTGGCGCCGATCACCGACGACAGCCTGCGCGCCGCGCTCGAATCCCTCGGGCGCAATGTGCTGGCCCGAAAAACCCGTATATGAGGCCCGACATGAAACGTTTCATCCCCGCCATCATCGCCATCGCTCTGGGACTGGGCGGCGCCTGGTATTATCTGAGCAGTCAGGGCAGCAAGACCACCGCCGTGCCCGCCGCCGCCGCCAGCACCGCCGAGGTTGACCCCAGTGTCGATCTGTCGCTGGTGCGGGAAATGACCATGGGCAATCCCGACGCGCCGGTCACCGTGATCGAATATGCCTCGTTCACCTGCCCGCATTGCAAGAATTTTCATCTTGGACCGCTGAAGCAGATCAAAGCCAACTATGTCGATAGCGACAAGATCAACTTTGTTTACCGCGAGGTGTATTTTGACCGCTACGGGTTGTGGGCCGGGATGGTGGCCCGCTGTGGCGGCCCGCTGCGGTATTTCGGCATTGCCGATCTGATCTACGCCCAGCAATCCGAGTGGACCAAAGGCGAACCCGCCCAGGTCAGCGCCGCCCTGCGCCGCATTGGCAAGACCGCCGGCCTGACCGACGATCAACTTGAAGCCTGCCTGACGGACGAGGCAAAGGCCAAGGCGATGGCGGCCACCTGGGAAAAGCACGCCGCAGAAGACGAGATCAATTCGACTCCTTCGTTTGTGATCAACGGCACGAAATATTCCAACATGAGTTATGAGGAATTCGCCAAACTGCTGGACGAGAAGCTGGGCGACTGAAGCCCGGTCTTTCCGTGGTGGCGGCGCGGCCAGTCGAACTTGCCGGGGTGCGGTGCGTGCGTGCAATCGGGGGTTTAGGGCAGCCGCAAGGCACGGTATAGCAAACATTGAACCGCCACAGCGAAAGGCCGCCACGATGACACAACGTCTGCACCTTGTTTTCGGGGGCGAACTGACCGACCCGACCAAGAACGTGTTCAAGGATGTCGGGGCGCTGGACATTCTGGGGATATTCCCCGACTATGACAGTGCCTACGACGCCTGGAAATCGGCCGCCCACCGCACTGTGGACAACGCCCATATGCGCTATTTCATTGCCCACCTGCACCGGTTGCGCGACGAACAGACCGAGGCCTCGTCGACCGAGGAGCTTGGCTGACCTGTTTGCATTTTGGCGCGACCGCCTGAAGGCCCGGGCCGGTGCCGCCCGGCAGCGTCGTGTGCAAGGCAATCCGCAAGACCCGACGATCCTCGACGCGGCCAGGCAACGGCTGGGGTATCCGCGCGTGGACCGGCCGCGTGGGCCACTGCTGTGGGTGCATGTTGCTGCGGATGCCACACCTGCGGCGCTGGCCCTGTTGTTGGGGAGGTTGCGCGATGACCGGGCGCAGGTTTCGGTGCTGGTGACCACTGAAACGTCTCTCGACCTGTCCGAAGTGATTGTCCAGCTTCCGCCCGCCGACACCGATGATGCCGCGCTGGCGTTTCTGGCGCATTGGGCGCCCGATGCCTGTCTTTGGCTGGGTTCGGGCTGGGCGCCGGTGCTGTTGCTTCACACCGCACGGCGGGCGATTCCGGCCTTGTGTGCCGATGCCCGCACCGCCGGCAACCGTCCGCGTCCGCGCCGTTGGACCGGTGGACAGCCGGTGTCGGCGCTGACCGCGTTCGAGAAGATCCTGACCGGCAGTCCGGGTGAAGCCAATCGCCTGATCGCTTTGGGCGCCCCGGCCGAGCGGGTGGAAACCTGTGGCTGGCTTGAGGCGTCGGCGGGGGCGTTGCCGTGCAGTGATGCCGAATGGGGCGGCCTGGCCGAAACCTTTGAGGCGCGCCCGCTGTGGCTGGCCGCCGAGGTGCCCGAGGCCGAATATGCGGCGATCAGCGAGGCGCATCGTCTGGCAAGTCGTCTGTCGCATCGTCTTGTCCTGTTGTGGGTGCCTGCCGACCCGGCTGAGGGGCCTGCGCTGCGCGACCGGCTTGAGGCCGAGGGGTGGCAAACCGCCCTGCGGTCACGGGATGAAAACCCGCGCGAGGACACGCAGATCTATATCGCCGACACCGTGGGGGAACTGGGCCTGTGGTATCGCCTCGCGCCGGTTACCTATCTGGGCCAGACGCTGAGCGGGGCGGGGCCGGGCCGATCGCCGATGGAACCGGCGGCGCTGGGCTCGGTCGTTGTGCATGGTCCGCACACCGAAGGCCATGCCGCCGCCTATGCCCGGTTTCGTCGCGTTTCCGCGCAGTGTGCCGTGACCTCGGGCGGGGAATTGGGGCGTATGGTTGAACGGTTGCAGGCCGCCGACAAGGCCGCCGATCTGGCAGGCGCCGCATGGGAGGTGATGACCACCGGGGCCGAGGCGACCGATCGTGCGCTGGCGCTGTTGAACGATGCCCTGAACCGGACCGCGCGGTGATGCGCCCGCCTGCCTTCTGGAACATGCCGCCGGATCGCCCCGGATGGCCGGCGCGGGTTCTGGCGCCGCTTGGCGGGCTTTATGCGGCGGTCACGGCACGGCGGCTGGCGATGGGGCCCGGGATGCAGGCGGGCGTTCCGGTGATTTGCGTTGGCAACCTGAATGTCGGGGGTACGGGCAAGACGCCCACGGTGATCGCCTTGCTGGACCGGATAGGCGCGCGATTGGGCGGGCGGCGGGCGCATGTGGTGTCGCGGGGATATGGCGGGCGGCTGGCCGGGCCGGTACAGGTTGGGGAACGCGCCCACACCGCCGCCGATGTCGGGGACGAGCCGCTGTTGCTGTCGGCCTTCGCGCCCACCTGGGTGGCGCGTGACCGTGCCGCCGGGGTGCGGGCGGCGGTTGCGGCGGGGGCGGGGGCCATTGTGCTGGACGACGGGTTCCAGAACCCATCGGTGCGCAAGGATCTGTCGCTGATCGTGGTGGATGCGGCGGTGGGTTTCGGAAACGGCCGTGTTTTGCCCGCAGGCCCGCTGCGCGAACCCGTGGCGCGGGGGCTGGCCCGCGCCGATCTCGTGCTGAGCCTGGGTGACGATGCGGCGCAGCGCCGGTTCAGCGACATCTGGGGCGCTGTCCTGTCAGTGCCGCGGATCACCGGGAATCTGGCCCCCCTGGCCATGGGGATGGGCTGGGACGGGATGCGCGTGCTGGCCTTTGCCGGGATCGGGCGGCCCGAGAAATTCTTTGCCACCCTGCGGGATGCGGGCGCCGATGTGGTGCGGGCCCAGCCGCTGGACGATCACCAACCGCTGGGCATCGCCCTGCTGACCCGGCTGGAGCGTGAGGCGACGCAATCTGGCGCGCAACTGGTCACCACCGAAAAAGACGCCGTGCGCCTGCCCGCCGCCTGGCGGTCGCGGGTGCTGACCCTGCCGGTGCGCATGGTGCTGCACGATCCAGCCCCGCTGGACGCGGCTCTGGCACGGCTTTTCGATGCGGGCGGGTGATCCGGGGCGATAACTCGTCCCCGAAAACGCAAAACCGCGCCGTCTGACCGGCGCGGTTTGTAATCTTTCGGCTGCGATGGCTCAGCGGCGGATGCCGAGGCTTTCGATCAGCTTGCGATAGCGCGCTTCATCCTTGGATCTGGTATAGTCCAGAAGTTTGCGGCGCAGGGCGACCAGTTTCAAAAGACCACGGCGCGAGTGGTTGTCCTTCTTGTGGATCTTGAAATGTTCGGTCAGCGTGGAAATGCGGCTGGTCAGAATGGCGACCTGAACTTCGGGCGAACCGGTGTCGCCTTCCTTGGTCGCATATTCCTTCATCAGGCGGGCTTTTTCTTCGGGTGTGATCGACATCGGGGTCTCCTTCAGGGTTGGTGTCATGGCGCAAGCCGGGATGTCGTCCAGCAAGGCCCTTGGAGGTATCCACCAAGGTGGATGGGTGCGTATAGGCGGATTCGCAGGTGAAGGAAAGCGGCTTTGCCGTTTCCGGGCCTGCAACCGTGAATTGTGCGGTCTAAGGCGCGATCTGCCCACAATGATTGCTGCGACGCAGGATTGTCTCGAAATATGGCAATATCGAGGCATCAATGTGGCGGATCAAGAATTTTCCTTTACTTACAGGCGTTTCGGCAAGAGTTTGGTGAACCGTTTGGGAAACGCCGTTTTGCGGTTTGGTGGAAGGATTTGAAATGTTGATTTTTGCAGGTGTTCTGGGGGTGTTGGCAATCGGCATGTTGCTGGACGTTTTTTCGCACGATGGCAGCGGCAACGAAGCCGATCAGGGCACCGATGACGACGATGTTCTGATCGGTGACGATGGTGACAATCTGATCAACGGCAGGGGGGGTGATGATTTGATCCGCGGCCTGCCCGGCAACGACAGCCTGAACGGCGATGACGGACAGGACTATATCTTCGGGGGGGCCGGCAATGATCTTGTCGATGGCGGTGAAGGCGACGACATCGTTATTGCCGGTGGTGGCCGGGATGACGTTCAGGGCGGCGCCGGTGCCGATGGTATTTTTGGCGGTGACGGTGCAGATACATTGCTGGGCAATGCGGGTGACGATTTCATCGACGGCGAAATTGACCGCGACTTTATAGATGGCGGTGATGGTGACGACGTGCTGTTGGGCGGCGATCAGAGCGATATCATTCTCGCTGGGTCGGGCAATGACGCGATCGACGGTGGTCTTCATGCTGATTCGCTGGAAGGTCAGGACGGCGACGATACGATGATCGGTGGCGAGGGTGACGATTTCATTAATGGCGGGGCTGGTGATGATCTTATCTCCGGTGGAATTGGCCGCGATCGTATTTTTGGTGGTGACGGCGCCGATTCGATCCGTGGTGGCGTGAACGAGGGTGGATTGTTGGGCGAGGCCGGAAACGACACCCTGTCAGGCAGCAATGACGCCGATACACTGTGGGGCGGAGCAGACGACGATCTGCTGTTCGGCGGATTTGGCAGTGACGAAATGTCAGGCGGAACAGGCAATGACGTTCTGGTTGGGATGCAGCGGTTGGCGTCTGGCCTCGACGGCGATGCCGGCGATATGATTGACGGCGGAGAGGGGGCAGACACGCTGTTCGGCGGCAATGATGATTTGCTGTTGGGCGGTGCGGGGGCCGATGTCTTTGCCGCAGGCACATGGGTCAGCAATGCTGCGCCACTGCCCGAGGTGACGGATTACAACCCAACCGAGGACGCCCTGGTGGTGCTTTACGATCCGGCGACGACGCCCAGCCCGGTCATCACCGTTTCGCCCAACGGATCCGGCGCAGATGCGCTGGTCATGCTGAACGGTGCCGGCGTCATGGTGGTGGCAGGCGCGGGCGCCACTCTGACTGTTGGCGATGTGACGCTGATGGAACAGGATTTCGACTTTGACGAGCGGACTGTCAATGACATACCAATCGAGCTGACCTCCGGTGCGGCCACCCAAGGCACCGCGACTGCCGGCGTGTACTAGGGGGAGACTGTCTTGAAGTACGTCTGATAGATTGACACCTGTGCCGTGTGATCTGTGGAAATCCACGCAACAGATTCAGCGGCGCGCCTTCGCCCGCCTCGTATACCGGCAACCCGACCGCATCCAAAACGATCCGACGGCGGTTGAACCCTGTGATCCCGCTTTTCATGTCATCCCTGCGGTCCGGGCCTGCGTCCCGCGCAAATTAACCTAAAATCAGGAATTATTTCGACACCGGACGTAAACCAGAACATAATATGAAACAGGCGTATTGGTCACCCATCTGGATTTCGCAATGTTGGCAGGTTTCTTGTTTCTGGGCATTCTTGCCGCCTCGTCGTTGCCCGACATGATGGACTTGTGGCGCGCCGACACCGGTGACGATGGGTCGGACGCCGAAAGCCCGGATGAGGCCGAGCCGGAACAAGAGGTGGCGGAAATTCTGTCCGGGCCCGAACCTGAGCCCGAATTAAGTGCGGCGGCACCCGCGTCCGAAGCCCGCGATCCGGCCGAGGGCGAGGATATGTTCGTCGATCCCGAACCTGGTGAAACGGCGGTTGAGGCGTTCAATCCCGGCGTCGATTCACTGACCATCGTTCTGCCCGATGAGGCCCAGGAATTTTCTGCCCACGATGCCACCGACGATCAGGCGGCCTATCTTGGTTACGAGACCGCCGAAGGATCGGTTCAGATCGCCTTTCCGGGGCTGGATACCGTGCCGGTCAGTGATATTTTCCTGCGGGTTTACGATGCCGCCTCTCCGACGTTGGACGCCGACATCGCGCTGTCGCAGTTGATCGACGATGATGTCTATGACGAAGATGATACGGGCGGGGCATTGACGCTGATACCGGTTGATCCCACGCTGCCTGACGATCCGGCTTTGCCGCCGCAGGGCGAAGGCACTGTTTTGACCCCGGTCACAGATGACCCGCTGTCCGAAGAGGCTGAGGCGTTGGCTGAGTTGTTTTTGCGCGATGGGGCGTCGCCGGTCGGTCTGACCGGCGGGGCGTCGGACATCGAACGCCTGAGCGACGGCGCCGACACCCTGACGCTGTCCGATGCGGGTGATCCCGGCAACATGCGTCTTGACGAGGCCGCGCCGGTGCTGTCGGGCAATGCGGTTGCGGTGGTCGATCTGGCGGCGGGCGATGATGTGCTGACCACAGGAGGTGGGGCGAGCTATGGGTTTGGCGGCTTGGGGGATGACATCCTGACCGCTGGTTCTGGCGCGGCGGCGCTGTTCGGCGGTGACGGCAATGATTTGCTGACCGGTGATCCGGCAGGTGGGCGCGGCTATCTGCATGGCGGTGCCGGTGACGACACGGTGATCGGCGGGTCGGCAGACGCATGGCTGGACGGGGGCGAACACGGCGAGGCTGCAAGCGGGCCGGGCGGTGACGACCGGATCACCGGCGGTGCCGGTGATGACACCCTGCGCGGCGGGCTGGGTGCGGATCTGCTTGTGGGTGGTGCGGGCAACGATGTGATCGACCATCGCGGCACCGATGCGGAACGGATCATCGCCGAGCGACACGAATTTGCATGGCACATCGACGGCGCACCCGACACGCTGGATGGCGGCGCTGGCAACGACACCTTGTCCTTTGATCTCGGCGATCTGGTGATCGGCGGCGCGGGCGACGATGTGATGTGGCTGTACGCTGACGCCGCCGCGCCCGCCGCAGGGATGGCCGAGATTGCCGATTTTACCCCGGGCGAGGATTTTCTGCGCATTTCGCTGAATCCGCAGATTTCGGCCGCCGGTGTTGTCGATATTGCGGTGTCCGAGGATGGTCAGGACGGGTTGGTGCAGGTCGACGGCGTGACCGTCGCCATTCTGCGGGGCGCCCCGAACCTCAGTCTGACCGATATTTATGTGGAAACCGCGCCCGACGTGTTTCCCGCCGGTTGATCGGGCGGGTCTGGCCCGGCCATGGCACGACCCTTTCCATTCAGGCGAAACTGCGGTATTGCCCAAGCATCTTGCACACGCCAGGCGCCCGGACCCAGCGCCTTACAAGATACCGGGGTCAGGGGGAATTCGCCCCCTACGCAATGGCCTGAGGGCCGACATGAGGAACTTACATGTTCAACATTACGACGAAAAGCATCCAGTGGGGCGACGAGACGCTGACACTGGAAACCGGCAAGATTGCCCGACAGGCCGACGGTTCGGTCATCGCCACACTGGGCGAAACCAGCGTCATGGCCAACGTGACCTTCGCAAAATCCGCCAAGCCGGGGCAGGACTTTTTTCCGCTGACCGTTCATTACAATGAGAAATACTATGCCGCGGGCAAGGTGCCGGGTGGGTTCTTCAAGCGCGAAGCGCGCCCGACCGAAAAAGAAACCCTGACCAGCCGCCTGATCGACCGTCCGATCCGTCCACTGTTCGTGCCCGGTTTCAAGAACGAGGTTCTGGTGATCTGCACCGTTCTGTCCCATGATCTGGTCAACGATCCCGACATGGTGGCGATGATTGCCGCCAGTGCCGCGCTGACCATTTCTGGCGCGCCGTTCATGGGCCCGATCGCCGCCTGCCGCGTTGGGTTTGTCGATGGCGAATACATCCTGAATCCCGACATGGATGACATGCACAACCTGAAGCTGAAGCCTGAACAGCGGTTGGATCTTGTGGTCGCCGGCACCAAAGATGCCGTTATGATGGTTGAGTCCGAGGCCTATGAACTGACCGAGGCCGAGATGTTGGGCGCGGTGAAATTCGCCCATGACGCGATCCAGCCGGTGATCGACCTGATCATCGACCTGGCCGAGGATTGCGCGAAAGAGCCGTTCGATTTCCACCCCGTCGATTACAGCGATCTGTACAGCGCCGTCAAAAAGACCGGCGAAACCCAGATGCGCGCCGCCTTCGCCATCACCGACAAGCAGGAGCGCACCACCGCAATCTCTGCTGCCGTCGATGCGATCAAATCGACGTTGACTGACGATCAGAAATCCGACGAAAATCTTGGCTCGGCGATCAAGAAACTTGAATCGTCAATCCTGCGCGGTGACGTGGTGAAATCGGGCAAGCGGATCGACGGGCGCGACACGAAAACCGTGCGTCCCATCGTCTGTGAAACGGGCATCCTGCCGCGTACCCATGGTTCGGCGCTGTTCACGCGTGGCGAAACCCAGGGTCTGGTCATCACCACCCTTGGCACCGGCGACGACGAACAGATGATCGACGCGTTGCAGGGCATGTACAAATCGAACTTCCTGCTGCATTACAACTTCCCCCCCTATTCGGTGGGCGAGGTGGGGCGCTTTGGCCCTCCGGGGCGGCGTGAAATCGGCCATGGCAAACTGGCCTGGCGGGCGTTGCAGGCAGTTTTGCCCGCCGCGACCGATTTCCCCTATACCATCCGCGTGGTGAGCGAGATCACCGAATCCAACGGCTCGTCCTCGATGGCATCGGTTTGCGGTGGTTCTTTGTCGATGATGGATGCGGGCGTGCCGCTCAAGGCGCCAGTGGCCGGTGTGGCCATGGGTTTGATCCTTGAGGATGACGGCAGCTATGCCATCCTGACCGACATTCTGGGCGACGAGGATCACCTCGGCGATATGGATTTCAAGGTTGCCGGCACTGCCGAAGGCATCACCAGCCTGCAAATGGACATCAAGGTTGCCGGTATCACGCCGGAGATCATGGAAAAGGCGCTGGCCCAGGCCAAAGACGGGCGTCTGCACATTCTGGGCGAGATGAACAAGGCGCTGTCCGGCGCCGCCGCGTTCAGTGCCTATGCACCCAAGATCGAAACCATGCAGATCCCGGTGGACAAGATCCGCGAAGTGATCGGATCGGGTGGCAAGGTGATCCGCGAAATCGTCGAAGTATCGGGCGCCAAGGTCGACATCAACGACGACGGTGTCATCAAGATCGCCAGCTCGAACGCCGAGTCGATCAAGAAGGCATATGATCTGATCTGGTCGATTGTGGCCGAGCCGGAAGAAGGCCAGATTTATAAGGGAACGGTCGTCAAACTGGTTGATTTCGGGGCCTTCGTGAACTTCTTCGGCAAGCGTGATGGCCTTGTGCATGTCTCGCAAATCGAGAACCGCCGCCTGAACCATCCGTCCGACGTGCTGAAGGAAGGCCAAGATGTGTGGGTAAAGCTTTTGGGCTTTGACGACCGCGGCAAGGTGCGGCTTTCGATGAAAGTGGTTGATCAGGCCACCGGCGAACCCGCCAAGGCCGAAGAAAACGCTGAATAAGGCGCGACATGACGGGGGGCTGAGGTGAAAAGCTCGGCCCCCCCCGGATAGGCTGGTTCAGGGAAACAAGAGGGTTGGCCACGCGGTGGCCAGCCCATTTTTGTATGGAACCCGTGCTGAGCCCGATTCTGGGCGCAGTGCCAGAGACCAAAACCCGGGCCTTTGCGCGGCAGCGCGTGCTATTGCTGTTCTGGCACCAGCACTTCTCGTTTGCCCACATGGTTGGCTGACGAAACGACGCCTTCGTCCTCCATCTGCTCCACCAGGCGCGCGGCCTTGTTATAGCCGATGGCAAGTTTGCGCTGGATATAGCTGGTCGAACACTTGCGATCCTTGATGACGATCGCCACCGCCGTGTCGTACAGCGCATTTTCGAGGTCGTCACCACCGCCCAGACCCAGCACCGCGTCGATGCTGCTTTCCTTGTCTTCGCTCGGCCCTTCAACAACCCCCGACATGTAATCCGGTGGGCCGAAACCCTTGAGATAATTTACGATTTCTTCGACTTCTTCATCAGAACAGAAAGGCCCGTGGACGCGCACGATCTTCGATCCGCCCGCCATGTACAGCATGTCACCCATGCCCAACAATTGTTCGGCGCCCTGTTCCCCCAAAATGGTGCGGCTGTCGATCTTCGATGTCACCTGGAAAGAAATCCGGGTGGGAAAGTTCGCCTTGATCGTGCCGGTGATCACGTCAACCGACGGGCGCTGCGTGGCCATGATCAGGTGAATGCCGCTGGCCCGCGCCATTTGTGCCAGACGCTGGATGCAGGCCTCGATCTCTTTGCCCGCCACCATCATCAGGTCGGCCATCTCGTCGACGATGACCACGATGAAGGGCAATACCTCGGGCTGGATCTCTTCCGTCTCGAATACCGGTTCGCCGGTGTCGTCATCAAACCCGGTTTGCACCGTGCGGCTGAACATTTCCTCTTTCTCAAGGGCTTCGCGTACCCGGCCATTATAACCTTCGATATTGCGCACGCCCATTTTCGACATCTTGCGATAGCGGTCCTCCATTTCGCCGACGACCCATTTCAGGGCGACGACCGCCTTTTTCGGATCGGTCACCACGGGCGACAACAGGTGCGGAATGCCGTCATAGACCGACAGTTCCAGCATCTTGGGATCGATCATGATCATCCGGCACTCATCCGGCGTCAGCTTGTACAGCAGGGACAGGATCATCGTGTTGATCGCCACCGATTTGCCCGATCCCGTGGTCCCGGCGATCAGAAGGTGGGGCATCTTGGCCAGGTTGGCCACCACCGGACCGCCACCGATGTCCTTGCCCAAGGCAAGCGGCAGGCGCATCGAGCTGTCGCCGAAATCGCGCGAGGCAAGGATTTCGCGCAGTACGCACATTTCGCGGTGCACATTGGGCAGCTCGATACCGATCACGCTGCGCCCCGGCACGGTGGATACGCGGGCCGACAGGGCCGACATGCTGCGCGCAATGTCGTCGGACAGGCCGATCACCCGGCTGGCCTTCAGGCCCGGCGCCGGTTCCAGTTCGTACATCGTAACGACCGGGCCGGGGCGCACCGAGACGATTTCGCCCTTCACGCCGTAATCGTCCAGCACCGATTCCAGCATCCGCGCGTTTTGCTCCAGCGCCTCGTCCGACAGAACATGGCGCGTCACCGTGTCCGGGCTGGTCAGCAGGGACAGCGGCGGCGTCTGGTAAGCGGCGTATTCCTCTTCGAATTTCAGGGCTGGCTGGGCCTCGGATCGGGCTTGTTTGCTGGGCTGGACCGGTTTCCTGACCGGGTGTTGCACGACGCTTTTCGCGGGCTCTTCGGCAGAGCGGCGGAACATCGGCACCTCGGGGGCGGGCAGGGGGCGCGGCGCCACCAGTTCGGGTTCAGGCAGGGGCGCATCATTAAAATCCCCAATCGCCGGCGCCAACTGTCGCGCGGCGGCGGCGGGCGCAGTTTGGACTGAGGCGTATAGTTGCGCTTGTGCGCTCTGGGGCTGTGCGGCCTGCAAGGGTGGCTCGGCGGGCAGGCGCGGCGCGGTGGTGTCAAGGATCATTGGCCGAGGGCCGCGTGGGTGGCGGGCCTGCACGGGTGGTTCGGTGCGGCCGGTGGCCCCGGCCATGACGATGGGTCGCGCCCGGACACGCGACTTGATGACATCGGCAATTTTGGCCTTGATCCGGTCATCACCCGGCGCCAGGGCGGGTTCGGCCCGCAGGACGGTGGGATCGGGTGCTGGCGCGTGATCCGTATCGATCGGGCGTTTGAACAGCCCCGGCAGGCGGGTGAGCAATGACAGGCGCGGTGCAGGTTCCGCTGGCAGATCGTCGTCGAAAACGCCGTAAGGGTCATCATAGAACGGCTCGTCCTGCGTTGGCAGGCGGTCGGCGCGCAGAACAGGGGTGCGGCGTGGGGTGGTGGGCGTTGCCATCTCGGCGTCCAGCGCAGCGCGCTGGGTTGCGGCGGCTTCGGCATCGGCGCGGGCCTGAGCGCGTTTTTCAGCCAGGCCCGCCGTGGCGGTCTGGGCCGCGCGCAGACCGACAATGGCCCCCTTGCCGAGGCCCATCGCGCCGTGCCCCAGCGCGTTCATGATCATGTCGTAACAGCGCACAACCGACAGCATGAGGAAGGCCAGCAGATGCCGCAGTTCGGACGCGGTAAAACCAAGCACGAACAGCCCCATCGCCAAGGTCGCCACCGCCACGGTCAGCGCCATGACCTTCAGCCCGAAGGTGGCATTCACCGGCACGACGCCCAGAACGGCGCCCAGGATCGTGTCCCCGAAAAGCCCGCCCAGACCAAAGTAATGCGTCCAGCCTTCGGGTGGCTGGTGGGTTGAAACGTAAACGGCGGCCAAGGCAATGGCGAGAGGCGCGAAAACCAACCGTTGGCTGGCGCGGTCTTCGCCCCAATGGGCCACAAAGCGCAGCCCCCAGACGGTGAACACCACGGGAAAACCCCATGCGCCCCAGCCCACAATGTTGAACAGCGGCGCGGCGATCGACGCGCCAAAGCGGCCCAGCAGGTTCTTCGCCTGTTCGCTGGTGGCCGAAAACCACGACGGATCGTCCGGCACGTAAGACCCCAGCAGCAGGGCGGTCATTACGCCGGCAGCGATCAACGCGATTCCCAACAGCTCTTTTCCACGCCGTTCAAGGGCGGCCTGGGTGTTGCTGTCGAAAAGCGGATCCCGCTGTCTGGTCTGATACGCCATGTTACCCGTTCCTCAAGTGAAGAGACAGTCGCGCAACTGTTCAAGCCCGCGCTGCATTTCTTGTTCCGGGGCGACCATGGCCACCCTGATATACCCCTTGCCGGGGTTTTGTCCGCCCACATCCCGCGCCAGATAGGCGCCGGGCAACACCCGCACGCCGGTTTCACGCCACAGCCGAACGGCCGCCGCTTCGCCGTCGTCCACCGGCAACCACAGGAAAAACCCCGCCTCTGGCGCACCACAGCCCTGGATGCCGGAAAACACCTGATCGGCGATTTCGAACTTGCGGACATATTGCGCGCGGCTGTCCTGCACATGGGTTTCGTCTTGCCACACCGCCGCCGCCGCCATTTGCAACGGCAGCGGCAAGGGTGCACCCGCATAGTTGCGCAGCTGTTTCAGGGCGCTCAGGTTCTTCGCGCCCGACGCCACAAACCCCGACCGCAGGCCCGGCAGGTTGCTGCGTTTGGACAGCGAGTGAAAAATCACCACGCGGTCAGGATCCGCGCCCATGTCGTGGGCAATCTGCAAGGCGCCCACCGGGGCGCTGTGGCGGTAGATTTCAGAATAACATTCATCGGCAAAGATGCGGAAATCATGTTTCTCGGCCAGCGCGACAAGGTCGCGCCAATAGTCGGCACCGGCCACCGCGCCCTGGGGGTTGGACGGTGAACAGAGATAGGCGATGGCCGTGCGGTCAAGCACATCACGCGGCAAACCGGCATAGTCGGGCAGAAATCCGGTGGCGGAGGTGGCGGGCACATAAACAGGCTCGGCCCCTACGGCCAGGGCGGCGACGGCATAGACCTGATAAAACGGATTGGGTGTCAGAATCACTGGCGCCTTGGCGTTCTTCGTCTCGGGGCACAGGGCAATGGCCGAGTTGAACAGCCCTTCGCGCGTGCCGTTCAACACCATGATCTGCGCCGCCGGGTCCAGCGCAACGCCATAGCGCCGCTGCACCCATCCGGCGATGGCGGTCAACAGTTCTGGCGTGCCTTCATTGGGGGGGTATTTGCCAAACCCGGCGGCATTGTCGGCAATCACCTGGGCAATCCAGTGGGGAAAGGCATGGCGCGGCTCGCCAATGGTCATATGCACGGGGGAACCGCCCGGCGCATGGGCATCCAGAAGGGTGCGCAGACGCGGGAAAGCATACTCAGGCAGGTTTGAAAACCTCTGGGGGTACTGCATCATTGCCTCGATATACCGGGGTCGTATCGCCCCTTTGTGGCGACGATAACCGAAGGGTGCGCGCCGGGTCCACAAAAGCCCCGGCATTTCCACAGTTTGGCCCGACGGGTGTGTCTTTCAGGCCAAGGCCGCTTGCGCCGCGTGGCCCAGCCGCAACAGCCGGTGTTCGCTTCCCGGCGCACTTTGCAAGGTTATGCCGACGCTGGGGGTTCCGCTGGGCAGGGTCAGGGCGCACAGGCCCATCAGGTTGCCGATACGGGTGTTGCGCAGAGTCAATAGATTGGCGTTGACGAAATAGTCCGTCTCGGTTTCCAACCGCGCGCGGTTGGGGGGCATGATCGGGCAGGTGGGCAGCAAAACGGCGTCATATTCGGCCGTGGCGGCGGCATAGGCGGCGCGGCAGGTGTCGAGAATGCGCCAGGACGCCACATAATCAGGGGCGCTGGTGGCGGCCCCGCCGCGAAACCGCTCGCGCACCTGATCGTGCATCGCATCCGGGTTGGCCTCGATGACATCGCGCCAGACGCCATAGGCTTCGGAGGCAAACAGATGCTTTGACTGGGCCATCGCAAGGTGCACCTCGGCGATCGCAGCGCGGCGAATCACGGCACCTGCGGCCTGCAACCGTGCCACGGCGGTATCGAATGCCGTCGCCACTGCCGGTTCCAGATCGTCGAGCGCTGTCGCTTCCAACACCAGCAACCGCGCGCCCTGCAAGTTGGCGCCGCGCAGATCAGGCGCCGTGCCGCCCTCAAGCGCCGCCAGAAACAGCGCCGCATCCTCGACCGACCGGCACAGCGGGCCCACCGTGTCGAATTTGGGGCAGAGCGGCACGACACCGTTCAGCGAAAGCCGCCCATGGCTGGTTTTCAGGCCCACAAGATCGTTCCAATTGGCCGGCACGCGCACCGATCCGCCGGTATCCGACCCGATGCCGCAGGGTGCCAGCCCAAAGGCGACGCTGGTCGCAGCCCCCGATGACGATCCGCCCGAAGCGGCGTCATGGTCATTGATACAGGGGGGCGAGGCGGTGACCGGGTTCAACCCCAGCCCCGAAAACGCCAATTCGGTCATATGCGTCTTGCCCAGACACACCAACCCTGCCGCCGTGGCGTTGTGCAGCACTTCGGCATCGGCTTCCGGCACCCGACCGCGCAACAGCGCCGATCCCGCCTCGGTCACCACACCGGCGGTGTCGAACAGATCTTTCCATGACACTGGCACGCCATCCAGCGGCGATAAACGCCGCCCGGCGCGGGCCCGGACACGGGCCGCCGCCGCCTCGGCACGGGCGCGCTCGGGGGTGGTGCGGGCAAAGATGCGGGGGGTAAACGGATGGGCCGCAATCGCCGCCAGATAGGCATCGCACAGATCGACCGGATCAATCGCACCCGCGTCGATGCCGCGCCCCAGATCGCCCGCCGTCATTTTCAGCCAATCGTCCATCATCTGCCCCCATCTGTGCCTTTGCGCCAAGGCTAGCGGCAGACGGGCGCATGGACAATGGCCCGAGTCTGCGCCATTTCTGGGCTATGAACACAGATATCCTCATCGCCGGTGGCGGCCTCAACGGCACCACCCTTGCCCTTGCGCTGGCCAGCGCGGGCCTTTCCGTCACTCTGATTGACGCGCGGCCGCGTGACATCCGCGCGGCACCCGGTTTTGACGGGCGCAGTTATGCCATGTCGCACGGGTCTTGCGCCATGCTGCGGGCGCTGGGGCTGTGGGACGATATGGCCGAAAACGCCCAACCGATCTTCGGGATCAAGGTCAGCGATGGCCGCGCGGGGCAGAGGCCTTCGCCCCTTACGCTTGAGTTCGACCATGCCGAAATCGAGGAAGGCCCGATGGGCCACATGGTGCAAGACCGCCATCTGCGCCCTGTCTTGCTGGCCGCGCTGGACGCCCAGCCGCTGGTGACCCTGGTTTGCGACCGGATCGTTGCACAATCCAGCGATGGACAGCGCGCGCAGGTTACCCTGGCCGGTGGTGAAACCCTGTCGGGCGCCGTTCTGGTCGGCTGCGACGGGCGGGGCAGTGGCGTGGCAGCGCGGGCGGGCATCCGATACATCGGCTGGAATTACGGGCAGACCGGAATGGTGGCCGCCATCGCACACACGCTGCCCCACCATGGTATTGCCCATCAGTTCTTCATGCCCGAAGGGCCGCTGGCGATTCTGCCGCTGACCGGCAACCGCAGTTCCATCGTCTGGACCGAGCGGTCGGAAAATGCTGCCGCGATCAACGCCTTGTCCGATGCCGATTACCTTGACATCCTGCGCCCGCGGTTCGGGGATTTTCTTGGTGACATCAGCCTTGCCGGGGCGCGCTACAGCTATCCGCTGTCGCTGTCGCTGGCACAGTCGATGATCGCGCCGCGCGTCGCGCTGTGTGGCGATTCTGCCCATGGGGTGCATCCTATCGCGGGGCAGGGCCTGAACGCCGGGATGAAGGATATTGCCGCGCTTGCCCAGGTTCTGGCCGAGGCGCGCCGGCGCGGCGAAGACATCGGCCGCGCCGATGTTTTGGGGCGGTATCAGGAATGGCGGCGGTTTGACATCACCACGTTGGCACTGGCCACAGATACATTCAATAGATTGTTTTCAAATGATAATACGGTTTTGCGTCTGGCCCGTGATCTGGGTCTTGCCGCCGTCAACGCCCTGCCCGGCCTGCGCCGCGGATTTATTCGCGAGGCGGCTGGACTGACCGGAGCGCGGCCCGATCTGCTGTGCGGTCGGCCTCTTTAGGGGCCTTCGGCCCCCAGATCGCTTCGTGCGTTGTGGGCCGTGGCCCGCGCCTTTCGTACCACAGGGCCAGGACGGCCAGCGCAGCCCAATAGACCAGCTGCGCGATCCACATCCAGCGTGGCGCATTGGCCAGCCACAGCCCGGCCAACAGGGCAGCGGCCGCCGCCAGGATCGCCCCGTGGCCAAGAGATTTATGGACCAGTTCAAAGATCAGCCGCCGCCGCGTCATGTCATAATGATCGCCGTGCCACGTCCCGTCTGGTGCGGCATCGGTTGGCCCGCCTTTGGTGCCGCGCAGATAGCCCGAAAGCACCTGCGCCGTGGCCAGCCCCATCACCAGCCAACCCAGAACCGAATGTGTCATCCGCGCGGTGACGCCGCCCTGCGCCACGATGATCGCCAGCAAGGCCAGCAGGGCAATGGCAAATCCGCCCAGTTGCAACCCCAGATGGGCGCGCCACCACACCCGGTTGTCCAATTGCCGGGGCCAGTCCTGCCAGGGCAACACCTTGAAATAGCGCGCAATCACCACGCCAGTCGGGATCATGACACCCCAGGCGAGCGCCATTCCCCGCCCATGCCACGACACAAGAGCGCCGACCGAATGGGCGCGCGCCGGGTCGATGGGGGTGCTCAGCCACTCCCACAACAGCATGGCGGGTTATCCCTTGACCGCGCCGGCCGTCATGCCTGCGATGATCTGGCGGGCGGCGAAAAACGTGAAGAACAGCGGCGGAATGACGATCAGCGTGCCCATGGCCATGATCCGCCCCCATTCCACCCCGGTGTCAGTGATGAATCCGGCGGCGGCCACCGGCAGGGTGCGCGTGCTGCGCCCGGTCAGCAACAGGGCAAGGATGAATTCGTTCCATGCGATGCGAAAGGTGAAGATCGCCGCGACGGCATAGCCCGAGGTCATCAGCGGCAACAGCACCCGGAAGAACACCTGCAACGGCGTGGCACCATCGACAACGGCCGCCTCTTCCAACTCGACCGGGATCTGTTTGTAGAAACCGAACAGCAGCCAGATGGCAAAAGGCAGGTTCAGTGCGGTGTAAAAAAACGTCAGCACTGCCAGATCCTGATCCACCCCTGACAACATGACAAAGGCAAAGGCCGGCACGGCCAGCACTGCTGGCGGCACCATACGCACCATCAGCGTGGAATTGGCCATCAGCACCCGACCGCGAAAATCGAGCCGCGCCAGAGCATAGGCGCAGAACCCGCCCAGCAACAGCGTCAGCACCGTTGAGGACACCGCGACGATCACCGAATTGCCCAGATAGGTGCCGAATTTGCCGCGGGTCAGGACATAGCCGTAATTTTCCAGCGTCGGCACAAAGAAGAACCACAGCGGTTTGGCATCCTGCACCAGAACCGGGTTCTTGAACGACGTGGCGATCATCACCCAGATCGGTGCCAGGGCCAGCCCCGCCAGCATGAGCAGCGCGACATAGTGGAAAAGCTGTCGTTGGAAGCTGTCGTTCATTGGGCACTCTCAGACATCTGATTTGTTTTTCATGGGGTTGGCCATGGTCAGGATGGCCGTCGAGATGGCAAAGACAATCACGATCAACAGCACCGAAATGGCCGAGGCATAGCCCAGCTGTTGGGTGTTGAAGGCGCGGTTGTAGATGTGCAGCGACAGCAACTCGGTGCTGCGCCCCGGCCCGCCGCCAGTCATGATCAGCATCACCTCCATCCCGCGGAACACGTCGATCAGCCGCATCAGCAGGGCGATCACCAGAATGGATTTTATCATCGGCAGCTTGACCAGGAAAATCTGTTGCCACCAATTTGCGCCGTCAATCGTGCTGGCCTCGACCACCTCGGAGGGCAGCGCTTGCAGCCCGGCAATCACGATGATGAAGATGAAGGGTGTCCACTGCCAGATGTCGGTGAGGACAATGGCGAAGAACGCCAGTTGAGCGTCGCCCAGCCACACCTGCGGGTCGATGCCGAACCACGCACCCAGATAATAGTTGATCCAGCCGATCCGCGCATCGAACAGATAGCGCCAGATCAGGCCCACCACCACCGGCGACACCATCAGGGGCAGGATGAAAATCGTGCGAAACACGCTGGCCCCGCGAATCGGCTTTTCCAGCAACAGCGCCAGTGCCACGCCCAGCGTCATCTCGATGGTGATCGTCCAGAAGCCAAAACGCAGCGTGACCCAAAGCACCTCCCACACCTGGGGATCGGTGAACATGCGGGCGAAATTGGTCATGCCGATGAAATCGGCATCCTCAAGCGGCAGCCCGATCTGCCAATCGTAGAACGACAGGTACAGCGCCATGAACACCGGGTACAACAGCCCCCCCAACATCACCAGAAGGGCGGGGATGATGAAGGCATAGGGGGTCAGGAAACCGGGTTCAAACCGGGGCTTTGCCATGGGCATCGGCAGGGCCGCTGTCAGTGGATCCTGGGGGGCGTGGGCCATTGGGGGGCGCCTCATGCGGACGGGAAAGGGGGGCAGGGCCGGGATGCGGCCCCGCCGGTTTTCGTTGGCGCGCCTAGTTGCGCCAGACGTAGTAGCCTTCACGCTGCATGATGGCGCGGGCCTTTTCGTTGGCGGCGTCCATGATCGGCTGGATCGGCTTGTCGGTGGTGATCACCTCGGTCAGGGCCTGGCCCAGCACGTCGATGTTCAGCTCGTTCCATTCCGGGATCAGCGGGCGCCAATCTGCATCGGCGCAGGGCAGCTGCTCGAGGACAACCGGGAAATCTTCAAACTTGTCGGCGTTGGCGGCAAGGGTCGACATGCGGACCGGGTCACCGCCCAGTTCGACCATACGCTGATCGCCGGCCTTGTTTGTCATGTATTGCAGGAACAGGAAGGCCGCCTCTTTGTTCTGGCTGTTTGCGGGGATGCCCATGGCGAACCCCCCGGTTTCCGAACCACAGCGCGATCCGACAGGGTGCGTCGCATAGCCCACCTTGCCATCCACCTTGGATTGCGCGGGGTCACGGACCATGGCGGCGATTTTCAGCGTGTCGAGATACATTGCCGATTCGCCTTGCAGGAACGATGCCGCGGCCTCGCCGAATCCAAAGGCCGGGATGCCGACAGGGCCGGTCTTTGCGATTTCGCGCAGGACTTCGGCCGCTTCGACCGCCTCGGGTGAGTTGACCACCGGATTCCACTGATCATCGAAAATCTTGCCGCCCAGCGGGGCCAGGTGGAACAGCCAAGCGGCTGTCACCTGGTGGCCCGTGGCGCCCCGCGATGTCATCGCCGGGATACCCGCCTCTTTCAGCTTGGCCATGGCGGCGCGCAATTCGTCATAGGTGCCGGGCACGTCGATGCCCTGCTCTTCCAAAATGTCCTTGCGATAGGCGAGGATCGAGGTTTCGGCGCCGAACGGGATGCCATACAGTGCCCCTGATTTGCCGGGCATATACCCCTTCTTGCCACCCACAACGCCGCCGTTTTGCAGATAGGCGTCGGCGATGTCGTCAATGTCATAATTCGGATCGACCAGCGACCCCGAGGTGAAGAATTGCGACAGCGGGGTCAGCAACCCCTTCGACACATATTCGCCCTTCCACATCACCACCCAGGACACGACATCATAGTCACCTCGCGGTTTGGACATTTCCAAAAGCTGACGGTCGCGCAGATTGAGGTATTGCAGCGCGTCCACCTCGACCTCGATCCCGGTTTCGGCGGTGAACTCTTCGATCAGGGTTTCGGCTGCCTTGAAATGGCTGAGCGCGGGCCAGGACACGACGATGGTCGTGCCGGCATATTTGTCATAGGGCCCGGCAAATGCCAGCCCGGTCGACAGCACCATCGCGGATGCCGCCGCCAGCCCTGTCTTGAACAGGTGTTTCATTGGTTTTCCTCCCTTTTGTCTTTGGTAGGCGGGGTATGGCCCGCGCCTTGGTTGCAAGCCGGCGTTAAAGCGCCAGCTCGGTCTTGCGGTCGAACAGGTACAGCCGCGAGGTGTCGAAGTAGTATCGCCCATCGCCCAGCAGATCGGATTCAGGCCCCACCTCGACGGCGGCGGTGATCGCCTGACCGCCCAGATCCGCGGCCAGATATTGGCTTGATCCGACATATTCGGCGACTCTCACCGTCAGATCGACGGCGGCGAAATCGGGTGTGCGGGCCTCGGCGGCAAAATGTTCGGGGCGCATCCCGAGGGTGATTGCCCGTGTCGGCGAGGCTGCGGCGCGGGCGCGCAACCGGTCGGGCAGCGGCAGGTTGAACCCGGCGCCGCGCACCTTGATCGTGCCGCCTTCGTCGGTCAGTTCGCCGGGCAGCAACGTCATTGACGGCGAGCCCATGAAGGTGGCGACGAAGGTGTTGACCGGGGTGTTGTACACCTGTTTCGGGCTGCCCACCTGTTGGATCAGACCGTCCTTCATGATCACGATCCGGTCGGCCATCGTCATCGCCTCGATCTGGTCGTGGGTGACGTAAACCATGGTGCGGTCCAGCTTTTTGTGCAGCAGCGCCAGTTCGGTGCGCATCGAGCTGCGCAGCTTGGCATCCAGGTTGGACAGCGGCTCGTCGAACAGGAAACAATAGGCATCACGCACGATGGACCTGCCCATCGCCACGCGCTGCCGCTGGCCACCCGACAGATCGCGCGGTTTGCGTGTCAGGTAGGGTGTCAGCTCCAGCATGTCGGCGGCCACTTGCACCCGGCGGGCGATTTCATCCTTGGGGGTGCCCGCAAGGCGCAGGGCAAAGGACATGTTGTCGCCCACGTTCATGTGCGGGTACAGCGCGTAACTCTGGAACACCATTGCAATGTCGCGTTCCTTGGGGCGGGCCCATGTCACGTCTTTTCCGGCGATTTCGATATTGCCGCCGCTGACCTTTTCCAACCCTGCGATCATCCGCAGCGTGGTGGATTTGCCACAGCCCGACGGGCCGACGAATACTACGAATTCACCCTCGGTGATGCTGAGGCTGAGATTGGGAATAACGGTGGCCGCGCCATAGGATTTCGACACGTTGCGCAGGACGACACCGGTCATGGCCGGGGTGCCTTTGGGTGGGATTCACGCAGCAAAATAGGAATACTCCTCGGCAATATCTATGGCGCCGTCGAACCAGTCGGCGCAGTCTTCGGGGGTGGCGCGGGCCAGGTCGATGGTGTTCCAGATGAACGCCTGTTCCATGTCACAGCCCATGCGCAGCATCCGCTTGGCCACAAGTGTCTGTTCACCCGACCAGTCGATCAGCGCGCGGGTCAGATCGGGGCGTTCCAGCGCACGGGCCAAGCCTTCGGCATTGCTCAGCGCCTTGAACACGCCCGCGCCGGTCAGCGGTTGCACCACCATGCCGGCGTCACCGATCAGGCACATCCGCCCTTTGCCATAGGCGGGCAGATCGCAGGTATAGATCAGCTGGATCTGGTTGCCCGAGGTGCGCGCCAGAAGATCAGCGTAATAGGCGGGCAGTTGTTTGGCCATCAGCGCCTTCAACTGCGTGTCCTGTGCATCGCGCATCGCGCCAGACGGGATGGTGCCCCGGCGCGGTTGGCCTTCCTTGTCGATCATGAAGGCGGGTACATCCGTGTCGGGCAGGGGCAGATAGGCGGCCCAGTTGATCGTGCGCTGCCCCGGTGTGGTGGCACCTTCGCGGCTGGGCACGACAAAGGACACAAAGCTGCCCGGCATGGTGGCAAAGGAAAAGCGCGGGTGGGTTTCCAGCGGTGCAAGGTCGTTCAATTCCCCATCGGGCAGAACCCCGCGCCAGACAAGATAGCCGCGATAAACCAGTTCCGCCTCGGGAAACAGCATCCGGCGCCCGACCGACCCATAGCCGTCGGCAAACAGCACCAGATCTGTCTCGGTTTTGTGCCCGTCGGCAAAGCACAGCGCGACGGACTCCTGCTGCGTTTGCGTGGCCGAGATCAGTTCAACGCCACGCCGATAGGCGGTGTCCGGCACCCGCTTGCGCAGGTTTTCCCAAAGGCCCGACCAGTTGACGCAGTGCATGTCGAGGGCGCGCACCAAAGGGCTGTGGCCGATATAGGGTGCCTCGGGCGTAATCTTGGCCATCCTCAAGCCGTGGAACGGTATGGCGGGAAACCCGGCATCCAGAATATCCAGCGCGCGCAGCCGGTCCAGCACGCCGCGCGAAGTGGCGACACCGCCGCCGCGCCCGATCAGCCCCCGCGCCGAGCGTTCGTAGACCGTCACGTCATGCCCGGCCCGCGCCAGCAGGATCGCCGAGATGCAGCCCGAGATCGACCCGCCGATGATGGCGATTTTCAGGGCGCGCGGGTTTGTTGTGACAGTGTCGGACATGGCGCCGTCCCTGGTGCGTGAAGCTCCCTGAAGGCTATACAGCGCATTTTTGCCCGGCTAGTGTTAGATTGTCTGACGCTAACAATAAGGTCATCATGAGTGTCCCAAAAAACCGGACGGGTTACACTGAAGAACGTGGCGCAGGCGGCGGGGGTTTCCGAGATGACCGTATCGCGGGTTTTGCGCCAGTCGGGTACCGTGTCAGAGCGTACCCGTGCCCATGTGCGCCAGATCGTCGAATCCATGGGCTATGTGCAGAACCACATGGCGGGGTCACTGGCAACGTCGCGGTCGAACCAGGTGGCGGTGATTATTCCGTCGCTGATCAACAACGTGTTCACCGAGGTTGTGGCGGGCATTGCCGACGCTCTGGAACGGGCCGGATACAACGCGATCATCGGTGTGTCCGATTACAATCTGGACCGGGAAGAGGCGCTGATCGCGTCGATGATGTCATGGCGCCCGGCGGGCATGATCCTGAGCAATATCGCCCACACCGCCCGCGCGACCAATATCCTGCGCAACGCCGCCATTCCGCTGGTCGAGATGATGAACCTGACGCGCACCCCGATCGACACCTGCGTCGGCGTCGATCAGGCGGCGGCGGGGCGGGCGTTGGCCGGCCATCTGATTGCGCGGGGCTATCGGCGGTTCGGCTATGTCGGCTGGCATGATCTGGATTTTTCCGCCGCCGCGCGTCTTTCCGGGATGCAGCAGGTGATAACGGCAGGGGGCGGACAGATTGTCCTGCTCAGCGCGTTTGACAGCCCGCCCGACATAGCCGCCGGAAAATCCGGCCTGCGTCGCCTGTTGCAGCAACAACCGACTGTCGAGGCGGTGATCTTTTCCAACGATACGGCGGCGACGGGCGGGTATCTGCATTGTGTCGAGGCGGGCATCGACGTGCCCGGCGATCTGGCGCTGGCCGGGTTCAGCGGATTGCAGATGGGCCAGACCCTGCCGCGCAAGCTGACCACGGTGATGACACAACGCTATGACATCGGCCGGATTTCCGCCCGCTGCATCCTGAACCGCCTGGCCGGGCAAAGCCCCGACCGGGTCGTGGACATGAAATTCGCCTTGATCGAGGGCGAAACATCGTGACATCCTCGCTTTGACGGGTCACACTTGGGCGTAGGTCGGGTGGAACAGCCCACCGGGGGACAGGGTGAAAATCTCACACCCGTCGGCCGTGACACCCACCGAATGTTCAAACTGCGCCGACAGCGATTTGTCGCGGGTCACCGCAGTCCAGTCATCGGCCAGCACTTTGGTTTCCGGGCGGCCAAGGTTGATCATCGGTTCGATGGTGAAGAACATGCCTTCCTCCAGAACCGGCCCGGTGCCTGCCCGCCCATAGTGCAGCACATTGGGCGGCGCGTGGAACACCCGGCCCAGCCCGTGACCGCAGAAATCGCGCACCACCGACATGCGCTGCGCTTCGGCATAGCTCTGGATCGCGTGACCGATGTCGCCAAACGTGTTGCCCGGCTTTACCGCCTCGATCCCCAGCATCAGGGCGTCATGGGTGACCTGGATCAGGCGTTCGGCCTTGCGGCCCAGCTTGCCCGCCACATACATGCGTGACGTGTCGCCGAACCAGCCATCGACGATCACAGTCACGTCGATGTTCAGAATGTCGCCGTCCTTCAGCACCTTGTCGGCTGGAATGCCGTGGCACACCACATGGTTCACGCTGATACAGCTGGCGTGTTTATAGCCTTTGTACCCGATCGTCGCCGAGGTTGCCCCCGATGCCACTACCCATTCGGTGATCAATCGGTCAATTTCGCCTGTCGTCTGGCCGATAGTGATATAAGGCGCAATGTCATCGAGAATTTGCGCCGCCAGCGTCCCGGCGATGTGCATTCCGGCGAAATCGCGGGTTTCATATATGCGAATGCCGTCTTTGGTCAGGCGGCCACGGTTGGTGTCGTCCAAAACCGCTCTCCATCTAGGTGTCCTGTCGCTTCATAGGACGAAGAATGCGAAAGGGCCAGAGGTGCGGAGGATGGCAACGTGTTGAACCGCACCGATCCGGGCGGTGGTTTCGGTGGAAAGGCGCCGGGGTGTCTATTCGCGGCACCTTTTGCAAGCTGCGACCAAATATGTGCAAATTGAGACAACCCCAGGATGAAAACGGATTGGTAACCCAATGGCGCCTAACCTCATGTTACCTCGTCTTTGGGAGATTGAAAATGCAACTGGACACGGCACACTACGACGAATTCATGGTTGTCAGCGTGTTGGAGGACCGGTTGGACGCCGCCATCGCACTCGACTTCAAGGACGCGATGCGCGATCTGACCTGCGAGGCACCGCCGCGCGTCATTCTGGATCTGTCGAAGGTGCGTTTTCTCGACAGTAGCGGCCTGGGCGCGGTGATTGGCGCGATGAAACAATTGGGCGCGACCCGAAAGTTGGAACTGGCCGGGTTGAACACCGCCGTCGAGAAAGTTTTTCGTCTGACCCGTATGGACAGTATTTTTGTCATCCATTCCAGTCTGGCCTCTGCTCTGGCCACTCGGGGCCCTGCAACGGCGGGCCAGGCCCATGCATATTGAACCGATTCCCCACAGCGCCGAGCTGACTGAAGAGCGCGGTGTGGGCAACAGTGTTGAACTGCGGCTGGTGTTTCCTTGCACACAGGCCAACGTGCGCCGGGCCCTGGCCAGCATCATGGCGGGCCTCGGCGCGATGCGGCTGAGCGAGGATGACAGCAGCACTGTCGAACTGGTTCTGGCCGAGGTGTTGAACAATGTGACTGAACATGCCTACCGCGACGCGGGTCCGGGCATGATTGAACTGCACCTGAAGCAAGGTGATGCGGGCCTGTCTTGCCAGGTGATCGACAACGGCGGCGGAATGCCTTTGAACACGCCGCCGCAAGGAAGCCTGCCCAACCCCAACCGCCCTCTTGAAATGCAACCCGAAGGCGGTTTCGGCTGGTTTCTGATCCGCCAGCTGACCAGCGATCTGACCTATATGCGCTGCAGCAGCAGCAACATCCTGAGCTTTCGCATTGCCGTAGGCCAATCGGTTTCGCGCACTGTCTGCTGAACCCGGCCATCAGGACTGCGGACTGCCCCCAAATGGCCTGAAACCCACCTTATCGACGACAGAATGCTGCGTCAGCAAACCACTGCCACTGCCACTGCCACTGCCACTGCCACTGCCACTGCCACTGCTTAAGGCTTACCTTGGCGCCGCGTGTAACAGCCCCCACCCAGTGCGCGGCGTCGAGGTTCAATTGTTCCCATTGCAATCGCCCCCTCTGTGTTTATCCTACGCCGGCACAACCACGGAGCAATATAATGCGTGATTTTCATCTGCCCGGCCGTTCGCCGGTGTTTGCCACCAATGGGATTTGCGCCACGTCGCATCCTCTGGCTGCGAAGATCGCCATTCAGGTTCTCGAATCAGGCGGCAACGCCGTGGATGCCGCTGTTGCTGGCGCTGTGGTTCTGGGCATTTGCGAACCGCAGATGACGGGGATTGGCGGCGATTGTTTTGTGCTTTTGTCGCCAGCAGGCAGCGAAGACATCATTGCGCTGAACGGATCAGGCCGCGCCCCGGCCGGGCTGAACGCCGAGGCATTGCGCGCCAAAGGTCTGTCGAAGATGCCGATCAACACCGCCGATTGCGTCACCGTTCCGGGTGCCATCGACGCGTTCTGCCGGCTGTCAAAAGATTGGGGCAAGGTGGGGCTGAAGGCTACGCTCGCCCCTGCGATCCACTATGCCGAGGCGGGTGTACCCGTGGCGCCGCGCGTTGCCTTTGACTGGGCGCTGGGCGCCGGGGCCCTTCAGGGCGTGGCGCGCGACACCTATTTGTTGAACGGTTTGGCGCCGCGCCCGGGTCAGATTTTTCGCGCTGCAAAACAGGCCGAGGTGCTGCGCCATATCGCCATGGAAGGGCGTGCCGGGTTCTACGAAGGCGAGGTGGCAGAAGACATGGTAGCCAGTCTGCGCGCCTTGGGCGGCACACACACATCGGACGATTTTGCCAACACCGCCTGTGATTACACCGACCCGATCAGTGGCACCTACAAAGAGATCGAGTTGGTCGAACATCCGCCCAACGGTCACGGTGCCACGGCGATTCTGATGGCGAACATCCTGTCGCACTTTGACCTGCCTTCGATGGATGCTTTGGGTGCCGACCGCGCCCATATCGAGGCTGAGGCGGCCAAACTGGCCTATGATACACGCAACCGGTTCCTCGCCGATGCTGATCACATGACACGGCTGGCGCATATGCTGGCGCCTGAAACCGCGCGCGATCTGGCCGCGCTGATTGACCTGAAACGCGCCATGGCCAACGCCACGACGGTTTCGGAAAGCATCCACAAGGACACGATTTACATCACAGTGGTCGACAAAGACCGGATGGCAGTGTCGCTGATCTATTCAATTTTTCACAGCTTCGGGTCGGGCCTTGCATCCGACAGGTTCGGTATTCTGTTTCAGAACCGCGGTGCCGGGTTCAGCCTGGAACAGGGCCACCCGAACGAGGCGGCGGGCGGCAAGCGGCCGATGCACACGATCATTCCGGGCATGTTGCGCCGGAACGGTCGGGTGATCATGCCGTTCGGGGTGATGGGGGGGGGATACCAGCCAAACGGCCACGTCCGGTTCCTGTCCAATATCGCGGATTACGGAATGGACCCGCAAACCGCCATTGACGCCCCACGCGCGTTCAGTGAGGCGGGCGACATGAAGGTAGAGCGCGGTTATTCCGACGCCGTGCGTGCCGATCTGGCGGAACGCGGGCATAAAGTGATGATCCCCGACGCCCCCTTGGGGGGAGCGCAGGCCGTTCTCATCCATCATGAGGGCGGTGTTCTGGAGGGGGCATCCGACCCGCGCAAGGACGGATGCGCGCTGGGATACTGACGCAGGACGGGGGCGCCGAATGGGCGCCCTCAGTTCATTTGAAAGTCTAGAGGATAGGCGCCGTCCTGGAAGTCTCCAAACAGGTCGGGCAGATCGGGATGATGCACCGGCTCGCCCGAGTAATCGGCCACAAGATTTTGTTCCGATACATAGGCCACATAATAGCTTTGGTCGTTTTCGGCCAGAAGATGGTAAAACGGCTGGTCTTTCTTCGGGCGGCTGTCCTCGGGAATGGCGTCATACCATTCCTCGGTGTTGGCGAACATTGCATCGACATCGAAGATCACCCCGCGGAACGGGTGTTTGCGGTGGCGCACAACCTGGCCAAGGTGAAACTTCGCACGTGATTTAAGCATGGAGTCGCCCCTTCCCGTCAGGGCTTGTTAACGAATATCATTGGGGGTTGTCTATCGGTTGGGTCGAAAAAGTGGGAAACAGTCTGTGAACCTTGTTCCTACAGTGGCCGAGATGGGGCGTCGACGTATCTGTTGATCGTGATCGGTTGTCTTGGGGTCAGGCCTGGGTTCGAGGATCGGGGTGACTTCGTGACCCACGCATGGCGATGACGTTGTCGGTGCCTTGTCCGTTGTTCGTGTCGCAGATGCACACAAACTTGATCCTTGTGCGCTGACCGCTCTGACAGTTGCAACGGTTTCGGCCTGTGGAGATGTCACACTTGCGTTTGTGGCCTGCCGCCTTTCCGGATTTCTGTTCACCCCTGCGCTGCTTTCGGTTAGGTTATCCACATAAAAATGACAAAAAGCGAGAGGCAGATGAGCAGATCCCTTCGCGCCCTGATTCTTTTGGTGTTCGTGGCGAGTTGCGGCAGCCGCGAATATGCGGCGCCGCGCAATTTGGACAACGCTTGTTCGATCGTCGAACAGCGCCCGAAATACTTGGCCGCCATGCGCAAGTCCGAGCGGAAATGGGGCGTTCCCATCGCGGTGCAGATGGCAACGATTTATCAGGAAAGCAAATTCATCGGCAACGCCCGCACGCCGCATCAATATGTTCTGGGGGTGATTCCCATGGGGCGCCAATCCAGCGCCTATGGGTATTCCCAGGCGTTGGATGGCACCTGGGATGAGTACCGTGAACAACAGGGCGCGCGCCGGGCACAGCGCGACGATATTGAAGACGCCACCGATTTCATGGGCTGGTACATGCACGAAACCACCCGGCGTCTGGGTATTTCCAAGACGGATGCGCGAAACCAGTATCTTGCCTATCACGAAGGGCGCACCGGCTTTGCGCGGCAGTCGTATGAGGCAAAGCCCTGGTTGCTGCGGGTGGCCAGCCAGGTGGGCGACCGCGCGGTGCTTTATGATGCCCAGTTGCGCGCCTGTCGCAAGATTTGAGGCGGCGCGCCGGGGTTACCTCTGGCGTTGCCCCACTTCGTAAGGGATGTTGAACAGGGTGGATGACAGGTTGCCGCCTTTCACCATGTCGCCCAGAATAACCGTGGTACGCGCGCCTGACCCATCTGTGATGATCCACTGGCGCAGTTCCACCGGGTTTGCGGTGAACACCAGTTCGATTGAGCCATAGCCTGGATTTTTCGGGTCTTGCGCGACCACGATGGTTTTGGGCCCGTCTTCGCGGTGACCGACCACCATGTTGCGCCGGGCCAGATCGACGTTTTGTTCCAGGATGATGCTGAGCGGCGTACGCGACAACGGGTATTGTTCGGGCTCGGCCTTGTTGGACTTGCCATCGAAAATCGCCACTTGTCCGCCTCCGACCATCACCAAAGTCTGTTCCGGCGGGTTATAGTCGAATCGGCACCGGCCGGGTCGGCGGATATAGATTGTTCCGGTGGCAATGCTGCCGTCATCGTTGATCTGGGTAAAATCCGCAACGGCGGTCTGCAATCCGTTCAGGTAAGCAGAAACTGCACCCAGCGACAATTTGGCAGCATGGGCAGGCCCGGCAAAGGCCCAAGCCGCGGCTGCGGTGCCGGTGACCAGGAAGCGGCGTCGATTCAACATGGGATCCTCGTTTCTGTAGCATTGAACACATATAGGAACAGGGTGGGGCGTACACCACTGTCATGCAATGACAACGCCGCGACATCGGGTTTCAACGGCTCCAAAACCGCAGATCGAGGTGCTGCGGGCAAAGAAACAAAAAACCCGCGGCATATCCGTGCCGCGGGTTTCAAAGCTTAAAGAGGGCCGACTGTGTGGCAGTCTGGACGACACCCCACAGCGGGCTCTGCTATCGCCATACTCACATGGCGGGCAGGATTACCTTGTCGATGACGTGGATCACGCCATTGCTGGCCTCGATGTCGGCGGTGGTGACGGTTGCGTCATTCACCATCACGCCACCTTCGGTCATGATCGTCACGTCGCTGCCCTGTACAGTGGTGGCTGTCATGCCGTTGGTCAGATCGGTTGACATCACTTTACCCGGAACGACGTGATAGGTCAGGATCGAAATCAGTTGATCCTTGTTTTCAGGCAGGAGCAGGTTTTCGACGGTCCCTTCCGGCAGGGCCGCGAAGGCGTCATCGGTGGGGGCGAAAACGGTGAACGGGCCTTCGCCCTTCAGGGTTTCGACCAGACCTGCGGCGCCCAGAGCAGCGGCGAGGGTGGTGAAAGAACCGGCGTCGACGGCGGTGTCAACAATATCCTTGCTGTGTCCGGCAGCAAAGACGGGGGCGGCGAAGGTGGCGGCGGCGGCAAGGGCCACAAAAGTTCTGCGGATCATGTCGTGTCTCCCAAATGTTCATGTCTGCCGTTGTTGGCATTGCAAGGTTTACGCGGTGCTGTGTGTTTGGTTCACACGGATTTTCGTGCAGGTGCGACAGACCGTGCCATTGATACAGTCTGATGGCGCGCTAAGCCCCGCATTGAACCAGTTTCAAATCACGAAAAGTTCAGTGTAGAGCGTCAACCACCTTGTCCTTGACCGACAACCACCTTGGCCGGTTTTGAAGCCGCCGGGGTTGGTGTGTCGTTTGCTTTTTTGGCTCAGGTTTCTCCTTCGGTCTGGTTGTCGTTGTTGGTTGTGATTGAGCAACCTGAAGTCTGGAAATTCTGCCGAGAGGGGGTCAGGCATCCTGGCAATCCACTTGATGCAGGTCTTCGTGTCGGCGGCCCATTTGTCGTCGATCTCGACCAGCACGGCACTGAAGAGGCGCAACAGGGCGTCGGCCGCGCTCCAGCGATTGCGGGCAGAACGGC
>Ga0210015_1000112_pt1 | contig 85182 bp, 72 predicted proteins | sample CryGeymeta201522_FD_185471 | JGI IMG/M metagenome (GOLD analysis project Ga0210015, IMG submission 185471) | Groundwater microbial communities from Crystal Geyser aquifers in Utah, USA - Crystal Geyser metaG 2015-22 (SPAdes) (version 2) | ecosystem: Environmental > Aquatic > Deep subsurface >...
GTGGCTGAATAGCTGCCACTTGGCGGAGCCTCTGGGGAAGCTGGCGAGGCCCTCGGTGCGGAAGGCGACTCGGAGTTGATGGATCTGGGCGGCCTTGGCTTTGGCGTGGAGGGGTTGCGCGGTCTTCGCCTTGCCCTGTTGCACCGCCTAACGTCCCGGTCCGGCGGCGACGGCTACAAGCGCTTGAGCAACTCATCATACTCAGCGTGCGCGCCGATCCAGAACCAGAAGAGATGGTCCTCTTCCCGCAGTCCCAACGCCCGATGGTCGATTCCAACGCGCACCGAGTAGATCGGCTGTCATCGGCTCACTCGCTTGAATTGGAGGCTCGGGTGGTATGGATCCGAACGCCAGAATGCATACGCTCGGCCCGCGTGCTCCTGCACTTCCGTCGGGAGCGCGTCGAGCCGCTTGCGAAACTCCTTGGTGACGCTTGACTTCATGGCTTCGAGACCAAGGTTGGGAAAACGCCCTCGAGCGGCGTTGTCTCCCCAGCCGCGATTTCCTGTCGAACCGTGGCCGCCATGCGGTCCCACTGCGCGTCAGTAGTCGCCGCAAAACGCGCCGCCCATGCCTGTTTATCCGCCAAGTCCGCCAGAAGACTTGCCGCAATGGTGTCCTGCGCGTCTTCGGGCAGTTTTCCGATCTCGACGATCGCTCGGTCAAGCAACCTGGTCATCTGCTTCTCCTTCTGGGTTCATCCCCTCCGCAAACAGCCTGTTCGCGCGGCAATGGCTCGCTTCGCCGGTAAAGGTATTCCGGGTCGAGATCGAGCCCGTTCTCCCACTCGACGGTGTCGAAGGCGACTCTGACTCTGTTGAACACCTCTGGCGCGGCCAGCGCCTGGAAGCGGCCGACCGTCAGCAGCGGTCGAACGTCGTAGATCCTGCGCTCGCCAGTGTCGAACCCGACTACCAGCCGGTGGTCTGCAATTGCCTCCACGGTCTTGACGCCCGGGTACATAGCTACTGCTCCGTTCGGCGCTGCTGGCAACGCAAGCGTAGCATAATCGCCTCGCGCCGTCAACGACAGTACTCGCGCTCGCCGTCCGCGTCCAGCGTCAGCTCGTCGGCGCTGTCGGCTCGCCCTCTCCTTCGCCTTCGTCAACGCTCTGGCGTTTCTTGCGCGGGGTGGTGGGGGGCAAGTGGCTGAATAGCTGCCACTTGGCGGAGCCTCTGGGGAAGCTGGCGAGGCCCTCGGTGCGGAAGGCGACTCGGAGTTGATGGATCTGGGCGGCCTTGGCTTTGGCGTTGGCGTGGAGGGGTTGCGCTGCCTTCGCCTTGTCCTGCGCGTCCCTGAACGCCGCCTCCAGGGCGGTGATCTTTGCCTGGAACGGCGTCCGCGTGAGGTGAGGTTTGGGATCGGTTCCCACGTCTCGGGGGGGCGGCACTCGGCCCCACTGGGCGTCCAGGTTCTTCGCTCGGGTCAGCGCGTCGTCCACCGAGTAGGCTGCGGAGGGCACGTCGTGGAACTGGCGCGACAAGACGGGATCGGTCAGCCTGAAGCGGGACTTGCCGATGGTCCGGATGCTCCGGCACAGCTCGTTGAGCTGCGCGCACAGGATGTTCACCTGGCCACTGGCAGCGTCAGCCTCTCGATTGGCTGAGTCGTCGGCGGCATACAACGCCTCGCCCGCCGCAGTCACGGTGTTCCAGGCGGCCGCGGACATCTCAGCGATCACCTCGTCAATCTGCGCCGCCACCGCCCTGAATTCCCTGCCCCGGCCTTCTTCCGGGCGGTGCGTGTCGATGGCGGGGGGCTACGGCGTCTCCTGGAATGACGACCTCGATTTGAGCGAGCACGAGCTCCGGGCCAACGGAACGCCGGTCGCTGAGGACGCCGTGCACGCGGAGAAGACCTCGCGCCCAGGGGACATCCCCAACGCGTAGTGCGGCACTCACTTGACTTTCCCTACCCCATCCGCCAAAATGCGCCTGCTCGGAGGAACTCCATCAGAAAGGGGAGCATGATGCTCACGTTCCACAGAACTTGACAGCGCACGGCGGGACCAGTTTGGTTCCGGTGTTGTCGTGGCTTGCTCCCCGGGAGGTCGATCGGCGTCTGAGAACGCGCTCTCCGTGGGGCGGGCTGCAACTACCGCCAAACACGGAGAGGTGTTCGAACATGTCCAAAGACTACATTCAGATGTGGGAATCGCTGGGGCTGAACCTGGAGGCGCACGACGGGCTGCTGGAGGTCTTGGGCAAGCAGTACCGGGAGGTGTTCCTCAAGCAGCAGAACCGCCCGGAGGGCATGGGCTACTTCGACTTCGTCATGCGGGAAGTGCATGGGCTGCGGGTCAAGGAGCTGTTGGACGCGCAGGCACACGGGCGCAAAGTCATCGGCACCTTCTGCGTCTACGCCCCCGAGGAGTTGATCCTGGCCGCCAACGCTATCTGCGTCGGCCTGTGCGCAGGCGCCGAGATTGCCCCCGAACTGGCCGATGAGTACCTGCCTCGCAACACCTGCGCGCTTATTCGCTCCTTCTTCGGCTTCAAGCTGGCCGGGGTGTGCCCCTACACCAACGCGTGCGACTTGGTGGTCGGCGAGACCACGTGCGACGGCAAGAAGAAAGCCTACGAGATCTTCGCCGAGCTGAAGGATCTCTACGTGATGGAGATCCCGCAGAGGAAGGGCGCCGCCGACCGCGTGCTCTGGCGGGCGGAGATCGTGCGCTTCAAGGAGAGGGTGGAGCAGCTCACCGGCGTGGAGATCACCGCCGACAGGCTGCGCGCCGCCATCACGACCGTCAACGACCGACGCCGCGCGCTCCAACGCCTCACCAGGCTCCGCTACCAGTACCCCACGGTCATCTCCGGTCGCGACGCCCTGCTGATCAACCAGATCGCCTTCTACGACGACCCGGCACGCTTCACCGGCAGCGTCAATGCGCTGTGCGACGAGTTGGAGCAGCGGGGCAAGGACGGGGTGGAGGTCGCCAGCGGCAACCCAGTCAAGCTGATGATCGCCGGGTGCCCCATGGCAGTGCCCAACTGGAAGCTGCCCGTGGTCGTCGAGGAGGCGGGCGCCGTGATCGTCGCCGAGGAATCGTGCGTGGGCGAGCGCAACACGCGCGACCTGGTCGTCGAGGAGGGCGGGACGGTGGCCGACCTGGTCGACCGGTTGACCGACCGGTACATGTCGATCAACTGCGCCGTGTTCACGCCCAACGAAGGGCGCCTCGACCATATCGTCGAGACTGCCCGAGCTGCCAAGGTCGACGGCATTATCCACTACGCGTTGCAGTTCTGCGGACCGTACACCATCGAAGCCCGCAATGTGCAGAAACGCCTGGACGCCGAGGGCTTGCCCCTGCTCCGCCTGGAGACTGACTACGGCGCCGAGGACACGGGGCAGCTCAAGACGCGGGTCGAGGCGTTCGTGGAGCAACTCTCCTGAGTCCCAATCGCGCCGCCGGCATTGACATCGGCTCCCGCACGACCAAGCTCGTCGTCTTGGGAACCGGCGAGCCGGTCGTCCGGGAGGCCCGCGACACGTCCCACGACCCGCTGTCCGTGTGCGCCGCTCTGTTGGAGGGGCGGCACCCGGAGGCTCTGGTGGCGACGGGCTACGGCCGACACCTGTTCGCCGAGCATTACGACTGTCAGGTCGTCACCGAGATCAAGGCATTGGCGCGAGGCGCGTCGGCGCTGGTCCCCGGTTGCCGGACACTGCTGGACATCGGCGGACAGGACATGAAGACCGTAGCCCTCGGCGACCAGGGGCAGGTCCTGCGGTTCGAGATGAACGACCGCTGCGCCGCCGGCACGGGCCGCTTCCTGGAAGTCATGGCCACTGCCCTCCACTGCCGCTATGACGACCTGTGGCGCGAAGCACTGACCGCGGCCGAGCCCGTCACGGTCAACAGCACCTGCGCCGTGTTCGCGGAGTCCGAAGTCGTCGGCCTCATCGCCCGAGGCGCCAACCGCCCCGCAGTGGCTGCCGGCATCCACCACGCCGTCGCGAAACGCGCCACGGCCATGCTCAAGCGCGTCTCCCTCGTGCCGCCGGTCGTCTTCGCCGGCGGAGTCGCTACCAACGGCTGCCTGGTGAGGTTGCTCCAAGCCAGTCTCGACACGGCCGTGATCGTCCCCGACGAGCCCCGGTTTGCGGTTGCCTTGGGGGCCGCCCTGTTGGCGAAGGGCTGAGGCGCCCTGTCAGCCTGCGTCAGGTTGGGCGACCGCGGCGTGGAGTTCGCAGGACTCCGAAGCCGAGGGGGTCGAGACCCCGGCGCACCGGCGGCCCTTCGACGCGCTCCAGTCCCTCGGACAGTCGCTCCTGCGTCGCGTCTGTCCGACCCTCAGGGCGACGCGTACAGCCCCGTCGGGCCGCCAGACAGCCAAGTTCATGAGTGGCGTCGGGAGAAGCCGGGACGACGGCTGTCAGGAAGGTGGCGGCCGTTGCGAGGCAAGCTGCCGTTGCGTCCGGTTGGTTCCCTTGCCTCTCCCGGCTATAATAGCGCCATCCGTGTGGGAAGGTGGTGCTCTCCGTGAGCGATCAAGAACTCGCAAAAGCCCTGATGCAGGAGGGGCTGGTGACCCTCGGACAGGTACAGGAGGCGGCTCAGCAGCGGGGGGCGGGCAAGAGCCTCGGGGATGTGCTCGTTGCGATGGGACTGATCACCAAGGAGCAGTTGGCCGAGTACGCGCCGGCGGAGCCGGCGGGCAAGGGCACTGCTGTTGATCTCGCCCACATCAAGATCGACACCGAAGCGCTCATGCTGGTGGATCGGGAGACCTGCGTGAAGCTGCAGTTCATCCCCCTGGGCGTGCAGGGGGGCACGTTGCGGGTGGCGATGGCCAATGCGACGGACCTTCCGGCGCAAGATGAGATCTCCCGCGTCACCGGGAAGCGCGTGGAGGCAGTAGCGGCCACCATCCAGCAGATCATGGAGGTGGTCAACCGCTGCTACACCTCCGCAGCGATGAGTCGCGCTGCCGACGCGGCGTCGGCTACCGTCGGTTCAGCGGGGATCGACAACGTCGAGGACGTGCAGGAGCTGGTGGACCAGGCCCCGACGGTCCGCATTGTCAACGCGATCCTCGAGGAAGCCGTCAAGCAGGGCGCGAGCGACGTGCATGTAGAGCCGAGAGGCGATGGGCTCTACCTGCGCTATCGGGTGGATGGCGTGCTGCGGCCGCCGCGCAAACTCGACAAGCCGATGCAGGCGCCCATCCTCTCGCGCCTCAAGATCTTGGCCGGTCTGGATATCGCCGAGATGCGGATGCCGCAAGACGGCAGGTTCCGGCTGACGCTCCAGGGGCGCCAGATCGACTTCCGCACGTCTTCGCTCCCCTGCTACCACGGCGAGAAGATCGTGCTGCGGTTGCTGGACAAGTCGGCACTCAAGGCCGAGTTGAGCGACCTGGGGTTTCTGCCGGAGATCGGCAAGCTGTTCGAGGAACTGGTGATGCGGCCGCAGGGGATGATCCTTGTCACCGGGCCGACGGGTAGCGGGAAGAGCACCACCCTGTACGCTGCCCTGAACCGCTGCAAGTCGGAGACGAAGAACGTGGTAACGGTCGAAGATCCCGTCGAGTACCAGTTGGAGGGGATCAACCAGACCCAGGTCCACTACGACATCGGCCTCGACTTTGCCACCCAGCTCCGCGCCATCCTGCGGCAGGACCCGGATGTCATCCTGGTCGGCGAGATCCGCGACCGCGATACGGCCGAGATGGCGTTCCGGGCCGCGCTGACCGGACACCTGGTGCTGAGCACGCTCCATACGAACGACGCCAGCAGCGCCCCGGTGCGGTTGGTGGACATGCAGGTTGAGCCCTACCTGATCGCGGCGTCGGTGATCGCAATCCTTGCGCAACGCCTCGTGCGGACGATCTGCAAGCATTGCCGAGAGCCGTACGAACCCTCTTCGCTCGACTTGGACCGCATCGGCCTGACTCCCACGGACGCCGCCAAGATCAAGTTCTACCACGGCGTCGGCTGCAACAATTGCGGGCACACGGGGTTCGCGGGACGGCTCGGCATCTACGAAGTGCTGGTGATGAGCGAGCCGATCCGGAAGGCGATCTTTGCGGGTGCCACGACGATGGAGATCCGCCGGCTGGCCGTCACGCACAGGATGCGGACGCTGCGGGATGACGGGCTGGTGAAGATTGCCAAAGGACTGACCACTCCCGACGAGCTGTCGCGTGTTCTCTTCGAGTTCTTGGACGAAGAGGCTGACGCGGCCGAAGCCGAAACGGCCCCGCCGGTGGTTGCTCCGCTTGCCGCCCCCGCGCCGGGGTGAGCGACTCGCGAGGGACGATTCGGCGACGGCCCCTCCACAGTGCCGCGCTTTGTGCGGTAAACTCTACGCTACTGCTGCCTGAGGCGTGCCCCAGTGAGCGGACAGTCTGCGGGGCTGCAACCAGGCAGCGAGCACCAAGTTGAGGCCCTAAGTAGTGAAACTCAATCGGTATGCGCCCTGGGTCCTTGCCTTCTTATTCGTGCTGGCCGGCTGGTTCAGTTGGCACCTTCAGGTTGGGGAGGATAGGAAGGACGAGTTCGTGGCGGACGCTATGAAGCACTTCACTGCGCAGATCGGCACGGACTATATCGAGTCCATCGAGTGCAGCGAAGAGACGCTGGCGGCCCGGGTGATCCAGCGGCAGGAGGTGGCGAACGAGAGGTCAGCCGCGCGCTCATTGGCAATGAGCTTCAGCAAGTTTAGGCAGGAGAACCTGGGGAGCCAGACCGTCACGGTCATTCTCGCGTACGAGGGCAAGCCCATCTGGCATGCCTATGGGCGCGACGGAATATGCAGCTTGGTGGCCGAAGGACCGCCGAAGTAGGTGGCCTGAGAGCGCCCAGTTCTGCACGGACGGATTGGAGGAACCCAATGAATCACGCCGGGAAAGCCGCAGCGTGGGCGCTCGTAGGCCTGTTCGCCTTGGCGATCGCCTCCGGGTGGTGGGTCCAGAGCGGAGGTCAGAAGGAAGGCGCGTTCATCCGAGCCTTCCAAGCTGCCCACCGGGCCACCTACACCAACATAGTCTCGCTTCGCTGCACAGGTGACACGCTGTACATCGAGGTGCAGCCCACTGCTGGTGCAGCCGCCATGGAGGCGGTGGCTCGTGACTGGGTGTTGCGGCTGAGCGACGCGCGGCGCAAGGAATTCGGCAAAGGAGAGGCCACGGTCGTTATCATGCGCGACCTCCAGGTGCTGCTCAAGGCCCACACGAAGAAGGGCGTGCGTATTGAGGTGGAGACGGTGAAAAAGGGGGAGTCGAAGTAGGGCCGCCGTCCCGGCCGGATTGAGCGTCGCGCGCTGCTGCCCGCTTACTTCGCCCCTACCCACACCCAGCGCACAGCGTCGACCACCACGTAGCCGTCGGTCTCGGTGTTGCTGATCAGGACGTAGTTGTCGGTGCCGGCGTCGCAGGCGTATTCGCCCACCGGGAAGAAGGGGAAGACCGTGGGGCCGGTCCGTTGGTCGAGGCTGATTGTGCTCTCCTCACCTGCGTGACAAATGGTGATCGGGACGTTCGACGCGCGGTTCGGGTTGGGGGTGTAGGCGACGCACACCAGGTACCTTCCGGCCCGCGGCAGGTTGGGCCGGAACCGAGCGGCGAGCTGGCCCTTGCCGCTGTTCTCGTCGTGGTAGTAGGTCCGCCCGCAGAAGGAGCCGAGGGCAGTAGACTTCTGCCAACCGGCGGTTCGCGTGGCGCCTTCGTCGGCGTCGTCCACGGTCACGTCGCCGTCGCTGCTCCCGCCGACGCTCACTTGCTCCACCCGGTAGCCAGACTTCCCACCGGCTTGGTCTTCCGTCAGCAACGTAACCGTGTAGCGCCTTGGGTTCGCGAACGGGTGGGTCGGCGCGGGCTCCTGGCTGTCCACGACGCCGTCCCCGTCGAAGTCCCACCAGAACTTGACCAACGGCGTCCTCACTTCGAGTTCCTGGACCGCGAAAGCTACGGCCTGACCGGGTACTGGGTCTTGGGGCGCCCAGGTGAAGGCAACGCGCGGCTCGAAGGGTGCGTCCAGAAGCTGTCCCTGTTCTCGAAGCAGACGGCGCAGTTGCTCAACGTCCACTTCCTGCACGCTGCCGTTGCCCTGCAGGGCCAGATGGGCTGCGAGACCCGCCGCGTGTCCCAGCATCATGTAGACCGGCTCCATGCGAACGGTGCAGTACGCGACGTGCGTGGCGGAGACGCAGACGGGGACCAGCAGGTTGGTTGGCGCGTGCGGTGTCAGGCAGCGGTAGGGGATCTCGTAGGGGGTGGTGGGAGACGCAGTCCCGCCCTCCAGCGTCCATCCCTTCGGTCCCATCAGCCGTTGCACGGAGTGGCAGTCGATGCCGTAGCTGCCCAGGCAGACGCCATCCGGTTTGTGCCGTTCCTCGGTCACGTCTTGCTCGCGGAGGACGTAGCGACCGATCAGCCGCCGAGCCTCGCGGACGTACACTTGGTGGGGGAAGCCGCCGTTGTCGGTGAACTCGTCTTTGGGCAGCCCCCACTCGAGCGCGGACCGCCGGAATGGCTCGGGGAGCCTCGGGTCGTTCTGGAGGAAGTACAGGAGGCTCAGCGAGTAGGTTCGTTGGTCTGTCTCTATCCGTGCGCGAACTGCCCAGTCTCCCTCCGGGTATGCGTAGTTCGCGCCGGGATTGTCGGCGAGGTTGGCGTCGAGCTTGTCGTTGGGCACGCGCCATCGCTCCAAGCCGCGGAACAGCTCGTCGAAGCGAGCCACCTTGCCTTCCGTGATCGCCTTGCGCATCCCCGGGAACAGCTCGGGATCGTATGGCTCCGGCTTGGGGATCGGCAGGCGGTTGTCGGCACGGTCGGTGAGACAGACGCGGTAGTTGAACGCCTGAATGCGGTGGTCCCCGCGGCCGTGCAGCTCCGGGCCGCCGCTGTTCATGCCGGCGAGGGACTCTCCATACTCCTCGCGGCTCTCGCGCCCCACCCGGTAGGCGGCGCCCGCAAGGGCCATGAGATCGCCGGTGTAGGAAGCGTCGACGAACACCTTGCCGGCGAATGTGCGCCGCTCGTCAGTGGCGAGATCATCGGCGACCAGCCCGGTGATCGTCGCCCCGTCCGTCGTGACCGAATTGAGGCGGTGCCGCCGCCACACATGAATGGCTGGCTGTTCTGCGAGGAGCGCTTCGAACACAGCCTCGGCCACGTGCGGCTCGAAATGGGTCCCACTGCGGCAGTCCCGGACCTGCGGCGACTCCTCGCCGTAGGTGTCCGTGTAGTGTTTCAGGACGCGGTCGAAGAACTCCCGCGCCAGGCCACCGACGGTCTCTACCTTCCCGACATCGCTGACGGTAAGCCCGCCGCTGACGACCCCGCCGACGTGCGCGGACGGCTCGACCAGAGCGACTTGATCGCCCTGCCGGGCCGCGGCGACGGCAGCCATGACACCGGCCGGGGTGGCGCCGTACACCACGAGGTCGCCGGAGGGAGGGTTCTCGCCATGGACCGCTCCCGCAAGCAGGAGCAGGGCAAAGGCTGGGAGCATCGTCGTCGATTGCCACTCCAGAAGGTGGTCGGGCTACGCCTCCACGACCTCGATCTTCGCCAGGTCTGCCACCCCCAACCCCATCTCGGCTGCAGTCAGCACATGCTTCGCTTTGCCGGTGGTCTCCAGCGAGGGTAGGTCCATCTTCGCGCGCTGTGCGTCGAGCAGCTTCAGTGCTACATAGTCGATGGCCACCGTGTCCGTTGCCGCCAGGATCGTCTTCTGCTCGTAGGTGAACTGGTCCCGCGCTTGCGGGCCGCCTTCCGCGACGGGCGTCAGCGCGTCGGCGACGATCAGACGGGTCTTCGCCTTGATCGGTGCGAGCTCGTTCAGGTGCGCGATGTACGGGTCGCAGAAGTTGTCATGGCATTTGCCCGGGCAATCGAAGCTGCCGTAGTGGTTCTTCATCGACAGGGTGATGCCAGCCCCGCTGTGGCTCTTGAGGACTGGCACGTTGATCAGGGCAGTGCACGTGCGGGTGAGCACCTTGGCCAGTCGGCCTTGACAGGTGTGAATGGCCACCGGCTCTGCTTCCCACTCGTCGTTCACGCCGTAGCACTTGACGCCCCGGTCGCGGTTGATCTCGTAGCCGCTCTTCTGCAAGTGTCCGTCACGCATATCCCACACGATGATCTTGTCGGCTGGCACTCCCGCGGCTTTGCAGCCCTGGATGACTGCGTCCGTCACCTCCGGATGCGTGCATGCCCCGACGCCGAACAGTGTGTTGATCTTGATGCCGACGACGTCGTCGGGCTTGACGTACGTTGCCCAAGCTCCTGCCGGCGTGGACTTGCCGGACAGCTTCATCACTACTGCGTCGACCATCTCGCGGATGACGGGTGCACTGACCACCCTCTCCTTGGTGGCCTCGCCGCGCGTCGCCTTGAGCACGCTGGACTTGGCAGGCGCGTTTTGGGCGGCACCAGCGCCGGCGCCCAACACTGTCATTCCTGCCCCAAGGGCAGCGGTGCTGCCGAGAAACTGCCGTCGGTTGAGGTCGTGATTCATCCTGTTGCCTCCGTGGTCAACTTGCCCCGCAGTAGGTTGTACCCCCTCCGGTCTCGTTGAGCGCGCGTCGGGTCGCCGCGACGGCCGGCCTGCCGTCGACGCGTCTCTCTCGCGTCTTCCTCGCCGCGGCTGAGGCAAGTTGCCGCTTGGGGTATCATTGGTGTCCCAAATGTCGCAGGCGCTTCTCGAAAGGCACGCATCAGACATGCACCCAGGCGACCGGTGCGTTGACCGCTATGCCGACGGCCGCAGCCTCACCTCGCGACGGAGTCAGAAGGCCGAGGCGTTGGTGGAGTTCGTTGCGCGGCAGTACGCCGGGCACACGAACCTCCAGGTGGTCGACTTTGGCTGTGCGGATGGGGCCATGCCGGTTCTGCTCCTTCGCTCTGCTGTCGGTGCGTGGTTCGAGCGGGTGACTGGCATCACGCTGCTGGACTACAATGACCTGCCGGAGAAGCCAGCCTTCAAGCACCCGCGCTTTTGCCGGCTGATCGCGGATCTGGAGGGTTCGCTGGACTCGTTGGACTTGCCGTGGGGGACGTGTGACCTCGTCTTGGCGACGGCGTTTCTGCACTACCTGCGGCGACCGGAGACCGCCTTCCGACACGCCGCCAAGCTGCTCAGACCCGGTGGATTGCTGGCGGCGAGCATGCCTCATCCGCTGTTGCTACGGCTGCGGCGGCGCGGGCTGGGCACGTGGCTCCGCCCCAACAACCGCATCCGCCACTTCGAGTACCCCAACTGGTGGCGAGCCGTCGCCAACTCGTGCGGCTTCGACGAACTGGAGCGCAGGGCCATTCAGTGGTGCGGCCTCCGCCGCACCGCCGCCTTGGAGCGTCTCCTCCGCAGGCACGTCCGCGCCGGCAGCTTCGGCGCAAACGTGCTGGTCGTGTATCGGAAGCGGTAGCGGGCGGACCGGTGGAGCAGTGGAGTGCTGAACTACCCCGCCACTCCGCCGCTCCGCCGCCCGCACAATCTGCAAGCTGAAATCCCCAGGAGTCCGCCTTGCTTACCCGAGCTTGTGAACCTTGCTGCTATTCGCCCGGGCGCCTCGGCGTCTACTACGCGCCCGACGCTGAGCCTCCTGCTGGCGTGATGGTGCTGCCACCAATGTTCGAGGAACGCCGATCCGCGCAGCGGGCAATGGCGGAGTTCTGCAGCGGATTGGCGAGTCGTGGCATCGGCGCGCTTCACCCCGACCTGTATGGGTGTGGCAACAGCGAGGGCTCTCTGGCGGAGGCGTCGCTTGCGGGGTGGTGCGATGATCTGGAGGCGGCAGTCGCCTTCTTGCGGGAGCGCGCGGGAACGGCGCCGCTGTACCTGGCGGGGTGCCGTTTGGGCGGGTTGCTCGCAGCCTGGTACGCGAACCACCGCCCGTCGGCCACGGAGCGACTGCTTCTCTGGAACCCCGTCGCCAGCGGCAGCTCCTACCTGTCTGCCGCCCGCAAGCGCCGGCTCATTCAGGACTCCCTCACGGATGCAGCCGAACGCCCGGCGGGGGGTCCCACTGAGGTCGAGGGGCAGGTCCTGTCGGAGACGCTGTTCGACGAGCTGGCGAAGCTCGACCTGACCAAGCTGACCAGACCGCCCGATGTGCGCGTGTTCCAGTGCTCCTTCAACGACAGGTTGACTCTCGACATCCAGAAGCTGCTGAAGGCGTGGGGCGAAGACGGCATTCCGGTGACGTGCGCCGTGGCCCAGCCGTTCTGGAACGCGCACACCCCCGCGGGCTACGATGAGCTTGTGAACGCCGCGGCTGAGTTGCTGTTGGGAGGACTACAGTGAGCAAACCACAAGTCCTGCCCGTCTCCTTCACCAGTCAGGGCGAAACGCTGATCGGGACCGTGCACGTCGCCGAAGGCTCCGACCGCGGGGTGATTCTCCTCGGCGGATGGGGAGGCGCGCGATACGGCCCACAACGGATCCTGTTTGAGGCTTCCCAAGCGTTGGCGGCGGGCGGCCTTACCTGCCTCCGGTTTGACTTCCGGGGCAGAGGCGATTCGCAGGGCGACCCGACGGCCGCTTCCCTGGACGGCATGATCGAGGACACCCTCGCGGCCGTTCTGTGGCTCAAGGAGCACCACGGCATCCGGCGCCTCACCTTCCTGGGGCTCTGCTCGGGCGCCAACGTGTCGATCGGCGCCGCCTCGCTGATGCCGGACGAGACCGAGGCGCTCATTGCTTGGTCGCTACTGCCCTTCATGGAGCACAAGGCAGCAGCACACGGGAAGAAGGACCGGGGCAAGGCGGCGCTGCGGAGGCAGTATCTGAAGAAGGCGTTCAGCGCCGACGCCTGGAAGAAGCTGCTGTCCGGCCGCGCCAACGTGAGCGGCGCCGTGCAGACGCTGGCAAAGGACAAGGAAGGCGGGGACGGGGAGAAGGAGCGCAAGACCTCGCGCCGCGACATCCTGAAGGACTTCCAGCGATTCCGGGGCCGGTGCCTCACAATCTACGGCACCCAGGACCCGGAGGCCGCAGACTCATGTGCGTTCTTTGGGAAGTGGTTGGACGATCACGATGTCAGGCACGACGCACACTGGATCAAGGGCGCGCCGCACAACTTCTATACGGCGGAGTGGACGAAGCAAGTGATCGGGATAAGCGTGGAGTGGCTGAGGAGTTGACGCGGGTGCCCGGCTCTCTGGAGGAGTAAGCATGGTTTGGATGACGTCGCTCGTCGTGCTCGTGGCAACCTCGGGGCTGGCTTCGGCGCAGCAGCGCCAATCGCTGCCACTCAACGAGGGTTGGCGCACCCAGAAGGTCGACACTCCCGAGGGCGCCCCGGGCGACCAGTGGCAGACCGTTGGTCTTCCCCACACCTTCGCCACCGGCCAGTACCAGTCGGCGTGGTACGAGAAGGACTTCGACGCGCCGCCGTTGCCGGCGGGGTGGCGGGCGTTGCTGCACTTCGGCGGGGCCAAGTACAACTCCCGCGTGTGGCTCAACGGGCGGGAGATCGGCGGACACTTTGGCGGCTACGACGCGTTTGAGCTGGATGCAGCCGGTGCCTTGTTGTCGGGCAAGCCGAACACGTTGCGGGTGCACTGCCGCGATTGGACCGGGGTCTTCTCGCCCGGAGAGCAAGTAGACATCCCCAACGACTTCCACGGCGCGCGGGAGGCGCCGAAAGACCGACTCCTGGCGCCCCTCGGAGGACGCTTTGGCGACTTCGGGCTGTGGGACCGCGTCGCGCTGCAGTACGTGCCACCGATGCGCGTCGCGCATGCGTCAATCCGTGCCGTCGTGAAGGAGCAGCGGCTTGAGGTGGTTGCCGAGGTTGCGAGCGAGTCCGCTGCTGGCAGTGTGTTTGTGTCCGGACAGGTGCTCGACACTGCGGGGAAGACTATGCTCCGGCTACAACCCAAAGCGGCTGAGGTCGAGACTAAGGGCACGGTGACGGTTGAGCTTGCCGCGCCAGCGGATCTGCACCTCTGGTCGCCCGACGATCCCTACCTGCACACACTGGAACTGACCGTGCAACGCAACGGGAAGCCGGTCGATGTCTACCGGCAGCGCTTCGGCTGGCGTCAGTTGTGGTGTGAGGGACCGCAGTTCTATTTCAACGGCGTGCCGGTTCTGCTGCGGTCGTCCTCGAACTGGCCGATGAGCTTGCGCACCCGCGAGGAGATCGCTGACTACTGGCGCGAGGTCAAGGCCGCGAACGTGTTCTGCTTCCGCACCCATACCCAGCCGTGGCCGGAGCTGTTCTACGAAGTGGCGGACGAGGTCGGGCTGCTGATGATCCCCGAGGGCGCCGTGTGGAACGACGACTGCTCCTACCGGCTCAACGACCCGGCGTTCTGGACCAACTACCGGACCCACGTCGAGAGCATGATCCGCACCCTTGGCAACCACGCCAGCGTGGCCCTGTGGAGCCTGGAGAACGAGCTGTACGGCGGCTGCCAGAACGAGAAGAACGAGTTCGCGACGCAGCAACTCGCCGACTTGGTGCAGTTCGCCAGGACGCTTGCGCCAACGCAGCCAGTGATGTTGGAGAGCGACGGCGATCCGTTCGGCAGCGTGGATGTCATCGGCATTCACTACCCGTGGGAGCTACCCAGCGTCTACGCCTACCCTGACGCCGCGTACTGGATGGACAAGCCCATTCGGCGCACGCACTGGTACGAACCGGGCGATGGCAAGCAGTGGACCTGGAAGCGCGACAAGCCGATCTACCTCGGCGAGTACCTGTGGTGCCCTGACAACACGCCTGCCCTTGGCACCGTGTTCTTTGGCGACGAAGCCTACGCCAGTCCGCAGCGCTATCACCAACTGTCCAAAGCCGAAGCCTGGCGGCTGCAGACGCAGGCATATCGCTACTACCGGGCAAGCGGCCTCAGCCCTTGGACGATGGCTGAAGGCGGTCCGCTGGACTTCGACCAGAACCCGCTCTACGCCGCGCAGCGCGACGCCATGGCGCCGCTGGCGGCGTTCCCGCTGGAGCTGAACACGCGGTTCTTTGCCGACGACCACGTGACGCGCCACGTGCGCGTCTTCAACGACAGCTTCGCCGACGCGGCGCTGGAGTTCGTGTGGACATTCGGCGTTGCGGGACAGCCTACGGCAACGGGGCGCGTCCCCGTCAAGTTGCCTCCCTGCCAATTCAAGGAGCTTGAGTACGCGATCGACGCGCCAGCGGCTACAGAGCGAACCGGCGCCACCCTCACGCTCTCCCTGGTTCGCGGACAGGACGGTGTGTACGAACAGAAGCTGGACTGCACGATCTGGCCCCGGGAGCCGCTCGCCGTTGCGCCCAAAGACGCTGTCCTTTTCGACCCCACGGGGACAACCGGAAAGCTCTTTGGTGCTTCGTGGCGACAGGTTGCCAACCTGTCCGACCTACCTCCGGACGCGAAGCTACTCGTCGTCGGCGACGGGGCCTTCGCTGTGCCCGAGCGCCCCACCCCGGTCATTGGCGACGAGCAGTCGGACACGACGGAACTCGCTGGCTTTCTTGACCGGGGTGGCACGGTACTCGTGCTGGCCCAGACTACGTACCCAACCGGGTTGTTCCCGACGAACCTGACCGACCGCAACCCGACGATGTGCTTCGCCACCACGGAAGGCCATCCGGCGCTGTCCGGGCTGACTTCCGCAGACCTCCGTTGGTGGGCTGGCGATGGCGAACACGGCGTCGCGGTACGGGAGCCGTCACGCCCCGTCGGCGGACGCGCACTCGTGTCTACGGGGAGCAAGGACGGTCTCCAGACGGCGCCGCTCATCGAGTACCCGGCAGGAGCGGGGACTATTCTATTGTCCCAGCTTCGGCTCGTCGAGAAGGCCGATAGCGAACCGGCGGCCAGGCATCTGCTGAATAACCTGATCCGCTACGCCGCCGACCATCCACAGCAGCAGAAGCGCCTGCGCGTGCTGTCGGCACCAGACAATGTTCGCACCGTGCTGGAGCGAACGCGCGTGTTGCAGGCAGCGGGTGCCCCTGAGCCAACCCGGGAGATTCTGTTCGCCTCCGGCGACTTGCCCGCCGACGCTGTTTCGTTGGCCCGGTCGGCAGTGGAGGAAGGCGGCACGCTGTACCTGCATCGGCCGACGGCAGCCACGGCCGGTCAGTTCCTGCCCACGTCGCTCGGTCTCTCCTTCGCCCCCGCGGCCGGCCCGGTCAGCCGCGTCGGCACGTCGCCGTTGGCCGAGCACGTCCTCCGCGAGGACCTGTACTGGCTGGACCTCAGCGCCAGTTACAGCCCACTCCCGGCCGCCAGCGACATGATCGACACGGCACTGGCGCCTGCCACAGATCGCGCGAAAGCCAAAGTGGTCCCGGCGGCGCAACTGAATCCCGTGGGTCAGATCGTCGAGCTGCGGGGCGACCAGATCATCTGCGCCACCGCTGGCGAGGCGGAGGCGACGGTGGACCTCGGCAAGGGAGGTCCGTTGCTGATCGGCGGCAGCCTGGGCGGGTCACCGGCCGGGGGGAAGTATCCCGTGGCAGAAGTGCGGATCGACGGGCAGGCATGCGGGACGATGGCTTTGTCTGGCGGCGAGTTCCGCGACTACGCGGTCTCGGTGGACGCGCCCGCCGGCGAGCACCGAGTGTCGCTCGCGTTCGTCAACGACGCCAACCTCGACGGGCAGGACCGCAACCTGTACGTCCGCGAACTGACCCTCCAGCCGGCGCCGCGCGTCGAGGGAGTCGAAGTGCTCACCTCACCGGCGGCGGTGGTGTCATTCCCGGCCGGCAATGGTCGCGTGCTGATCGACTGCCTCCGCTGGGACGACTCGCCCCATGCCGGTTCCCGCGGGCTGCGTGCGCTGACGGGTCTGCTGACCGGTCTGGGTGCCACCTTCTCGGTCAGTAGCGCGAGCATCGTGGAAGGCGAGTCCATGACCATCGTCCCCGAGCGAGAGTGGAACCGCGTCCAGGGCACAGAGCTGTACCTGGGCACGAGTGGCGGCGCGGAAGGGAAGGTGCAGGTGGCGAAGACCGGCCGCTACCTGGTCGACGTCGTCGGCTGGGGAACGCCGGTGGAGAACGAGTACCCGATCCTCGAGGTGCTGGTCAACGGCCAACAGCAGGGCACGGTCGAACTCCGCAGCGACTCCTTCCAGCCCCATCGGGTAGGAGAGCTCGACCTGCCTGAGGGCGACCTCACGCTACGGCTCGAGTTCACCAACGACCGGCAGGTCGTCCCGTACGACCGCAACGCGCACATCGACCGCGTTGAGTTCCGGAGGACAGGTCGCTGACCTGTCAGCTCAGCGCGTCGCCGGCAGGGTCCACCCATTCGGGGCCGAACCAGTTGACGAGGTTTCCGACCATGGAGGTCCTACTCATGTTCTCTCTCATTGTCGTGTTTATTGCTGCTACCTGTCCACTGGTGGCCGCGGAACCGCCAGCGGGCGACTTCTACGTATCCCTTGCGGGCAATGACACGTGGTCCGGCACGCTTGCCGCACCCAACGCCGCTGCAAACGACGGCCCCTTCGCAACGTTGGGGCGAGCGCAGCAGGCCGTGCGTGAAGCGCGTGGGGCGGCACTGGAACGCGCGGTCACCGTCTTGATCCGGGGCGGGGTCTACGAGTTGGCTGAGCCGCTCCGCTTCGGCCCGCAGGACTCCGGCGCCGAGAACGCGCCGGTCACCTACGCCGCGTACCCCGGCGAGATGCCCGTCTTCAGCGGCGGCAGCGCGATCACCGGCTGGAAGAAGGGCGAGGGTGAGCTGTGGACTGCCGTGGTGCCCGAGGTGAAGGCTGGCAATTGGTACTTCCACCAGCTCTTCGTCAACGGCCAGCGCCGAACGCGGGCGCGGACGCCGAACGAGGGCTATCTGCGTATTGCCGGAACGCTGGTGCCGCTGATCCGAGATCGGTCCAAGGCGACGCCGGAGATGCGGCTTGGGTTCCGGTACGCGGAGGGCGACGTGGAGCGCTGGGACGAACTCGACGATGTGAACGTGGTGCTGTATCACTCGTGGACGGCGTCGCTTCACTGGATCAAGGAGCTGAACGAGAAGGAGCGAACCGTTCGCTTCACGAACGCGACGGGCTGGCCGGTGGGGTGGTGGGAAGGCAACGAGCGGTACCACCTGGAGAACTACCGGGAGGCGTTGGACCAGCCCGGCGAGTGGTACCTGGAACGGAAGACCGGCACACTGTACTACTGGCCGCTGCCGGGTGAAGACATGACGAAGGCGCAGGTCGTCGCGCCGCGGCTGACGCGTCTGGTTGAGATCCAGGGCGAAGCGGAGTTGGGCCTGCAAATTGCGCACCTGCTACTGCGCGGGTTGTCGTTCCAGAACGCCGACTGGCAGAGCGCGAAGGACGCTGTCCTGGACGGACAGGCGGCCGTGCACACCCGCGCGGCCGTGGTCGCCAACGGTGCCCGCAATGTCGCCTTCGAGAACTGCGAGATCGCCCATGTTGGCGAGTACGGGCTGATCCTCGGCGAGGGCTGCAAGGACAACCGCGTCGTGCATTGCCACCTTCACGATCTCGGCGCCGGCGGCGTGCGGGTTGGTGAGACTGCGCTGCCGCAGGAGCCGGAGCGCCAGGCCGAGCGCAACGTGGTGGACAACTGCTTCATCCACGACGGCGGGCATGTGTTCCGAGCGGGCATCGGGGTGTGGATCGGCCGGAGCAGCTACAACACTGTCTCGCACAATGAGATCTGCGACTTCTACTACAGCGGCTGCTCCGTTGGGTGGAGCTGGGGCTACGCTGCCACAACGGCGAACCACAACCTCTTCGAGTACAACCACATCCACGACCTCGGCAAGGGCGTGCTGAGCGACATGGGCGGCATCTACTCTCTGGGCGTGTCGCCGGAGTCGGTTGAGCGATTCAACGTCATCCATGACGTGTCGTCCTACTCCTACGGCGGCTGGGGGCTGTACACCGACGAAGGAAGCTCCGGCATGCTGTTGGAGAAGAACGTCGCCTACAACACGAAGAGCGGCGGCTTTCACCAGCATTACGGACAGAACAACGTCGTCCGCAACAACATCTTCGGGTTCGCCGTCGAGGATAACGTCAAGAGCTCACGCGGCGACTTGCCCAACACGCTGACGTTCGAACGGAACCTCGTGCTGACCAACAACCACGAGCCTGTCGGGGGCAAGCTGGATGCCGACAGGTTCAAGCTGGACAGCAACCTGTACTGGGACATCTCGGGCGACGAACCTGAGTTCCTGGGCATGGATTTCGCTGAGTGGCAGGCGAAGGGCAAGGATGTGCACGGCGTGGTCGCCGACCCGCTCTTTGTCGACGCGCAGAATCACGACTTCCGGCTGAAGGAAGGCTCTCCCGCGCTCAAGCTGGGCTTCGAGCCGTTCGACCTGAGCGCCGGGGGACTCTACGGCGAACCGGAGTGGGTAGAAGCGCCACGGAAGATCGCTCGCGAGCCCTTTGCGTTCCCGCCGACCGCCGGCGCCGAGCCGATTGCTGACGATTTCGAGGCGACTGCCGCCGGGCAGCCAGCCGCCAACGCCCGAACCAATGGAGAAGAGAACGAGGCCTCCATTCGGGTGACCGACGAGACGGCAGCCAGCGGCAAGCATAGCCTGAAGTTCACCGACGCACCCGGGTTGTCTCGCGAATGGCAACCCCACCTGTACTACCAATGCAAGTTCGCCCGGGGAACCGTTCGCGCCAGCTACGACCTGCGCGTCGAAGCAGGCGCCCTCGGGTGGAACGAATGGCGCGACGCCTCAAACCCGTACCGAGTCGGCCCCTCAATCCGCGTCGAAAAGAGCGGCGACTTGACGGCCGGCGGGAAGACCTTGATGAACGTACCCGCCGGGAAATGGGTCCACTTCGAGTTCGTCTGCCCCGTTGGCAAGGCGGCCGCGGGAACGTACGACCTGACCGTTACCCTCGAGGGTGGGCAGCCGTGCAAGTTCGAGCAACTCCCGTTCGGTCACAAGGAGTTCCGCCGGCTGCAGTGGTTCGGCTTCATCAGCCTGGCGACTGACACGGCGGTGTTCTATCTGGATAACTTGAAGCTGGAGGCAGCCAAGTAAACGTCGGTCACCGAACCACTCAGACGCGGAGCGCACGGAGAAGGACCGGGGTGGCGGCGGCAGAAGCTGCGCGCGTCATGTGTTAGAATCGTGGGGTACCGCCTCAACCCTTTGGAGCTCGGCAGATGACAAGGAACGCCTCGACGTACGAAGACCAGCTCGCGACAGAGATTCGGCTCGTGCCCCCCGAGTTCCTGCCGAACCTGCTCGCGATGGTCCGCCTCTTCCGGGATACCGTGTCTCTCGCACCCGCCGAAGAGAGCTTCCGGCGGGGCTGGGCCGAAGCGGTTTCCGGTGAGACTCACCCGATCGCGGACCTGTGGGAGAACCTCGGTGACAACACGACCGGGTGAACGCGTGAAGGTCGAGTACACGCCCGAGTTCCGGCGTAACCTCGGCGGTCTGGCCCGGAAGTACCGCAGTATTCGGTCGAATGTTGAGCCTGTGATCGCCGACCTCGGGAACGGCGCACTGCCAGGGGATCAGGTACCTGGAGTGGGGCGGCGGGTCTACAAAGTGCGAATCCAGAACACCGACATCCACAGAGGGAAGCGCTCGGGGTACCGGATGGTCTACTGGGCACCAACCCCGGCTCGCGTGGTACTGGTGACGATCTACTGCAAGGCGGACCCGTCCGACATTTCCCGCGCACAGATTCGGCGGGTCATCGGCCAAACTGAGAATGCCGTCGCCTGACAGCCCCCCAACGCCAGCTCACGACCCAACGACTTCTGCGTGGCCCGTCCCCATCGCCTTGTATGCCGCCTCAAGCACTCGCAGATCCGCGACACCTTCCTCCGCGCTGATCTCTGGCTGCTCGCCGTCCAACACGCAAGCCACGAAGTGATCGACTTCCCTCTGGAACCGGTGGCTGCCGGAGAGCGACGGGTCGTCCAGCGAAACGGGGTCGTCCTGGGCCGGGCGGAACAGGCTGGGGCCGCCGCCGTAGTCGACAGTGACGCTGCCGGCTGTCCCGAACACCTCGATGGCGTTGGGGCAAGGCGTAGCGGCGCCGTCCAGCTCGACAATGCCGCCGATGCCGTTCTCGGCCTGTAGGAGCATGGTGCAAACGCACAGGTCCTCGATCTGGGCGAGTTGGTCTGCTGGCGCCCACCCGAAGGCCGAAGCTACCTCGCCGACGAGGTAGCGAAACAGGTAGCTGGAGTGCGACCCGTTGTCCAGCAGGATGCCGCCGCGGCCGCGAGTTCGGTCGTCTGGCTTGCCGGCCAGGTAGCCGAAGCGGTTCCGGTACGTCGAGAGTTCCCCGAGGTCGCCGGCCGCAATGTGCGCCTTCGCGCGCCGCACCGGTTCGTGGAAGCGGTGGCACTGCGCCACAAGCAGCAGCTTGCCCGCCGCCGCCGCGGCGTCGGCCATTGCCCGAGCGTCGTCGGCGGTGCTGGCAAGAGGCTTCTCGGAGAAGAGGTGCAGCCCCACGTCGCACACATCGGCCGCGAGGGCCCGATGGGTCGCCGGCGGCGTTAGCAGCCCGACGGCGTCAAGCTGCTCCTTGGCGAGCATCTGCCTGTAGTCGGCATACGGAGTCGCCCCCGCCTTCTCGGCGAGGGCCGCCGCCGCAGCCTCATTGAGGTCGGCCACCGCGACAACCTTCGCGCGTTCGTTTGCCTGGTAGCACTGGAGGTGGGTGGGGGCAATGCCGCCGCAGCCGATGAGCCCGATTCGCAGTGTCTGGTCTGCCATGGAGGTGTTTCTCCCGTGTGGTCGCGGCTCGGGGGTGGGGTAAGCGTCAGTAGTTGTCCGCGAAGTACGGCCGCACCGGCCGATTCAGCGTTGCCGACCTATTCGCGGCGAGCGTTACATCGCAGGTCTTCAGCCCGTCGCGGTACGACGACAGGATCTTGGACTGGTCTTTGGCGCGGACAGCCTCAATGAAGACGTCGTCGATGGACGCGGTCTCCGCCAGCGGCTCGGCGTACTCACCGCCGGGGTCTGGGGAGATCTTGTAGTTGGTGTAGCCGAACTCCAACGTGCCGTCTCTCAGCAGGAACGACATGTCGCTCTTGCCGCCGCCCATACAGGCAGTGGAGACGAGGCCGAGCGCGCCTGTGTCGAACTCCAGCAGCACCTCTTGAGAGTCAGGAATGGTGAGGTTCTCCACGTCCGCCATCGTTCTCGTTGCGTACTTGGCGTACACCTCGACGATGTCGCCGAGAACATAGCGCATCATGTCGACGCCGTGGGTGGTCTGCTCGACCAACTGCCCGCCGGACTGCTCCATGACGCGCCACCACGCGGTGCCGGGCAGCCCGCCCCAGCGGTGATGAGAGACCATGGCGACGGTCTTGTCGGACAGGTACTGCTTCACCCGCTGCGCGGCATCCAGGTAGCGAAGCTGGTAGCCGACGCACGAGACCACGCCGGCCTTCTCGATGACTTCGAGGATCTCGATGCCCTTCTCCATGTCGAGCACAACCGGCTTCTCAACGAAGAGCGCAGCGCCCTTCTGAGCCGCCAGGATCTCGGCATCGGTGTGGGCGAAGGGCGGCACGCTGATGTACAGGGCGTCGAAGTCCTCCTTGTCGAGAAGGGCGTGGTGATCTGCGTACCACGCTGAAGCGCCCATCTCGGCGGCGGCGGCCTGCGCCCGGTCTTCCGCCACGTCGCAGATGGCGACGATGGTTGCGCCGTCAACTTCCTTGACTCGTTTCATGTGCCCGCTGGCATTGCCGCCAGCGCCGATGAATGCAACTCTAGTCTCTTCCATGAGGCTGTCTCCTCCCTCAATCACAGCGGTCACGCGGCCTTGTAAGTTCGCTCCCGCCTGGCTGACCACCTTGCGGCGCGCGGAAACGCTGCGAGGTGCCTACCACCGGTACAACAGCTCGCACAGCGCCCCGCGAGTGACCGTTGCCTCGGGGTCGCCGGCCACCCGGGTCTTGGGGGCGAACGCCCGTAGCCAGCGGGCCAACTCATCCGTCCGCAGGGGATCGTCCGGCCGGAAGGTGCGCTCCGGGCAAACGCCGAGAGCTCGCAGCGACTCAATGGCGGCGTAGTTCGTGTGGGCGGCGGGCACGTCTGCGTAGTGCGGCCCCCCGGAGACGTCCTTTCGCAGCTTCGGGCGGCGCTCCTTGAGCCAGGTCCACAGCCACTGCGCAGCGGCCTCTCGCGTCACCAGGCTGTCTGCCTCGGCCTTGTAGCCCGGGAAGAAGCCCCGTGTGCCGAAGTACTGCAACGCGGCGAAGTGCGGATGGGCGGGTGTTACGTCCTCGAAGAGAGTGATGACCTGCCCGTGGTCGATCAGTTGCCGTTGGAGCTTGGATACGTTCAGCGTCCGCGTCGTGACGTGGTCTGTGGTCGCGAGCGCGCAGGCCGTGCCGGCAGCCTGCCCCATGGCGACGAACACCGGTTCCATGCGCAGCGTGCCGTACCCGATGTGCGTGGAGGAGACGCATCCGGAGACCAGCAGCCCGGTGATGCCCTTTGGCAGCAGACAGCGATAGGGGATTTGGTACGGATCGGCTTTGGTGTAGAAGAAGCCCTCCAACTCGTATGGCGTCTCGGGCCTGGGGGCGGTGGTGGCGTGGGAATCCAGTGAGTAGGCGCCCACAGCGACGCTGTCGTGATGCAGCGGAGGGCGCTGATCGCCCGGCGCGATCTGGGCGTCGTTCTGGGTGAACACGTAGTCGCCGACGATCCGGCGGGCCTCGCGGATGTAGAGCTGGGTGGGGAAGTTGCCGTTGTCGGTGAACTCGTCGCGGGGGAAGCCCCACGTCCGCGCTTCCTTGCGGAAGGCGTCCGGTACGTCTGCGTCGTGCTGAAGGAAGTAGAGCAGCCCGAGAACGTGGTCGGTGTGGGCCCGGATCGACTTCTCCCGTTCCTCGTAGGTTGCCTCCGGGAAGGCGAAGTTGCCGCCGATGAAGTCCGACGAGGGGTTTCCCTGGGGGTGGTTGTTGGCGTCGTACTTGTCGTTGGGGAGCGGCAGGATGCTCAGCGCGAATCCGAGCGCCTTCAGCTTGCCGTTCTCGATGTCGCCGATCAGCGTCACATACCGGTCGCGGTCATACTGGTGGGGTGGGGGAGGGGCGATACGGTTCTCGGGGAGATTGGTCAGGCACAGGCGGTAGTTGTAGGCTTGCACCTTCTTGTCGCCCTCGCCGGTGCCGCTAACGATCTTCCGCTTCCACACGTCCCAGTACAGCACGCCTGCGAGGGACTCGTCGAACTGGTTTCTGCGCTCGCGCCCGACGTGATAGGCCGCGCCAGTGAAGGCCGCGAGGTCGCCTTCGTAAGTGGCGTCGATGAACGCCTTGGCGCGCAGTTGCTTCCTGACGAACCGGCGTTTGTCGAAGACCAGGATGCCCGTCAGGGCGCCGTTCTTCATCGTCGCGCCGCGGAGCAGGTGCTGGCGGAACAGCGTGAGGTTGGGGTAGCCGCTCAGCCACTTCGTGAAGATCTCGCGCGCCAGCTTCGGCTCGAAGTAGAAGCCTTCGCGACACGCCTTCACCTGCGGTGACTCGTCTCCATAGGCGGTCACGTAGTGCTCGTACACGGCATCCATGAACTCCCGGAACAGGCCGCCGCAGGCCTCCTTGCGGCCGAAGTCCGTCCGGCTAAGACCGCCTGTCATCATGCCGCCGATCCACAGCTCCGGGGAAACCAGCGCCACGCGACTGCCCAGTCGCGCTGCGGCGATGGCTGCCGCTATGCCGCTGGGGGTAGCACCCACGACAACGACGTCGTACTCTGCGGCCGCACCTTGCCGAGGTTCGTTGGCAGGCCGGGTCAGTGCCGCGATGGGCCAGCTTCGGAGACCCTCGCGGCCGTCGGGCAGTACGGCGGCGAGGGAGTATTCGTGCCAGGTGACGGGCTGCAGGTCGCGGTCGACGTGCAGTCCGCGACCCGCGGGCTCAGTGGCGATCAACTCGCCGTCCCGGTAGACGCGGACCTCGTTGGCCGCTTCGCCGGCGAGGGGGCTCCACTCAAGCGCGGTTTCGGTAGCCGACCGGATGTCGAGTCGCACGCTCCCCGGCGGAGCCAGTTGCGGTGTCGGCTCGACGGTGATCTCGTCCACCGCGATCTCGGCGCCGTCACCGTCCGGGGCGAAGTCGTTGAGGAACACCGTGTCCGGGCGGAGGTGGTTCCACTGGTTGAGCGCCCACTGGTTGACCTTCCGATCGTCGAGGTACACGTCCATGGTCTTGGAGCGCACATCGCACACCAGCCGCATCTCTACCCAGGCGCCCGGAGTGTAGGGCGCCACGGCCACCCACTTGACGCCGCCGAACACCGCGAAGTGGCCTGAAGCCTGCAGACCGGCTTGACAGACTCGGTTCCCCATCTCTTGCGGGTCGCCCTGAGACAGCCCGAAGGTGAGACCGCGGAGGGTGCCTTCCGACTGGGCGCGGGCGCGAACGGTGAGCGCGAAGCAGTCTCCGGGCAGCGGGACGGGTAGCGAAAGGAACGAAGACTGCTGTTTGACACCGGAGCCGATCAGGACGCCGGTTCGCCCGTCGACTTCCCCGAGCACCCGCCAGTTGGCCAACGGCGGCGACACACTGTCCCGCCAGTTTGCAGCAACCGATCGCGCTGTGTCAAAGCCTTGCCGCCACACGGCCTCGGCCGGGGCAGCACTCGCACGGAGACCCATCGACAGGAGAGTGAACAGCATTGCACACACAGTCATCAAGGACTCCTTGCCCCCAGTTGGACTGGCAGCCATTATAGGCGACCGAACGGAATCGGGGCAACCCGGGGTGGAGGCTCGCGGCAGGCTATAATAGAGCACTTCATGACATTCGCTTGGAGGTCGTGCAAGGATGCCGAGGACTGTGGACGCCCGCGGACTCGCGTGCCCGAAACCAGTGATTGAGACCCGGGCGGCGCTGACCGAGAGCAACGTGGTAGTGACTATCGTCGACAACGAGATCTCCAGGAACAACGTGTCGCGGATGGCGGAATCCAAGGGGTGTACTGTGGACACGGAGGAGCGCGACGGCGACTTCTACCTGACGATTCAGCGCGGAGAGGGCGTCGCCGAGGTGGAGCCACGTCCGCTGACCTCGGTCTCCGGGTCTTCCGGCCCGCTTGCGGTGCTGTTGGGCTCCGACGAGTTGGGCAGCGGCGCCGTGGACCTGGGGCAGCTCCTCATGCGCACCTTTCTGGAAACGCTGGCGAAGGCCGACCGCCCCCCGAGCGCAGTCGCGTGCCTCAACACGGGCGCGCTGTTGGCCGTCGGGGAAGCCGAGACGGTCGAGCCGTTGCGGGCCCTGGAAGCGGCCGGCACCCGCGTGTTGGTGTGCAGCACTTGCCTGAAGCACTTCAACGTTGAGGACAGGCTCGCCGTGGGTGAGGCGTCGAACATGCTTGAGATCGTGGAGGCACTGGCGGGAGCGGGCACTGTATTGTCTCCTTGATAGGGATCCTCCGTGTTCGCGTTTCGCTTGAGCACTCCAACGGAGAAGGCGCTGTCAATCCGAGCCGCGCCCGTGAGGGAGCGCGTGACAAGCTGACTTGGTCCGCGACGCCGACGGCTCACGCGCTCCCTCACGGCGCGGCTCGGATTGACAACGCGTCTTCGCAGGACATCATCCGTCGGATCAGCCCGATCGGTCAGACAGGTCCACAATGCACAAAGAAGAGAAGCTACGGCTAACGCAAATGACCCGTGCGGCTGGGTGAGCGGCCAAGCGGGCACCCGATGCCCTGGCGCAGGTCCTGCGCCCGCTACAGGCGCGCTTCCCCGCTGCGGAGCACCCCGAGTTGCTGGTCGGTCTGGGCCACCCGGACGACGCCGCTGCCTATCGTCTGGACGACGACCGGGTGTTGCTCTGCACGGCCGACTTCATCCCGCCTATCGTCGACGACCCCTACGACTTTGGCTACATAGCCGCCGCGAACGCGATGAGCGACGTGTACGCCATGGGGGGCGAGATCCTCCTTGCGCTGAATCTGCTGGCGCTGCCGCCGGAGCTGCCTGACGGGGTCGTCGCCGACCTCCTGCGCGGCGGCGCCGACGCCGTGGCGGCGGCCGGAGGCGTCATCGCCGGCGGACACACAATCGATGACAACGAACCGAAGTACGGGTTGAGCGTTGTCGGGATGGTTCCACCGGCCGAGTTGACCACCAACGCCGCCGCCCGTCCGGGGGACGTGCTGGTTCTCAGCAAACCACTGGGAGTCGGGATCATCACCACCGCGGCTGCGGGCGAGGCGGCCGAAGCGGCGCACGTCGCGGGCGCGGTGGCGGCGATGAAGGTGCTCAACCGCCAAGCGGCGCAGTCGCTCAAGGGGGCTGGCGTGCGGTGCGTCACCGACGTGACCGGTTTCGGGGTGCTGGGACACGCGGCCGAGATTGCGCTGGAGAGCGGCGTCCAGGTGCGCCTCCGGTTCGACGACCTGCCCTATCACGAGGGGGCGAAGCAGTACGCCCGGGAGTGGCTGTTCCCCGCTGGAGCGTGCCGCAACGAACAGGCGTATGCGGATCGGGTGTCGTTCGAGCTGCCCCTCGGCGATGAGTACCGGACGCTGCTGTTCACGCCGGAAACCTCGGGCGGGCTGCTGGCCGCGCTTTCGCCCGACGGGCTGGAGCGGCTCCGCGACTCCGCCGCCAGGCACGAGTTCCGCGTCGTCGGGGAGGTCACCGACGGGGCCGGGGTCGTTGTGGTCTGACGAGGGGACGTGCGTCGCGGCTTGGGCAGTCACTGCCTGACGCGCTCGAACGGTTTCATCGTGATCATCGGCTGGATCACGTCGGGCAGGCTGCAGTAGCTGAAGCAGGTGTAGATTCCCTCGTCAACGGAGAGGGCGGGCTGATTCCGCAGTTGGTAGAGCGACTGCGGCGAGTGCGGCGAGAAGAGGGCGCTCGTGGCACTGATGATCTGGGCGAGCACGCGAGGGTCCTGACCGAGATGCGCGTAGCAGTAGACCAGACCGTCCAGGTTTAGCGCACTGCGCCCGGCGCTGTTCTGCCACCAGTCCGTCTGGTTGCTGCACATTGCCTCGACGAAGTGGGTGCGCAGGAACTCGGCGTACTTCGCCCGCTGCTGCTCGTCGGTGGTGAAGGCGTGGGCGTACAGGAAGCTCTCCACGAACGCGCCGTGCAGGTTCTGCGCTCGCGCCATAAGCCATTCGGCGTCGCGCTGTGCTGCCTGTTCGTCCTTCGGGTCGCCGGTGAGCCGGGCGTAGGCGTACGCCGCGGCAAGGGTGCAGCCGATGGTGTAGGTGTTCTGTTCCGGAGCGAAGATGCGCGTTGGCTTGTCGAGGGGCACCACCGGGCGCTGACCGACCAGTCGCGCCAGTCCGCCGCCGACGCGGGGAACTCTCCCAGCGAGAGCTGAGCGGTGCCGTGTGCTTTCAGGGTCACGCTGGCGCTGCGCTCCTCGCGAGCCTGCCCCGAGACCAGTGCCCCATGGCTCGCAACGACCGCAGGCCCTTCAGCGCGGCTGAGCAGCGGACAGGTGACGGATAGCCGCACGTCCTGACCGACCGGACGACACTCCAGTCGCGGGTCGCCCCACACGATGCCTTCGCAGAGGAAGCGGCAAAGGTCGACGGTTCCCTCGCGCATACCGGGGATCACGCCTGCCAGCAGGTCCACGCCGCTGACTCCAATGGCGGCCCGGACGCTGCCGGAGTACGGTCCGCTGTAGTTCATGACCATCGCGGCGACCACACTCCGTTCAGCCGTGTCGTCGCGAACCACTTCCAACAGCGGCACGAGTCGGGTTCCCGCCGTCGGCAACGGGGTGAGCGGGCAGGCAGTGACAGTCGCGGCTTGGTCGGCCGACAGGGGGAAATGGACGGGCATCACCCCACTTGTCACGCCAAGGCGGCCCGAGGTGCGTGCGGCGCGCGGCCCGCACGACAGATCGGCCGCCTCGCCGACCGACACGAGGTCCTTCCCGAAGAACCGAGCAGCCAGAACGTGGTTGGGGTTGTGGGAGGGAGACGCTGCAATCTCGTCCGGCGGGACAGGCGATTCGGCGAACCGGAGACCGCGGATCCGGAACTCATGCGCGCCGGGCCCCACCATCGCCCGAGTGAACCCGAACCACAGGCTCTCGGCACGATCGGCATGGAGGTAGTCGCCCTTCGTCCCCCGCTGCTTGCTGGCGTAGCTCGCCACGGTCGTCAACGGGAGGCGGCGCTTCTGCCACTGTTCCGAGAGCGGCAGAACGTGCTTCCAGCGAGAGCCGTCCCGCTCGCGCAGCTCCAGACACAGAAAGGGCGTCCGCCCGTCGCCGCGGGCGTCGAAGCAGAGGACGCTCGCGGTGGGTGGTAGTGGCGGCAGCTTGCGGCCGGCGTACGCGTACGCCGCGACCTCCGCCGTGGAGAAGAGCGCTCCCTCTTCGGTGGCGGCAACGGCAAGGCCGGTTTCGTCACCGCGGCGGTTCGAGTCCCATGCCTCGGTGCCGGTGTCAGCCCAGGCGGTCTTGCCCACGGCATCGGCGCGGAGCCAGCCGTCCCCGCTTCGGTACAGCGGCGCAGTAGGGCCGCACCCTCCGAGGGCCACGTAGGCGCCGCCCGAAGCGAGAAATGTCTCAAGTGCGGCGCCTCCGGCGGCCGGGTACACCTCGCTGTAGGGCAACACAAGGACGTTGAACCGACGAGGGTCCATCCGGTCGTTGGAAGTCAGGTCGGCGGTGGACAATCGCGTGACGTGGAACCCCTCGCGCTCCAGCAGCTCGGCAAGCGCTTGGGGATCGGTGGGCGGGGGCGGGGTCAGGTCCCGGTCGATCCATACAGCTATCGACCGCGGTCCACGCGCCGAGGGGGAGTTCTGTTGCGTCCCTTCGGCCTTCGCGGGTTGAGGGGCGAGGGCGACCATGAGCGCCGCGGCGCAGAAGAAGCAGGCGGGGAAGGTGAGGCGGTTCATGAGTCGGCGAGCACCTCTCCGAGACTGGACGCATCGTCTCGTTCCCTTGTTCGGTGCCCGCCGCCCAAACCCTCGCAGCGGGGTTCGCTCAGTCGTCACGCGAGGACATGGTGAACAGGAGAACCAGCCGGAGAAGGTGGGCAATCGCGACGGCCGCCGCTGCCGCGTAGGTCAGCGCTGCTGCGCTCAGCACGGCCCGGACGTGGGGCGCCTCGTCGAAGCCAACGATTCCGCTGTCTTGCAGAAGCTGAACGGCGCGGCTGCTGGCGTTGAACTCTACGGGAAGCGTGATGAGCGTGAACGCGACGAATGCCGAGAACAGGCAGATCCCGATCAGGATCATTGTGGGTGAGTGGAAGAAGTAGCCGGCGAAGGCGAGCGGCATGGCCAGTTGGGACGTGTACGTGAGCGGCACAAGCCCGTTGCGGAGTGCGAGCGCGCCGTACTTCTCCGCGTGCTGGAATGCGTGACCGGTCTCGTGCGCGGCAACGCCAAGGGCGGCGAGGGAGTTCCCGTTGTACACGCGGTCGGAGAGGTTGAGCTGCTTCTTCCGCGGGTCGTAGTGGTCGCCCAGCCAGCCGCCGGCAGTGCCAATGGTGACATCGCGAATGCCGTGCCGATCCAAGAGCCGTCGGGCGGCCTCTGCGCCTGTCAACCCACTACGAGCGGCGACGCGGGAATAGCGCTCGAAGGTCCCTTTGACCTTGAACTGGGCGTACAGGGCGAACAGGATCGCTGGCACCGCGATCAGCTCCGTCACCAAGTAGACGGGATCCATTATCATCGGGTAGAACATCGAGAGCCTCCGTTGGGGCGTGCAGTCCCGTTGATTGTAGCAGATTGGGAAGGCATGTCAGCCGCCTCACCGCGCCCAGGGAGGTGCGAGCCATTGGCAGCGGGCGACCGACCTGATACCATTGGACGGTAACCTGCAGTTACGGTTCCAGCCCCCAGTAGCATAGGTCTCCGATCTGTAGCCCGAGACCGAGTTCCGCTGGGGCACAGGTCGGAGACCTACGCGATGCGGGCGGCAGTGGCTGGGGGGCATGACTGCAGGAACGCGCGAGCTGAGGTGAAGCAATGGGCCTCCTGGCCTTGCTGTTTGGCGGCGTAGTTGCCCTGGATTCGACAATCAAGCCCGGCGCCATCGAGACGCAGTTGGTCCAGATCGTGCGGCGCGAGCTGAAACAGGTTGATCAAGTCAGTGCTCATGTGGAGGTCGGCGGCGCGATGAGCGCCATGCGGGGTGACTTCGAGCGGGTGGAGCTGGAACTGCGGGGCTTCAAGGTGGAGGAAGTCTTCCTGGGGGACCTCGCTGCAGTGGCTCCTGAGGCGGGCGCCAAAGTGGAACAGCCGCGCCAAGCGTGGCGCGCGCCGGAACCTTCGCGGCACATCGGGTTCCCGACGCCCTTGAGCGAGCGGCTGAGACCACGCTTTCCGAAGGAGTCCACCATCGGCACAGTGGTGCTGAGTGCGTCCAACTTCACCTACGCAGGGATCCCCGTGGGCAAGCTGACCGTTGAGATTCGGCACGTGCGCTACAACGTTGAACAGCTTCTCACCAACGGGAAGATCAACATCCAAGCGCTGGAGAACGGCACCGCGGTCTTCAAAGTGGGGCCCGAAGCCCTGCGGACGATGGCCGCCAAGGAACTCCCGGAGGTCAGCAAGATAAAGGTCCGCCTGGAGCAAGGGCGCCTGGAACTCTCCGGCACGAAGACCGTGCTCATCGTGCCGGTGCGGTTTTCCTGCCTCGCTGGATTGGGCTCGCCGGACGGGCAGAACCTCACCTTGGTGGACCCGAAGGTCAAGCTGGTCGGGCTGTCCGTGCCGGCGCGGATTGTCCAGTCCATGATGGAGAGCCTCAAGCCGGTGTTCCACGTGCCCTTCGAGGCGTTGGCTCCCTTGGCGGGGGCCATTACCGGCGTCGCGATCACCCCAGGGGGCGTCGCGATCCACTGTCGGGTGTCGCTGCCAAAGGCGGGCGCACAGTGAGTAGTGCCGATGAGCATGGATGAACAACCGCCAACTTTGAGACGCACGCCCCTGCACGACTGCCACCTTCGGCTTGGCGCCAAGATGGGTGAGTTCGCCGGGTGGGAGTTGCCGCTGTCCTACGCGGGTATCCTGTCCGAGGTGGGCGCGGTGCGCACAGAAGTCGGGGTGTTCGACGTGTCACATCTCGCGCAAGTGCTCGTTTCCGGCCGTGACGCCACCGCGAACCTGGACCACCTGCTGACCAATCGCGTCGCCGACCTGAAGACTGGTCGCTCGGCGTACTCGCCCCTGTGCAACGAGAACGGCGGCGTGGTAGACGACCTGCTGGCGTACCGGTTCGGCGAGCAGGAGTGGCGCTGTCTCGTCAACGCCTCTCGGGCGGAGACCGATCTGGGGTGGATGAAGCGACACGCGCACGGCGAGGTGTCGTTTGCGCTTCAGTGGGAAGCTGCGATTGCCGTACAGGGCCCGCTCGCCCGGACGCTGGCGTCGGGTGCGCTGGCCGACCTCGCCGCCTTGCTGCCCCGCAATGGGTTCATGCAGGTGGAGTTGGAGGGTGTCGAAGTCGTCCTCGCCTGCACGGGCTATACCGGCGAAGACGGCTTTGAGATCCTGGCCCCGGCCGCAGCGGCCGCCGGGCTGTGGACCGCACTGACAGACGCGGGTGGGGTGCCCTGCGGCCTGGCGGCGCGCGATGTGTGCCGGCTCGAGGCGGCGCTGCCGCTGTACGGACACGAGTTGACCGAGGACCGGTCGCCGATGGAGTGCGGGCTCGCGTGGGCGGTGAAACTGAACAAGGCTGACTTCGTGGGGAAGGCCGCTCTCCAGCACTTGGCTGAGTCTGGTAACCGCCGCCGATTGGTCGGGTTGGCGACGCCCGACCGGGCTGTTCCCCGCGCAGGCTATGAGGTTGTCCGGAACGGCGCAGTCGTCGGCAAAGTGACCAGCGGCACGTTCTCGCCGACACTCGGCAAAGGGATTGCGTTGGCGTACGTGGAGCACCCCGCTCCGGCTGTCGGCGAGCAGATGGAGATTCGGATCCGGCAGGGATTGCACGCGGCTACCGTGGTGCCACTGCCGTTCTACCGTTCCGAGAGCATGTGAGGCCGCATGGATTGGTCAAGCGCCCACCCCAACCGCGGAAGACGCACCGCACCGCAGGGACAGACCCATGCGTCTGCCCGGTGCGCCCGCCAAGTTTGTCGGCCCTTGCCGGGGCGGGCACGCAGGCACCGCCCTTACGCCGCGCGCACCCGTTGCCGAAGGAGAACCCCACCATGAATACGCCAGAAGAACTGCTGTACTCGAAGACCCACGAATGGGTCAAGGTAGAGGAAGGCGTTGCCACTGTGGGCATCACCGACTTCGCTCAAGACGAATTGGGCGAAGTCGTCTACCTCGAGCTGCCCGAAGTGGGCGACACCGTGGGACCCGACACGCCGTTTGGCGTGATCGAGTCCATCAAGGCTGTGTCCGACCTGATTGCGGGCATCACCGGGACCGTGGTCGAGGTGAACACGCTCCTGCATGAGGAACCTGAGCGCATCAATGAAGACCCATACGGCGAAGGGTGGATGCTCAAGGTGCGCCTGGCCGACGCCGGGGAGACGCAGCTACTGATGAGCGCAGCCCAGTACCGGCAGATGCTCGAGGAGGCATAGCCTTGGGCTACTGGCCCCACACAGAGGACGACACCCGACAGATGCTCGACCGCTTGGGGACGGGCAGCGTCGAGGACCTGTTCGCCGACATCCCGGAGGAGCTGAGGCAGAGCGCCGATCTCGAGCTGCCTCCCGGCCTGTCAGAGATGGAGGTAGAGGCGCGCCTTCAGCGCCTGGCAGATCTCAACCTGTCCAGCGACCGGACGCCGTCCTTCCTTGGCGCTGGCTGCTACGACCACTACGTGCCGGCGGTTGTGTCGTCCCTGTGCACGCGCAGCGAGTTCGTCACCTCCTACACGCCGTATCAGCCGGAAGCCAGCCAGGGAACGCTGCAAGTCATCTATGAGTTCCAGTCGCTCCTTTGCGATCTGACCGGGATGGACGTTGCCAACGCCTCACTATACGACGGCGCCAGCGCCCTGGCCGAGGCGGCGTTCGTCGCGCTCAGCGTGTCGCACAGCCCGCGGATTCTCGTCCCCGAATCGGTCCATCCGGCCTACCGCGCTGTGTTGGACACATACACGCACCGCTCTCACATCGAGCTGGAGCCGGTCCGGTGTCGCAGCGGCGTGATCGACCTCAATCATCTTTCTGACCTGGCACAGGCGCCGTTCGCGGCGGCGGTGGTGCAGAACCCCAACTTTTTCGGCTGCCTGGAGGAGTGCGCGGTCGTTTCGCGCCTGGTCCACGAACGCGGCGGCCGGCTCATTTCGGTGTTCGACCCAATCTCGTTGGCGCTGGTCGAGACCCCGGGCGAGTACGACGCCGACTTGGCGGTGGCGGAGGGGCAGGCGTTGGGGATCGGTCAGTCTTTGGGAGGACCGGGGCTTGGCATCATGACCGCAAAGCAGGACCTGCTCCGCAGGCTGCCCGGTCGGTTGGTGGGCGCCACGACCGATGTCAACGGGAAGCCGGGATATGTGCTCACGCTGCAAACCCGCGAGCAACACATCCGGCGCGAGAAAGCCACCTCGAACATCTGCACAAACCAGGGGCTGTGTGCGCTGGCGGCCACGGTGTACCTGTGTGCGCTGGGCCCGCGGGGGGTGCGTGCCGTTGCAGAGCTCTGCCTGCAGAAGGCCCACTACACGCGCAGGCGCCTCGCTGAGCTGGCAGGCATCGAGCTGCCGTTCTCGGCACCGTTCTTCAAGGAATTCACAGTGAGCTGTCCGGCGCCGGCGCACCAGGTCAACGGGCGGCTGCGGGAAGCGGGCCTCCTCGGAGGCTACCCGCTGCGCCGCGACTTCGACTGGCTTCCCAACGGCCTGTTGCTGTGCGTGACCGAGAAGCGCCGTCGCCACGAACTCGACGCCCTTGTGTCCGTTCTGGCGGAGCTGTGCACATGAAGACGGAACCACTCATTCACGAGTACAGCGCGCCGGGACGCGGCGGACGCACGGCGTCCGTGCGCAGCAACTATGCCGCTTTGGCGGATGTGCCATTGGTCGACCTCGACGTCGCCCTTCCGGCGGACCGGCGGCGGAAGACGGCAGTGCGACTCCCGGAGGTCGAAGAGCGCACCGTAGTGCAGCACTTCACCCGACTGTCGCAGCGCAACTTCTCGGTGGATACGCACTTCTATCCGCTGGGCAGTTGCACGATGAAGTACAACCCGAAGCTCAATGAGCGAGTTGCCGCGCTCGCCGGGCTCACTCAGGTGCATCCTCTGCAAGATCCCGCCACGATGCAGGGCTGGCTGGCGGTGTTGCACGCGCTCCAGGAGGCACTGGCGGAGATCGGCGGCATGGACGCCGTGACGCTGCAGCCGGCCGCTGGTGCGCAGGGGGAGTTCCTCGGGCTTCTGCTGATCCACTCCTATCACGAGAAGCACGGCGAGGAGGACCAGCGGCGGGTCATCCTGATCCCCGATTCGGCCCACGGAACAAACCCCGCCAGCGCCGCGCGCTGCGGGTACGAGACGGTGAGCCTCGCCTCCGGGGCAGACGGTTGCCTCGACCTGGAAGCGCTGAAGCGCGCCCTGGGCGACGACACGGCCGGGCTGATGCTGACGAACCCCAACACCTTCGGCTTGTTTGAGAAGCACGTCGCCGAAGCAGCGAGGCTGGTGCACGAAGCCGGCGGGCTGGTGTACTATGACGGCGCCAACATGAACGCCATCATGGGAAAGGCGAAGCCGGGCGACATGGGCTGCGACGTAATGCACTTCAACCTCCACAAGACGTTCTCGACCCCCCACGGCGGCGGCGGACCCGGAGCCGGGCCGGTGGGCGTGAAGAGCCTCCTGGAGCCGTTCTTGCCGGTGCCGGTCGTCGAGCGCCATACCGACGGGTATGTCCTCAACCACGACCGGCCGGACTCGATTGGGAAGGTCCACGCGTTCCACGGGAATGCCGGCGTCCTGCTGCGCGCCTACGCGTACATCCTGAGTAACGGAGGCGAAGGGCTCACCCAGGTCACGGAGCGGGCAGTGCTCAACGCCAACTATCTGCTGTCTCTGCTGAGCGAGGCGTACGACCGACCGTTCGGCTCTCACTGCAAGCACGAATTCGTCGTGAGTGCGCGGCGGCTCAAGGGCGAGAAAGGCATTCGCGCCTTGGACGTCGCCAAACGCCTGATCGATCTGGGCTTCCATCCGCCCACCGTCTACTTCCCAATCGTGATGGAAGAGGCGCTGATGGTGGAGCCGACAGAGACCGAGACGAAGGCCGTCCTCGACGCCTTCGCCGACGCCCTGAATCAGGTTGCTGAAGAAGCAGCGGAGTCGCCCGACTGCCTCCACGAGGCCCCGATCACGACCCCCGTATCGAGACTGGACGAAGCGACCGCGGCCCGGAAGCCGAACCTTCGCTATCGGTGGCCGGACCGCCTGGGAGAGGGCAGCCCTGAGTAGCGAATGGCGCCTGCTGCTCACCGGATGCGCGTCGGGTGCCGAGAACATGGCCGTCGACGAAGCCCTCCTCCGCAGTGCGGGAGCGCCAACGCGAACGCCGCCGCCGACGCTCCGGTTCTATACGTGGTCGCCGCCTTGCGTTTCGCTGGGCAGAGCGCAGCAGGCCGATGTCGTTGACGCGGGCCTCTTGCGCGAGCGCGGGCTGGAGGTCGTTCGTCGGCCCACCGGCGGGCGCGCGCTGCTACACGACCACGAGATCACCTACTCCGTGGTGGCGCCGATTGCGGCGTGTCCGTTGGGGCCAAGCGTCATGGCCACATATCGCTGGGCGTCCTCGGGGTTGATCGCCGGGTTATCAAGGCTGGGGATTGCCGCGGAGCTGGCGCGAAGGCCGGGTGGGGTGTCGCAGCGTCTCGACAAGGGCTCGCCTTCCTGTCTCACCTCTGCCGCCCGCTGCGACTTGGTGGTCGAGGGCCGCAAGTTGGTGGGCAGCGCGCAGGCGCGAGGGAGCCAAGCGTTCCTCCAGCACGGCGCTCTGCCGCTGACCCTTGATCGGCAACTGCTGCGGACGGCGCTGGGCCCCACCGGAGATCCGGGCGACTGCGCGACGGCCCTTGCCGAACTCATCGGAGACGTGACGCCTGGCGAGGTGATCGAGGCCCTGAAGCATGGATTCGAGGAAGCGCTTGACGTATCTCTGTGCCTCGGCGAACTGACTCCTGCCGAACGCGACGCGGCGTCTGGACTGGCTGCGACGAAGTACCAACAGGGGTGGTGAAGCTGAATGCCTTTGAGCGACCTGGACCAGCACAACCTGAATGAGCTCGAGAGGCTCAACCAGCGCGGGGGGCGGATGCTCAGCTTGGTGGACTTGGTTGAAGCCAACACGCTTAGCCTCGACATGGCCGCCGAGTTGGCGTCGCGCGTGAGCGCCGGCGTCTCGCTGCTTACGGCTGCCGTACCGGGTGGGGCGGGGAAGACGACGGCAATGGCGGCATTGCTCAATTTCCTGCCGCCGGGCATTCGGCTTGTCACGGTCTCAAGCCCGGCAGTGCTCCACCAGCAGCACGACGACCCGGTGTGCTTTCTCCCGCACGAGCTGGGATCGGGCCCGTGGTTCGGCTACCTGTGGGGTAGGGAGGTGGCGCGGCTGTTTGAGGCCACCCGAGAACAGCACCTGTTCGCTTCGTGCCTCCATGCCGACACACTCCCCGAGCTGCGCGCCATTGTGTGCTCCCCCGAACTCGGCGTTGCCGAGGAGGACTTCCAGCGGCTGGACCTGGCCCTGTTCCTGCGCATTCGGGGGAGCGCACGGACGACTCTCCGCCGCGTGTCTCATGCCTACGCTGGCTCCACCGAGGGCGGCCACCGGCTGATGTGGGAGTGGGACGAGAGGACGGATCAGTGCCGGCGATGTGACGCCGCCGAGCCGAGGGCCAACGCGCTTCCCCCGCTGCTCTCGCCGGCGGCTGCCCGCTCCCTGCTGACCACGCTGGCTGCAGACGGTCGCCGAACGTTGGCGGAGGTCCGCGCGGCGTTCTGCGAGGTTACACGAACTGCAGCCGTTCCAGGGCAACCTGGCTCGGCGGCAGAAGATCGCCGTAGTCGGGAAGATTGTACCGGTTGCCTTCTGAATCGGTGATGAAGAGCCGCCGCGGGTCGAGGGTGCGCGCGTCGCTGCGCTTCTTGACCAGGAAGCTCCGTTCCCCGCGGTTGGTGACGACGTCCCACTTCGTCGCCGAGCCGCTCTCGACCGCGACGCTGCGGATCTCCAGGATCTGCGGGACAAAGTACCGCCAGAACAGGCACTGATGGAGCGCCTGGAACGACGCATCCTCCAGGGCCTTCGTGTGCGGTAGGAACGCCACCGGTTGGTCCTCTTCGTCGCACAGGAGGATCAGCTCCCACGGAGCCGTCAACGGGAACGACCGAGCAGGCCGGACCTTCTCGAACAGCACTCCGTCCCTGCCGGACACCTGCAGGAAGAGGTCGTCCTCAATAGCGAGTCGGGTCTCCTCGGGATCGAGGCGGAGCATCGTCTCCTCGGGGGCTTCCTCTTCTGTCGTGTCCTCCAGCTCAGCCAAAGCGCCGGTGCTCAGGGCTTCGTCGGCGGCCACGCTCATCTGCTTGGACCAGAGCCGCTTGAACAGCCCGTCTTCGTGTGCCAACAGCTCCGCGTGAGTGCCCAACTCGACGAGGACGCCTTTCTCCAGGACGGCCAGCCGGCTGGCGCGCCGCAAGGTCGAGAGGCGGTGGGCGATGGCGATGGTGGTGCGGTTCTGCACCAGCGACTCGATGGCGCGGCGGATCTTGTCCTCCGTCTCCGAGTCGACTGCGGAAGTGGCTTCGTCAAGGATCAGCAGCTTCGGGTTTCGGAGAATCGCTCGGGCGATGGACAGGCGCTGCTTCTGGCCTCCTGAGAGCCGCGCGCCGCGCTCCCCAACCAACTGGTCGAAGCCGTCGTCCAAGCGGACCAGGATGTCCAGTGCGAAGGCGGCTTCAGTGGCGCGGAGGATCTCCTCTTTCGTGGCGTCAGGACGGCCGTACAGGATGTTCTCGGCAATCGTCCCTTGGAACAAGTAGGGCTCCTGCAGCACCACGCCGATGTGCGACCGCAGCGAGTGAACGCCCAGGTCTTTCAGGTCCACACCGTCGAGGCGGATGGCACCGGAGGTCACGTCATAGAAACGGCAAACCAGGTTGATGAGTGTGGTCTTGCCGGCGCCGCTGGGGCCCACGACGCCAATCATCTCGCCCGGGTGGACCGTCATCGTAAGATCTTTGACCACTGGGTCGTGATCGGCGTAGGCGAAGGAGACGCGGTCGAACTCGATCTCGCCCCGGACGTCCTTCAGCACCACGGCGTCTTCGCGGTCGGCGACCTCGGGGTGTGCGTCGAGGATCTCGAACACGCGCTCTGCACTGGTGGAGACGCGCTGGATTTCGTCGTTGAACCGCGCCAGGCTGTTGATCGGTTGGTAGAACCTGCCCGCATAGGCCAGGAAGGCGATCAGCGTGCCAAGGGTGAGCGTGCTGCTCGCGCCCGTCAGCACCAGGTAGCCGCCGTAGCCCCAGATGCTGAGCGTCCCCGCCATCGACAGCAGCCCCAACGCCGGGTAGAACATGTTGGACAGCATCGAGGCGCGCATGGAGACACGGAAGCCCTTGTGCTGCATGTGTGCGTAGCGCCGGACCTCGTAGCGTTCTTTGTCGAACGCCTTCACCACGCGCACGCCGGGGATGGCATCAGCCAGCACGGCGTTGACGGCCGAACCGATCCGCCAGACGCGATGGTAGAGGCGGTTCATCCGCTTCCCGAACGCCCGACTGCCCCACACGATGAGCGGTACCGGCCCCAGGACGATCAGGGCGAGACCGGCATGCATCCTGAAGAGGATCACGCAGATGATGAGGGCGGTGGTGATGTCCCGCAGGAGATCCTGCAGAGCGCCTGCGATGAATCCCTGCAGTCGCCCGGTGTCGGCATTGACGCGGTACATCAGCGAACCGGTCTGCTGCTGGTCGTAGAAGCCGAGGGACAGCCGGTGGAGATGCGCGTAGATCTGCTGCCGCAGTCCCATGATGATCTTCTCGCCCAGGTAGCGCATCATGTAAGCGCGCAGCGCTCCCAGCACTGCTGAGGCGACGCGCGTTCCCAGGATGCCACCGAACACGACCAGAAACAGCAGTCGTAGCGACTCCCTCAGGGGCCGAGGCTTGGGGCGGAGCAGGTCGCTTTTCTTGTGGGGCGAGGGGTGAGTGCCGGCGGTGCCGCGGACACAGCCCGCGAACCCGAACGGCTTCTCCAGGGAGACATGCTTGTACTCGATCCGCTCGTCACCAATCAGCAGCTTGCGTTGTGTGGGCTTCACCGGCCAGCCCTGCGGCGGCGTCTCCGTCGGCAGGAATGCCTCGGTAGGACCCACAGGTCGCGCGAGGGCGATCTTCTTGTCGGAGAGCACGTCGTCCAACAGAATTTTCATGAAGAGGGGCGACGCCAGGCCGAGCCCGTTGACGATGAACATCAATGCCAGCGTCACCAGCGACAGGTGCCACCAGGGCAGGAGGTACTTGAGCGCGCGCAGCAGTACCTTCCCTTTGGGCTTGCACTTGGGGCACTCATCCGCCCAAGCAGGGATGGTCTGGTGGCACTTCGGGCACCGGCTGGAGCTGGACTCCTGGTGCTCGTCCTTCTCCTCGCCCAGTCCCCGCTTGCGGAACTCCTCCAACTGCTCGCAAGCGTGCTCGAACTTGTCGGTCTGCGCCAGCGAGAACCGCACGACGTCGCGCTCGTCGCCGCCGACCTCCGCCCGCAGCACCGCGTTACCGACGAACTTCTCCGTCGCGAACTTCCCGACCTCGGCAATCGTGAACTCGCGAAGGACCTTCGGTTCCTCCTCGTCGGGCGTAACGACCGCCACGCGGTGCTGGTTGGCGACCAGCCAGAGCGTCTGGTAATCGCCTGCGAGCGTCAGGTCGGAGGAACAGACGAGTTCCGGAGCGCCCCCCAGGACCTCCGTCGCCACCGTGAGAACTGGTTCCGGGGCCTGCTCTTCGGCGTCGGCGCCGTTGTCAGTCTCCGGGCCCTCGTCCTTCCTCTGAAAAAGCGCCACCGTCAGTCACCTACCTTCAACGCCAGAGCCAATCGCTCGGGCAGCCTGTGGCACAGCGGGCGGCTGTGAGCCGCGATTCAGCCGCTCGGGTGAGCGACGACGTCAGGTGCCACAAAAAGTGGGAACCTACCCGGAATGTGGTTGGTGGTGAGCTGTCTCGTGCGGGAGACCGGACCAGCCGTTTTCCAGATAGGTTCGCTAGCGTTCCAAGGCGCCACACCGCTGCCGCTCAAACTGCGCGATTGGTGTCTGAGGCGCCGTACTATGGGTTTCGACGTTGCCCAGTATACCGCCCTCCCCTCAAAAAGCAACCGCAGGCGACGAATCGAGTGAGGGTCAGGGGCGTGCGCGCGCTACTGTCCTCTTGACGTCGCCGCGTCTGCCGAATACCATACGGCTACAACTGGGCGCGCTATGGGAGGAGTTGTTGTTCGGCTCAATCGCGAGCTACGGTCTGTCGCGGTGACCGCAACGCCTTCGTAACGTGTCCGTACAACCTCAGGAAGCACAGGGGGAACGCGTCATGCCAGACACAATGCGAGCACAGGTGTTCTACGAACCGGGGAAGATGTCCCTTGAGGAGGTGCCCGTCCCGCAGATCGCCGAGGACGAGGTGTTGGTGCGCGTCAACTGCTGCGGCATCTGCGGCTCTGACATCGCGTACTACTTCGGCGATGCGTCGTTGGAGACGGAGTCGGGCAAAGGCCCGCTGATCCTCGGGCACGAGTACGCCGGCACGGTAGTCAAGCGAGGCTCCATGGCCGCCGGGCTCCTGGACGAAGGCGACCGCGTCGTCCTCAACCCGGTCCAGTACTGCAACGCATGTGGAGTCTGCGGCAAAGGGCAGACCAACCTCTGCGAGAACAAGAGCGTCCTCGGCGTCTCGGTGGACGGCGGCTTTGCTGAGTACTCCAAGTCCAAGGTCACCGCCACCTACAAGTTGCCCGACGGCGTGACGCTGTCGCAGGCGGCGTTTGCGGAGCCGCTGGCTGACGCCGTGTACGCGGTCCAGAACGCCAGCATCGGCCTCGGCGACTTCGTGGTGGTCTTTGGTCCGGGAGCCATCGGGCTCATGATGGTGCAGCTCGCCAAGGCATACGGCGCCGGCACCATCGTCCTCGTGGGCACCCGCGACTACCGGCTTGAGGCCGGGAAGGCCATGGGCGCCAATGTCGTGCTCAACCCCACGGACAAGGACTCGCAATACTACTGCGCCGACGTCAAGGAAGCCATCGGCGACCTGACAAAGGGCATGTTCGCCGACCGCGCCATCACCGCGACCGGCTCACTGGACTCCATGCACATGGCGTTGGAGATCACGGGCCGGAAGTCGATCGTCGTCTTCTTCGGTCTGCCTGGTGATGCCGATGTGGTGCACGTGCCCGCGCTGCCCTCCATCCTGTGGGACAAGACGATTCGTTTCTCCTGGCTCGCCCCGGGCACCTGGCCCGTAGCATTGCAGGCGCTTGCCAACGGGCTGGTTGACGTGTCCAGACTGGGGACGCACACATACCCGTTGGAGTCGCTCGTGCAGGGCCTGACCGAAGTGAAGAACCGAGTCGGGAACCCGCTCAAAGCCCAGGTTGTCTTGGAGGCGTAGATCCGCCGCCAAGCCGTGTGTGCCCCCCAACTGCAGGGCGAGGAATCTTCTTCCGCCGCCAGTTGCCTGCCGCGCCCTCATGGCCCGCAGGGGATTCCCGCCCGGCGCCCGCCCCTTGACCAGAAAGGCGAACCAACATGAAGTACGGCGTCAACTCCTTGCTCTGGACCGGCTCGTTCAATAGCGATACCGACCTTCCGCTCTTCGACAGAGCCAAGTCGCTTGGCTTCGACGGCGTGGAACTGCCGCCGTTCGTGCTGGAGCAGATCGCCCCCCGGAAGACGAAGCAAGCGCTCGATGACGCCGGTCTGGAAGCCCTGCTGTGTGCGGTGGTGCCGCCGACGGCGAACCCCATCGACCCCGACCCGGCCGTGCGTGCCAACGCAACCGACTTCCTCAAACGGTTGGTAGACCTGGGGCACGCCTTGGGTGCCCGGACCATGTGCGGGCCGCTGTACTCGCCCGTCGGCCACTTGGTGGGCCGGGGCCCCACGCCTGACGAGCGCAAGTGCGCCGTCGAGGTTATCCGCGAAGTGGCGGTGCATGCCAAGCAGGCTGAGATGGTGCTGGCGCTGGAGGCGCTAAACCGGTTCGAGACGTACTTCCTGAACGTCGTGTCTGACGCCCTGACCCTCGCCGCCGAGACCGGCTGCGACAACGTCGGCGCGCATTACGACACCTTCCACGCCAACATCGAGGAGAAGGACCCGGTCGCCGCTATTGAGTCGTGCGGTGACCGCCTGTTCCACTTCCACTGCAGCGAGAACGACCGCGGGATCGTGGGGACCGGTCACGTGGACTGGCAGGGCAGTTTCGAGGCCCTCAAGCGCATTGGCTACGACCGGTGGATGGTGGTCGAGTCATTCGTCCCCGCCGTCCCCGAGATCGCGGCCGCTGCGGCCATCTGGCGGAGCCTCGCGCCGGATGGTGACACGCTGGCCCGGGAGAGCTTGGCGTTCATGAAGCGCGGGTTCGAGGGCGCCTGTGCATGACTCTGCCCGTCCCGGTGCCGCCCCGGACTGACGCGCCAGTACCGGCAACTGCTCGACGCACCCAATCTCACCCTCCCGGAAGTGTGAGACCGGGTGCACGCCGAATGCGCCGGAGGACGCAGACGTGGTGACCGACTACGACTTCTCTACGGGCAAGCTGGATCCCCGCCTTCTCGAGGCGTTGATCGGTCGTCTCCCCACAGCCGATGAGCGCCTCGTCGTCGGCCCCGGGGTAGGGGAGGATGCCGCGGTCATCGACTTCGGCGACCGGTACCTGGTCGCGAAGACCGACCCCATCACCTTCGCCACCGACCGGATCGGCTGGTACGCGGTCCACATCAACGCCAACGACATCGCCACCATGGGCGCCACGCCCAAGTGGTTCCTTGCCGCCGTGCTGCTGCCGGAGGGCGCTACCGACCTCGCCCTGGTAGAGAGCGTGTTCCAGGGCGTTGCCGACGCCTGCCGCTCGCTGGGCATCACGCTGGCAGGCGGCCATACCGAGATCACCCACGACCTGCGCCGGCCGATCCTGGTGGGGCAGATGCTGGGTGAGGTCGCCAAAGACCGACTAGTCACCACCGCCGGTGCCCAGGTCGGCGATGTGGTGCTGCTCACCAAGGGGATCGCCGTTGAGGGGACGGCGCTCATCGCCCAGGAACGGGAAGCGGTCCTGCTGGAGCGGGGCTACGCTCCGCCGTTTCTTCAACGCGCGCGAGACTACCTCACCGACCCCGGCATCAGCATTGTGCGCGACGCCCAAGCGGCGTGCGGGGCCGGCCGAATCCACTCTATGCATGACCCGACGGAGGGCGGTCTGGCCACCGGCCTCCACGAGATTGCCGCCGCGGCCGGGGTGGGGCTGCAGATTGAGAGTGAGGCGATTCCGGTGCTGCCAGAGTCGGCGAGGCTCTGCGCCGAGTTCGGTCTGGATCCGCTGGGCACGCTCGGCTCGGGAGCACTCGTGTTGACCTGCAGTCCAGACGAGGCAGACCGTGTGCGAAGGGGTATGCACAGCGCCGGGATTGCCTGCGCCCAGATCGGTGTGGTGACGCCGCCGGAAGCGGGAGTCCGGTTGGTTCGGCGGGGAGAAGCTGCGCCGCTGCAGATGTTCGTCAAGGACGAGATCACGAAGCTGTTCTGAAGTGAATGGGTCGGGCGGACGGGTTTGGTTTGGGGCGCGCCTCCTGCGCGCAGTCACGAAATGTGCTACCGTATCTTGCTCGACCCCACCCAGCCGCGACCCGGAGAACGAAGACATGCCCGACAGCCGAGAACTCGCCAACCAGTCGAACGCCTGGCCGTTTCAGGAGGCCCGTCAGCTTCTGCAGAAAAGACTGAGAGGCGAGACCCCGGAGAAGGGATACGTGTTGTTCGAGACCGGCTACGGTCCTTCCGGGTTGCCGCACATTGGGACGTTCGCCGAGGTTGTGCGGACCACGATGGTGCGGCGCGCGTTCGAGTTGTTGGCACCTCAACTCCCGACGCGGCTGTTCTGCTTCTCAGACGACATGGACGGTCTCCGCAAAGTGCCGGACAACGTCCCGAACCAGGAACTCCTCGCCCGTCACCTCGGGAAGCCGCTCACCCGCATCCCCGATCCCTTCGGCACCCACGAGAGCTTCGGCCACCACAACAACGCCCGGCTGCGGTCGTTTCTCGACTCGTTCGGGTTCGAATACGAGTTCCGGAGTGCCACGGAGTGCTATGCCTCGGGAGTGTTCGACGAGACACTCCTTTCCGTGTTGAGGCACTACGACGAGGTGCTGGCGGTCATCCTGCCCACCCTTGGCGCGGAGCGACAGGCCACCTACAGTGCCTTCCTGCCGGTCTCCGAAACGACCGGGCACGTGCTGCAAGTTCCGGTGCTGGAGCGAGACGTGGACGCGGGCACCATCGTGTACGAAGACGAAGACGGTACCAAGGTCGAGACGCCAGTCACCGGGGGGCGGTGCAAGCTCCAATGGAAGTGCGACTGGGCCATGCGGTGGGTTGCCTTGGGCGTGGACTACGAGATGTCGGGCAAGGACCTCATCGACTCCGTCAAGCTGTCCGGTCGAATCTGCCGGATTCTGGGCGGGCGGCCGCCGGAGAATCTGACCTACGAGATGTTCCTGGATGAGCAGGGCGAGAAGATCTCCAAGTCCAAGGGGAACGGGTTGGCCGTGGAGGACTGGCTGAACTATGCGCCGCAGGAGTCGTTGGCGTACTTTATGTACCAGAAACCCAAGACTGCGCGACGGCTGTACTTCGATGTCATCCCGCAGAACGTCGACGAATACCTGGCGCAGCTTCGAGCCTTCGCCACGCAAGACGATCCGGGACGGCTATCCAACCCGGTCTGGCACGTTCACAACGGTGCGCCGCCCGCGCCGGAGGCGAGCGTTCCGTTCAGCCTCCTGCTGAACCTCGCCAGCGTCTGCCACTCCAACGAGCCGGGCGTCCTTTGGCACTACCTCACCCGAAGCGCCCCGGACGTCACGCCGGAACGCTCGCCGATCACCGACCAGCTCGTGCGCTTCGCCATCGCCTACTACCAGGATTTCGTCCTGCCTGGCAAGCAGTACCGGCTGGCGACGCCCGAGGAGCAGGTGGCTCTGCAGGACCTGCGGACCGCGCTCGTCGCCCTCCCCGAAGGGACCTCGCCCGAAGACGTGCAGACAGCCGTCTACGAAGTCGGCAAGCGCCACGAGTGCTTCGGCAGCCTGAAGGACTGGTTCGCGGCGCTCTACCAGATTCTGTTGGGGCAAAACGCGGGGCCGCGGATGGGGTCGTTCATCGCCCTGTACGGCCTCAGGGAGACTGTCGAGCTGCTCGACAAGGCGCTGGCCGGGGAGGACTTGGCAAGCGGGTGACGGGGTGCATCCCGCGATTACGGGGCGGGAGGCTCCCCCTCGGTTCACCTCGTAGCGTAGCCCCGTGTGGGCGTCACCGGTGCGCGGGGTGACGCCCACACGGGGCTACGCTACTGAGGACCCGTAATCGTGGGAGGCACCCGTGAGTGACTTGGCAACCCGCCGTGGACCATGGCAGGTTGCGGCTCGGAGCTGTCGGCGGGGGCGAGGGAGCGCCTCGCGATGCCGCGCAGCGATTGCCTTGAGACCCGGTGTTGGCTATAATCGACAGCTTCCACCTAACAGCGGGTAACCGGCCATCGCTGCCCCAGGGCCCCCTGTCATGGAACTGGAGGATATGCGTTGTCGGACAAGAAGAAACACAAGCGGAAAGTCCGTAAGCACTGGCAGAAGAAGCGCCGACGGGCCAACCGACACAAGAAACGACGGTAGTCGTGGCGGCTGGGCGTCCCTCCGGCGGCGCCCGGGGGCCGTTTTTCATTCGGACGCCCGGCGTTCACTTCCCTGTGCCCGCCACTGCCTGCAGTTCCGCACGGCAGGCGGCGCGGGGAACCTCTCGTTGGAGGCTGGGCGTCGCCGGTAGTGATCCCGGCAGGTCATCATGGCGGAAAGTGGCTGCTCTGAAGTTCCCGGGAAGCTGTTTGTTTGCGCTACCCCATTGGGCAACCTGGAAGACGTGTCGCTGCGGCTGCTGCGCGTGCTGGGCGAGTGCGCTGTTATCGCTGCTGAGGACACCCGGGTCACCCGCAAACTACTTGCGCACCACGACCTCCACACGCCCCTGCTGAGCTGCCACCAACACTCGGGTCCGGATCGTCTGCGCCAGTTGGTGGAGCGGCTGTTGGGGGGGCAGAGCGTGGCGCTGGTCTGCAATGCCGGCACGCCCACCATCTCCGACCCGGGGGCCGCCCTGGTGGAGGCTGCGCTGGAGGCGGGGATCTCGTTGGTGCCGGTGCCCGGACCTGCTGCTGTTACCTCGGCCGTCTCCGTGTCCGGGCTTCCCGCTGCGCGGTTCTGGTTCCAGGGGTTCCTGCCCCGTCGAGGGACTGAACGCCGGGAGACGCTGGAGCGACTGGCCGCGATGGGGGACGGCGCCATTGTCATCTACGAGTCGCCTCGGCGGCTGGGGGCGACATTGACCCATCTGACCGAAAGCCTCGGTGATCGGCGAGCGGTCGTGTGTCGCGAACTGACTAAGAAGTTCGAGGAGGTTGTGCGCGGGTCGCTTGTTGAGTTGGCGGAGTGGGCTCGGGGGGAGGAGGGCCGGGGCGAGGTCACGATTGTCGTCAGCCCACCGGACGAAGTGCCAGCCCAGCAGGCACCGGGGAGCCAGGCGGAGCTGTCAGCAGCGCTCTCGGTCGCTCTGGAAGACGGGCTGTCGGTGCGCGATGCCGTGCGGCGGGTTGCCGCCGAGCTAAGCGCGCCGCGCAACGCTGTCTACAAGCTTGCGCAGGAGCTGCCGCGGGGTTGACCTGACTTACTCGCCAGTCCCAGTCCCCTGCATCTCGTCGCGATAGCGCTTGAGGTCGGTGAGTATCTGCTCGAGCCGGGAGATCAACTGGTCCAGTTCTCCTGAGCCCATGATCGCCTCGTAGGCCTCCACCTCACCGAGAGCGACCATCCGGTCGCTGCCCCAATTGCTCAGCACGCGGAGCATGAGGTACTTCGCCTCAGTAGGCTTGAAGGTGATGGTCTGCGCTCCGCCTTGGTTGAGCAGGGAGTACTTGGCCACGTGGTTCCACGGCCCGTCCGCGGTCTCGCCGGACACAAGGATCTCAATGTCCTTCGCGCCTCGCCCGAGCAACGGCCAGTCGGGGGTCTTCGCATCGATGACCACTTTGGTGAGCAGCCTGGCGTGATCCCCTGCCACCGCGAAGACGATCTCCTGCGGGTAGTTGCCTGCATCGTCGTCGGAGAAGGTCTTGGAGGCCCAGCCATTGGACTTCAGGTCTTGGGAGGCGAGCAACCCGTCGATCAGGTTCTCCTTGCGCCAGTACTCGTCATCCAACTGGCTGGTCCCAGAGATCACTTTGCCGCCGTTGGCGGCGGCCAGCACGTTCCGTGTCGCGGCGGGCGCTTCCGCCTCAGCCCACGCCAGTGAGGGGACCCATAGGCACAGGGCCGCAACCAGCCAGGCAGCCGGCTTGAGGTCGATCCAACGGTGGCGCAGCCGGCTCGCAGACGAAGGGGCGAAGGTGGGCTCGGTGGTTTGCATGTTCCTGCGGACACTCCTGTGAGAATGCGGATGTTGTTGGAGAGACCTCTCTCCAACAACGAGGCTTCACGCTCGCACACGCGCTCATTCTACTTGTGGGGAACTGACGGTGTCAACCGAGGCACTGGGCGCCTGGGACTTGCTGCGCGTACCCGCAAAGGGACTGCGCGCCCTCGGCGACGTTCCGCCCGCAGCAACCGGGTCAAGGGCGAGGGGGCCGGCGGGCCGCCTCGCGGGCGGCTTCGTAGACACGCCAGGCAGGCACGCCGCGCTCGCGCGCTCGGGCTGTGCAGTCGTCGTACTCGGGTGCTTGCCATTCGGGCTCAGTATCGCCTGCGGCCGTCTTCACCCGGACCGCGCCGAACTCCGTCTCGACGGTGTGGCTCGTTCGGGGGCGGCAGAAGCGCTCCACCGGGGCAGAGCGGACCCCTAACGTCGTCGTTTCTTGCAGGAGCACCTGCAGGGCTCCGCCGCTGGTCGCGGCGTCGCAGAGGACGCTCAGGAGCGTTGCCGGCCGGTTCTTCTTCATGTGGATGGGCGTGAGGAACACGTCCAGCGCGCCGACGGCGAACAGCCGCTCCATGACGTAGTCGTACAGCTCCGGGTTCATGTCGTCGATGTTCGTCTCCAGCAGCGTGAGGGGCTGAGCTTGGAGAGGCGTCGTCGTCGCAGTTCCCACCAACAGCCGCAGCAGGTTCGGGCGCGCGCCCAGGTCTCGCGTGCCGCTCCCGTAGCCGATGGATTGCACGCTGAAGGGCGGCGGCCCGCCGAACGACTCGGCGCAGGCTTTGAGGATGCCCGCACCCGTGGGGGTGATCAGCTCACCCTCGACGTCGGTCGCATAGAAGGGGACGTCCTTGAGGATCTCCACCACGGCCGGCGCGGGCACGGGCAGCACACCGTGAGCGCAGCGGATGGTGCCGTGACTGAGCGGCATGGTGGAGGCGTACACCTTCTCGATGCCCAGCAGTTGCAGCCCGATCACGGCGCCGACGATGTCCAGCACCGAGTCGAGACCGCCCAACTCGTGGAAGTGGATGTGCTCCGGGGTGGTGTTGTGAACGGTTGCTTCTGCCACCGCAACCACGCGGAAAATGGCCTTTGCCCGAGCGAGCGTTTCCTGGCTCAACTCGCTGTTGTCCAGGATCGCACAGATCTCGGCGAAGCTTCGCTCGTGGGCGTGGTCGGGTGAGGACAGCCGCACCTGCACCGCGGAGATGCCAGCCCGAACGACAGGCTCAGCGGCCAGGTCCCACTCGATGTCGCGGATCTTCCGCAGCTCGGAGATCAGCGCCTCTTCGGGCACGCCGGCGGCGACGAGCGCGCCGAGGATCATGTCTCCACTGGCGCCGGAGAAGCAGTCGAAGTAGGCAATGCGCATGTAAGGGTCCTCTGTGGGGATGGAAGGGCGGAAGACTGGAAGAGTGGAAGGCAGGAAGGCTGGAAGGGCGCGCCTCGGGTCCTTCCAGCCTTCCACTCTTCCAACCTTCCACCCTCCTAACCTCCTAACCTTCCTGTCTTCCCTTCGCGGCGCGTCTACCGCGCCAACATCGCTGCGAAGTAGCCTGCCCCAAAACCGTTATCGATGTTGACCACTACTACGCCCGAAGCGCAACTGTTGAGCATGGTGAGCAGTGGCGCCAGGCCGTTGAAGGAGGCGCCGTAGCCGACGCTGGTGGGGACGGCGATTACCGGCTTGTCGACCAGCCCGCCGACGACGCTTGCCAGGGCGCCCTCCATGCCGGCGACGACGATGATGACCGTGGCGCGCTCAAGGGCGTCGCGGTGGACGAGCAGCCGGTGGATGCCTGCCACGCCCACGTCATACAGCCGTTCGACGCGCGCGCCGGCCGCCTCCGCGGTGACGGCCGCCTCCTCGGCTACCGGCAGGTCCGCGGTGCCGGCGCAGCACAGGAGGATGAATCCGCGGTCCTCGCAAAGCGCCGGCGGGTCGTCCGCCGGTACGGTGATGACTCGGGCCGTCTCGTGGTACGTCGCCTCGGGGAGCGCCTGCAGGACTGCCCGGGCGGCTTCTGCGTCCGCCCTCGTGGCGAGGACGGCGACGCCGCGCTTGCGCAAGCTCTCGACGATGCGGACAACCTGCTCAGGAGTCTTCCCCTGGCAGAAGATGACCTCCGGAAAGCCCTGCCGCAAGGTGCGATGGTGATCGACTTTGGCGAACCCCAAGTCCTCGTAGGGGAGGTCTCGCAGTTCCTTCACTGCCGCGTCGACGTCGGTAGCGCCGGTGCGGACGGACTCCAGTAACGCGCGAATGCGTGGTTCATACATACAGAGTAGCGATTCTACCTTCGCGGCAGCGCTGCGGTCAAGCGGAGTCGGGGACAGACCGGCCGGGTCCCTCCCGGTTCGCGGGCTCACCCACCTCCGCGCTACGCTGTCAGCTTCGCCACCGCTGCTCTGAAGACAGCCAACTTCGGCGGCTTCCCGATCACCAAGTCCACGGCTGCGGGCTTCCCCTCCTGCGCGTTCATCAGCTCGCCGAAGCCGGTCAGCATGAGGAGGGGCTGGGCAGGATCCAGTTCCTTCAGCGTGGCGGCCAGCTCGTTCCCGCCCATCTCCGCCATGGCTCGGTCCGTGACGACCAAGTCGAACGTGCCGGCGCGGAACTTCTCCAGCGCGTCCAGACCGCTCACCGCTGTCTCCACTTCGTGACCGTCCGTCAAGAGGAACTCCTTCACCAAGTTCTGCAACGTTGGTTCGTCGTCCACTGCGAGGACCCGCAGCGGCCGGGCGGGCGCGGTGTCCAGCAGGGAGACGGTCGCGGCCTCGGCGGGCGCGCCGACCGGGAAGCGCAAGATGAACGTCGTGCCGCTTCCCGGCTCGCTCTCGATGTCAATCGTGCCGCGATGCCGGCCGACGATCCCGTGAACCATGGAAAGCCCCTGCCCCGTGCCCCGTTCCCCTTTCGTAGCGAAGAACGGATCCAGACAGCGCTCGCGTACCCCCGGGGCCATCCCTGCCCCAGTGTCGCTCACCTCGAGGGCCACTGGGTCTCCCTCGGCACGGGTGCGCAGCGTGACGGCGCCCTGGGCGCTGCCGTCGGCCTCGGGTCTCAGGGCATCCACGGCATTGAAGAGCAGGTTGGGGAGCACTTCGCGCAACTCAGGTTCGTGCCCGAAGATGGGGTGCACGGCGGCCAGCTCCGTCTTCACCGAGACGTCCAGTCCTCGCGACTGCGCCTCGTCCTTCCCCCTGGGTTGAGCGAGGTCCACGGCCTGCTCAACCAGCGCGTTGAGGTCGACCGGCAGGAACTCCTCGTCGTCGTCCTGGGTCCGGTAGAACTCGCGCAAGCGCCGGACAACATTGGCGGCGTCTCGGGCTGCCGTATTGATGATCTCGAGATGGCGCTTCATCTTCTCGCGGTCGTCCAGCGCTGTTGGGTCCAGGAGGAGCAGTTCGCTGTAGCCGAGCACAGGCGACAGCGCGTTGTTGAAGTCGTGGGCGACTTCGCTGGCCATTTCCCCAAGGGCGCGCAAGCGCTCCTGGCGGACGAGCTGCTGTTGGCTGTTCTCGAGCTGCGCGAAGGCGTTGCGAAGGAGCTCGTTGGTCTGCTGAAGCTCTGCCTCCGCCCGCTTGCGGTTGAGATTGAGGACGCCCACCGACCGGCCGCCTGCGATCAGCGGGAGGGACAGCGCGGAGAGAATGTCGGCCCGAGGCTTGACCGGGTCGAACCGAGCGTCATTCACCTCGCTTTCCAACACGACTCGCTCCTGATTGCGCGCGACCCAGCCGGCGACGCCTTGCTCCAGGGGCGCTGTCTCTCCCACCAGCGCCTCGCGGTCGCCGCCGCGAACCGTGGTCACGCGCAGCTCCGTTCCAGCGGGCGTCGGCTGCATGATCGACGCCTCGTCGGCGCCAGTGATGTCCACAGCGGCCTCCAGCACTTTGGCGAGGATGTCCTCCGGGTTGTATGACTGGGCGACGCCCATGCTCAGCTCGTAGACCGCCAGCGTCTCCCGCATCTGGAGGTTGTCGCTCCGCAGCCGGTGCGCCTTTAGCGCCCGCTCCAGCGTCGGCAGCAGCAGGCTCATCTGAAAGGGCTTGAGCACATAGTCGAAGGCGCCGCCCTTCAAGGCCTCGACTGCCGTCTGGATGCTCCCCTGCCCGGTCATCAGCAGGCAGATCAAGTTGGGGTCCAGCGCCTTCGCCACGCGGATCAGCTCGATCCCATCCATCCCCGGCATCATCATATCCGTGAGCAGCAGGTCGAAGCGTTCTGCCTTCAGCGCCTCGAGAGCCGCAGCCCCCGAGGTGGCGCCCTTGGTCTCAAAACCGAAGCCCGGCAGGACGTCGCACAGGCCGGTCATCAGTTCGACTTCGTCGTCAACAATGAGCAAGCGCGCCGGCGCTAGGTCTGCGGTTTGGTTGGTTTGCATCTCATTCAGCTCCTACGACAGCGGGCCGCCAGTCCGAGCCGCGACCCCAATCCGAGCCGCGAAGGTGACAGAGCGGCCCCAGCAGCGTTGCCGCTCTGTCACCTTCGCGGCTCGGATTCAGGGCGGCGGTTCGGATCAGGACGGTTCGGATCGGGGCGGCGCGGATTAGGGCATGCCGTTCGACATTTCTACAGCTCGTTGCTCTACCGTGGGCAGCGTCACCGACACAGTCGTACCTTTGCCAACTTCGCTCTCCACGCTCAGCGTCCCGCCGTGCTCGCTCACAATGCGCTTGCAGATCGCCAATCCCAGTCCCGTCCCTCTGCCTTCCGCCTTCGTGGTGAAGAACGGCTCCATGATCTTCGGCAGGTTCTCGGGCGGGATGCCGACGCCGGTGTCTTGAACGTCGATGCGGATTGCGGACTTGCGGACTTGCGGTCCACCGCCGTGCCCTGCCAAATCTGCAATGGGGGTATGCACTTGCCTCCAGTACGCGCTATACTCGCGAAGGTTAGGAATACACCGAAGGTATTGCACAAGTTCGACGCCTCTGCGTGCACAGCAGTGTGTTGGGTGCTCACCACACGCCCACGGGTGAAGTTCTGCGAACTTCCACTTCGGTGTATTCCTAACCTTCGCGAGTATACATGTAGAGTAGGAGTCCATGGAGGAGTATCCGCGGACGTAGCTGGAATTCGAGGAGTGGTTCGCCACAGAGTCGGCGTGCCGAGAGTATCTGCGTCGCCTGCGGTGGCCGGACGGATTCCGTTGTCCGCGCTGCGAGCACGAGGCCGCCTGGGAGACCGCTGCACTGGAGACGGCAGTGACCCCGGGAAGCACTGTACTCACCGACGGGTGGTCCGGCTACCAGCGCCTGTCCGACTGCGGCTACCAGCACCAGGTGATCCGCCCGGAAGCACACGTCGGCGAGCATCCGCTGCCGCGGGTGCACCGGGTGGCGTCGCTGTTGCAGCGCTGGTTGCTGGGGACTCATCAAGGCGCTGTTCGTGCTTCCCCTCTGCCGTACTACTTGGATGAGTTTACGTTCCGTTTCAATCGGCGAACGTCTCGCGCACGCGGGAAGCTGTTCCTCCGCTTGGTCGAGCAAGCCGTGGCAGTGGATCCGGTGCCGAACTGCCAACTCGGCGCCGTCACTCGCGACTGAAACGCTATATGTGTGGGGTGCGCTGGAGTCAAGTGCATACCCCCACAGGTTTATTCAGGGGATGACGACTTCGGGGCTGAAGGGGTGACGCAGGCAGGAAGTCGCCTGCCGCGTCGAGAGCAGTTACAATGCGGGACTGACTCGAACTCGCTCAAGCGCACACCAGACGGGAGTGATGCCCATGGCGCTCACGTGGACGCCTACTCAGGAGCGGTCTTGGGAGGTCGCGAAGCAGATCAACCGAGAGGCGCGCGCGAACCCCAACTCGCAGTACGCGCACAAGTACGTGGGGTTTGTTGACGCGGAGGTGGCGGTGGTGGCTGACTCGCTGACCGAAATGATGGAGCGCCTTCTCGCACTGAAGGCCGACCCGGGTCGATGCTTTGCGCTCGACGCCAGTGCGGACTACGACTCGGTTCACGAGGTGTGGTAGGCTTGGGCGGCACCCCGACCCTCTGGCCGTTCCACGCAGGCCGCCCCGCCATCGAGATACGGCTGGGGCTCGGCCAGCCGGCTTTCCAGCCGCGCAGGCTGCTGGCGGATACCGGCGCGGGCCCCGTGTACGCGCCATACGAGCTCCTCTTGGGCGAGGACGACTGCCTCCGCTTTGGACCTGCGCCGATGGGCGCCACCGAGCTGGGCGGGGCTTTCTCCGGCCGATTTCTCGTCTATCCAGTGGGGATAGTGCTCCCGCTGCGGCCGGAGGTGAGGTGGGTCCCCGCCGTGGCTCTGCGACATCCGCGCTTACCAGCCGGGTTCGATGGCATTGCCTCCCTCAGATTCCTCAACCGGTTCACCTACGGCAACTTCGGTCAGCCGGATCGGTTTGGCCTGCAGTTGCCGTAAGTCGCCCCGAGGACCGCCGAAGCAGTCAGCCCAGTTTCTCGACGATCCCGGTGACGTACTCGTGGGTCCGCTTGGCGCGGTCGTTGATGTCGTCCCACTCGGTCCCCCCGACGCATTCGACGTAGAGGGGACCGCGGAAGCCGGCGTCGACCAAGCTGCCAAGCACGCTGGCGAAGTCGACCAAGCCTTCGCCGGGGAGCAGGTGCACGTCGGGCTTGTCGTCAACCACCGCACAGTCCTTGATGATGCAGATGCCGACGTGGTCTTTGATATCGTGCACGTCGGACTCGGGGCGGTGCTCGCCCTTGGTGTAGTAGACGATATTCCCCGGGTCGTAGCAGATTGAGAAGTTGGGGTGCCCGACCGCCTCGACGACCTCCCGCATCAGCTTGCCGGTGAGCCCGTTTCCGCCATGGGGCTTCATCGTCAGCTTCGTGCCCTTGTCGGCGGCGTACGGCGCGCACTGGCGGAATAGCTCGTTGTAGGCTGCGTACTGGTCGGGGTTGCCGCAGCCGCAGTTCATGACCCACTCAACGCCGGCGGCGGCGGCCACGTCGATTACCTTGCAGTAGTCGGCCACGGCTTCAGCCGTGGGAAGTTCCAGCTTGGTGCCGGTGATGAGCATCGACGGGTCCAAGTTGTAAGCGGCGCATACCTCGCGGGCGGTGGCGATGTCTTCGGGGGTGCTGTCCGCGTTGAGCGGAACCGCTCCCTCGTGGTTGAACGGGGCGACGTCTGTGTAGCCGGACTGGGCAATCGCCTTGCATGCCGCCTCAAAGGACCATTGGTTCCAGGGGCGCGTGGTGGCGCCGAGCGTCAGTTCCATGTCTGCTCCTCCTACGGGAAGTCGGGGCTGAACGAAAGGACCGTGAGTTTGATCGACCGACAGAGTTCGCCCCCGCTGATTGGAGACCTCCTGCCCGAGATCGAAGAACTGGTCCGCGAGACGTTTCTGTTGTGGGATCAGGTCCGCGTGGGGTTCTCTTGGCGGCATTACTTCCTCAACCACACAATCCGCGTGCGCAACCTGGCTTTGACCTTGGCTCAACGCGAGGGCGCGGACCGCGACCTGGTGGCCCTGGCGGCGACGCTCCACGACGTGACCAAACGGTACGACGGTGAGGTCATTACCGGGTCTGACGGCAAACGGACGCTTGATGAGAACGGTTTCTGGAAGAACGAGTTCCTGCCGCCTGCGCGGGAGAATGAGGTCACCCGTCTGTATGACCGGCTCGGGCTTGCCGGGCAGATGCACCATCTGTCCGGCGCGGTTGTCGCAGAGGAGTTGCTGAAGCATCGCGGCGTCACCGACGAGCAGGCGCGCTCCGTGGGCGACATAATCCGGGCCCACGTTCGCGGCAACGGCAGCGAGAGTGGCCCCCTCTGCGAACGCCCGGAATGCTGCGTGCTCTACGACGCCGACCTTATGGACGCGAACCTGGGACTGGTCGCCTTCTTCCGCAATGTTGGCATTCACACGCACCGCCACTGGGAGGAGAGCGGAGAACTGAGTCTCGAGGAGTACCTCAACTACATGCCGGCGTGGATCGACATGAAGTGGGATGTCCTGGGGAAACTGCTGACGCCCTCGGGGCAGGCGGTCGCGAAGGCGCGGCAGGAACGCAAGAACCAATGGGCGAAGCACCTGGCCGAAGAGCGCGACCACTGGGAGTGCAGCCGGCGGTGTGGGCTGCTGGGCGTCATCGACTACCTGATGGGCTTCCACGGCGACCCGAACATGGCGGCACAACTGCAGGGCCTGCAGACTGAGTGGCTGCCTGAGCGCGAAGCTGACCTGGCGGGGCGGGGTGACGGCACAGGGCTGGAGCGGCAGAGACTGCAACGGGCAAGGGAGTTTGTGTCGCTGCTCGCCCGGGAGTCTGCCGGGGAGTTGTAGTGCTCCTGCGCCGGCAACCCCTTGCGCTGAGCGGGCGCCTCGCGTACGATCAGAAGCCGACAGATGGATGCACGCGTTCAGGAGAGTGTCCCAGTGTCTGCCACTACCGTTCGGTTTCTCGGCGTCTCAAGCGTAGTCCCTGCCGCGGGCAACGACACGGCGTCGTTCCTCCTGAACGATCGGCACTTGGTGGATACGGGATGGTACGCCGCCAATCGGCTCCTCGACCACGGGCTGACCCCGCTCGACCTGGAGCACGTCATTCTGACCCACTGCCACCACGACCACTACCTCGGTCTGCCGCAACTGCTCTTCTACATTCGTATGCGTCGCGACCGGGCGCCAGAACGAGCGCCGCTCAAGATCATCGGTCCGGCGGCGGACGTGCGCCGCGTCGTCAACCGCGCGCGGGCGTTTCTGCAGACTGAGAGCTTCCCTGAGATCGATGCCAGGCCGGAGGTGATTCCGCTTGCTCCCGGCGATACGTACGAGTGCGCTGACTTCCGCCTTCGCACTGCGCAGACGCGCCACCCAGTCCAGGGCCTGTGCTATCGGTTCGAGGACCTGCGCACCGGCGCCCACGTGGCGTTCACCGGCGACACCGCGTACCACCCGCCGTTGGTGGACCACGTCCGCGGGGCTGCTTTGCTGATCCACGAATCGTCGTGGGGGGCGACTGACCCGGACCCTGACGCCCGGGGGGGGCATGCGGGGGCGCGTCAGGCCGCGCGGATTGCTCGGGACGCGGCTGTGGGGCAACTCGCGTTGGTCCACTGTGAGGAGACGCGTCAACAAGAGAGCCTCGCGGCTGCTCGCGAGATATTCGCCAACGTGTGCTTCCCTCGTAACGGCGAAGTAATCACGGTAAACTCCTTGAGTGACCACGGCTGACAACGGGCGACCCAGCCCACGCCCTCCCGCCGCCCTCGGCACTGTTGTCGCCTCGAGGTGAGAACCATGAGATCCCTGTTCGCGTGCTTCCTTGTCTGCGCTCTCGCGGTGCCTGCGCTGTCCCAGGACGATGAGGAGTACGGACCGAAGCCGCCAGACGAGGAGTTCAAGCTCGCGATGGTGCTCACCGATCAGGGCAAGTACGAAGACGCGGTGAAGCACTTCAAGAGCATTCTCAAGCACTTTGAGAAAGAGGATCCGGAGACCCAGGAAGAGCGCGATTTCGTGACGGTGGCACAGCTACACGTAACCGCCTATCAGTTGCGCGCGCAGATGCAGGAGGGTCGCTTCCCCGGCGGCCGGCGGGACCTCTGCAAAGACTGGGTAGAAGGGATTCTCCCGGCAATCCCGCGAGCGGTTGGGGAAGAGCAGGCCAGCGGCAAGGTAGCCCAAGTCCGCAAGTCCGGAGACGTGCGGAAGCTGCTCAAGGAAGAAGGCTACGCTGGGGTGGTCGTGAGTGCGGGGCTGACTGACGTCGCGGCGCAGCAACTCTCCAAGTGGATCCAGGAAGGGCACCGGGCACTGGTTCAGGACGCCGCCGCCTCACTCTTCGGGTTCAGCGTGGCGCCGCTTGACATTGCGCCTGGCGCTCGCGTGACGATCAAGAGGGACCCGAAGGCCAGGGACGTTTGGCTACTGGCGGATGTCGTCGACGTGTCGCTGTCATCGCCCGCGACAGGCTGGTGCGTGACTGGGCACCCAACTGCAAAGCCGCTGCTTACGCTAAGCGTGACCCTCGCGGGGCAGCTCGCGCCTCTACCGGACGCTGCCCTCTGTGCGATCGTCAAGCTTGGCAAGGGTGAGGTGATCTTCTGCAACGGGCAGTTGAACACGGACGACGGCGACGGCGCGGTGCTCTACCGCAACTTGGAGAAGTACCTATCGACGTTCCCGGGGGCCGAGGAAGGCGTGACCGGGAAGAAGAAGTGAGCCGCCTTCCGCCGGACGGCGGCGGCGCAGCGTAGGGGCAGACCTGCGTGTCTGCCCTGGCCGCGCAGGCGTGCAGGTGTGCCCATCGGGGCGGGCACGCAGGCACCGCCCCTACGCTGCGCGGATCGCGTTCCAGAAGGAGACTTGACCCATGCAACTGGTGATGTTCGCGAAGATGGTGCAAGACTACGGGCTGGCAAGCGCTGCGGCAACCATGGCCGAGTTGGGTCTCGAGGGCATGGACCTGACAGTGCGCACCGGTGGGTTCGTGCTGCCGGAGAACGCAACGGCCGAACTGCCGAGCGCGGTTGAGACCGTGAGGGCTGCCGGGCTGAGCGTGCCGATGATCACCACCGAGATTGCTTCCGGCGACCACGCGTATGCCGACGAACTCCTGGGGACCGGCGCTCAGAGCGGCGTGACGCGCTACAAGCTTGGGTACTGGCCATACACCTACGGCACCCTCGTAGAGCAACTCGACGCGGCCCAACGCGCCATGGACGGCATCGAGAAGCTGGCTGAAAGGCACGGCGTCTGCTGCTGCATTCACAGCCACTCCGGCGCGTTCCTCAGCGGCAACTCGACGCTTGTGTGGCTGCTCCTCAAAGACCGGGACCCGCTGCACATCGGCGCGTATCTCGACCCGGGACACATGATCGTGGAAGGCGGGAAGTCGGGCTGGATGATGGGGCTGGACTTGCTGAAGCCCTATGCGCAGATGGTCGCCGTCAAGGACTTCGGGTGGTCACAGGCGGAGCCAGGCACGAAGAAGTGGGCAGCCAAGTTGGTGCCGCTCTCTGAAGGGATGGTCCCGTGGCCGGACGTGTTTGGGAAGCTTGCGGCGGCTGGCTTCGACGGTGTGGTCTCCGTCCACAGCGAGTACAAGGGCGGACACAGTTTCCTGGGTGACTGCACAACGGAGCAGTTGGTGGAGCAGACCGCGAGGGACTTGGACTACCTCAAGCCAGTGCTCACGGCGGCTCTCGGCTGGCAGCCGCGGTGAGCACGCCTGGGTGCGTCCCTTCCGTGCCCTACTCGCGCGCCGCCATCAGGGAAGCGTCGTCGAAGTAAGCAACGCCGGTAGACGTAGAGCCGCAGTAGATCAGCAGCGTGGCCGATTCCGCGTCGGGCGGTGCTTTGCCGGTGACGGAGAGTTGGGTCCAGTCGGTAGCCGCCGAGGTGCCCGACGAGCGGTTGAAGACGCGCTGGCCGGCGGCGTTCCAGAACTCGAGGTAGACGGCAAAGCCGCCGGGATCGGCCAGCTTGACGTACACACTGGCCGCGAGGGTGACCCCGGGCGCGACAGCGACGCGCTTCGACCGCAAACCGTGGCTGTCTGTTTCCGAGTGGTCTGTGACGAGTGCGCAGGCGATCCCCGTTCGGGCCGTCGCGAGTGAGTAGGCGCACGTGGTGGGTCGGCCCCACACCGATTCCCAATCCTGCGGGTAGCCGGTCTTCTCGTCGACTCGCTCGAAACTCGGGTTCGGCAGCGAATCGACCGGACCGGCGGCGGCGTAAGCAAGCGGGCTGGCGAGCAGGTACACTAACAGCGTCATCGTGACGGGCAGTGTAGCACAACCCCTGGAGGACGCCAATCGGTCCAAGTCCAGCCGGAGCGTTCTCGCCTGCACCGCGGAGCCGACCATGCACAAGATACGCGCCGTCCGACAAGACGCGTCGTCACTCCACAAGCTCTGGTTCAACGACAGCCGGTGTGACCTCTTCGTGTGGCGCGATGCCGACGGCGACGTCGTGCGGTTCCAGTTCTGCTACGGAAAGCCGGCCGATGAGCACGTCGCGGAGTGGCGCGCAGACGGCGGGTTCGCGCACATGAGGGTTGATGACGGCGAAGCAGGACCGTGGACCCGCATGACGCCGATCTTCGTGCGTGATGGCGTGTTCGATCCCGCCCGGTTGGCGGAGACGCTCCGCGCGCACGCCAGCGAGGTCCCGAGAGACATTGTGGCGTTTGTGTCGGAGAAGCTGCTCCGGTGGGACGGATGGCCGCGATGAAGGGCGTCTTTGCCGCCGACCTCCAGGGGAGCCTTCGCCACTCGGTCTACAGCTCGTGAACCCGGCCGCTCCCGGAACTCTCCTCGAAGGGTTGCTCCTTCTTGATCTTCGCTTCCTCCCGCTTGCGGATTTCCTCCGCGGTGAGCGGGTCGCGCCACGTCCTGATTCCAGCCGCCTCGCACGCTCGCTGAAGCTGACCGAAGGTGGTGATGCCGTGCCCCTGCACAAGGTAGAGAGCCCGAGTGCCCCGGTTGTCTCGCACCAGTTCGACGCACTCTAACAGCAGTCGGCGTGGGATTTCGGTTGCCATGAAGAAGACCTCCGTGTCAGTAACGGGCAGTGCGCTCGGCGAACTATCCAGCCAAAGGATACGCGAGGATGACCGGGCGGGCAAGCTGCTCCGCCGTACGTTGTTCCCAAAGGAGTTGACAGACATGCGACAGCGCCGAATCAGCACGTTCCTGTTTCTACTAACCGCCCTGAAGTTCCCCCCGTTTTTTGGACAGGTGGCTAAGCTACGATTCCGGTCAGCTTAGTACTACAACCGTACTTAGCTCGGGGCAGGTCTCCGACCGCCCCGAAACGCTTGACCGGAAGGTCTCAAAGGGCTCTGGAGACCTGTCGGTCCGGGGAGCGGCGGGGTCAGGAGACCCTCGCCGAGCACATTCGCGCTAAGTACGGTTGTAGTATTAGAGTCCAACGACACGGGAGAGCAGTGCTGTCAAGGAAGCGACGGCAGTATGCCGAGGAGTTCAAAGCGAAGGTCGCGTTGGAGGCGGTGAAGGGCGTGCGGACGTTGAGCGAGTTGAGTTCGGCGTTCCAGGTGCACCCGACGGTGATCGCCCAGTGGCGCCGGCAGTTGGTGGCCGGTGCGGCCGAGGTGTTCCGCGCCGGGGCCGGCGCGAGCCGCGCCAGCGACGAGGAGCTGACCGCGCCGCTGTACGCGGAGATCGGACGGCTGAAGATGGAGGTGGACTGGCTAAAAAGGGGGCATTGAATCGCCCGCTGGCGGAGAAGCGGGCCCGGATTGAGCCGACTCACCCGCAGCTTTCGGTAGCGCGCCAGTGCGCCCTGCTGGGGCTGCCGCGGTCCAGTTACTACTATCCCCCCCTTGGCACCGAAAGCCCGGAGAACCTGAGGCTGATGCGAACGATCGACGAGTTGTACCTGGAGCGACCGTTTTACGGCTCGCCGCGAATGACCGACTGGCTGCGCGACTTGGACTGGTCGGTGAACGAGAAACGCGTGGCACGCTTGATGCGCGTCAGGGGGCTGCAAGCCGTGGTTCCGGGACCGCATACCAGCCGACCGCACCCGGAGCATCCGCACTATCCCTACCTGCTGCGCGGGCTGAAAATCGACGCCCCGGATCAGGTCTGGTGCGCGGATATCACCTATGTGCCGCTGGCGCAGGGGTACCTGTACCTGGTCGCCGTGATGGACTGGTACCGTCGCTATGTCCTGGCGTGGGAGTTGTCGAATTCCTTGGAGACCGACTTCTGTCTCTGCGCCCTCGACCGAGCCTTGTGCCAGTCGCAGCCGGCGATCTTCAACACCGACCAGGGGGCGCAGTTCACCAGCGCCGAGTTCACCGGCGCACTGACAGCCGCCGGGATCCGGATCAGCATGGATGGCCGCGGCCGCGCCTTGGACAACGTCTTCGTCGAACGGCTGTGGCGGACCGTGAAGTACGAAGAGATCTACCTGCGGGACTACGCTGACGGTCGCGAAGCCCACGCCCGTCTCGACAGCTACTTCCACTTCTACGACGCCGAACGGCGCCACGCAGCGCTGGATCGGCAGACCCCCGCCACGGTCTACTTCGCCAGCCACGACACGGGACCTGATACCAAAGAGACCCAGGAAAAGGACCCCGCTAAAGAAAGGAGAATCACTAACCACCAGTAGCTTATCCTGACCGGTAAGTGGCCCAAACAATGGGGGGAAGCTCAGTCGTCCCAGCGACAGCCACGAAGCGACGGTCCGCATCGACAAGGCGCTGGCACCGAACCGGTTCGCCCTCGGGCAACAGGACTTGCGCACCGGGCGCGGCTACGCAGTCTCGCTCGACGGCACTGTCGTCAACACCAACGCCGCGATGTACTTCGCGGAGCACGGGATGACGGTTGTCAACGAGGAGTGGCGCCCGCTCACCCGAGTCATCGATGCGAAGGGGCTTGCCCTCACGCTTGCCGACCCGATCGCGGCCGCGGATCTGCCCGACGCCAACGGCGATGGTAAGGGCCGGTTCCTCGTGATGGCAATCGGGCCCGGAGACCGAATCACCTTTGGCTCGACGACACGGCACGACCGCGCGGCAACGTAGGGGCGTCCAGCGTCCCTCTTCTACCGGAGGCAGATCCATGCCCGGAACCGCTCACAAGCTGCTCACGTACGCTGTAGCGCTCTTCTTCGCCTCATCCGTGCTACACGCAGGCGAGCCGCTGAGCCCCGACCGCACCGTGCCCTGGGACGCAACCTACGAACCCACCGGCCTCCCCGAGCAGGCAACGCCTCCGTGGCACGCCAGCTTGGGTGCGAACACTGACGCCTCGCTGACAGAAGGGGCATTGCGCGTGGTCGACCGAGGGACCCAGGACAGAGAGCTGCGCTTCTACAGTTGGCCGTGGCAGGCGAGTCCGCGCGAGGGGGCGGTTGCAGAGGTGTGCCTGAAGGTCGTCTCGTGCAGCGGCCCCGCGGGCGTCCTCCTGCTGGTGGCAGACGGGAGGCGCGAGTTGGGGCTGACGTTCTACCCGGACCGCGTGGAAGCGCACAATGTCCCTGAGATCGCGTACCGGATGGACACCTCGGACGACTTCCACGTGTACCGAGTGTGGCTCTGTCGCGACGACCTGAAGCTCTGGGTCGACGGCAAGCTCGCCGTGGAGGGTGCCGGCAAGCTCACCTGGGAAGCGCACCGGGGGCGCAACCTCGTGGGCTTCGGCTCGTGCTCCAGCGCCGCGACGGGCGAAGCCGTGTGGAAGCAGGTTCGCTACCACGCCTACAAGCCGGAGGTGCACCTGGTGCCCGACGCGAAGCAGGTCATTGTCTACAAGCAGCCCGAGGTGTACGCATGCTTCCCCTCCTTCGCCAAAGCTGAAGACGGCGCGCTCTACTCCGGCTTCGGGACGCGCACGCGGCGCTCGCACATCGACCCCACGGGTGGCAGCGCCAGGATGAAGTCAACGGACGCGGGACTTACCTGGAGCGAGACGAAGGAGTCGCCTGCCAACCCAATCCCCCAGCGCAAAGACGGCGGCACGGCCAGTGCCGCGGCGTACGGCTGGCGAGAGGTGGCGGCGGACCAGGCGACGGGACTCGAGGAAAAGGGCTACGTCGTCCGCCCGGTGCGCGAAGGCGTGGTCGCCTACCTCAGCGGCGCCTACGCGGTCAAGCAACTGCCAGGCGGCGAGAAACAGAAGTGGGAAGTGGCGTGTCCACCGCACGCCTCACTGATGGGCTACAACCAGTCCTCGGTCCTGAAGACGGAAAACGGCATCCGCCTCACCGCGATCTACGGACGGGAGACGCGCGACGAGCCCTCGACCTCCTGGGTGCTGCGTTCCGACGACGACGGCGACAGTTGGCAACTGCTGCCCATCGCGCGGCCGGTGGCTGTCGACAAACTGCAACCGCTGCAGCCGGAAGCCGAGGCGGAGGCGCTGGGCGATGTCTGGCTGCCCGAAGACGGGCCGCTCGGCTTTAGCGAGACGGCAATTGCCGAGGCAGGCGATGGCTCCATTGTTGCCATGCTTCGCCCCGACCCGGACCGTCACGGCTACCTCTATCAGTGCCGCTCCAAGGACGGCGGCAAGACCTGGGACACGCCCAAGCGCACCCCGATGTGGGGGTATCCCGCTAACCTGCTGCTCCTGCGCGACGGTTCGCTCCTCTGCACCTACGGCTACCGACGCGCCCCCATGGGCATTCGCGCCTGCGTGTCTCGTGACAACGGCCGCACGTGGGATAGCGCGCATGAGTCCGTGCTGCGAGCGGACGGTCAGGGGAACGGCGGCGACCTGGGGTACCCGCTCACCCAGCAACTCGCCGACGGCCGACTGGTGACGGTCTACTACTTCACGGTCGGCGACGGCGTGACGCACATCGCGGCGACGCACTGGACCGTGCCCGGGTAGGGCGGCTACGCGCGCGCATCGACGACTGGCAGCACCAGCGCCGACGGGTGCTCCCGGTCGTGGTAGATCGTCTGCGCTGCAATCACCATTTCCGCGTCCATCCCGAACTCGTGCCCAGTGTTGGGGTTCCGGTCCCAGAGGGGGAAGTTGCTGCTGGTGAGGTCCAGCCGGATCCGGTGCCCCCGCCTGAACACGTTGCTGGTCACCTGCAGGTCCAGTGTGTACCGGTAGATCCTGTTCGGCTCCAGCAGCTTCGGCTCTTCCCACACCGACTCCCGGAAGCGCGCCCGAATCACGCCCTCGGTCAGGTTCATCGACCTGCCGTCGGGGTACACGTCGCCTAGCCGGGCGACGAAGTCCGTGTCCGGCGCGCTGGTTGCGGCGTGCAGGACGAGCTGCACAGAACCGGTCACCTCGAGGTCGCACTCCAGCGCGTCGGACGTGTACACCAGCACATCGTCTCGCTGCTCGACAGGCCGCTGGTCGAATGGACCGGGACGGGCAATCTCGTACAGCCCGGGGTTGTACGGACCGAGGGAGTGGTTCCCGCCCAAAGTCGGGACGGGGTCGTTGGGGTCGTAGGCGAAATGGTCCGGCGGGTCGGCTGCCGGCGGCGCCAAAGAGAGCGTGCCCCCGCCGTGACCGCTCCCCGAGTGCAGGTGGTAGCGCTCGTACCGCGTCCGCGCCAGCGGCCACTCGTGTTCGTCGCGCCACTCGTTGGCGCCCATGACGAAGAGCCGGATCGGCGCCGCCTGAAACGCGGCCGGTCCCTCGCCGGTGAGCAGGCGCTCCAGCCAGCGCTGCGTGGCATCGTTCTCCGTCAGCGACCGTGGGCCGAAGTCCAGTTGCCCCAGCGTCGACGACGGGTTGACGCCGTGCGTCCACGGGCCGATCAACAGGCGGTGGCTGTCGCGCAGGGCCGGAGTGGGCGCGTGCTTGCGCAGCCCCAGGTAGTTCGTCACCGCCTCCAGTGGGTAGTAGTCGTACCACCCCGCCGTCAGCAACACCGGCATGGCGAACCGGTCGTACTTGTCGCGGATGCTGAGCGTCCGCCAGAACTCGTCGTAGTGCGCGTGCCGCACGTAGTCCCGGTAGAACGGCACGGGCGCGCACCCACACGCCTCGTCCAAGGAGAGCAGCGGCAGCTTCCGCAGCAGCGTTCCCGGGTCGAACAGCGGCCACAACGCCGCGTCGCTCGTCCGTGAAGCGACCTCGAAGCACAGCCAACTATGCGTCAATGCCAAGCTGAAAACGCCGTCGCAGTAGTACGCCCGCTTCCACACATCGCCGGCCATGAAACGTGGGTTGAGGGCGCACAAGTACTCGCTCCCCTCCGGCGCCGCCAGGAACTGCGTCGCCGCCAGATACGAGTCGCCGAACATGCCGATCTTCCCATTGCACCACGGCTGCCGCCCGATCCACTCCAGCGTGTCAAACCCGTCCGCTGCCTCGTGGATGAAGGGATACCAGTCGCCTTCAGACTGGTACCGGCCGCGCACGTCCTGGCTGACATAGGCCATCCCCTTGCCGGTGAACGCCAGTGCCGCGGCCGATGTCTTGTTGTAGGCCGTCCGCACCAGCACAACCGGATGGCTGCCCGGTCCCGGCAGGAAGATATCGGTCGCGAGACGCACCCCGTCGCGCATGGGGACTTGCACGCCGCGCAGGAGCGTGCATGGTTGTTCCGGCATCGGCTTGAGCGCCTCCTTCAGTGGCGCACTCGGAACGGCCCGGGTTGTGGGGTCCCCGCAGCTTTCTGCCGAGACCCCGACGCGGCCGCGCGGCGTCGAGGCAGACCGTCAGTGGGCGACCCGCACCGGCGCCAATGCCACGTAGTCCACATTCATTCCCCGCCCGTCCACATTGGTCATCTTGATGGTGTGGCGGCCGGGCTTGAGGGTCCACAGTAGCGGCTGCCCGTCGTCGCCGACGACTGCTCCGTGCGCCCAGTCGCCAGCGCTGGACCCGAAGCCGCCGGTGCCCGCGTAGGTTTGTTTGCGCGCCGGCAAGTCGTCCATCTGCACTTCCCGCTGCACGCTGTTGGGGCTGCAGTAGCGCACCACCAGCAAGTACTCCCCCGCTGCCGGCACGTCGAGCTGCCAGCTCAGCCAATGTCCCTCGTTGTCCCAGTGGGAGAAGGCCTTGCCGACGGCGCCGACTTTGTCCTCGCGAAGGTGCACCTCTCCGCCGCCCTGGTCGCTCAAATCCTCGGCCTGGCCAATAGGCACTCCCGTGAGGACGTCCTCCTCCGCTTTGATCGTCGTCGCACCGGCGAGGGGCGAGGCGCCGGCCAGCGTCGCCCCCAATGTATACGTCTTGCCGCCGCTCAGGAGCGGGGGGCGTGCCTGGAGGGAGATCTCGAAGGTCGCCTCCGCGGTGCCGCCCGCCGGGGCGGAGAGTGGCGCGGAGGGGGGGGTGGCGCTGAGCCCCTCCGGCACGTTCAGCTTGACGGTTCCTTCGGCCGGTTCTCCCGCAGGAGCTGTCAGCACTGCAGTCACCTTCGTCGTCTTGCCGGCGCGCAGACTTCCGGCCGCGCTGCCCAGACGCAGGGAGGCGCCGGACTGACGCAGGTAGTAGCCCAGGCTCGGCGGCTGGGTGTAGCCCATGGCTTCGTGGGCCACGTCGGTCCGGTAGCTCGGGTCCTGCAGCAGACAGACGTGACGGTCGCTGGCGGGTAGCGTCGTGGTGTAGATCCGCAACTCGCCCGGCACCGTCGTGAGGATCTCTTCGCGCCAGTCACCAACCACATCGCCCCAGAAGACCTGGCTGCCCGCGATCCCTTGCGTCACGACCTGACCGTCCCACTTGCGCAACTGGGAGCCGCTGCACAGCTCCTGCAGGCCATCGGCATCCCAGTAGACGGCGTTGAATGTCGAGAACGCGCTGGCGTCGCGGGCGAGCACCTCGCCGGTGGCCGAGAGCACCCAGCGGGGAGGGGCACCACCGTAGTTCTGCCCTTTGGGGTCGCCCTTGCCGTCTTCCCCGGCCCAGCATTCGCAGCCGGGATGGGTCGGGTCGACGTCGGCCGCCATGCCGGAGCCGACGTGATAGGTCCGCTCCTTGAGACCCCAGACGAGGTCGCCGGTGCGGGCATCGGCCAGGCAGACGCCGTTCTCGGCATGCCCGGGCTCGATGTTGTAGAAGATCTCCAGACCCGGGCGCGACGGGTCAACGTCGGTCAGGAAGCAGCGGTCGGGGTGGCCGAGGCCCGTGGTCCAGAGCCCTGTACCGTTGTCGTCGATCACGCAGGAGCCCAGGACCACTTCGTCACGGCCGTCGCCGTCGACGTCGCCACTGTGCATCCAGTGGGCGCCTTGCCCGCGCCAATTGCCCACGGTCTCCTCGCGGTTGTCCCACTTCCACAGCTCCTGCAGCTTGCCGTCGTGGTACTGGTAGGCGACCACCTGCATGATGGTGTAGGTGCCGCGGGCGACGAGCAGGCAGGGCGTCTTGCCGTCGAGGAACGCCATCCCGAGCTGGTTGCGGGAAGCGTAGTTGTAGCTGCTGCGACTGCGACCGAGTACGTCCCGATTCGGCCAGTCCGCCCGGGCTTTCTCCTTGCCGGTCATGCCCTCCAGGAGCGACACGTATTCGGGGCCGGTCATGACTCGGCCGTCGGGCCCTCGCGGGTCGCCTTCACCGCTCTTGACGGCAACCTCCGCCTTGCCGTCACCGTCGAGGTCGTACACCAGGTAGGGCGAGTACCAGATGCCCCGCTCGATGGCCCAGCCCATGTCGTAGCGCCACAGGAACGTGCCGTCGTTCAGGTACGCCTCCAGCTTGTAGGTATCCGGGCTGGGTTGCCAGTAGCTCTCGTAGGGGTCGATGTTATCCTGGGGCTGCTTGAGGACGTAGTCCAGCTTCCCATCTCCGTTCAGGTCACCCAAGCCGACCTTCTGGAAGGTGTGGTCGCCCTGGAGCTTGATGGACACGTAGGGCTTCGCCTCGGCATTTGGGCCTACGGTGACCGTCTCCGACGGGGCTTCCTCCCGGCCGCCGACGACGGGGCGAACCGAGTAGGTGCGCTCAGCGCCGTCCGGCGGGGTGCCGTCGGTAAAGTCAGTCGTTTTGGTCAGCGGTTCCGCGTTCAGCTTCTCGGGGAGTGCCCGGCCGCGAGTTCGGTAGACGTTGAAGGCTACGCCTTCGGGGTCTCCGGCCAGGAGTCGCCAGCCCAGGTAGACTCTGCCGCCATCGAGAGGCATGGCCACCAGACCCCTCCCCAGCTTCTCGGCAACGCGCTCGGCGGCCCAGCCACTGACCTGACGCTTGGGTGCCGGTGGCGTCGGTGGCTGAGCCGGCTCCAACGCCACGTCGTCGGCCCACACGGTCGCCTTGCCGCTGCCGACAACGCGCAGGTAGAGTTGGTCGCAGCCGGGGGGCACGTCGGCGACCGCCTCGACCCGCGTCCAGTCCTGCGTGTCCCAAATCCCCACGACGGCGAGCGTCCACGTGAGGAGCTTGCCCTCGCCCAGGGCCACGACCGACAGGTCCACCGACTGGGTGTCTTCGCACTTCAACCAGGCCGAGGCGAGCCACCGCTGACCGGGCTTGACGTCCAGCCTGCCGGAATTGGTCAGGGCGAAGTCCCGCTCACCGGTGTGGATGAACTTGGCACAGCGCTTGCCGGAGCGTCCGCCCTCCATAAGCTCCGCAGAACCGGCTCCGACCTCTCGTGACCAGAACGACCACCCGCTGCCGCTGAACTCCCGGCCGAACTCGAAGCCGCCGTTGGAGACGCCGTTGCGTTCCGGCAGCGACGGCGTCAGCACGATCTGGTCGTAATACGAGAAGCCCGGCCCCTCTGCCTGCGCATACCGGTCGTCCACCCAGAACTCGAACTTGCCGCCCGTGATCTCGAAGCGCCCCAGCCGCCCGCCCAGCTTCGACAGTCGCTGCCACGCCTTGCCGTCCAGCGAGACGCCGAGGTCGCGGCCGAACTTGATGGTCACCACCCAGGCGCCGTCCGGGATGCCCGTCAACACCGTGTGCAGCACCGGCGCGCCGTCTTCCGGGGTCTCCCGGTCGGCCATGACTTGGGGCGACTGCAGCACCTTGCCGCCGGTCCACTTCTTTTCGGCGTCCGCATCCTTCGTCCAGAGGTTCCACCTGTCTGCGGCGGAAGTGTCGAGCCCCCACGCCGTCTCTGGTGACGAGTAGTCCTCCGGCTCGAACGTCAGTTCCCCCTGGCAGCGCCCCCAGCCTGACGACAGCAACAGCGCGGCGACGAGAAGGGCACGGTCCATGGTCTTGCCTCCTGGAGTCTGGGCTCGGCGGCTTCCGGCGGCGCCGTTCCGTGAGGAGGTTGTTTTCGGCTGAGCCGGGGAGATTCCCTTCCAGAGCCGGAAGGCCGCCGCCGCCAGGGCACCTCCGCCGACCCCGTCCTGTTGTGCCCGGTGCGCTCGCGTAGTACAATCCACCGATTCCGCGGAGTGCCGGAGTGCTCAAGCCGTGCGCGGCTACACTCCGGCCGTCCATGGACTCCGGCGGCCCAGCTTCCGGACAACCAGGCATTGAGGAGTCACTGAGCACACGATGGTCCGCAAACTCTATGATTGGGTCCTCCACTGGGCCGAGACGCCGTATGGGCTGCCGGCGCTGTTTATTCTGTCCTTTGCCGAGTCCTCGTTCTTCCCAATTCCGCCCGACGTGCTGCTAATCGCTTTGGCCGTGTCGATCCCCACGCGGGCGTTCCGCTACGCGCTGGTCTGCACGGCCGGGTCATCGATCGGCGGGATGGGCGGCTACGCCATCGGGCTGTTCGGGTACGACGCCATCGGCAAGCCGATCATTGACTTCTACAACGGGCAGGCGGTCATGGACAAGATCAAGCACCTCTATGACACCAATGGCTTCTGGGGGGTCTTGCTTGCCGCCCTTACGCCAATCCCGTACAAGGTCTTCACGATTGCCTCCGGGTTCTTCCAGTTCAACTTCGGCGCGTTCATGCTGGCCTCGCTCTGCGGCCGGGCGTTGCGGTTCTTTGCCGTCGGCGTGATGATCTACTTTTTCGGCCCGAAGATCAAGGAGTTCATCGACAAGTACTTCAACGTCCTGGCAATGGTGTTCGCCGTTCTCCTGGTCGGTGGATTCGTGCTGATCAAGGTAGTGCTGAAGCACTGAGCAGGAAACGAGCGCTCGAGAAGGCAGGTGAGGACCTGTATGGCTGAGAAGGTACGAGTAGGGATCATCGGCGCCGGCCGGTGGGCGGACCTGGTCCTGGCTCCCGGCGTGCAAGCGCATCCGCAGGCCGACCTCGTGGCGGTGTGCCGGCGGACGAAGGGCTCAGCCGAGGAGTTCGCCGCGAAGTTCGGAGCGACGCAGGTGTTCACCGACTACCGCGACCTGGTGCGCCTGGACGGGCTAGACGCGGTTGTTGTCGCCACGCCCAATGCGACCCACTACGAGACCTGCCTTGCGGCCTTCGAGCAGGGGCTGCACGTGTTCTGCGAAAAGCCCATTGCCATGACGACGGCACAGGCAAAGGAGCTTTGGTTGGCGGCGGACGCTGCCGGCGTGAAGAACATGGTCTCGTTCACCGCGCGGTTCCTGCCGCACGCCCGCTACGTGAAACGGCTGCTTGACCGGCACTGGTGCGGGCGGCTGTTCCACTTCAATCTCAACAAACAGGCTGGCTACGGCGGGATCGATACACCGTTCAAGTGGCGCTGGGACCGGGAGCAGGCGGGGGGCGGCGTGCTGGCCGACCTCGGTTCGCACGGGCTGGACTTAGCGCGCTGGTTAGTGGGCGATATCAAACGAGTGTGCGCCACACTGCCCACGTTCATCAGAGAGCGCCCGGACGTGCGTACCGGCGAACTGCGGGAGGTGAACGTGGATGATGCCGCGGCGATCTTGGTCGAGTTCGAGAACGGCGTGCAGGGCGTTCTGCACATAAGCTGGGTGGCGCACAAGGGGCGAACGCAGACCGTCGAGCTGTGCGGCGAGGACGGCGCGCTGATCTTCGACTCTAACCCGGAAGGATGGGAGATGGGTCTGCGAGGCAGCCGGCGGGGCGACGAGAAGCGGGTGGAGCTGCCGGTCCCGCCGGAGCTGTGGGAAGGCATCGACGACTCCACGCCGGAACGCGGGTTCCGCAGCTTCATCGAGGACTATCCCGGGCCGACCCGGCGGTTCCTCGACGTGATCCTCGGCGACGAACCCTCCGCGCCCTCGTTCTATGATGGCATGAAGGCGCAGGAGTTGATCGAGGCCGCACAGATCAGCGACCGGGAGCGGCGCTGGGTGGAGTTGCCGCTGGCCGGCTGAGACCCGGCCAGCGAGTCGGACGGAGAGGAGCGTGCAATGAGAGCCGTCCTGCTGGCAGTCCCTGCGCTGACCTTCGCCGGCTCAGCCGGCTCAGCGGCCACGCAGAGCGTCTTCTGCGAGAACCGGGTCGTGCTCGGGGTGCCGCTGCATCTGATCACGGTCAACCTCAACGATCGGCGCATCAAGATCTCCTCACAGTTGGCTGCCGGGTTCCCGGGCGGAGACGAGCCGTTCGCGAGCATGGTCAAGCGGAGCGGCGCTGTCGCGGCCGTGACCGGGACGTACTTCTCGACGATCTCCCGACTGCCGGTGGGCGACGTGGTAATCGACGGCTCCCTCCGCTACTTCGGCGGGTTCGGGACGGCGGTGGCGCTGACTCCAGGCAACGAGGTCACATTCAAGCGCGTGCCGTTCGGGCGCCACGTGGACTGGCGGGAACACGAGACGGTGATTTCCAGCGGCCCGCGGCTGGTCCACCAGGGACAGGTGGCGGTGAATGCCCGCGCGGAGGGCTTCTTCGACCCCCACGTGCTGACGCGGGCCTGGCGCGTGGCGGTGGGGCTGACCCCCGCGCGCAAACTGCTGCTGGTCGCGGTCACCCGGAAGCTCACCCTCACCGAGCTGGCCAAGCTCATGAGGCGGCTCGGCTGCCAGGAAGCGATCAACATGGACGGCGGGTCGTCGACGGCCATGTACTACCGCGGGAGGATCCTCACCGCCCCGTCTCGCCGGCTGGTCAACCTGCTGACGGTGCACGAGGGCGTACCCCGTTCGGCCCGGTACGCAGGCGCGCCGCCGCGGGAGCGAATCGCTCGGCACGAGAAGATCCGCAAGGAACGCGCGTTTGCCAACTATCAGCAGGCGCAGCGCCTGCGGAAACAGGGGCAGTTCGGCTTTGCCGCCGGTTCGCTCAAGTTTGCCTGCTTCCTGGACCCGACCAACGCCTCCTACCACGTCGCGTTGGGGGAGGCGCTGCTCCGAGCGGGCGACACGCGGGGTGCCGCGGGAGCATTCACCACCGCCGGCAGGCTGTACGTCGCCAAGAAGCTGACCGAGAAAGCAGTTGCTCAGTTGCGCCGGGCCTTGGACCTGTCGCCCCTGCATGTGCCGGCACGGGAGACGCTGGCCCAAGCCTACGAGCGAGACGGCTTCACCAAACTGGCCGCCCAGGAACGCCGGTTGGCGGCGATGTCCCGGCTCAAGCTGGCCACCCCGTCGACGAACTGGCCGCAGATGCATGAGCTTGCCCGGCAGCTCACCGAACCTTCGCTGACACTGCTGAGCGCAGTCCGACCGCAGCAGCCGGCGCAGCGGCGACCGTACCGCTTCACCGGCGAACTCAGCGGCAACGTGTATCGCGACGCTTCGCTGGGGCTCGTGCTCCGGGCGCCCCCCGGTTGGCAACTGGTCCGCCCAGAGGGCAAGGAGACGCTCGAACTGCACAGCCTGACCCAGCCCGGCTACTGCACCATTCAGGCACTGCCGACGGCCGGCGCGGTGCGTCTGCCGGAGTTCGTCGCTGCTTGTCACGCAGGCTCGTTCTCCGTCGAGGTGTCGGAACACCCCGCAACAGCCGCAGGACTCCCCGCGTACGACGCCACCCGCCAGCAGGTCGTCTCCGGGACGACCATCGCCTCGAGCAGCATTGCGGCGCAGCAGGGAGACCGGGTCTTCATTGTTAGCCTGTCCCAGCAATCCACCTTCTCAGAGCGGGCGCGCGCGGCCGTCCTGAGTCTGCTGGCCAAGCTTCGTCTCCAGACTCCCCGTCGCCGGGACGGCCGCGAAGAGCGATAGGCTTCTGCGCGCCCTCGCTGCTGACAACGGCTGCAGTATCCTCACTGCCGGCCGCTTGGCCGTTTGTCGCAGACACCTGATCGGGTATCATGGGAAGGGCCCGTTAGGGCCAGAGCCGGCGCGGCAGGACACGTCTGCTCGGCGGCGCTCGACGAGCAACTCCACCTCGCCGCAACCAGTACCCAACTACAAGCAGAACGGTTCTCGGCCCGAAGCGTGGCTCGCCCGCAGCGACCGTGCCGCAGATGATACGCGCCCCATGGATGGCACCGCTTTGGCAGCGCCGCTGCCCACCAACGGATCACGAGCTTCGGCCGAGGAAAGCTCCGCCGACGGCACCGACTCGGCTCCCCGGGCGGCGGTCACAGCGGCCAGCTTTGACTCGCTGGTCGAAGAGCACTTCCAGAAAGTCTATAATGTCATCTACCGGTACATTGGTGACCACGAAGAGGCCAGTGACCTGACCCAGGATGTGTTCGTGCGCGCGTATCAGTCGTTCGACCATTTCCGGGGCGATTCGCAGATCTACACCTGGCTTTACCGGATCGCGCTCAATCTGTGCCACAACCGACTCAAGCAACTGCGTCGCCGGAATCGGGTCGAGCAGGAATCACTCGACGCCCCGCTGAACTTAGACGGGGAGGAGATTCGCCGCGAGGTGGCGGACTGGGACCATGCCCCGACCACGCTGGCCGAGGGAGCCGAACTGAACCGGCTCCTGCACCGGGCTATCGGCAGCCTGTCTCCGGGCCACCGCACCGTCATCATCCTGCGGGACATCCAGGGGCTGTCGTACGCGGAGATTGCGGAGGTAACGGGATCCTCGCTGGAAGCCATCAAGTCGAGGTTGTTCCGGGCCCGTTCGCAACTGAAGTTGGTCCTGCAGCCCTATCTGGAGGATTCAGTTGTCTAATGCCCGAGCCGGTACCCGGCTGAGCGCGGAAGCCGACCAACTCGGCCGTCGCAGAACGAACCACTTGGAGGGAGAGAGCATGTTCGGTCACCGCAGCCCATCGACGAATCATTTGGTGGTCGTAGTCTTGACAATCGCCGTCGCGACTGGGGCCCAAGCCCAGCTCAACCGGGTCGCGGAGGTCAAGATCGACGGCAACAACAACATCTCGACGGCTGTCATTCAGGAGGTCCTGGCGATCAAGGTCGGCGACGAGTTCGCCGAAGAGGACGTCCAGGCCGACGTCGCCGCGGTCAAGGAAATGGGGTACTTCTCCGCCGTCACGGCCGACCACACGCGGCGACACGACGGCGTTGTCGTCGTCTTCCATGTGACGGAGAACGCGCTAGTCACCAAGGTCTCCATCGAGGGGAACAAGGAGCTCTCCTCCGAGAAGATCCTGGAAAAAGTGGAACTGAAGCCGGGACGCGTCTTGCACAGCGGAACGGTGGAGAAGGATGTGGCGCGCATCGAGGAGTTCTACCGCTCCGAAGGCTACCTGGGGAGAGTCGTCGATGTAGACATCAAAGGCGGCGAATTCGTCTATCATGTCCAGGAAGCGGTAATCGAGGACATCCAGATCGAGGGGCTCAAGAAGACTCGCCCCCTCGTCGTTACCCGCGAAATGAAATCGAGACCGGGGCAAGTCTTCAATGCGAAGCTCCTCGGGCGCGACCTGAACAAGATCTTCAACCTCAACATCTTCGAGGATGTGACGTGGGACCAGCGCCCCGGGGCGGAAGTCGGCAAGGTGATCGTGACTGTTCAGGTCAAGGAGAAGAGAACCGGCATGGCGGCCGTCGGGATCGGCTTCAGTTCGCGCAGCGAACTGGTCGGGTTCGCTGACCTCGACGAGGTCAACTTCCGCGGCAGAGGTCAGAAGGCGGCGTTGCGCATGGAGTTCGGCGACCGCAAGAGCTGGGCAACCAGCTTCTTCGAGCCCTGGATGGACCAGAAACACACCTCGGCGGGCATTGAGCTGTTCGACAAGCTGATCTACCGCGAGCCGACCGGAGTCTTCGGCGGCGGCTTGAACAGCAACTCCGTTTTCGAGGAGCGCCGCAAGGGCGGTCGGCTCTCGTTCGGGCGCCCCAAGTCGGATACGGTCTCCTACACCGTGCGACTGAAGAACGAGAAGGTCTCCTTCAAGAACACGCAACTCGCCGGCGTCACGCTGCCGTTCGGCGATACGTCCGGGCACGTCTCAAGCCTCACGTTCGGTGTTGCGCATGACACCCGCGACATCCTCATGGACCCCTCCACCGGCGGGCGGGAGAGCCTGGAGTTGGAGTCGGCCAACAGTCTGCTGGGCGGCCAGGATACCTTCCTGAAGTGGGAGCTTGACGTGCGCAGGTACTACCCGGTGGCACCCAAGGCCGTAGTGGCGGGACGCCTGCAGGCCGGCGTCACCAGCGGAGCACTCCCTGCCTACGAGCAGTACTTCGTGGGTGGCGCCGAGACGATCCGCGGGTTCAACGTGGACCGGGAGTATGGCAAGAACATGATAGTCGCCAACGTGGAGTACCGGCATCGGTTCCAGAAGAACTTCCAGGGCGTTGCCTTTGTCGACTACGGTGGCGCCTACGGCGGCCCGCCCGACAGAACCGATTGGGCCAGCTTCGACGCCCTGCTGGGGTACGGTCTCGGCATTCGGGTGAAGACCCCGCTGGGGCCCATTCGGTTGGACTTGGGCTTCAGCAAAGATGGCTCGCGGACCCACTTCAGCATCGGCCAGATGTTCTAGGCCGGGCGCCCCGGAGGCGGCGTTGCCGCGAAACGCACGCCCCAAGCCCAAGCTCGTTCGGGAGGAAGTCAGCGTGAATCACTTTGGTAGACTGCGGGTTGTTTGCTGGATGGCGTTGTCTCTGGCGACAGTGCCCCTCACGGTGAAGGCGGAAACAGCCAAGCCGCCGGCAAACATCGCCTATGTCGATATCGACGAACTGCTGAAGGATTTCGGCGAGTACAAGCAACAGAACGATGGCTACAAGCAGTTCGTCTTGGACCGGCTGAAGTGGCGTGATCAACGCGTCTACCTTGTAGAGGCCGAGTGGAAAGAACTCGATGCGCTTCAGGCCAAGGAGAAGGCCCTGGACGACAAAGAGAAAGCCCGGCTCCAAGAGCTCGCGGGGCTGAGCCAAACGCGCGACAAGGAGCTGACCGACCTGCGAGGCATCCGGGAGCCGACCCCGGAACAGGAGAAACGCCGGAAGGACTTGGCGGAGCTACTCGCCGGCAACCGGAAGAAGGTCGAGGAGCTGAGCGCTCAGTTCGACAAAGAAGTACGCGAACGTGAGCAGCAGTTGCTGGGCGAACTGAAGCAGAAGATCGACAAAGCAGTGGCCGAAGTCGCCGCCGAGAAGGGCTTTGTCTTGGTGCTTGAGAAGGCGCTGCTGCGCTATGCCGTCCCGGCACTGGACATCACCCCGGCAGTCCTGCAGCGGCTGAACAAGCCGGCCGCGGGCTGAAGCCGACCAGCTAATCCCCGGCTCAGGGGACATACTCCAACTTGGGGGGAGGATATGCAGTCAGGATTCGCCACCACGCTTGGTGACCTCGCGAACCATGTGGGCGGAGAACTCGTTGGAGACGCGTCCCTCCTCCTCAGTGGCATCGCCGACGTTGACCACGCCCGGCACGGAGACGTCGTGTTTGTCGAGTCCGAGCGGGTCCTTCCCCAAGCCGAGAACGGGGAAGCGTCAGCGGTCCTGCTCCCCCCGGCCCTGTCCTCGCGGAAGCCCTTCGTCCGGACCGGTACCCCCCGGCTGGCCTTCGCGAGGGCCATGGAGCTGTTCGCCCCCCCTAGGCCGCAATGCTCCGGCATTCACCCCTCCGCCACGGTTGGCAAAGGGGTCACCCTCGGCGATGGCGTCTGGATCGGTCCGCAGGCTGTTCTCGGCGACAACGTCACCATCGGAGCCCGGGCGCGGATCGGACCCCAGTGCTACGTGGGCGATCGAGCCAGCGTCGGCGACGACTCGCAGATCCACCCCGGCGTCTACCTCTACCACGACGTTCGAGTGGGGAAGCGGGTAATCATCCACAGCGGGACGGTCTTGGGCGCCGACGGCTTCGGCTACATCAAGGAGATGTCGCCGCCGTACAAGGTGCCTCAACTGGGCACCGTCGAGGTCGAGGACGACGTGGAATTGGGCGCCAATGTGATGGTCGACCGAGCCACCCTTGGGGTCACCCGAATTGGGGCAGGCTCGAAGATCGACAACCTGGTCCAGATCGCGCACAACGTGCAGGTCGGCAGGAACTGCCTCATCTGCGCGCAGACGGGAATCTCGGGCAGCACGGTGCTTGAGGACTCTATCATTCTCGGTGGGCAGGTCGGCGTCGGGGATCACCTCACCATCGGGCAAGGCACCGTCGTCGGCGCCCAAGGCGGCGTCATCTCAGACCTCGCCCCAGGCAGCTTTGTATCGGGCTATCCGGCGGGGCCGCATCGAGAGAAGATGAAGGTCGAGGCCGCCATCAAGCGCGTGCCGGACCTCCTGCGGACGATCCGGCAGCTAATGCAGCGCGTCGAGGAACTCGACGCTGAGTTGGGGACGCTCCGCGAGGAGCGTGACGGGTAACCGGCCGCATGGGTGACCCTCGCGAGCGGACCGGGCTGGGCGGCAGACTGGCCAGGGCGTGGCTGGTTGTACTTGTGGCCTCGGCAGCTTGGGCTGTGCCCCCCACGAACCAGCCGGAATACACCTTCTGCGTGCGCTCGGGCGACCCCGGCGTGGCGACCGTTGAGTGCGTTTCCGAGCCGGTGTTCCGACTGCGCGGCGAGCAGAGCGCCGAACGAGCCACTCAAGCCGTAACGGCGCTGCGTGCCGCGTTCTTCGGCGCGCCGTCGCTGCCACCGGCAGCGACCGTGTCCGCCGATCGCGCCCCCACCCTCCTCGTCGCCGGGGTGCCCATCCTCTCAGTCACCCGCGAAGACGGGAAGGCCAACAACGCAGACCCGAGAGCGCTCGCAGTCCTGTGGACCGGGAAGCTCACGGCGGCCTTTGAGCGCTGGAGCCGCAACCCGCTGCCGGGCGCGGTTCGCGTTCTCCTAGGCGGCTCCCTGTGCTGGCGGGTCGGGCAACGGCAGGGGGAGCCCTCGGCGCAGTCGTTGGACCCGGGCGTCGTCAGCGTCGGGCGAGACAACGACACCTTGGTGCTGCGCGGAGTGCGGAAGGGGGCAACACGCGGCCAGCTCGACTGGGGCGCGCTGCGGGCGCCGATTTCGGTGACCGTGCTGCCGTTGGCGGCGCAGATTCCCACCCAGATCACCACCCTCCTATCGCGGTCCGACTGCGTCCCGGCAGTTCGCGAGGCGGCGGCGCGCCTCTCGGCGCGGGCCGCGATGGACTCCCTTCCAGGGGCGCGGGTATCCGTGGAGTTGCAGACCGCGGCGCCGGCACGACCCAGTGTGCGGCTGCGGGCGACCTCCCCTGAGGCGATTGACGTCGAGCAGGAGGTGGCCGTCGAGACCCGCTACCAGCCACTGCTTGTGCAGCCCTGTGACGAGCTGTTCGTCAGCAATGCGCCGGAGCGGGTGAAGGCGCCCGCTTCCCTGTTCAGCGCTCGGCAGACCGGCCGCACCCGCTTGCTCTACCATCACCTCAACGACTCCGGCCGGCCGCTCCTGCTGTTGGTGGAGCTTGCCAACGACGGCGAGGCCGAGCAGCAGGTCGGGGTCCTGCTCTCCGCCGCTGGCCCCTCCACCGACGAGATGTACGTGGGGCACAAGGCCGCTGCCGACTTCATGCGTGCCCGTTCGCGAGCAGACGGGTTCACCCTAACGCTGCCGGCGGGCGCGACGGTGCCACTGGTGGCAGACCCGTTTGCCCCCGGTCGGATTCTCAGCGGCCTGCTGGAGTTGCTGCCGCTCAACGCTTCGCCCACGCTACATGTTCGCGTTCGGGCAGTCGAGGACGGACACGACAGCGATCCCTTCGGGGAGGCTCCCGGCACGCCGCATTTCGTGTTCCACCAGCCGCTGATAGCGATGGAAGCCGCCTACGAGGTGGGCGGCCGGTGGGCCTTCATCACCATCGGCAGGCACGCGGTCTCCGCCAAGACCGGCACGTACGAACTGGCCGGGAACTACGGGGTGCTCCACGAGGTGGGGTTGACCGCCCACAACCCAACGGCTGAGACGGTGCCGGTCAAGCTGCTGTTTGCCCCGGCCGGGGGCGTCGCCCGCGGGACCTTCCTGGTCGCGGGCAAGTGCGTCGAGGTCCCGGTCACCCGGAGCGGCTCGGCGTCCCTCATCGACACGTTCCTGCTGCCCCCGGGTGCCCGCCGACAAGTCCGGCTGATCACCATGCCGGAGTCTGCCTCGAATTACCCCATCCGAGTGATTGCGCGGACAGACTGAGCTGGGGACGTCAACAGCCACGCCGTGGTCTGCGCGCGGGCGATACGCCCTTGGTCAATTGGGCAGCCCGCGTCAGAACCGCCACGTGCACTTGCCGTAAACGCCGGTGCGCACCGCGGTCGGTTGCTCGTGGAGTGTGTCGCTGAACTCGGGGGCGCCGCCGTTCTCGGCCTTCCGGGTGCCGTACTCCAGGTGGGCTGCCAGGTTGCGCTCGAAGTACCATCTGGCGCCGCCGACCCAGGCGTTGAGGTCGGCACTGCCCGGGGCGTTCACCCAGTCGTACCGCGCAAAGGCGACGGCGTCCATACTCACTGCGTGGTCAACCGCCACGAACCCGCCGCTCCAGTCATTGTCAGTGGCGGCGCCGGTGAAGCCCTTGTCGTCAGTGCCCTTGAGGTACTGAGTCAGGAAGTTTGTGTTGCCGTACGTCAGCGACGCATCGACGCGCCCAGCGATCGAAGCCGAACTCCGGGCCGGCAACGGCGCCGGCCGGTCGCGAGTTGCCGCTGTAGTAGACTGCGCCGAGCCGCTGGCCGGCGACCTGACCTTCCCCCGCCCCAAAGACGTTGGCCAGGCGGAGGTAGAAGTCTCCCGGTGCGCTGCCAGTGTCTCGGTCAGCACTGCCGTTCACCCAACCGGCCGCGGCCCGAAGTCCGGTCTCTGCGCGGTAGGTTACCTCCACGCCTTCCTGGGTATCGCTGAGGGCGAATCCGCCGACCGTGCCACTGAAGTCGTACACCTCGGAGCCCGCGAAGGAGAACGGCCGCTTGGCGCTGTGTGCCAGCACGGCAGGCTCGAACCGCCCCAGGCGAATGTCGAGAAACTGGTTGCCGACGTTGTTGAAGACCAGGTTCGCCCTCTCCTACTTCCCGGCCTGCGCGGCGCCGCCTCGCGCTGCATCCAGCCGGGGGGTGTAGATGCCGAAGAACCCGACGTCTCGCTTGATATACCCGCGAAGGTTAAGAAGACACCGAAGTGGAAGTTCGCGGAACTTCCCCGGCAGGCGTGCAGCAGACGTAGGACAGAGGGTATTCTCCCAGACGGAGCCGAAGTCGCACCGGGACTTCGGTGTGTTCTTAACCTTCGCGGGTACAACTAGCTCGGGGCAGGTCTCCGACCGCCCCGAAACGCTTGACCGGAAGGTCTCAAAGGGCTGCGAATCCACGGGATTCGAGGAGACCTGTCGGTCCGGGGAGCGGCGGGGTCAGGAGACCCTCGCCGAGCACATTCGCGCTAAGTACGGTTGTAGTATTAACCTTCGCGGGTATAACGCCACCGGTCAACAGGTCGAGTCCGCCGATGTTGAACTCCTTCACCTCGGGGGTCGCGACGGCGGGGTCCTTTACGGTGTACGACGAATGGCCGACCTGGGAGCGCAGGGCAATGGGCACGCCGGCCTCGATCACGTCGCGATCCAGACCCTCCTGTCCGGGCACTTGGTAGCCGTTGTCCCGGTACCGCTGCCCAAAGTCATTGAGCTTGGGGAACTGCACATGACACATTTGGCACTGGAAGCCGTACTTTCGGGCGAACACCGGAATGGCCAGAGCCGGCCCCAGGGCCCCGGTCAGAACGATGCTCATAAGTGCAAACAGCGGTAGTCGCTCAAGTTGCTTGTTCATCGTATTTCTTCTCGCTCCTCGAATGTGCACGCTCGGTCCCTACTCGGGCAGGGCCGGTTCGGTGATCCCCAAGTCCTCCCCGGTCAGTGCCTCCAAGAACGCAACAAGGGCGCTCTTCTCCGACTGCGTCAGGCGGAGCGGCAGCATGAGGGGGGCCAAGTTGGGATTGCGGTTCCCACCCCGGTTGTAGAACTCGACGACGGCTTCCAGCGTCCTCTCTGAGCCGTCGTGCAGGTAGGGCGCCGTCAACGCCACGGATCGCAGCGTGGGCGTCTTGAACGCACCGTAGTCCTGGGGGTTGTTGGTGACCTTGAAGCGCCCCACGTCGGGCTCAGTCGCGCCTGCCCCGATGCCCAGATTGTGGAATTTGCTGTCCGTGAAGCTGGGCCCGGTGTGGCAGGGCGAGCAGGGAGCCTTGCCGTTGAACAGCTTCATTCCGCGAACGGCGGCGGGGCTCATGGCGGCGGTGTCTCCGGCCAGATAGCGGTCGAATGGCGAGTTGCGAGAAATGACGGTGCGCTCAAAAGCAGCGATTGCTTTGGCCACCGTCTCGTCAGAGGGCGCGCCCCCAAAGACCTCCTGGAATGCCTTCACATACCCGGGGATGCCCTGAAGGCGGTCCAGCGCCAGCGGCATGGTCATCTTCATCTCAACCGGGTTCTGAATCGGGCCCAGCGCCTGCTTTTCGAGAGAGCCGGCGCGCCCATCCCAGAACTGGAACTGGTAGTGTGCTGAGTTGAGAACCGTCGGCGCGTTGCGGCCGCCCTTGGCGTGGTCGACGCCCTCGGAGAACTGGCGCGGGTCTGCCCAGCCCGCCTTCGGGTCGTGGCAAGAGGCGCAACTGACCGTGTTGTCGAAGGAGAGTCGCTTCTCGAAGTACAACTGCTTCCCAAGCTGGATCTTGGCTTCGCTCTGCGGGTTGCCTGGCGGCACTGGCGCCGGTGGCAGCACTCGCGGAGCCCAGAACAGCCCCTCGGGCGGATCGCCACTACACCACCCCATGCCGGCCATGACTAACCCGACCGCCAGAATGCCAGACAGACGGAACACGACGACGGACTGCCCATACGCACACCACCTTCGGAGCTGCCTGAGGCAGAAATCCGCGCGCCCCTCGCGGTGCCAGGCCACGGTGCCCGCGAGTGTAGCACAGCCCCCTGCAGGCGACAATCCGGAACCGCCGCCACCGGTGCTGTGACTCCGAACGGGACGAGGGAGTGAGGCGAGAGCGACGCAGTCTCCTTGGGGCGCGTCCGTGTGCCGCCGGCCGGTGTACGTTCCGAGGGGGACGAAGCAGGAGCGCAGCCTGCAAGGACGAACTACGCGTACTCGTCAACCGCGCACTGTCATGAACACGCCCTCCTTGTCAATCAGGCGACGTCCTCAAGTCCGCACCGACGCCGCGCCCACCCACAGCCGATGACGATGACCACCCTCGACGCCCCGCTCTACTCCCGCCCTCCCAACCGCGGGCCCGACTGCAGCACAGCGCGGTCGGCGCGACTCCGCGCCCGCCGATTCGGCATGTACTACGAAACGCACGTTGAGCCGCCAGCGTATCTGCGGCTCGCAGAAGGGGCGAAGAACCTCCTCCTTGCGCGCGAACCGAGCGATCCCGCGCTCGCTCGGGCGCTGGCACTGCGCCACGTTGTCGAGCACTGTGAGATCACTCCTGAGAAGGACGCCGCGCTGGTCGGTGGCGAGAACCCGTTTTTCTTCAACCTTATGCTGCCCGCGCTGAACGCAGACCGACACAGCCGGGAAGGCCGCCAGGCGCCGGATGAGGAGTCGCGGCGTCTGGGCGAGACCCGCCTGTACCTGGGACCGTGCTTTGAGGGGCACATCTCGCCGGGCGTGGAGCACATTCTCGCCCAGGGGATCAGCGGGCTGCAGGCGCGGATCGAGGAGCAGCTTGCCCAGCTCGACGAGGCGGCGGACGGCGAGCGGCGCCGGTGCTACGAGGCGATGCGCGTGAGCTGCCAGTCGGTGCTGCGCTACGCCCAGCGCCTCCGCGAAGCCGCCGAGCACACCGCAAGGGGGACCAAGGACGAAGAGTGGGCTGCCGAACTTCGCACTGCGGCCGAGGTGCTCGCCCGGGTACCCGAGCAGCCGGCCACGACGCTGCATGAGGCGTTGCAGTCGTACTGGCTCGTCTACTGCCTGATCACGTTGGAGATGGGGGGGTGTTGCCCGGGCGGCGGGCTGGGGCTTGGTCGGTTGGACCAGTCACTGTACCCGTACTACCGGCGCGACCTCGACGAGGGACGGTTGACTCGCGCCGAGGCGCTGGAGTTGCTGGAGCTGTTCCTGCTCAACTTCCGGCACTGCGACTACTACACGGGGCACGCGGTCTACACGCCCGGCAGCCAGACCAGCCTGGGCGGCGTCACCCCCGCCGGCGACGATGCCTCCAATGAGCTGAGCGAGCTAATCATGGAAGCCTCGCTGCGGCTGCAGAACCCGGCACCGTACGTTTCACTGCGGCTGCACCGGAATGCGCCCGCGCGCTACTGGCAGGCGGCGGCCAACTACCTCGCCGGCGGGCTAGGTTTTCCTGTCGTCAACGATGAGGTGCTCATTCCCGCGTTCGTCCGACACGGCCGGCTGCTGGCGGAGGCGCGCGACTACATTTGCTCCTGCTGTTACGAGAACACCCTCCCCGGCCGGGAGGCGTTCCACCCCAACGGTGCCTACCTCAACCTGCCGCTTGTACTGGAGTTGGCGCTGAACCAAGGCCGGAGCTTGAAGACGGGGGACCAGCTCGGGGTCGCCACCCCAGCCGCGCAGGACCTCGCCGGCTTCGACGACGTGCTGACAGCCTTCAGGGCGCAACTGCGCTCCGTCTGCGACAACATCCGCAAGCACATGAACCACGCGGATGCGTGCCACATGGAGTACCGGCGCTACCCACTGATGTCTGTGTTCATGGACGACTGCATTGACCGCGGGGTGGATGTGTGCGCCGGGGGCGCACGGTACAACCTGACCGGCATCATCGTATCCGGCGTGCCCAACGTGGTCAACTCGCTGTCTGCACTCCGGGAGGTCGTCTTCGAACGCGGCGCGGCGACGGTGGCCGGCCTGTGCACGGCGCTGCAGGCCAACTTCGACGGTCACGAAAACCTCCGCCGGCAGCTCCTCGCCGCCCCCAAGTGGCACAACGGCCTCGACCGGGTGGACGCGCTCTCGGCAGCCGTGACCGCCCCGCTCTACGCCGAGTTCTGCGAGCACCGCAACGCGCGGGGCGGCCGGTTCCAGGTGGCGCTCTACTCCTTCGCTGCTAACTAC
>Ga0210015_1000115_pt1 | contig 84254 bp, 77 predicted proteins | sample CryGeymeta201522_FD_185471 | JGI IMG/M metagenome (GOLD analysis project Ga0210015, IMG submission 185471) | Groundwater microbial communities from Crystal Geyser aquifers in Utah, USA - Crystal Geyser metaG 2015-22 (SPAdes) (version 2) | ecosystem: Environmental > Aquatic > Deep subsurface >...
CTCCGCCGCGCCGAGCGCGCAGTTGAGGCCGATGGAAAGCGGGTTGGCGTGAGCCAGTGAATTGTAGAAGGCTTCGGTCACCTGGCCGGTCAGTGTTCTTCCTGAGGCGTCGGTGATGGTGCCGGAGATCATTATTGGGAGAGAAGTGCCGCGCTGCTCGAACACCTGCTGCACCGCAAAGATGGCCGCCTTGGCGTTCAGCGTGTCAAAGATGGTCTCGATCAAGATCAAATCCGCGCCGCCGTCCATCAGGCCGCGCGTCGCTTCGGCATAATCCGCCACCAATTTATCGAAGGTGATGTTGCGCGCCGCAGGATCGTTCACATCGGGCGAGATGGTGGCGGTCTTGTCGGTGGGGCCGAGCACGCCGGCGACGAAGCGCGGCTTGTCCGCCGTCGCAAATTGGTCGCACGCTTCACGCGCCACCCGTGCCCCGGCAACGTTCAGCTCGTAGTTGAGTTCGGACATACCGTAGGCATTCAGCGTGGTCGCATTCGCGCCAAACGTATTGGTCTCGATGATGTCCGCACCCGCTGCCAGATAGTCGCAGTGGATGGCTTTGATGATTTCCGGCTTGGTGATGACCAGCAGGTCGTTGTTGCCCTTCAGGTCACGCGGCCAATCGGCGAAACGCGCGCCGCGATAGTCGGCCTCGCCCAGCTTGTAGCGCTGGATCATGGTGCCCATCGCGCCGTCGAGGATCAGGATGCGCTGCTGCAGGAGTTTTTCGATAATGTGCGGCGTGTGCCCCATGGTGTGCGACTCAAAAAATGAGCGCGGATTTTACCATGCGGGCGGATTCAGCCCTGGCGATCCATGCGCCGGTACTGCACCGCCTCGGCAATATGCGCGGTCAGGATATTATCGCTGCCCGCCAAGTCGGCGATGGTGCGCGCCACCTTGAGCACGCGATGGTAAGCGCGCGCCGATAGATTCAGGCGTGTGATCGCCTGCCGCAGCAGCGCTTCACCCTGCGCATCGGGCGTGCACCAGGTTTCGATCTCGGTGACCGAGAGCAGTGCATTCGGCTTGTTCTGGCGCGCCAGTTGGCGTTGCCGCGCGGCTTCGACGCGCGCCTGGATGGCGGAACTGCTTTCACCATCGGACTGCTTCAACAGGTCTTCCTGCGGCACGGCGGGCACTTCAATTTGAATGTCGATACGGTCCAGCAATGGGCCGGAAATTTTGCCGCGATAGCGCGCCACCTGGTCCGGCGTGCAACGGCATTTGCCGTTGAAGTGGCCGAGGTATCCGCAGGGACATGGGTTCATCGCTGCCACGAGCTGGAACTGCGCCTTGAAATCGGCGCGGCGCGCGGCGCGCGAAATGGTGATGCGCCCGCTCTCCAGCGGCTCGCGCAACACTTCCAGCACCTTGCGGTCGAACTCCGGCAATTCATCCAGAAACAAAACGCCGTGCATCGCGACGGAGATTTCGCCGGGGCGCGGGTTGCTGCCGCCGCCGACCAGCGCCACCGCGCTCGCCGTGTGATGCGGTGCGCGATAGGGACGGCGTTTCCAGTTTGTAATCTCGAATTGGCCGCCCAGCGATTGCATGGCGGCGGACTCCAGTGCTTCCTGTTCTGTCATCTGCGGCAGGATGCCGGGAAAACGCTGCGCCAGCATGCTCTTGCCGGTGCCGGGCGGGCCGGACATCAGCACGCTGTGGCCGCCGGCGGCGGCGATCTCCAGCGCGCGTTTGGAAGATGCCTGACCCTTCACTTCGCGCATGTCGGGATAATGTTGCGGAACACTTTCCGTCTGCGGGATGAAGCGTGTCAGTGACTCGCGCCCGGTCAGGTGTGCCGCCACCTGCAACAGCGATTGCGCCGGATAGACCACCGCATCTTCCACCAGCGCCGCTTCTGCTGCGTTCACCGCGGGAAGGATAAAGGCGCGACCCGAGTCGGCGGCGCGATAGGTCATCGCCAGCGCGCCGCGAATCGAGCGCAACTCGCCGGTCAAAGCCAGCTCACCGGCAAATTCGTATTCATTCAGTTTGTTGGCGGGGATTTGCCCGGAGGCGGCGAGAATGCCGAGCGCGATCGGCAAGTCAAAGCGTCCACTCTCCTTGGGCAGGTCGGCCGGCGCGAGATTGACCGTGATGCGGCGCGCGGGGAATTCGAACTGGCAATTCTGCAGGGCGGCGCGCACGCGGTCCTTGCTTTCCTTCACCTCGGTTTCCGGCAAGCCGACGATGGTGAATTGCGGAAGACCGTTGGCAAGGTGCACCTCGACCGTGACCAGCGCCGCTTCCATGCCGGACAGCGCGCGACTGTAGAGGACGGCGAGTCCCATCAGTCTGTCATTCCGGCGCAGGCCGGGATCCAGCAAAACCAAACAAGACCACGCAGTGGGCTACATCTCGGTTTTGTACCGCTACGCGGGGCATATTTAATTAACTGGATTCCGGCCTGCGCCGGATAACCAGCCACTTGCCAGCTTGCTGGCTTAGTGGATTGGCTAGTAGTTCCATCAATGACGCGGTGGCGGAACATTACTTTGTCGTTTCCAGTTCGGCCAAGCGCGCTTCCATCTTGTCCAGCCGCGCCGCCAGCACCTCGTATTCCTCGCGCGTGACCAGGTCGAGTTTGGAGAATCCCTGCGCGAGCAGCGAGCGGGCGTTCTTCTCGAAGTCCTTGGCCGGGCTGTTGGCGACTGCTTCATTCAATTTCGCTGACATCTCTTCAAAGAATTTTTTGTTCAACATCTTTAATTTCCTCTGATTAACGGTGTCCCGGCAGTGTACCAAAATCCTTTGCACCAACACGGTGCACATATCCCGTGATCCGCGCCCTGCCGGTGCATTCTGCTTTTCGTTGATTGCCTCCTCAAGACATCCGAAAGCCTGTTCTTATGGCATTTACAAGAGTTGGCACGCTAGCTGCTTAAAGAGGGGCGTGGATGCTTTTGTCCCGCCTTGAAACTTAACGAAAGGAAATATCATGCTTAAGAAAAAACTGCTTGTTGTTGCGCTGGCTGCCTCGTTCGCCGCATCCGCTGCCGCCGAAGACCTGACGTTCAGCTCGAACGTGGCGATCACCAGCGACTACCTGTTCCGCGGCATCTCGCAAACCGGGACCAATCCGGCGCTCCAAGGCGGTTTTGATGCTGCCCATGCCAGCGGTCTGTATGCCGGCGTGTGGGGGTCCAACATCAGCTGGCTCAGCGATGCCGGTGTGGCCACCCGCGCCAGTGTCGAGTTGGATACCTATGTCGGTTTTAGCGGCAGCTATGCCGAAGACTTCACCTATGACGTGGGCTACCTGCGTTACAACTATCCGGGCAGCTACGGTGGTGCAGTCAAGGCCGACACGGATGAGCTGTATGGTGCAGTCGGCTACAAGTGGGTGACCGTCAAATACTCCTACAGCCTGGGTGACACGTTTGGCGTCAATGATGCGAGCGGTACCGATTACCTCGAGCTCAATGCCAGTTTGCCGCTGGCCGATTTGGGTATCGCTGATACCGGTATCACTTTCAGTGCGCACTTGGGACGCCAGGAATACAGCGGGGCGAATAAGGGCGCCGGTGCGACCAGCCTGAGCTACACCGATTACAAACTGGAGGCTTCCAAGGACTTCGGCGGATACGTGTTTGCTCTGGCCTACAGCGATACCAATGCCAGTGCAGCCTACACGGTGCTGGGCAAGGATCTGGGACAAAGCACAGCCGTGGCTTCCCTGAGCCGCTCGTTCTAATCCACAGCGGGGCGGTTCACCGCCCCGCCCACAAAGGAGAGTCATGATGAAAATGGTCACCGCAATCATCAAGCCGTTCAAGCTGGACGAAGTGCGTGAAGCGCTGTCCGCGATGGACGTGCAAGGCATCACCGTTACCGAGATCAAAGGTTTCGGCCGCCAAAAGGGCCACACCGAGCTGTATCGCGGCGCGGAATATGTGGTGGATTTCCTGCCCAAGATCAAACTGGAAGCCGCGATCAAGGACGACCAGCTGGAGCGCGTGATCGAGGCGATCGAGAAGACTGCCCAAACCGGCAAGATCGGTGACGGCAAGATCTTCGTGCAAGACCTCGAACAAGTGATCCGCATCCGCACCGGCGAAGTCGGTCCGGAAGCCCTTTAAGGAGAATGAAAATGAAGAAACTACTCGCTTCGTTCATGCTGCTGGCCGTGATGTTCGGCGCAGTCAGCCCCTCGTTTGCCGAGGAAACAATGCCGGCAGCAGAAGCTGTGATGGCGACCACTGATGCGGCCGCCGCTGTGGCATCCGCCCCCGTGCCCGACAAGGGAGACACCACCTGGATGATGCTGTCCACGCTGCTGGTGATCCTGATGATCGTGCCGGGTCTGTCCCTGTTCTACGGCGGCCTGGTGCGCGCCAAGAACATGCTGTCCGTTCTGTCGCAAGTGTTCGGCATCTTCGCGCTGATCTCCATCCTGTGGGTGATCTATGGTTACTCGCTGGCTTTTGGCGACGGCGGCTCGATGAACTGGATGATCGGCGACACCTCGAAGTTCTTCCTGTCCGGCATGACGGGTGACAGCACGGCAGCGACCTTCACCGACGGCGTGGTGATCCCCGAGTTCACCTTCGTGGCCTTCCAGCTAACCTTCGCGGCGATCACCACCGCGCTGATCATCGGCGGCTTTGCCGAGCGCATCAAGTTTGGCGCCCTGATGGTGTTCTCCGCCTTGTGGTTCACCTTCAGCTACCTGCCGATCGCGCACATGGTGTGGGCAACCGGCGGCTACCTGTTCGAGAAAGGCGCGCTGGACTTCGCCGGCGGCACCGTGGTGCACATCAACGCCGGTATCGCGGCACTGGTGGGCGCACTGGTGATCGGCAAGCGCATCGGTTTCGGCAAAGAGCCGATGGCACCGCATAACCTGCCGATGACCATGATCGGTGCATCCCTGCTGTGGGTGGGCTGGTTCGGCTTCAACGCCGGTTCCAACCTGGAAGCCACCGGCGGCGCGGCACTGGCCCTGCTCAACACCATCGTCGCCACCGCCGCTGCGGCACTGAGCTGGATGGGTGCCGAGAAGATGGTGCGCGGTAAAGCCTCCATGCTGGGTATCGCATCGGGTGCCGTCGCCGGCCTGGTCGCCGTCACACCGGCTGCCGGTCTGGTCGGCCCGATGGGCGCCATCATCCTCGGCCTGATCGCCGGCGTGGTCTGTCTGTGGGCGGTATCCGGTCTAAAGAAGTCGCTGGGCTATGACGACTCGCTCGACGTGTTCGGCATCCACGCGGTCGGCGGCATCATCGGCGCCATCGGCACCGGCATCTTTGTCTCGCCGGCACTCGGCGGCGTGGGCGTGGACGACTACAGCATGGGCGCGCAAGTGCTGACGCAAGCCACCGGCGTAGCGATCACCATCGTCTGGTCCGGTGTGGTTGCCTTCGTCTGCTTCAAGATCGTCGACCTGGTCATGGGTCTGCGTGTATCGGAAGAAGCCGAGCGCGAAGGTCTGGACACCGCAACCCACGGCGAGCGCGCATACAACGTTTAAACCTCTCCTCCCTGGAGCCTCCCCGGCTCCTTTTCAAGGGCACCGCAAGGTGCCCTTTTTTTCCAATCACTAAACTGCATCAAGGAGAGAAGACAATGGCTGGAGAAATGGAGCAACTGTTTTCTGTCGTAGGGCGCGTGTACGTCATGCTCAGAAGAGAAACCAACAGAATGATCGATGTGGAATGGGCGATCGCCAATGCAGACTATGCGCGCGAGGTAATCAAGCTGGCCCGCACGACTCAGGTAAATGAATTGGTCCAACTGGCAGATCGCATCGAAGATACGCATCCGCTACTGCCCAGGATCAAAAAAATGGAAGTTGCGCCCACAAATGCCGGACTCGATGTATCAAAATATGTGCACAGCCTGCGCTAGATTTGGTTTTGCTGCTGATTACTGATCAGCAGTTCGAAAGCCTCGGCTGGCAGTGGTTTGCTGAACAAATAGCCTTGTAGTTCGTCGCAACCGATACCATGCAGGAAGGCTTGCTGGTAAGCCGTCTCGACCCCCTCGGCGATGACCTTTATCCCGAGGCTATGTCCAAGGGCGATGATGGCTTTCAGGATGGCGATGTTGCTGGGCTCCGTCTCCAGATGGCTGACAAACACCTGATCGATCTTGAGCCGATCCACAGGGAAATCTTTCAGGTAGGCCATGCTGGAATATCCGGTACCAAAGTCATCAATGGCCAATTTAATTCCCAGCGATTTCAGTTCATGGAGTGTCTTGATGAAACTGCCCGTGTCGTGCACCAGACTGTTTTCCGTAATTTCCAACTCAAGACAGGATGGATCCAAACCGGTCTGTACCAATACGGCCCGCACCGAATCGACCAGCCCTGCCTGGCGAAACTGGCGCGGTGACACATTGACGGCAATGGGTAATGCCAAACCTGAACGCTCTTTGAGTCTCACCCCCTGGCAGCAGGCGGCATGCAAGACCCATAGTCCGATATCCCCGATCAAACCGGTTTCCTCCGCGATCGGGATGAAGCTGGCCGGCGAGATCATGCCCTGACCCGGCGGCTGCCAACGGATAAGCGCTTCTGCACCACATATCTTGCCATGGGCGAAATCCAGTTTCGGCTGGTAATACAACAGGAATTCTTCGTTCTTCAGCGCATTGCGCATGCGATATTCCATATCCACACGCTCCATCAACAAATTGTTGAGTTCTTGCGTGTAGAACTGGAAGGTGTTGCGTCCGGATTGTTTCGATTTGTACATCGCGGAATCCGCGAACTTCAGCAGGGTAGCGGTATCTCGCCCATCATCGGGATAGATACTGATGCCGATGCTGCAGGAGATGATGAAATCTCTTTCTTCGATATGACATGGATTTGCTACCGCCCTCATCACGCGCTGCATACTCTCGGAGATATCTTCGATCTTGTTCAGACCCGTCAGCAAGAGCACGAACTCGTCTCCACCCAAGCGCACCACGGTATCGGATTCGCGCACGCATCCCAACAATCGACCAGACATGATCTTCAGCAACTCATCACCCGCGTGATGGCCCATACTGTCGTTGATGATCTTGAACTGATCCAGATCGATGAAAGCGACCGCGACTTTGTTGTTGTAGCGATCCGCAATCCCGATGTACTGCTGCAAACGATCCGCCAGCAGTGTTCTGTTGGGTAGTCCGGTCAATCCGTCATGCGTCGCTTGATATTCAATCTGCTGTTCATAGTTCTTGCGCTCGGTGATGTCTTCCACAGTGCCTTCGTAGAACATCAATATGCCCTGCTCGTCACGCACCTCGCGCGCGTTCTCCGAAATCCAGATGACCTCTCCGTTCTTGCGGCGGACCTGGGCTTCGAAGTTCTTCACCTGCCCATGTGTCCTCATCAATGTCACAAATTCCCCGCGCTTGTCCGGATCCACATACAACTGCTTTTGTATATCCGAAATGCCCTGCGCCAGATCATCGGCAGAGTCGTAGCCGTATATCTGCGCCAGTGCGGGATTGAAGTTCAGATAATGCCCATCCGGGGAGGTTTGATAGATACCTTCGATGGCGTTCTCGAATATTGATCGATAGCGTTCTTTGGCCTCCAATGCCGTTAACTCGCTCACTTTCAGAAGTGTCACATTCTGGATGAACCCTTCGAGCGCTTCGACTTTACCTTCCGCATCATAGATAGGCGAGCCGCGCTCGGACACCCATCTGATATCGCCATCAGCATGCACGATGCGGTACTCGACATGGAATCGCTGACCTTTTGCAACTGCACTCTCTATCACTGAACGGACTTTTTCCCGATCTTCCGGATAGGTGATCTCCTCGAAATAAATGGCGGCATCACTCAACAACGAATCTGCCGAATAACCCGTCAATTCGTTCCAACCCTCGCTGGCATAAACCATCGTCCATTTGGCATCGTACAGACAGCAGTACACCATTCCATACAGGTTCTGTATCAACACATTCAGAACCCGATCGCTATCTTCCAGCTTTGCGAGCAGGTTGGGACTGACCTTTTCTTTTGCAAGCGATAGCTCGGCTTTGGCTAGCATGGGTTGATGCACCTCAATCGTTCACTTCGGATGAGAATTTATCAGGCTTCATTTTCATGCCGCGAGGTTTTCCTGAGGCTTGATTTGTCCGCCGTTCAACGCACCTTGATCCTTGGGGTCAGTCCGGTATGGAAATCCAAGCAATATCCAAGCCATCCTGCGCATGCGCCTGTTCTGGGTAAAGGAACTCCAAATCGATGCCGGCTTGCACCAAATAAGGGCGCATTCAAACGGCTATGTTCCATTTTTCGATCTGCTACTTATCCCGAATCTCCAAAAGTGCGATTGAACGCGGCACCGAGAGGGATGGATTCCGGAAATGCGTACACAAGGCAGCGCAGATACACCACTATTGTGGGCCTTGGCTCCACCCTTTTGAGAATTGAGAACACACCGGCCGTGAATCGCATGGCAGAGAAGATTCTCTGGCACCACGGGCCTATCTAGATGATTTCTGGCGTGATTCGTGCTTACTCATAAGATGACTTGATTTTAGATCATTGAAAGGTTTCAGAATGACCATCCGTGTTGCACTCAATCACCAGTCCGGGTATCGCTTCGATCACCCGGTGAAGCTTTGGCCGCACGAGATCAGGCTGCGCCCGGCGGCGCACAGCCGCACCCCGATCCTGAGCTATTCGCTCAAGGTCGAGCCTGCCGATCATTTTTTGAATTGGCAGCAAGATCCCTTCGGCAACTGGGTCGCGCGCCTGGTGTTCCCCGAAAAGACCAGTGAACTGAAGGTCACCGTCGATCTGGTCGCGGACATGACGGTCATCAATCCTTTCGATTTTTTCATCGATGAAGCGGCGGAGAATTTTCCTTTCGCCTACGCGGAGGGATTGAAACGGGAGTTGAGCCCCTACCTCGAAACCGAACCCGCCACGCCTTTGCTTGCCGGCTGGCTGCGACGCACCAGAAAAGAACTGCTCGCCAAACCGTTGCGCACCATTGACATGCTGGTCGGCATCAACCAGCGCGTGCAGGGTGACGTCGGTTACATTGTGCGTCTTGAAGCGGGCGTCCAGACACCGGAACAAACGCTGGAATTGAAGCGCGGCTCCTGCCGCGACTCGGCCTGGTTGCTGGTGCAGGCTCTGCGCCATCTGGGCCTGGCGGCGCGTTTCGCTTCGGGCTATCTGATCCAGCTCAAAGCGGATGTGAAAGCCCTGGATGGCCCGTCGGGTACCGAGGTTGATTTCACCGACCTGCATGCGTGGACCGAAGTTTATATTCCCGGCGCCGGCTGGATCGGTCTCGACCCGACTTCCGGTTTGTTGGCCGGCGAAGGCCATATTCCGCTGGCGTGCACCGCGATGCCCTCTTCGGCTGCGCCGGTGATCGGCGCCACCGAAGTGTGCGAAACGCAATTCGATTTTGCCATGACGGTGACCCGCATCCACGAAGACCCGCGCGTGACCAAACCCTATACCGACGGGCAATGGGAAGCGATCCAGAATCTGGGGCATCAGGTCGATGCCGAGCTGAACAAGCAGGATGTGCGACTCACCATGGGCGGCGAGCCAACTTTCGTTTCCATCGACGATATGGACGGAGCGGAATGGAACTACACCGCGCTGTCCGACAAGAAGCGTGCGCTCGCGGGTGAGTTGCTCACCCGATTACAGGGGCATTTCGCGCCGGGTGCGATGCTGCATTTCGGCCAGGGCAAGTGGTATCCCGGTGAACCCTTGCCACGCTGGGCGCTCGGGTGTTACTGGCGCGGCGACGGCAAACCGCTCTGGAATGACCGCAGCTTGCTGGCCACCGCAGACGATGGCGGAAAACACAAAACCATCGACGCATTGCGCTTCATGCAACGCCTCACCCGGGAACTCTCCCTGGATGAAAGTTTCATCATCCCCGCCTTTGAAGATGTGACGCAGGTCATCAAAGAAGAGCAACGCTGGCCGGAGAACTTCGATCCGCATTCGGCCGATCTGAACAATCCGGATGAGCGCCGCCGCTTGGCCAAACTCCTTGAGCGCGGGCTGGGCGAGGCGGTCGGATATGTGCTGCCGCTGCAGGCGCTGCCGCCCGCCGCGCCGCCGCGCGCGGCAAAAGCCGTGGTTGCGGCGGGTTTCCGTTCCAGTCCGTGGCCGCTCAAGCGCGAGCATCTGTATCTGATCGCGGGGGATTCGCCGCTCGGATTGCGCCTGCCGCTCGAATCCTTGCCGTGGGTGTTGCCCGCCGACAAGGAACAGGAATTCGGCCGTGACCCCTTCGATGCGACAGAGGAAGCGCCCGCTGACAACGCGGCAAGCAAGAATGCGAAGGCGGCGGCCACTGGCCAAGACAAAGTTGATCCGCGCGAAGTGGTGCATACCGCTTTGTGCGCCGAGGTGCGCAAGGGGGTGCTATGTGTTTTCCTGCCGCCGGTGCCTTTGCTCGAAGACTTCATCGTGTTGCTGACGGCGATTGAAGCCAGTGCCGCCGCATTGAAGCTGCCGCTGCGTCTGGAAGGCTATACCCCGCCCGCCGACCCGCGCCTGAAGGAGTTCCGCATAACGCCCGACCCCGGCGTGATCGAAGTGAACATCCATCCCTCAAGCACGTGGGAACAGCTGGTGGCGAACACACAGATCCTCTACGAAGAGGCGCGCCAGACCCGATTGGGTAGCGAGAAATTCATGCTCGACGGGCGCCACACCGGCACCGGCGGCGGCAACCACGTCACTTTGGGTGCGGCCACGCCGGCCGACTCGCCGTGCCTGCGCCGTCCCGATGTGCTGATGAGCCTGATCACTTATTGGCAGCATCATCCCGCGCTGTCGTATCTGTTCTCGGGCCTGTTCATCGGGCCCACCAGCCAGGCCCCGCGGGTGGACGAGGCACGGCACGAGAGCCTGTACGAGCTGGAGATCGCTTTTCAGCAGATGGCGGAGAAGTTGAAGCCGGGCGAGGAAAGCAAACAACCGTGGCTGGTGGACCGGTTGCTGCGCAACTTGCTGGTGGATCTTTCCGGTAACACCCACCGCGCGGAGTTCTGCATCGACAAGCTCTATTCGCCGGACAGCGCGACGGGGCGCCTGGGATTGGTGGAGTTCCGCGGCTTCGAGATGCCGCCGCATGCGCAAATGTCGCTGTTGCAAATGTTGCTGCTGCGTACGCTCGTCGCGCGCTTCTGGAAAACCCCCTACAGCGGCAATCTCAACCGCTGGGGTACCGAGCTGCACGACCGTTTCATGCTGCCGCACTTCGTGGCGCAGGACATGCGCGATGTGGTGCTGGATTTGCAGCGCGCGGGCTATGCCTTCGAGTTTGACTGGTTCGCGCCTTTCCTGGAGTTTCGCTTCCCGCGTTTCGGCACGGTCGCTTATCACGGTGTCGAGATCGAACTGCGCCAGGCCATCGAGCCGTGGCATGTGCTGGGCGAGGAGGTCAGCGCGGGCGGCACGGCACGTTATGTCGACTCATCGGTGGAGCGCATGCAGATCAAAGTCAATCACATGAACGATAACCGTCATATCGTCACCTGCAATGGCCGCCCGTTGCCGCTCACACCCACCGGCACGCGCGGTGAATACGTGGCGGCGGTGCGTTACCGCGCCTGGTGCCCCCCCTCGGGTTTGCATCCCACCATTGGGGTGCAGGCACCGCTGGTGTTTGATCTGGTGGATAGCTGGAGCGCGCGCTCCATCGGCGGTTGCACCTATCACGTGTCGCATCCGGGCGGCCGCAACTACGACACTTTCCCGGTGAATGCCAACGAGGCCGAGGCGCGCCGCGTGGCGCGTTTCTGGAACCAGGGTCACACGCCGGGAGAGATGCATATTCGCCGCGAAGGGCGCAACCCGGACTATCCGTTCACCCTCGATCTGCGCCGCGCGCCGGAGCCGATGCTGGAGGGCGCGACCGTTATGCCGGTTGAACCTGTCCACAAGCCAAAACAAGACAAACCCTAATCGAGCAACCATCATGGAAAATACAATTGTGGATGCAAAATTGAAATCAACCGGGCGTGCGCGCAACGGTGACAAACTCAATTCGGAATTTTTTGAACGCTATCTGCCGCGCCTGCTGGAAGAGCGTGACCGCTGCGGGCTCACCGCGATGATTGGCGGCATAGAAGCTTTAATGATTGCGGTGGAGCCTGGAAACGCGATCGAATACATCGCCGAGCTGGCGCTGATGACACCCTATAATTATCTGGTGACGCTGGATAGTCCGCAGCATCGGACGCATATCTTGCGCATCGATATGAAATCGCCCGATATTTTGTTGCGCGTGGTGAAACGCCCCGACCATCACGATATCTTTCGCAGTCTTAACGATGTGCACCCGGCCGGTTCCCGCCGCCCGCACAGCCGCTATCTGGGAGAAATCTTGCGGGTGAGTGATCGCGCCAAGGTGGTCGAATTGCAACAAGCGCGGGAATTTCGGTTTTTTTCCGATGCGTCTCTAACCGAACTCGATTTGCCCAACAATGTCAGCATCAGCAAGCCGTCGCCCTATACGCAAAACGTGGTGGGCTACATGGAGCGCGATGCCAATGCCGTGCGCGTCTATCATCCGCTCGGCAATTGCAACATCGTGCCGGACGCGCAGGATGCGCATGAGCGGGCGAAGGCATTGCAAAAAAGATTGGAGATCGACGACCTCATCCTCCCCATCGACCATCTGGCGACGCGTGTTTATAGCCAGAACCGTGAAGCCGCCTTGCTCGAATACCTGGCTTTATCCGGTTATTACTACTGGGGGAGTTACAACATTGCCGACCAGAATTCTTCGACCAATGTTTGCAAGAGTGTGCGTCCGATACCCGAATCGGTCAGCCCGGCCAAGGTGTTTACCGCCAACAATCAGCCCTACTGCGTCAATCATCTGGACAAGTTGCCGTCGCCAACCGAGACGTTCGTGCGAAATTACGGCGCGCGCCTTCATCACATGGCGTTGTCGGTGAAAGACGGCGAACGCGGCGGGAAGGAGAATATCGATTTTCTGGTTGACGCGATTGCCCGACAGGGGAAGGGTTTCCTGCTCGATGTGGTGGGTTCAAAAAACGACGGGCTGAAGCAGATTTTTTCGGCGGCTTCGCCGTTCTCGGCACTGATTATCGAGTACGTGCAGCGCTTCGGTGATTTTCAGGGATTTTTCACGCGCGACAATGTGGCGCAACTGACCGCGGCGGCAGGGGTCGAAGAAAGGGTGGCGTAAACGCGATGCCCGACCGTCAGCGGGGATTGCATCGGGCAGCTACGATCCCGTTTGCCGGGTAGCGTCCCGATCGTTGGCGGATTCCCAGTAGAAACGCGGCAGATTCTCCAGCGCGGCCACCAGACCTTTGTTCCAGGCTTCCGAGAGCTGTTTGGCGAAAGGGTCTTCTTCCGTCATGCAGAGTTGGTGGGTGAAGTTCAGGCTGTCTTTTTCATAGATCAGCAAATCAATCGGCGCCCCCACCGTCAGGTTGCTGCGCACGGTCGAGTTCATTGAAACCAGGGCACAACGCGCGGCGGGAGCCAGTTGTGTGCCGCGTGTGATAACCCGGTCCAGGATGGGTTTGCCGTATTTGACCTCGCCGATCTGCAGAAAGGGATGTGCATCCGACTCGTGGATATAGTTGCCCTGCGGATACACCATCAGGGTTTCGTGGTGCGCAGTGCCAATCTGGCCTGCCAGAATGAAGGTTGCTTCGAAACTGACACTGCCGCTGTCGCGCACCACGTGCAGGTTCTGCACACTGGTACTGACCGAGGCAACGTAGTCCGCGGCTTCCTGCATGTTTCTGATACCCAGCAAATTCGGCGTGGCACCACTCTCCAGATCGGCATTGATGCGTTTGATCACCAGCTGTGTCGTCGCCAGATTACCCGCCGACAACAGGGCGAACACCCGGTTGCCGGGCCAGGCAAAGGTGTGCATCTTGGTATAGGTCGAGATGTTGTCGAAACCGGCATTGGTTCTCGAGTCGGAGCAGAGCACAAAGCCGTGATGCGTGTTGATGGCCAAACAATAGGTCACTGATGCCCCCTGATCTTCCGGTAAATCCTGCAAGTGGCCTGAACGTTAACACGCTGCGCCTTCCCGCCGCAAATTCATCTTTGCGCCACCCGCCCATCACACCCGAACTATCCGATCATTCATCGCACGATTTTGATGCGCTTGGACGCCGGGTTGCCATGCCATCGTGCACAAAAATGAGGTCACGAAAGGTAACACCTTAATAAATAAGCAACCTTGCCATGGCACGATTATCGCTGGCAGTAAAGCGGAGCTGCGTTTTCTGCAACTCCAATCCTTCATCAACCGCCCACATGGGCAGAGGTGCAACGATGAAAAATACCGATACCAAAATCCTGGCTTTGATCCGCTGGTGTGTCAGCTGCGCGCTGATGGCCATCGCTGCCATTCCTGTCGTGACATCCTTTAGCGCCTCAACGTGATGCGTCTCGCCGTGCCCGCCGTCGTCGGCGCGCATGCATGCGAAATGAGCGTCGGGACAATCTCATGTTGACGTCAAAAGATATCCTCCTCCATTCACCAATCGCCGCCGATCTTGACGATGGCGAGGTCGAACTGCTGCATGGGCGGATGAACATCAGCGATTATCGAAATGGTCAATTCATCGCCGCACCCTGCGATAGCGTTGCCGATAGCCTGTATCTGCTGGTCGGCGGCAGTATCGAGATTCAGGTGCAAAGCCGGGAAGGGCTGAATACTTTCAATCTCGTTACGCCGGGAGATTTGGCCAATGTCATCGCCTTCGCGGGCGGCGGGGCGGCCGGTGTGAGCACCGTGCTGCGCGCCACGGGCGAAACACGGGTTCTCAGTTTGAGCCGCTCGAGTTTCGAGGAATTGATTTTTACTCATCCCCAGCTGGTCTACCGAATGTCGCAGGCGCTGGTTCGATACATCCATGGCGTCGCATGCTTCTTGAGCGCCGATCTGGACAGGCTGGCACAGCGTATTGCTTGCCCGATCGACACTGGCCGTGCCGCCCCAAAACAGGCGGTGGCAGAGATGGCAGCCTGAATCCTGTTCCCACCCTACTTCGTTATCTCGCCCTCCCACGGGAAACGGGGAAGGTTCTCCAGCGCCTGAGTCAACCCTGAATTCCACGACTGCGAAATGTTCTTGGCGAAGGGGTCATCCTCGGCCAGCGTGAATCGCCTGCCGCCGTTCAGCGCATCTCTGGCATAGATCATCACCTCCACCGGCGGACCCACCGTGAGATTGCTGCGCATCGTGGAGTTCATGGACACCAGTGCGCAGCGCGCAGCGGCTTCGAGCTGTGTCTCGCGCTTGATCACCCGGTCCAAAATCGGTTTGCCGTATTTCACCTCACCGATTTGCAGGAATGGGTGCTCGTTCGACTCATGGATGTAATTACCCTGCGCATAGATCAGCAATGTTTCAGGCGGTGCGTAACCGATCTGGCCGCCGAGAATGAAAGTGGCCTCGTACGTCCCTCCCGACGCATCCCGAAAGGACTGCTGTTTCTGCACCTCAGCACTGACCATGGCAACATAATCCGCCGCCTCGTGCAGGGTCAGTACGCCGAGCAGATTGGCGGAGGCGGCTTGCTCCAAATCGGCATTGAGCCGCTTGAGAACTGCCTGGGTGGTTGCCAGATTGCCGGCGGAAAGAAGCACCAGCATGCGGTTGCCCGGCCAGATGAAGGCGTGCATCTTGGAGTAGGTGGACACATTGTCGAAACCCGCGTTGGTCCGCGAGTCCGAACAAAAGACCAGCCCTTGATTGGTGTTGATGGCAAGGCAATAGGTCATGAGTCTTTCGAAGGCCGGATGGTTATTGCACTGACTCGGATGCCGGATGTTCCGGATTCAGGTAGGCGTGGAAATATTGGGTTGCCAGCGCGGCATTGATCTTGCCCAGATCCTTCTGCAATACGTCCAGCAGCTCGTGCAGTTGGATCGCATTGAGTTCGCTGCCTTTGATGTACTGCAGCGCATTCTTCGAGGGCTGCGCCGCGCTCATCACGGTTGCGGAGAACGGCAGCGCGCGCAGACAGGATTCGATTTCGTTTAGGCAGTACATCAGACTGCGCGGAAAACACGCGTCATTGATCAGGAAATCGACGACATCGGCACTGCTGACGTGCACCGCCCGCCGACGGCGATAGGTCTGGTAGGCAGACAGTGCTTTGAGTGTGCTTATCCACAATCTTTCGACGCTCACCTCATACAACGGCATGTCCTGCGGGATGGACACCGCAAAGTTGATGTCGAGGATGCGGGTGGTCATGTCGGCCCGTTCGATATTGCGCCCCAGACGAATGAACTGGTAAGCCAGGTCGTGTGCCAAGACGCCGGAGATCAACCCGACAATGGCATGGCGCTGGGCAATCACATCGTTTAACACCACATAGCGCTCGCGGCGATTGCCTGTGGCGAGTTGGGCGCGCTCGCGCAAAAAAAGGTAAAGGCTGTTGATCCGCTCCCACAATTCTTCCGGCAGCAACTCGCGCAACGTGCGTGTGTTCTCGCGCGCGTACTTCACGCAGGAAAGCATGGAGCTTGGATTGCGCTCGTCGTCAATCATAAAGCGCATGATCGATTCCTCGTTGGCTTGCGTGTAACGCTTGCCGAAAGTTTCGTCCAGCCCAACCACCTTGATCAGCGTTCCCCAGCCCAATGTGGCCCCGCTGGGCAGGTCCAGCAGCACATCGGTGGTGCCCGTGATGAGGCGGGCAGTATTCTCCGCCCGCTCCAGATAGCGCGCCATCCAGTACAGGTTTTCGGCGGCGCGGGCTAGCATGACGGCATCTCCTCGACGATCCACGTGTCCTTGCTGCCACCGCCCTGCGATGAATTCACCACCAGCGAGCCTTTGCGCAATGCGACCCGGGTGAGTCCGCCGGTCGTCACATAAACCTGATCCGACTGCAACACAAAGGGGCGCAAATCAAGATGGCGCGGCGCCAATTTATTGTCCGCCAGCGCGGGTGCGGTGGAAATGTCGAGCGTCGGCTGGGCCATGTAATTGCGCGGATTGGCGCGGATCAGGTCGGCGAACTTTGCGCGTTCCGCGGCGCTGGCGCGCGGACCGATCAGCATGCCGTAGCCGCCCGATTCGTTGGCCGGTTTCACCACCAGAGAATCGAGATTCTTCAGCACATGCTCGCACTGATCCGGATACATGCACAGATAGCAGGGGACATTGGCGAGGATCGGATCCTGGTCCAGATAATATTTGATGATCTGCGGCACGAACGCATACACCACCTTGTCGTCTGCCACACCGGCACCCGGCGCGTTGGCGATCCCCACATTGCCTTTGCGCCAGGCACGCATCAACCCCGGCACGCCGAGCACCGAATCCGGGCTGAACGCCTCGGGGTCCAGAAAGTTGTCATCGATACGGCGGTAGATCACATCCACGCGCTGCAGGCCGAAAATATTTTTCATGTAAACGATATCGTCTTTTCCCACCAGCAGATCCTGCCCCTCGACCAGATACGCACCCATCTGCTGCGCGAGATAGCTATGTTCGAAGTAGGCGGAGTTATAGATGCCGGGGGTGAGCACCACAATGACCGGCTGCTCGTCCGTGCGCGGCGAGAGCGCTGCCAGGGTGTGATACAACTGGGTCGGGTAATCGTCCACCGGCAGGATCGAGGTGGTTTGAAACACTTCGGGAAAGATCCGCTTCATGATCTGGCGGTTCTCCAGCATGTAGGACACCCCTGACGGCACGCGCAGGTTATCCTCCAGCACATACACCGTTCCATCGCGGTCGCGCACCAAGTCGGTGCCACAAACATGGGCCCAGACCCCAAAACGGGGCGACACCCCAACACATTGGCGGCGAAAGTTCACCGAACCCTCCAGCACCTCGCGCGGGAATACCCCGTCTTTGATGATGTGTTGCTCGTTATACAGATCGTTGATGAACAGATTGAGCGCGGTCAGCCGTTGCTTGAGCCCTTTCTGGATAGGATCCCACTCGAAGCGGCTCATCACGCGCGGGATCACATCGAACGGCCATGCGCGGTCGATATTGCCGGCTTCGCTATAGATCGTGAAGGTGATGCCCATCGCCATGATGGTTGCCTCTACCGCCTGGCGACGGGCCAGAAGCTCTTCTGCGGTCAGCGAGTTCAAATAGTCAAACAGCGGTTGCGCCGCCGACCGCGGCTGCAATTGCGCGTTCAGCAACTCATCGTAGGCGGTTATTGCGCCATATTCACTTTGTGCGATTTCCATGACAGGCTCGATTTATTATGACTATGGATGTCAATAAGCGAATACCGTGCCATGAAGGATTGGCCTTGCCGGTCGAATTTCCCGCCCTGCACATTCAATGTGGGATCGAGCTGCGCGAAAACCCGCTGCGCGAATAGACGCTGCGGGAGAATTGGCGGGTGATCGTCAGGTCGTGCGAAATCACTCTTTGTGTATTCATGCTGAAGCCGCGGTACAAGTCGAGATCATCTTCCGAATCAAGAATGGCTTTACCCGCCGCCGCTAGGTCGCGGATGACATCATCCCAGTCGGCATAACGTTCAGCCGGATTTTTTTGCATGGCCCGCGCGATCACATCGGTCAGCAGCTTCGGCAACGCCTTGCGCCAAGTCTCAATGGGAGTGATGGGAAAATTCAAAATGGCGACGCGCGCGTCAAACGGGTTGTCCGCCTCGAAGCTGTTGTGTCCTGTCAGCAGGCGATACAGCACCGCCCCCAGCGAGTAGATATCCGACCGCGCGTCCAGCGCCTCGCCCTCCAGTTGCTCCGGCGACATGTAGGCAAGGCTGCCCGCCACCACCGCGCCCATCTGGCTCACCGGAATGGCACAGCCGAAGTCGGCCAGCTTGGCGATGCCGTTGGGTTTGAGAATGATGTTGCCCGGTTTGACATCGCGGTGCACCACGCCGAGCGATGCCGCATAACGCAACGCCTCCGCCATCTGCACGGTGATGGACAAGACTTTTTCCAGCGGCAACAGGGTGTCCGGATGGTCGTGGTGGTCGAGCGGCACGCCGTTCACGTATTCCATCACCAGATAGGCGCCGCTCTGTTCAGTGAGGTCGGCATCCAGCACTCGCACGATGTTCTTGTGCTCCATCTTGCGCCCGAGCTCGACCTCGGTGGCGAACATGGCCTTGTGCAGATCGGTCTGGCAGCCACGGCGCAATTGCTTCAGCGCGACCGACGCGTACGATTTGTCGCGGATCGCCAGATAGACATTGGAAGTGGCCCCCTCGCCGAGCTCGCGCACGATGGAATAGGGGCCGATGCGGGAAACGGACATGGATCAGCGGCAAGAATGAAGACAGGCCATAGAGCGTGCAACGGCCATTTGGTTCGATCAGCGGAACACGATGGTCTTGTTGCCGCACAGCAGCACGCGGTCTTCCACATGGTAGCGCAGGCCGCGCGCCAGCACCGTCTTCTCGATATCGCGCCCGTAGCGCACCAGATCGTCCGGCGTATCGCCGTGGTCGATGCGCACCGTGTCCTGCTCAATGATGGGGCCGGCGTCCAGCGCGTCGGTGACGTAATGGCAGGTGGCGCCGATCAGCTTCACCCCGCGCTGGTAGGCCTGGTGGTAAGGCTTGGCACCGGCGAAGGAGGGCAGGAAACTGTGGTGGATGTTGATGATGCGTCCCGGCAAGCCCTGGCACAGTGACGGCGGCAATATCTGCATGAAGCGCGCCAGCACCATGCAGTCGCCGCGATGCTGGTCGAACAGCGCGGCGATGCGCTCAAATGCCGCTGCCTTGTCCTGCATGTCCACGTGGATGAACGGGATGCCGTGCCATTCGACAAAGCTGCGCAAGTCTTCGTGGTTGGAGATCACGCACGGAATGTCCACCTGCAATTCGCCGCTGCGCCAGCGATACAACAGGTCGTCCAGACAGTGCGCCTGCTTGCTCACCAGCACCACCAGCCGTTTTTTGATGGCCGAATCGGTCAACTGCCAGGTCATGTTGAACGCGTCCGCCATGACTGCGAAGCGGCGGCGGAATTCCTCTGCATCGAACGGCAGTGAATCGGCGCGAATCTCCTGCCGCATGAAAAAGCGCTGCGCCTCCTGCTCGGTGTGGTAGCTCGCCTCGACGATGAAGCCGCCGTGCTGCGCGATGAAACCGGTGACCGCCGCGATGATGCCGGAGCGGTCGGGACAGGAGATGGTCAGGGTGAAATGGTGGGTGGCAGTCATCATTTTGTAACTCGCATGGGGTTGAACGGGGCTTCAAATCCTGCCGGGCGTCAGGCTGCTTCCCTGAGCGGTGTTTCCCACCCCGGAAACACCAGCACGGCCGGATGACAATTCAGCGCGCGCGCCAACACTTTGGCACGCTCGACGCCCAGATTGACACGGTCGTTCTCGATCGCGGAAATGGCGGCTTGGGGAATGCCGGTCAGCGCCGAAAGCTGGCTTTGGCTGAGTTCCTGGAACTCGCGCAGAATGCGCACGGATTCACCGACACTCACTTCAACCCGTTTTTTTGCTGGACGATATTCTTTCATTTCATGGCCTCCGGTAATCGTGCGGGGTGACATGAACGACCCGGATCAACAGTACGTAGGCGCTCACGCTGTAGATGACACGCCACTGTAGTCCGAGCCGCGAGGAGCGATGCCCCTTCCATTCTCCCGCTAGCGCCTCATCGTGAAACCCCGCAATGGCACGCAGGCCCATCGGGCCGGAAACGCGCGCGATGTCTTTCCATTTTTCGTAGCGTTTCAGGACTTCGATGGGCACGGCCCCCGATAGCTGTTTATCGACCCGGCGATGTTCCTGGATTTCCCACATGGCGGATTATGCCTATACCATAAATAGTATGTCAAGGCGGGGGCTAAACGAATTCCTGCGGTAATGCTTTGACTGCTACAGCCCTGTCCCACAACGACGACATGATGCGCGTCGCCTGTTCTGCATCACCGCTGGTGTAGAAAGATTCAGCCGGGTGATTGGAGATTTTTCCCCCACCCCCGCCCGCTCCCGGGGGGAGCGGGAGCGAGCGCGGCAACTCCGTCTCCACGCGCCGCTTCAGTTCGCGTGCGACCGCCGCGCCGGTATCGACCAGGGTGATCTTTTCGCCCACCACTTCGCGGATCAGCGGCGCGAGGAAAGGATAATGGGTGCATCCGAGGATGAGTGTATCTGCGCCCGCCGCCAGCAAAGGCGCGTTGTAATGCTCGACCAGCCGCCGCGCCTCCGTACTGTGCAGGTCGCCGCGTTCAACGACTTCAACCAGGCCGGGGCAACCCTGGGTGACAATCTTTACGTCGCCCGCATGCTTGTCCAGCAAGGCGGCGAAGCGCGCGCTTTCCAATGTGCCAACCGTGGCCAGCACGCCCACCACCCCGCTGCGGGTGGCCGCGGCGGCAGGCTTGACCGCAGGCTCCATGCCGATGATGGGGAGCTTGTTGTATTTGATCCGCAGCGCGTGCGCGGCGGCGGCGGTGGCGGTGTTGCAGGCGATGACGATGGCCTCCGCACCCTGGCCGATGAGGAAGCGGGTCAGCGCCAGCGCGCGCGCTTCGATGAAGGCGGGCGATTTGTCGCCGTAGGGTACATGGCCGGAATCGGCGACGTAGATCAGATTCGCATCGGGCAATGCGGCGCGGATGTGGTGCAGCACGGAGAGGCCGCCCACGCCGGAATCGAACACGCCGATGGTTCTAGTACCGGTTGTCATCTTCCCATCCGTCATCCCCGCGCGGACAGGTAGGTCGGGCTTTAGCCCGACAAAACGAGCCACTTGCGGTGAGTTCCAAGGAACAGCCAAACAGCGTCGGGTTGAAACCCGACCTACCAATTCCGGCCTGCGCCGGAATGACAGCACTACTCCACCATCTGGTCGCGCAGGAATTCTTCATACGTGCCGTGGTAGTCGTTCACGCCCTTGGCGGAGATCTCGATGATGCGCGTGGCCAATGACGACACGAACTCGCGGTCGTGCGATACGAAGATCAGCGTGCCCTTGTACAGATCGAGCGCGGTGTTGAGCGACTCGATTGCTTCCATGTCCATGTGGTTGGTCGGCTCGTCCATCAGCAGCACGTTGGGTTTGGCCAGCATGAGTTTGCCGAACAGCATGCGGCCTTTCTCGCCGCCGGACAGCACCTTGACCTTTTTCTTCACATCGTCGCCGGAGAACAGCAAGCGCCCCAGCGTGCCGCGCACCACCTGATCGTCGTCGTGCGGGCCGCGCCAGTCGGTCATCCATTCCATCATTTGTTTGTCTTCGGCGAAGTCGGCGGCATGGTCCTGCGCGTAGTAACCGAGCTTGGCCTTTTCTGCCCATTTGATCGTGCCGGTGTCCGGCTGCAGGTCGCCCGCCAGGATGCGCAGCAGCGTGGTTTTGCCGATGCCGTTGGGGCCGATGATGGCGACCTTCTCGCCCGCGTCGATGCGGAAGTTGACGTTCGAGAACAGCATCTTGTCGAAGCCCTTGGCCATCTTCTGCACCTCCACCGCGACGCGGTGCAGTTTCTCGCGCTCGTCATATTCGAAGCGAATGAACGGGTACTGGCGGCTGGACGGCTTGATGTCCTCGACCTTGATCTTGTCGATCTGGCGCGCGCGCGAGGTGGCCTGTTTGGCCTTGGACGCGTTGGCGGAGAAGCGCGCCACGAAGGCCTTCAGCTCGGCGATTTTTTCCCTGGCCTTGGCGTTGTCCGCCGATTGCTGTTCGCGCGCCTGCGTCGAAGCCAGCATGTAATCGTTGTAATTGCCCGGATAGAGGGTGATCTTGCCGAAATCCAGATCGGCCATATGGGTGCACACGCTGTTCAGGAAGTGGCGGTCGTGCGAGATGATCACCATGGTTGAATTGCGCGCGTTGAGGATGTCTTCCAGCCAGCGGATGGTGTTGATGTCCAGGTTGTTGGTCGGCTCGTCCAGCAGCAGGATATCCGGGTTGGAGAACAAGGCCTGCGCCAGCAGCACGCGCAGCTTGAAGCCGGGCGCCACCGCGCTCATCTTTCCCTGGTGCAGTTCGATCGCGATGCCCACGCCCATCAGCAATTCGCCCGCGCGCGCTTCGGCGGTGTAGCCGTCGTATTCGGCGAAGGTCGCCTCCAGGTCGGCGGCGCGCATGTAATCTTCCTCGCTCGCGTCCGGGTTGGCGTAGATCGCGTCGCGCGCGCTCATTGCTTCCCACATCTCGGCGTGGCCCATCATCACCACATCCAGCACGCGCATGTCTTCAAAGGCGAACTGGTCCTGGCGCAATTTGCCCAGGCGCTCGCCGCGGTCCAGCATGACTTCGCCCGACGATTGCTCCAGATCGCCGCCGAGGATCTTCATGAACGTGGTTTTGCCGCAGCCGTTGGCGCCGATCAGGCCGTAACGGTTGCCGTCGCCAAATTTGACGGAAACGTTCTCGAACAACGGCTTGGCGCCAAACTGGATGGTAATGTTTGCGGTGGATAACATGGGACTGCCTTATTTTCGAAGGCGCGCATTCTACCATTGACCGCGCCCGACCGAACTGCTGGCACTTGTAGCAAACCATTTCGGCCGGCTGGTGATTTACACTGTCATCTTTCATAAAGTCCCCGGCAAGCGCCCAAATGACCAAAAACACCGGCAACATCCCCTTCCTGCCCCAAGACGCCGCTGACGGTTTGACCGCAGAGGAGCGAACCGGGCTGAAGAAACATCTTGCAGAAAAGTTGCTGGCGCTCGCCGTGCCGGAGAACGTTGCTCCATTGCAACGCGCGCGGCTGCAACTGGATATCGCCGAGATCCTGAACACGCTGGAGCGCAAGAAGGAAGCGTGGGATATCGCGCGCGATGCGTTCGTCGCGGCCATGCAACAGGAATCCTGGCAGGATGCGGTGGAAGCGTGCGACGTGCTCTATCAGGCGGAACAGGCTGATTCCATCGCGGTGCTGGGCATGGGCATCTGGCTGGCCGTGACCTTCCCGGTCGATCCGGAAGTGACGACTGCCCTGCTGATCCATCTCATCGACGAGACGCCCGATAATGCCGACGGCGCCGCTGTGGCGGCAATCACGGCGCGCTACGTGGTCGATCTGCGCGCCGCTGACGACCAGCACGAAAATCTGGGCTTCCTGGTGAACAACCTGATCGCCATGGTCGCCCAACGCCACAGCAACGTGCAGAACCAGGGCGCACTCGACCGTTGGCTGGACCGCCTGCAACTGCGCGACCCGCAGATCTTCCTGCCGCGCCTGGCGACCGTGGTGGAGGCGCTGGTCGGTGACAAATGGTGGTTCGACCGGGATGTGTTGCGCGCCCGCTTGCCAGATTGAACTTTCCTGACCCTACAGCGACCCTCGACACTATCGATACCGTCCCGAACCGTGGATTGGGTTCCCACTGTGGCCGTACTGCCGGAACAGCTGCGCCCAGTGGCGTGCACCGGAGCTGGCTTCCATACCGATCAGGCACGGTGGCAAGTTGGCAATGAGCGGTAACAGGTCAGCGCGAGAAACTTTCGGTTTTACCAGAGCAGACCGGCCAGTATCATCTACCCCGTGCCCGGCGAGCACGTTCTTGGCAATATCGATTCCTACGGTGATAATATTCATGAACTCTGCCTTTCGTGGTATTGATGAAATGACCAGATTCCTCATGGCAATTGTTGCCGTCTGCGGCTTCCACCGCAACCCCGGGACGGGGAAGCCACTTTCATTCGTTAGGTTAAGTTGCAATTACGAGTTTAATCTGCGATTTATCAAGGTAGTGTCACACATAAAAATTTATAACAGCTTAAAAATTTTGAATATTCTTTCGCTGTTTTTTTTCCCCTCAGCAAGCTATGCATCTATTCAGGGAAATCGTATTTATCAATACGATGCAGGCTGCGCGTTATTCGAAGTACACGAACAAATACCGGAAATCATTGACGGTGTTGCCACAGGCCCGGCGCTGCACACACTGTCTGTAGCTACCCGTGAGCCAGGCAATATATTAGACGGCGTATCCGTTTCTTCGGATGGGGCGATTAACATCACCGAATCAAGTGTAAGCAATGGCTTTACACAGGGCTTTATAGAATTAGCTCGCGTACCCAGCGGCATTCAATTGGTAGTGATGGCTCAAAACCCCAAACAGCCTTTTAGTTGGCGCCTTAACGCAAAGTGTCACAAGGGTGCTGTTGGCGTTCTGCATTTTGACGAAATTAAATCAACACCCCCCCGCACTGATGTAGCAGATAAAGCCATCGACCAAATATTTTTTGGCAGTGAAAACAGGCCAGAAAATGGCCCCACCAAGGATGACTACTCAAGACCGATTACCATCAACCCTCCGCGTAGTGATATTGATCAGTTATTAGCCGGTTTAGAAAGGCCAGCATCGGCTCCACTGACAAATGATGTACCGTCTAATACTGATTCGATAGGAGACGCCCTGTTAAAAGCAGATCGGGAACGTATTCATAATGAGCAAGTACAAAACCTGGCCATCGCAACCGATGCGGCCGCCAGTCAGCAATACCGAGCTCTATCAGAAGCGCAGCAAGTTGCTTCTCGACATTTAAATGAATTAATTGAAGCCAGACGGCGTGAGGCAGAGCGTATTGCAGCTGAGCAAGAACGCAGGCGGGAAAAATCAGAAAATGCTGCCGCATTTTGGAAGGGTGCTGGGGCAGTAATTTTGGGGGCGGGAGGAGTAAATGCTGGCATGGATGCCAATCAAGCCACGAAAATGGCTATGGATTTTTACAAGAGCGTTGACACTCCCGAAGGGCGAGTGAACTTTCAGAAAAACTTAAATGAAGGCGTATATTATCAACCATCACATTCACAAAGCAGCTCCATTAATGGCATGTCGGTTGCTCAAAATACCGGAGAGCCAGGTTCGGCACCCTCTTATTCTCAAGCCGTTAAATCAACCACTTCAACGAAAGTCAGTCGTTGTGCCGTAAACGGTTATGTGGGCAATGAGCGTACCGTGTATTGGAACGGCTCTTCATTAAGTTGCGGCGATGGCAGTGCTCCACGGGTTTCAGGTTATGCTTATTGGGCGGGCATGCATTGTGGCGGCGATACTACGGGCCCTACAGATGCACGCCAATGCAGTAGTGCGGAATACTCAGCAGCTGAGCGTAGTGCGGCGAGCAGGTTACCCGCTGATATGGCGCGCCAGTATGGTTTAGATCATTGAGGTATATATGAACATTAAAAATAAATTACTGATTAGATTTATTCTGTTTATCGGATTCATGCTGGCAGTCAGTACAATCCGTGCTGAACTTCCTTTATCTGTACAAAAAGATTTATTACTACATGAGCTTATTACTGCTATTAAGGCCGATGATTATACAAAAATTATAGAAACAGCAAAAACCATGCGGGCGAAAAAAATAGATACCGGCACGGAGATTTATTTTTATGAAGCACGGTCTTATTTTGCGTTGAATAATAATCAGGCCGGTGATGTGGCGCTTGAAAAATACGTAGAAAAAGCAGGCGCAAAAGGAGCCAATTATCAAACCGCCATCGCCATGCTGGCGGATCGTTTGGGTAAGCGGGATCAGGAAAGACGAGAAAGAGAAGCCGCTGCTGCACGCGCCGCTGAAATGCAAAGAAAGTGGTCCGCCTTTCATGCAAATAGCCAACGTATCGGAAAAGTAGAGAGTATTAATACAGATTGGGGCTTTGCCAAAGCCAGCTTGAATGTGGTGAACATTCCTGATGGGAGTTATCTTTACATTGAGCTTGCTGCGGATAAATATCAAGCGGTGCAACCCGGCAAGCAAACGGAAACACACATAACGCTTACCGGGATTGGTTCGGCCCAATTTCCATTGGGTGCACCCGTGGTGGCGAGTACCGTACAAGCCCCCGATCACAAGGGGGGAGCTGAAAATGCAGCGGCCAATTCAGGAAATAATAGTGCTGTTCATGGTGTTCGAGTGCTTTCTGTTCAACCGCAATCAGTCGCTGCGCGTGCAGGGATAAGGGCGGGTGACATCATTATGGGGTATGGCTTGCTGACGGTAAAAAATATAAGTGAGTTGGATGCAGCCATTGCCGCTCGGGGTGTTAAAAAAACCATAACGGAAAAAGTAGATCGTTATGGCAATGTGGTGAAACCTGGCGGAGGATTGGCCGGTCTTGCGGTTATTGGCATGGGTACGGATAACACTGAGCGGGGAGGATATGAAACAAGAGAACGGCCATTAACTGAAAGCGAGAAGCGCGGAATGAAACTATTCAGCTTAGACAAAAGTGATAAAACCATAATGATGCTGGTTTGGCGAAATGAATCTATTCAATCGATTGAAGTAGAGACCGGCCTTTCCCTTGGCGCTGAATTAGTTGATGCAAAGTGATTGACTATTTAAAAGTTTAGGGTTCTTGTGGCACCACGGTTACGCCCATCGCTTTAAGAGCGGTAAGGGTTTTTTCCACGTCGGAGCTGACTGTTTTACAGTCCGTCACGATAACTTTTTTTCGGCCATTTGGCAGCTCTTCAAATAATTTTGTGTAATAAGCAGCACACATTTCTTTTCCATCTGTTGTTTCAAGCCCTACTAGCCCTTGACAGCTTTCGTAGGGCGTACCTTCGTTATATGTTTGTACGCTGTACTGAACATAGGTCATGTTGCCTGGGCGGGTGACAAAATCTTGCCAAGGCCGTAGCGGATTATCTTTGCCTTTACGTGGCGGAAACAAGCCCTCCCACTCAGCGGTGATAATGCCTTCCTTTGTGTATTGGCAAGGCAGTGGATACGCGGGCGTTACACAGCACTTCATATCTCGGGGCATTTGCTGTAACCAGCCTAGCGCCACTTCTGCGGGTAAATCAGCAGCCACCTCCAAATCTAGTGGTTTCAGCTTAACGGTGGGAGTGCAAGCTGTTATAAAAAGCATGGTGGAAAACGCTATAAAGTATTTTTTCATATGAAAGTGCTATGTAAAGTGAAATGCACGCCTGCAAAGCTTGATCTGTTGGCGTTGTTTAACTACCCAGCCTTGAGGATCGAATTTTACTCGAACGGGGTCGATTCTGTACACAAGCAACCGGGCAGCAGCGTTTGTACCGCTTCAAATCGGCTAGAATGCCTGCATCGTTTCCCGCAGGCTCAACATGGTTCCCCATCTCACCACCGCCCTCAAAGGCCCGCTGCTTGATCTGGAGCGGCGCTTTCTGACCGAACAACCCTCCATCGAACGCTGGTTCCGCACCCAGTGGCTGGAGCACACGGTGCCGTTCTATGCCTCGGTCGATCTGCGCAATGCCGGCTTCAAGCTGGCGCCGGTGGACACCAACCTGTTTCCCGGCGGCTTCAATAATCTGAATCCCGATTTTCTGCCGCTGTGCATCCATGCGGCACAGAGCGCGATCGAAAAGATCTGTCCGGAGGCGCGCGGGGTGCTGCTGATCCCGGAGAACCACACGCGCAACCAGTTCTATTTGCAGAATGTGCTGGTGTTGGCGCGGGTGCTGCGCCAGTCCGGCCTCAACGTGCGCATCGGCAGTCTGTTGCCGGAAATCACGCACGCGACCGCTATTCAACTGAACGATGGCAGCACGCTAACGCTGGAACCCATCACGCGCGAGGGCAACCGCTTGCGCATCGGCGATTTCGATCCCTGCGTGGTGCTGCTCAACAACGATCTGTCTGCCGGTGTGCCGGACATCCTGCGCGATCTGGAGCAGAACGTGTTGCCGCCGCTGCAGGGTGGCTGGACCACGCGGCGCAAATCGAAGCACTTCGCCGCCTACGATCACGTGGCGCAGGATTTCGCCGGGCTGCTGGACATCGACCCGTGGTTGATCAACCCATATTTCGACGTGTGCGACAAGGTGGATTTCCACGCGCGCACGGGCGAGGACTGTCTGGCCGCCAAGGTGGACAGGGTGTTGGAAAAGATTCGCGCCAAGCATGCCGAGTACGGCGTGAAGGACGACCCGTTCGTGATCGTGAAGGCCGATGCCGGCACTTACGGCATGGGCATTATGACGGTGAAGGATGCGAGCGAAGTGCGCGACCTCAACCGCAAACAGCGCAACAAGATGGCAGTGGTGAAGGAAGGGTTGTCGGTTTCTGATGTGCTGGTTCAGGAAGGGGTTTACACCTTCGAGCAGATCAACGAGGCGGTGGCGGAGCCGGTGGTCTATATGGTCGACCACTTCGTGGTTGGCGGATTTTACCGCGTGCACACCGGGCGCGGCACGGACGAGAATCTGAACGCGCCGGGCATGCATTTTGTGCCGCTGGCGTTCGAGGCAAGCTGCACCCTGCCCAACCCGGCCCGCGCCCCGGACGATACACCGAACCGTTTTTACGCCTACGGCGTGGTGGCGCGTCTGGCGTTGCTGGCGGCTTCGATTGAACTGGAAGAGTTGACGGCGTGAGTAGATTTTCGCTTCTCCGGATTCCATCATTTCTGCGGAGGCGGGTGGATGCAGGTCGGGTTTTAACCCGACATAGCGCAGTCGGGTTGAAACCCGACCTGCACTATCGCCCGGGGATGGGATTTCTTCTGGCCACCGCACTTATCCTTGCGGGCTGCAGCAAAGCGCCGTTCTACCAGGAGCAGGCTTACGTCTTCGGCACCATCGTCGAGGTCAGCATCTACGGTGAAACGGAGGACAAGGCAAAGCAGGGCGCAGCGGCCGTGATGCGCGAATTTCAGCGCCTGCATGATCTGCTGCATGCGTGGAAGCCTTCCGCATTGAGCGAGCTGAATGCTGCGATAGCGCAGGGCAAGAACGTGAAAGTGACGCCGGAATTGGTCGTAATGCTGCAAGACGCGGCACAGCTTTCGGCGCAGTCCGGCGGCCTGTTCAATCCGGCCATCGGCGGGCTGATTCAGACCTGGGGTTTTCAGGCGGACGAGTTCAAGGCGGTATTGCCGGATGAAAAGAAAATCGCCGCGCTGGTCAAGGCCAATCCGCGGATGAGTGATTTGAGCTTTTCATCGGCGTGTTCCCTCACACCCAGTCCCTCTCCCGCCGGGAGAGGGGAGCTTTGCCTCAACAGCAAAAATAGAAGCCTGCAACTTGACCTCGGCGGCTATGCCAAAGGCGATGCGCTGGATCGTGCTGCATCCATTCTCAGGGAACAAGGCATCCGCAATGCGCTGATCAACATCGGTGGCAACGTGCTGGCTCTGGGCACACATGGCGACCGTCCCTGGCGGGTCGGCATTCAGCATCCGCGCAAACCCGGCCCGCTGGCGACGCTGGCGCTGCGCGACGGTGAAGCGATCGGCACCTCGGGCGATTACCAGCGCTATTTCGAGCTGGGCGGCAAACGCTATTGCCATCTGATCGACCCGCGCACTGGCTGGCCGGTGCAGGGGGTGCAGGCGGTGACCATCCTGACGCGGGGCGCGCGCGCGGGGCTATTGTCGGACGCGGCGTCCAAGCCCTTGTTCATTTCCGGCGCGGAAGGTTGGCGCGCGGCCGCGCGGCAGATGGGGATCGACGATGCGCTGCTGGTCGATGCCGGCGGCAAAGTCCATCTCACCGGGTCGATGCAGAAACGGCTAGAATTCGGCGACGATAAAACGACATGGGACATCGAGCATTGAAACCTGACGATCCTTTGCAACAAAACATCCGCCGCACGGCAGGCTTGCATGCGCTGAAAAAGCTGCGCGCATTGGTCGATGCCGATCTGGCGGATGAGACGTACAAGGCGCGTGCCTTGCGCTGGCTGCGGCGCTACGGCTGGCTGGTGTTGCCGTTGCTTGCGCTGCTGGCGGCCTATTTTTTGGGAGTGAGATAATGGCGGGGATTCTGCTGGTGGCGCACAACGACCTTGGCAACAGCCTGGTCGATTGTGTCAAGCATGTGCTGGGCGCGGTACCGAACAATGTGCGCGTGCTGTCGGTGCGCGCGCACGACGATCCGCAGCAAAAACTGGCGGAAGGGCACGCGCTGGTGCGGCAACTGGACAAGGGCAACGGGGTGCTCATCCTGGCCGATATCTACGGTGCCACGCCGAGCAATGTCGCGCGCCAGCTCTGTCGCGCCGAGCACATCATGGGCGTGGCCGGCGTGAACCTGCCGATGCTGTTGCGCGTGGTGTGCCATCCCAGCAAGAGCATGCCGGAACTGGCGCAGATCGCCCTGGAAGGCGGGCGCGAGTGCATCGTGCCGATGAACCCAGAAGAACAGGAACAGAGCCATGCGGCAAAATGAAGCGCAAATTATCAACAAACTCGGCTTGCATGCGCGCGCCTCGGCCAAACTGAGCCAACTCGCCACCCAATATCCCTGCGAGGTCTGGCTGTCGCGCAACGGCAAGCGGGTCAATGCAAAAAGCATCATGGGTGTGATGATGCTGGCTGCCGCCAAAGGATCGACCATCACCGTCGAGACTGACGGCGAGCGCGAGGAGGAAGCCATGGCCGCTATCCTCGCGCTGATTGGCGACTATTTCGGGGAAGGCGAATGAGCTTCACACTCCACGGCCTGCCCGTCTCCAGCGGCATCGCCATCGGGCGGGCGCATCTGGTTTCGCACACCGCGCTCGAAGTCGCCCACTACCAGTTGCCCAAGGCACTGGTGGGGGAGGAAGTCGCCCGCCTGCAAGCCGCGCTGCAAACCACCCGCGACGAATTGCGTTCCCTGCGTGCCAACCGGCCGCAACAGGCGGCGGCGGAGTTTGATGCTTTTCTTGACCTGCACCTGATGATTCTCGGCGACGAGCATATCAGCCATGCCGCGCTGGAGATGGTGAAGAACGAGCATTGCAACGCGGAATGGGCGCTGAAGTCGCAGATGGATGCGCTGGTCGCGCAGTTCGAAGCGTTCGACGATGCCTATCTGCGCGAGCGCAAGACCGACGTGATCCAGGTGGTGGAGCGCATCCTCGGCGTGCTCGGCGGCCATCCCGGCCATCAGCCGCCGTCGCCGCAGCAGAACGGCGAGATGGTGCTGGTGGCGCACGATGTCAGCCCGGCCGATCTGATCCAGCTCAAGCCGCACCAGTTCTGCGCGATACTCACCGATCTGGGCGGCGCGACCTCGCACACCGCCATCGTCGCGCGCGGCCTGAATACCCCGTGCGTCGTCGGCCTGCACCACGCGCGCGAGCTGATCAAGGACGGCGACATGCTGATCGTCGATGGCGAGCAGGGCGTGGTGATTGTCGAACCGGACAAGGAATTGCTGGCCGAATACCGGCTGCGCCAAAGCGAACTGGCGCTGGAGCGGCAAAAACTCAAGCGGCTGAAGACCGCGCGCGCCAATACCCTCGACGGCACGCGCGTCGAATTGCAGGCCAACATCGAAATGCCGGGCGATGTGGCGCAGGTGCTGGAGAACGGCGCCGCCGGCGTCGGCCTGTTCCGCAGCGAATTTCTTTTCCTCAACCGCGACGACCTGCCGGGCGAGGAGGAGCAGTTCGAGGCCTATCGCTCGGTGCTGCAGGGCTTGGGCGATTTGCCGGTGACCATTCGCACCTACGATCTGGGCGCGGACAAGCAGCTCAAGGGCGCCACCCGCGTTGCCAGCAACCCTGCACTCGGCCTGCGCGCGATCCGCCTGTGTCTGGCCGAGCCGAAACTGTTCCGCACCCAGTTGCGCGCCCTGTTGCGCGCCTCGGTGCATGGCAATCTGAAGATTCTGGTACCGATGTTGTCCGGCGCATCGGAAATCATCCAGACCCTGCAACTGATCGAGTTGGTAAAACAGGAATTGGCGGCGGAAAACGTGCCGTACAAAGCCGATGTGCCGATTGGCGGCATGATCGAGATCCCCGCCGCCGCGCTGGCGCTCGGCGTGTTCATCAAAAAACTCGATTTTCTTTCCATCGGCACCAACGACCTGATCCAGTACATGCTGGCAATCGACCGCACCGACGAGGAAGTTTCGCACCTGTACGACCCGCTGCACCCGGCCGTGCTGGAGCTGCTGGCACAAGTCATCGGCGCGGCCAACAAAGCCGGCGTGCCGATCTCGGTGTGCGGCGAAATGGCGGGCGAACTGGCTTATACGCGCCTGCTGCTCGGTTTCGGCCTGCGCCAGTTCTCGATGAACCCGACCCAGTTGCTCGCCACCAAACAGCGCGTGCTAACCAGCAACCTCGCGGAGATTACCCCGCTCACGCAACGGATCCTGCGCGCCGACGATCCGCTCAAAATCCGCGAACTGCTGGAAAAACTCAACACCTGAAATTGCTTGCCGCGATTGACGGCCATAAAAAAGCGGGCATCTTTCGACGCCCGCCTTGCCTGCACTTGATAAAATTTGAATAGGTTTAGAACGAGTGAATCACGCCCACGCCGATATCGTTCGCCTTGGTATTGTCCTTGTTGATATCGCGGTTGGCATAGGCGGCAAACGCTTCGGTGCGCTTGGAGAACGCGTAGGTCAGCTTGGCTGCGATCTGGCTCACGTCGTTATCGATGGCTGCGCCGGTCGCGGTCGATCCCGCTCTGGCATAGCTCAAGCCCAGGCGGCTGGCGCCGAACTTGTATTCGCCTGCCAGTTCCCAGTTGGTGCCGGTTTCGCTGCTGACGGCGGACAGATTGGTCTTGATGCTTTCCAACATCGCGCCGACCCAGACATCGCCCAACGTGTAGCGCCCCACCGCGCGGAACGCGCTGTCATCTTCGCCGACGGTGGTTTGATCGTTGCGCAGTTCGTACGCGCCAGAGAGATAAACGCCGTTCTCGTTGTAGGTCAACGAAGTCGAGAAGTCGTATTTGTTACCACTGCCCGGCGTCACATTGTCACGCTTCTCATCCGGCACGTATTGCACGGCTAACTGCGCGCCGCCAAATTTGGGCGTCCAATATTGCACCTGATTGGAGTGACGGGTGTTGTAGTTTTTGCCTTCCGATTTGCCAATGACCTGGGTTGCGCTCCAATTCGTGGTGTTGTCGAACAGTTCGAGCTTGTTGTGCGCCACCTTGAGCGGGCTGTCCCAGCGCCCGATGATGATTTTGCCGAAACCGCCTTCCAGACCGACGCCGCTGTTGCGGGAGCCGTTGCCAAAGCCGTTGCCCCCGCTGCCGTCGCCGTCAACTTGAATTTCGTACTGGAAGATGCCCTTCAGGCCGTCGCCCAGGTCTTCCTTGCCCTTCACGCCGAAGCGCGAGGCGTTGCTGTTTACGCGGGTCACGCTCGAATGGCCGATAACACCGTCGTCATATTGGTCGGCGGTCAGGAAAACCTTGCCATACAGCGTGATATCGCCTTTGCTGGAGACAGTGCCGGCGAGGACTGGCGCGGAAAACAGAGTGGCGACAGCCAATGCGATCATTTTTTGTTTCATGGTGACTCCTTCAAGTTTAATAAAAAGTTGCGCTTGGTTCTTCACGGCCAAATGCCGGAAAGAACTGGGTGCGGATGATGCAGAGGGTTTGTTACAGGCTTGTTAAAGCCGTGATGATGTGGTTTTTTTGCAACGCGCGATTTTTTGGGGGTGTCCGCTCGGACGGACGGATTGACAGTACCCGGCAAAAACCGGACACTTCGCCCCGTGCCGATTTGAGCTCAGCTTGCGGGGCACGTTAAATATTCCAGCTAAAGCGAAATGACCCGCTCTAGCCCAAAGCTGCGCGGGTTTTTTTACAGGTCGGGTTTCACCCGAAAGGCGCAAGAATCTCTTCGAGGCAAGCCGACAGGGTGATGTCGGAATAAATGCCGACCTACAACACGGGACTCTGATTGGGTGATGGAACATTCGGCAGGCATCGTCAGCGCACAGCGCGCCACTTTCGACACGCCGCTGCACTTCAACAGCGGCGGAGTGTTGCCGCGCTACGATCTGGTGTATGAGACTTACGGCACACTGAACGCCGATAAATCCAACGCCATCCTGGTCTGTCACGCGCTGTCTGGGCATCACCACGTCGCCGGTTATTACGCGGACGACGAAAAAAATATCGGCTGGTGGGACAACATGATCGGCCCCGGCAAGCCGGTGGATACCGACAAGTTCTTCGTCATCGGGCTGAACAACCTCGGCGGCTGTCATGGTTCGACCGGCCCGTCCAGCCTCGACCCCGCCAGCGGCAAACCCTACGGTTCTGGCTTTCCGATGGTGACGGTGGAGGACTGGGTGGAATCGCAGGCGCGGCTGGCAGACTTGCTCGGCATTCGCCGGTTCGCTGCGGTGATGGGCGGCAGTCTCGGCGGGATGCAGGCGATGCAGTGGGCGATCACCTACCCCGACCGCGTGCGCCATGTGCTGGCGATTGCCACCGCCCCGACGTTGACCACCGAGAACATCGCGTTCAACGACGTGGCGCGCAACGCCATCCTGACCGACCCCGATTTCCATGGCGGCGATTTTTACCAGCATGGCGTGGTGCCGACGCGCGGCCTGCGCCTGGCGCGCATGCTCGGCCATATCACCTATCTGTCGGACGATGCGATGGCGGGCAAATTCGGCCGCGGCCTGCGTTCGGGCGACTACAAATACGGCTACGACATCGAGTTCGAGGTCGAGTCCTACCTGCGCTATCAGGGCGACAAGTTCGCCGCGTATTTCGATGCCAACACCTATTTGCTGATGACCAAGGCGCTGGATTATTTCGACCCGGCGCGCCTCACCGGTCACAATCTGGCGCGGGCCTTTGCGCCGATCCGGGCAGACTTCCTGGTGCTGTCGTTCTCCAGCGACTGGCGCTTCTCGCCCGATCGCTCGCGGGAAATCGTCAAGGCGCTGCTGCACAACCGGCGCAACGTCAGCTATGCCGAGATCCAGTCGCGCCACGGCCACGACTCGTTCCTGATGCAGGACGAGCAATACTTCGCCGTGATGCGCAACTATCTCGACAACGTGGCGAAGGGGTGCGCGCGATGAACACCGCCATCATCCAGACACGCCCGGACTTCGCCGCCATCGCGGCATGGATTCCGCGAGGCGCCTCGGTGCTCGATCTCGGCTGCGGCGACGGCAGCCTGCTCGACTACCTGCAAACAGAACGCGAAGTGCGCGGCTACGGCGTGGAGATTGATGACAAAAATATTTTGCGCTGCATCGAACGCGGCGTGAACGTGATCCAGAGCAATCTGGACGAAGGCCTGTCCGGGTTCGAATCCGGCGCCTTCGATTTCGTCATCCTTTCGCAGACCCTGCAAGCCACCCGCCACACCGAAAAACTGGTGCGCGAGATGCTGCGCGTCGGGCAAGAAGGCATCGTCAGCTTCCCCAATTTCGGTTATTGGAAGAACCGCCTGCAAATTCTGCGCGGCCACATGCCGGTATCGGACGAACTGCCGTACCAATGGTACGATACGCCCAACGTCCACCTTTGCACTTTGCGCGATTTCGAGCAGTTGTGCGATGACATGAACATGCGCATTCTGGACCAGCGCGTGATCACCGGCGGGCTTGAAGTGTCGCTGCTGCCCAATTTGCTTGGCAGTACTGCGGTGTACCGGATCAAGCGCGGCAGCTGATCCGGCGCAAAAAGCAAAGAGTTGGTTAATTTTGGAGGTGGCAGTGAAAAAAATTCTATTGATCTCTGGCCTGTGTATTTTGCTTGGTGCAGCATCGGCATCCGCTGCCGAACTTGAAATTCCCATGGAATTCGAATATCTGGCGATAGACGGAAAAAAAATCCAGTCGAATTCGTTCTGGCACAAGAGCACGTTGGAGTTTGGGCAGGGAGAACACAAAATCGCGCTGCGCTACAGCGACGTGGTCAAGGACACATTCGGCAATGACGGGAATGTGGACTTTGTGAAATCCGCACCGTTCATCATCAGCCTCAAAGCCGATGATGCCCAGCGTTATATTCTCCAGCCGGACGGGGACGGCGCGGGCAAAAATCCCAAGGCTTATGCCAAAGAACCCAAAGTAAAAATTTCCCGCCGCGATGCCGGGGCGGTTGAGTACCGGGTGACTTACACGGATTGGGAAGAAGAAAGTTTTGTGTCCCGGTTGTTTAGCGGAAATTCTGCGCGGGACATTACTGCCAGCACCGCTGTTGCAGCCGGCGCGACAATGACTGCGGCAACAAACGCCGCCGCCCCCCCCGCCCCCTTGGGCAATGGGGTATCGGGCGCAATCCAAACGGCCGCCCCGGCCGCCGATGGCGCCAATCAAACTGCCGAGGGGACGCCGAAACAGATGCTGCGCTACTGGTGGCAGCAGGCGGATGAAAAGACCCGCAAGGAATTCATGAGCTGGGTTTTTTCGGCGCCCTGACAGCAAACAGCAGACGTGCACGGGTCGCGTCAACTGTTGCGACCGGCCTTCACCTCCGCCGAACGGCATGCCCCGATACCGATTCGGTAGAGCAGCCAGAGCAGCGCAAGCGGGATGATCAGGGTCTGCAACAGGAAGAGAGTAATCAAGCGCAGTATGTGCGTGACGCTTTGTTCGGCCAGTCCCTTCAATTTTTCCATCTTTGCGCCAAAATATTTTGGCGTGTTTGCCAGCTTGCTGAAGATCGAAGGTTCGTCGGCATCCGGGGCGGACTCACTCTTCTGCCCTGCTCCCGCCAGACCCGATTTCTCCTCCAGCACTTTGGCATTGCTATTGATACCGGTGAGATGCCGGTTGTAGTCAGCCTGCATGAACTGTCTGAATGTCCAATCGCTGCCGATCATCGCCACCGGAACGGCAAAGCGCACCAGCAACAGAACGATGACGGCCTGGGCGAGCAAGGCGGGAACCGCGCCCTTGCGCCAGCGCAACCACAACCATGCCGCGGCGGATAAAGTGAGCAACAAGGAGAAAAACCAGAAACCGCCGATTTCGATCAGGACATGCATGATGCCGAATGCCACGCTGGCGGCCAGCATCCAGTCGCCGAATTGTTCCACCAGGTCGTTGAGCGGGTCCAGAACCTGGCCTGGCGCAAAGGTGGCGCCCACCCCGACTTGCAGCGACACTTCGGTCCCCTGGGCGACAGAAATCACCGCATTCAGGGTTCGGGCGATGGCGTAACTGGCCAATGCGCGCTGAAATCCTTCATCCACCCGGGCGAGCGCCGTCGTATCCAGTGGTCGCAGCCACGAAAAAGCAACCGCAACGGCAAGCAGGGCCGACAGTGCAATTTTGGGTAGCCTGTCACGCATCATCCGTTTGCTCCAAACATCATCCGCCTCGCCACGAACTTCTTCGCCAGCGGCAGGTGGTCGAGCAGGGATAGCGCGGCAGAGCGCATCGGGCCGAGCAGGGGCAGGTCGTTGGAGAACAGGCGCACGAGGCCGTCGGTGAAGCGGATGCCGGCGTTGCGGTCGAGGCGTCGCGCGTCGCGGTAGGTTTTGCACATGGCGGCGGAGCCGATGTTGTCCGGCGCGTGGTCGAGGATGACTTGCGCCAGTTCCCATGCGTCGCGCAGCCCCAGGTTGAAGCCCTGTCCGGCGACCGGATGCAGGGTCTGCGCGGCATTGCCGATGAGGATGGTGTGGGGGAAGGTGAGATCGGGCGCGCGCTTGAGGCGCAGCGGGAAGCAACTGCGCTTGCCGATGGCGGTAAAGGCACCGACACGGTCGCCGATATGGCTTTGCAGAAAGTTAAGGAAGGTCGCGTCATCCCAAGTCAGCATTTCCTCTGCCTTTTCGTGCGCGGCGGTCAGCACCAGTTCGTAATCGTCGAGATAAGGCAGCAGCGCCATCGGCCCTTGCGGGGTGAAATGCTCGAACGCCATGCCGGCCCGCGTTTGCGAGCAATTGACGTGGGCGATGATGCCGCTCTGGCCATAGTCGGTGATCTGCGGCGGGTGCGCGGCCTCCAGCAATTGGCCGCCGTCGGCGACGACGGCCAGGCGCGCGTCGAGTTGGTGTTGCGTGCCCTGATGCTGATAGGTGAGGGTGGCGCAACCGTGGGCCGTGTTCAGTTCGGATACCGCCGCGCCATACAGGCAGCAGATGTCGGACTGGTGCAATGCCTGTTGCAAGGCGGCATGCAGCGCGGTGTAGGGCAGGACGTAACCCATTTCCGGCACGTTCAGTTCTTCGGCGCGCAGGGTGGTATGTCCGCGACTGCCTTTCTGGGTGACTTTGATTTCGCGGATGCCGCTGACATTGGGGATCGCCGGCCATGCGTCGAGGCGCTGCAACAGCAGGCGCGAACCGTAAGCGAGCGCCAGCGCGCGCGGGTCGGTGGTGTTGATCTTGGCTTCGCGCGCTTCGAGCAACACCACCTTCAGGTCGTTGCCGCGCAGCGCCAGTGCCAGCGCGGCACCGACCGGGCCGCCGCCGACGATGGCGACATCACAGCGTTCATTCATGGCGCATCACCTCCTCGATCTCCTGCACGGTCTTTGGCGCCTCCTGCGTCAGCACTTCGCAACCCTTGGCGGTGATGAGGATGTCGTCTTCGATGCGGATGCCGATGTTCCACAGTTCGCGCGGCACGTTGTCGGCGGGGCGGATGTAGCAGCCGGGCTCGACGGTCAGCGTCACGCCGGGCACAAGCGGTCGCCACGCGCCGCCGAGCTTGTATTCGCCGACATCGTGCACGTCCAGGCCCAGCCAGTGGCCGGTGCGGTGCATGTAGAACTGTTTGTAGCTTTCGCTTTCGAGCACCGCTTCGAGCGAACCCTCGCACAGTTTGAGATCGACGAAGCCTTGTGCCAGCACGCGCACAGCCGCTTCGTGCGGCGCGTCCCACAGATTGCCGGGCCGGGCGGCGGCGATGGCGGCGGCCTGCGCGGCCAGCACGATCTCGTACACGTCCTTCTGCGCGGGGCTGAACTTGCCGTTCACCGGGAAGGTGCGCGTGATATCCGAGGCATAGCTGGCGAATTCGCAGCCGGCGTCGATCAGCAGCAGATCGCCGTCGTTGAGGCGCGCGTTGTTGCCGACGTAATGTAGGGTGCAGGCATTGGCGCCGCCGGCGACGATGCTGGTATAGGCGGGCTGGCGCGCGCCTGCGCGGCAGAATTCGTGCAACAGCTCGGCCTCCACTTCGTATTCGTATTGCCCGGGGCGGGTGGTGCGCATCGCGCGGCGATGCGCGCCGCAGGAGATCTGCGCGGCGCGGCGCATGAGGTCAATCTCGTGACCATCCTTGATCAGGCGCATCTCGTCGATGAGCGCGCGGATGTCGCGCAGTGCGGCGGGCGCCTGGATGCCGCTGCGGGATTTCGCTTTGACCGCTTCGCGCAATTTGAGCAGGCGCGCATCCCATTCGGCATTCGTACCCAGCGGGTAGAACAGGGTCGGCTGGTTGCCCATCAGTTCGGTAAGTTTCTCATCCAGTTGCTCGATGGGGTACGCCGCATCAAAGCCAAAATGTGCGGCGGCCGCATCGGGGCCAAAACGGAAGCCATCCCATATTTCACGTTCCGGATTTTTCTCGCGGCAGAACAGGAGGGACTGCATCGTCTCGCCTGCAATCAGCACCAGCACGGCTTCCGGCTCGGCAAAGCCGCTCAAATAATGAAAGTGGCTATCGTGGCGATAGTCGTAATGCGCATCGCCGTTGCGCACGGCTTCGGGCGCGGTGGGAATGACGGCGATGCCGTGCTGCATCTGTTGCAGCAGGCGGGCGCGGCGCGGGGAGTAAGGTGAGGTATCAGACATGGAGCGCATTCTGCGTGGTGCGCAACTGCTTGTCGAGTTCATCCAGCCGCGCCGGCGTGCCGATGTCCAGCCATTGTCCGCGATGATGTTCGCCGCTGACGCGGCCGGCGGCGATCTGTGCGCGCAGCAAGGGCGCGAGCGGGGCCCTGCTGCCGCGCGTGATGGCGACGAATAACGCGGGCTGGTACAGGCCGATGCCGCTGAAGGTCAACTTGGGCGCGCGGTCGGTCACGCGGCCATCGGCCAGAGCAAAATCGCCCTTTGGATTGTGCTCGGGATTGTCCACCAGCACCAGATGGGCAAGGTCGCCGTGCTGCTGCAGCGCAGCGGCGAGCGCGGGCAGTTGCGCAAAATCGTAATCGCACCAGATGTCGCCGTTGATGACGGCAAATGGCGCGTCTCCCAGCAGGGGCAGCGCGAACGCGATGCCGCCCGCCGTTTCCAGTGCCGTGCCTTCGTCCGAATAGCGGATACGCGCGCCGAAGCGGCTGCCGTCGCCGAGCGCCTGCTCGATCTGTTTGCCGAGACGGGCGTGATTGATGACCAGCTCGGTGATGCCGGCGCGCACCAGCCGTTCGATGTGCCACGCGATGAGCGGCTTGCCGCCGACCGGCAACAACGGTTTGGGCGTGTGGTCGGTGAGCGGCCGCATGCGCTCGCCGCGACCGGCGGCCAGGATCATTGCGCGCATCAGTGCGTGCGCTCCTTCTGCGCGTTCAATTCGAGAAGCAGGTTCAGCAGGGGCTTGAGGTCGATGTAGCGTTCGCAGGCCTTCACCAGATACTCCATGACCAGCGGCATGTCTTTAAGATAACCGTCCTTGCCGTCGCGGTGATACAGGCGGGCGAAGATGCCCAATACCTTGATGTGGCGTTGCACGCCCATCATCTCGTAGTCGCGGTAGAACGCGCCGAAATCCGCGCGCACCGGCAACCCTGCCTTGCGCGCCTGTTCCCAGTAGCGGATCAGCCAGTCGATGATCTCCGCTTCTTCCCACTTGATGTAGGCATCCTTGAACAACGAGGCGAGGTCGTAAGTGATCGGGCCATAAACCGCATCCTGGAAATCGAGGATACCGGGCGAGAGAAGAAAATTGTCTTTCTCGTTTGTTCTTTCTCCTGCTCGCGGGAGAGAGTTAGAGAGAGGTGTCCCGATATTCATCAGATTGCGCGAATGGTAATCGCGGTGAACATACACATTGGGCTGGGCGAGGCTATTCATGAGGATGCGGTCGAACACTTGTTCCAGTTTGGTCTGCTGTTTTGCGGTGAGCGTCACGCCGAGGTGTTTGGCGATGTACCACTCGGGAAACAGGTTCAGTTCGCGGCGCAGCAGCGCCTCATCGTAGGGCGGCAATTCGTCTGGCTTGGAGGCCAGCTGGATCCTGACCAGGGCATCGGTCGCGGCACCGTAAAGCCGGGAGGCGCTGCCCGCATCAAGGGTTTGCAGGTAAGTTGTGTCGCCGAGATCGGATAGCAGCAGGAAGCCTTGTGCCAGGTCCTGTGCGTACACATGCGGCACGTGAGCGCCGGCCTCCTCGAACAGCTTGCCGATGTGCAGGAAGGGCTTGCAGTCCTCGTGTTGCGGCGGTGCATCCATCACCACTTTTGTGCTGCGGTCGGCAAACGTCGCACGGAAATAGCGGCGAAAGCTGGCGTCGGCTGAAGCCGGTGCGAGGCTGAATTCCTGTTTCGGGTAGAGGCCGGAAAGCCAGTCGGTAAGCTGTTGTTGACGCTGCATCGGATTGCCTTAATCGGGGTTTTGTGCGATTTTATCACCTTAACTATCCGGCCCGCCCATGCCCCGCCTGCGTCTACTCGCCTGCTCTATCTTGCTTGCTTCGCCTCTTCTGGCGCGTGCTGAAACCCTGCCGCTCAAGATGGATCGCACCTTCCAACAATTGCCGCCTTCCGAGGAAGGCGCGGCTTTTGTGAGCGCGAAGGAGATGGAAACGCAACAGGGCGAACGGATTGAAGCGCGCGGCGAGGTCGAGCTGCGCCAGGCGGGCCGGGTAGTGAACGCGGATCACCTGATCTATGAGCCGGGCCGGCAACAGGTTTACGCCGACGGCAACGTGCGCCTGGAGCAATCAGCGCTGGAGGTGACCGGTCCACGGCTACAGCTTGAGCTGGAGCCGGATACCGGCACGATGGAACAGCCGGAATTTGTGCTGGGTGAGCACGCGGCGCGCGGTCATGCCCGGCAGGCGGAGATGCAGGGCAACAACCGCTACCTGTTTCACTCGGCGACTTACACGACCTGTCCGGCCGGCAACGATGACTGGCTGCTCAAGGTGAGCCGTCTGGATATTGATCGCAATACCCAGGTTGGGGTTGCCCACCATGCGCGGGTCGAATTCATGGGTGTGCCGCTGCTCTACACGCCGTGGATGGATTTTGCCCTGAACGATGCCAGGCGCTCCGGGTTTTTGGGGCCGATTCTCGGCAGTACCAATACCGGCGGAGCCGAAATCACCGTTCCCTATTACTGGAACATCGCGCCGAATATGGATGCCACCTTTTCACCCCGTGTCATCCGCAAGCGCGGCACCCAGTTCAACAACGAATTTCGCTATCTGCGGGCAAATTATGGCGGCGAGATTGAGGCGGATGTGCTGCAAAATGACCGTCTGTCCGGTCGCGATCGCACTCATCTGGCCTGGCGCCACAGCCAGAATCTGGGGCGCGGTTTTTCGGCGGCGGTCAATTTTAACGGTGTCTCGGACGACAACTATTACCGCGATCTGGCCAAGGAAGTCAGTGTCAGCTCGCAGGTCAACCTGCTGCGCGAGGGGGTGTTGAGTTACAACGACAGTTGGCTGAAAGCCTCCGCCCGGGTGCAGCGCTACCAGACTTTGCAGGATCCGCTGGCCAAGGTTGCACTGCCCTACCGGCGGCTACCGCAACTGAACCTGACCGCGCGGGAGACAGTTGCGGGAGCGAACATGGCGCTGGCCGGGGAATATGTGGATTACAGCCACCCGACACTGGTCAACGGACAGCGCACGGTGTTGTACCCGTCGGTTGCTTACCCGTTGGTCAGCCAACCCGGCTATTTTCTGACCCCGAAAGCGGGGGTGCACTACACCCATTACGCGCTGGGTGAAAACAATGCCGGCTCGCTGCCGAACAGTTCGCGCGCAGTTCCCATTTTCAGCCTCGACAGCGGCCTGATCTTCGAACGCAACGACTCCATCCTCGGGACGGGCTATACGCAAACCCTGGAGCCGCGCGCTTATTACGTGCGCATTCCCTACCGCAACCAGGATCAGTTACCCAATTTCGATTCCGCCGAGGCGCCGTTCACTTTCGGCCAGATGTTCAGCGAGAACCGGTTTCTGGGGAGCGACCGGGTGGGCGACGCCGACATGGTCACGCTGGCGCTTACCTCGCGTGCCATCGCCGCCGACGATGGCACGGAAAGACTGCGCGTGGCGGTGGCGGAACGTTTTTTCCTCGACACGCCGAGGGTGAATTTGGTGACACCCAACGACAGCAGCAATCGCACCGATATTCTGGGCACCCTGGAAGGGCGGGTGACCCGCGCATTGCGGCTTGACGGCCAGATGCGTTACAACCCGAACGAGAGCAACGTGCAAAACTATAACCTTGCCGTCCGCTACCATCCCGAGGCGGGCAAGGCACTCAATCTGGGTTACCGCTTTACCCGGCAAACCCTGAGCCAGGTCGATATGTCCGCCCAATGGCCGCTGTACGGGCGCTGGCACGGGGTGGGGCGGTTCAACTATTCCCTGCGTGACAACCGTAATTTGGAAGCGCTTGCCGGGCTTGAGTATAATGCCGCGTGCTGGGCGCTGCGATTTGTGGCGCAGAGTTTTGCCACCGCGACCCTGGAACGCACCACCGGCGTATTTTTGCAACTCGAACTGAACGATCTGGTGCGGATCGGTTCTGATCCGCTCAAGGCATTGCGCGACAGCGTGCCAAACTATTCCGTATTTAAAACGCCATCCCCTGCCGCACCGGTTGAAGGGCTGCACTAATTCCAGATGATTGAGGAACCATGCCAAACAAAAGAATCCTGATAGGGCTGTTGTGCGCGGTTTGTGCCGGCCCCTTGCCGGCGATGGCCGCAGCCGTCCCGCTCGACACGGTGCGGGTGGTGGTCAACGACGACATCATCACCCGCCTCGAACTGGCTCAGCGCATGCGGGCGGTGGTGCAACAACTGCAAAGACAGGGCACCCGGCTACCGGAAAGCGGCATCTTGGAAAAGCAAATGCTGGAGCGGATGATCCAGGAAAAGCTGTTGCTGCAGTTTGCCAAGGAAAACGGCGTGAGAGTGGACGAGGCGCAGCTGGAAAGCGCCCTGCAACGCATCGCGCAACGGAACAATTTTCCTTCGCTGGCGGCGTTCCGCAAAAAACTGGAAGCGGACGGCATTGACTATTCCCGCTTCCGCGAGGAAATTCGCGGCGAGATGCTGACCTCGCGTTTGCGCGAGCGCGAGGTTGACAGCAAGCTGTTCATCAGCGACAGCGACATCGAGGCTTACCTTGACAACCAGGCCCGGCAGGGCAAGCAGGGCGAACAACTGCAGTTGGCGCACATCCTGATTGTGGTGCCGGAACAGGCGACCGCCGAAAATTTGCGCAGCCTGCAGCACCGCGCGGAAGAGGCGCTGCAGAAATTGCGCGACGGGGCAACCTTTGCGCAGATCGCCGCAGGCTACTCGGATGCGCGCGACGCGCTGCAGGGCGGGATGATCGGCTGGCGCCCGCGCAACGAATTGCCCGCCCTGTTTGCTGATGCGCTGGCACCCCTGCAGCCGGGTCAGTTGACCGGGATTTTGCGCAGCCCCAGCGGTTTTCACCTGCTCAAACTGCTCGACCGGCGCAACGACGACGCGCCGGTATTCATCACCCAGACCCACGCGCGCCACATCCTGATCAAGACCAGCGAACTGGTCTCGGAAAACGATGCGCGCGACCGTTTGCAGGCGATCAAGCGCAGCATCGACGCGGGCGCAGATTTCGCCGGACAGGCGCGCCTCCATTCGGAAGACGGCAGCGCGGCACAGGGCGGCGAACTCGGCTGGATTTCACCGGGAGAAACAGTGCCCGAATTCGAAAATGCGATGAATGCCCTGCAAGAAGGGCAAATCAGCGGACTGGTCAAATCCGGCTTCGGCTGGCATCTGATCCAGGTGCTGGCGCGGCGCAGCGCCGATGTCAGCGAGCAGCAAAAGAAGCAACAGGCGCGCAATGCCATCCGCGCCTATAAGTCGGAAGAGGCCTACCAGGACTGGTTGCGCCAGTTGCGCGACCGCGCCTTCATCGAATATCGCGAATAAGGTGTCAAAACCCATCGTCATCACCGCCGGCGAGCCGGCCGGGATCGGTCCTGATCTTTGCCTGCAGCTGGTGCGGCTTGCCCTGCCGCTGGTGGTGATTGCCGACAAGACGCTGTTGCAGCAGCGCGCCACGCAACTTGGCAGCGCCATCCAGTTTCATGACTACACGGTGGATGCACCGCACTTCATGGGCAAGTTGAGCGTGCTGCATCTGCCCCTGGCACAACCCGTGCAGGCGGGGCGGCTGAATGCGGCCAATGCGCGTTATGTGCTGGACACCTTGCGCCGTGCCGTGCAGGGCTGCACCGCCGGCGAATTCGCCGGCATGGTCACCGCCCCGGTGCACAAGGGCATTATCAACGATGCCGGCATCCCTTTCACCGGCCACACCGAATTTCTGGCCGAACTGACCCATACGCCGCAGGTGGTGATGATGCTGGCGGGAGGCGGCTTGCGCGTGGCACTGGTCACCACCCATCTGCCGTTGCACGAGGTGGCGGACGCGGTCACTGCGCCGCTGCTGGAAAGCACCCTGCGCATCCTGCGGCGCGACCTGCAACGGCGTTTTGCCATCGCCAATCCGCACATTCTGGTGGCGGGGCTCAATCCGCATGCGGGTGAGGGCGGGTATCTCGGGCGCGAGGAAATCGAGGTGATGATCCCGGTACTGGACAAGCTGCGCGCGGAAGGTTTCGATGTCAGCACGCCGCTGCCCGCCGATACCCTGTTTGCCGCCCATCGTCTGCGCGGCTGCGATGCCGTGCTGACCATGTATCACGACCAGGGCTTGCCGGTGCTGAAGCACGCCAGCTTCGGCGCGGGCGTGAATATCACGCTCGGTTTGCCCCTCATCCGCACCTCGGTCGATCACGGCACCGCGCTTGATCTGGCGGGCACAGGGAAGGCGGAGGTTGGCAGCCTGCTGGAAGCGATCAAGGTGGCGGTAGAAATGGCGCAGTGCGAAAAAACTTTCACCACCGAGACACCGAAACACAGAGGAAGCCCGGCATGAGTTGCATCGTCCAGCACGTCAAACCGCGTCTGCTTTTGCCGTTCTCCGTGTCCCGGTGTCTCGGTGGTGGATTGTTCTTCCATGCATAAAGCAAAAAAACAGTTTGGCCAGAATTTCCTGGTTGACCAAACGATCATCGCCGACATCGTGCGCTGTATCCGCCCCGAGGCGGACGACAACATGGTGGAGATCGGCCCCGGACTGGGCGCGCTGACCCGCCCGTTGTTGCAGCATCTGCATACACTGCATGTGGTGGAGATCGACCGCGACATCATCGCGCGCCTGAAGACCGACTACCCGCAGGACACGATCGTCATCCATGAGGGCGACGCGCTGAAGTTCGATTTCGCCACATTGGCTGCACCGCTGCGCATCGTCGGCAATCTGCCCTACAACATCTCCTCGCCCCTGCTGTTCCATTTTGCCGCCTATGCCGCGCGCATCACCGACATGCATTTCATGCTGCAGAATGAAGTGGTCGAGCGCATGGTTGCCGCGCCCTCGACGCCGCAATACGGGCGACTGTCGGTGATGCTGCAATACCGCTTTGAGATGGAGAAATTACTCGATGTGCCGCCGCAATCGTTTCGCCCTTCGCCCAAAGTTGATTCCGCCATTGTGCGCATGATCCCGCTGCCCGCCGACCGGATACGGGTCAGAAACGAAGCGCTGTTCGCCCAAGTGGTGGCCGGTGCTTTTGGGCAACGGCGCAAGACGCTTCGAAACACGCTCAAGTCATGGCTGATGGAAGCCGATTTCGCCGAGTTGGAGATCAGTCCGCAGTTGCGCGCGGAAAATCTGGGCGTGGCCGAATTCACCCGCATCGCCAACTTTGTGAACGAACGCGTGGTCGGTTAGTTTCAGTTAGAATTGCGCCCTGTTCACCATCACCTGCGGCAACCCATCATGTCCGACATTCCACCCATTGTTTTAACCTTTTCAGCAACCGATCCCAGCGGCGGTGCCGGCATGCAAGCCGATGTGCTGACCATCGCCAGCATGGGCTGCCACCCGTTGTCGGTGGTGACCGCGATCACGGTGCAGGACACCAGCGGCGTGGAAGATGTACAGGCGGTGGATGCCGACTGGGTCGTTGATCAGGCGCGCTCCGTGCTGGAGGATATGCCGGTCGCCGCATTCAAGATCGGCCTGCTTGGCAGTCTTGAAAACATCGCCGCGATTGCCGAAGTGATCTCCGACTACCCCGATGTGCCGCTGGTGTTTGACCCGGTGCTGGCTTCCGGGCGCGGCGACGAGCTCGCGAATGAGGATATGCTGGACGCCTTGCGCGAACTGTTGCTGCCACAGACCACCCTGCTCACGCCGAACAGCATGGAAGCGCGGCGCCTGATCGTGGATGAGAACAACGAGGCGGATGATCCGAATCTGGCCGAGAGCGCCAAGCGCATCCTGCAACTCGGCTGCGAATATGTGCTGATCACCGGCACCCACGAAAACACTCCCAAGGTCATCAACACGCTCTACGGCGAAGGCGGTCTGTTGCGCAGCGATACCTGGCCGCGCCTGCCCGGCATCTATCACGGCTCCGGTTGCACGCTGTCCTCGGCCATTGCGGCATTGCTCGCTAATGGATTGTCAATGGGAGAAGCGGTGCGCGAGGCACAGGAATACACCTGGGAAGCGCTGAAATACGGCTTCCGCCCAGGCATGGGACAGCACATTCCGGATCGCCTGTTCTGGGGGCGCGGCGACGAGGACGAAGAGCGCGGTGAAGAAACGCGCCATTGAAGGCAGGGTGCAAGCAGGCGCCCAATTGGGCGCGGCGTTTGCTTCCTCTCGCGAGGGTTCAACATTGTTTTTCTCGTTTGCCCTTTCTCCCGCTTGCGGGGGAAAGTTGGATAGGGGTGAATGCGGGGGAGGATTGAGGTGGGGGAGGAAGTGAGTTCCATCCACGGCTTGTATGCCATCACACCGGACGAGCCGGATACCATTGTCCTTCTGGACAAAGTCAGGCAGGCCTTGCAGGGCGGTGCGCGTGTCTTGCAGTACCGCAACAAATCCGCCGATTCTGTCCTGCGCTTGCAACAAGCCCGTGCCCTGCGCCAACTGGCGCGCGAATTCGCTGCCACGTTCATCGTCAATGATGACGCGCGTCTGGCGGCGCAGATCGGGGCGGACGGCGTGCATCTGGGCGGTGAAGATGGAAGCATTGCCGCCGCCAGAGCGTTGCTTGGCGAGGCAAAGATTGTCGGGGTGTCTTGCTATAATCGCGCGCCGCTGGCGTTCGAGGCAGTGCGACAAGGTGCAGACTATGTGGCATTCGGCGCTTTTTTTGCGTCTGCGGTCAAACCCGGCGCGGTGCAGGCGGAAGTGTTGATGTTGCAGGCGGCGCGGCGCGAGTTAAACGTGCCCATCGCGGCTATCGGCGGCATCACGTTGCAGAACGGCGCGGCATTGATCGGGGCAGGCGCCGATGCGTTGGCAGTCATCTCGGCGCTGTGGAACGCGCCGGACATCGAACAGGCGGCACGGGATTTTTCAACTTTATTCGGCAGGACATCAGCATGACCTCACACAACGAAGAGCTCTTTACCGCATCACAAAAAGTCATCCCCGGCGGCGTCAACTCGCCGGTGCGCGCATTCCGCTCGGTCGGCGGCACACCGCTGTTCTTTCAGCGTGGCCAGGGTGCATTCGTGTGGGATGCGGACGGCAAGCAATACACGGATTATGTCGGCTCGTGGGGGCCGATGATCGTCGGCCACTGCCACCCGGAAGTAGTCAAGGCGGTGCAGGATGCTGCCGCGCAGGGGCTGGGTTTCGGCGCGCCAACGGCGGGTGAGCTGGACTTGGCGAATCTGTTATGCACGCTATTGCCGAGTCTGGAGATGGTGCGTCTGGTCAGCTCCGGCACCGAGGCGACGATGAGCGCGATTCGTCTGGCGCGTGGGTTCACCGGGCGTTCGCGCATCGTCAAATTCGAGGGCTGTTATCACGGCCATTCCGACGGCCTGCTGGTGAAAGCCGGTTCCGGCGCGCTGACCTTCGGCCAGCCGAGTTCTTCCGGCGTGCCGGCCGAGATTGCCCAACTCACCACGGTGCTGGACTACAACGATGCCGCCGGCCTGGAAAGCTGTTTTGCCGAAATGGGCAAAGAGATCGCCGCCGTGATCGTCGAGCCGGTGGCGGGCAACATGAATCTGGTCACACCGAAGCGCGAATTCCTTGAGGCGATGCGTTCACTCTGCACGCAATACGGCGCGGTGCTGATCCTGGACGAAGTGATGACCGGCTTCCGTGTCAGCTTGCAGGGCGCACAGGGCTATTACGGTATCAAGCCCGACCTGGTGACATTGGGCAAGGTGATGGGCGGCGGTCTGCCTGCCGCTGCATTCGGCGGACGGCGCGACATCATGAACTGCCTCGCGCCGCTCGGTGCGGTGTATCAGGCCGGCACCCTGTCCGGCAACCCGGTGGCGGTGGCGGCGGGTCTGACCACCCTGAAATTGGTGCAGGCGCCCGGCTTTCACGAGCACTTGGCGCAACGCGCCAAACAGCTCACCGAAGGGCTCACCGCGGCGGCGAAAAAACATGGCATCGCCTTTTGCGCGCAGTCCGTCGGCGGTATGTTCGGCTTGTATTTCAGGAGCACACCGCCGACCAGCTACAGCGAAGTGATGCAATGCGACAAGGAAGCCTTCAACAAATTCTTCCACGCCATGCTGGATGCGGGATATTACCTTGCGCCCTCGGCGTTCGAGGCAGGCTTTGTGTCGGCGGCGCACACCGAGGCGGACATTGCCGCCACGATTGCAGCGGCTGACAAGATTTTCGCGGCCTGGCAGTAATGGGGCTGTTTTCCAAAGCGACCTTTTTCACCACGGTCAACCACATCAAGGATCTGCCGCTGCACGGCGGCAAGGAAGTGGCCTTTGTTGGCCGTTCCAATGCGGGCAAGTCGAGCGCCATCAATACCCTGGCCAACCATGTTCGGCTGGCCTTCACCAGTAAAACGCCGGGGCGCACCCAGCACCTCAATTATTTCGACTTGGGCGATAACCGCTTTCTGGTGGATCTGCCCGGTTACGGTTATGCCAAAGTGCCGCCGGACGTGCAGGCGCACTGGGAACATCTGTTGAGTCAGTACTTGCAAACGCGGGCTGAACTATGCGGATTGGTGGTCATCATGGATGCGCGCCACCCGCTGACCGAGCGCGATCAGGGTATGCTGGACTGGTTCGCCCCGACCGGCAAACCGGTGCATATCCTGCTGACCAAGTCCGACAAGTTGAGCAGGCAACAGGCAACCAAGACCCTGCGCGAGGTGAATGAGTTTCTCGGTGAACACTTCCCGCACTGCTCGGCGCAACTCTTTTCCAGCCTGAAAAAAGTCGGGATGGACGAAGCCGAAGGCGTTATCAGCGGCTGGTTGCGGGAATGAGTAAGGGCGTTTCTGAAAAGTGCCCAAAAAAAATGCCCCTGAATCAAAGGGGATAGATTCAGGGGCAAAAGTCTTTACGAGGTAAAGACGCCCGCTCAGGGAGGAGAAACGGGAAGCAGCTTTCGCTACTCGCACGCTCTGACGGGGCTATGCGAAAATAGTTCCATTACTTTACTAATTTGTTGGGAATCGCCATGCAAATACTCGGACAATATCCTCACTCACGCATGCGCCGGATGCGCCATGACCCGTTTTCACGGGACTTAATGCGAGAGCACATACTCACTTCGGCAGATTTTATCTACCCGGTCTTCGTACTCGAGGGGACAAACCGGGTGGAGGATGTCAAGTCCATGCCGGGGGTACAGCGCAAGACCCTTGACCTGTTGCTGAAAGATGCCGAGGAATGCGTCAAGCTGGGTATCCCGGTGATGGCACTGTTTCCGGTGATCGATGCGCCGCTGAAAACTCTGGATGCGCGCGAGGCGTACAACGAGGATGGCCTGGCGCCGCGCACGGTGGCAGTTTTGAAAAAGGAATTTCCCGAGCTTGGCGTGATGACCGACGTCGCCCTCGATCCCTACACCAGCCACGGACAGGACGGTCTGATCGACGACAGCGGCTATGTGCTGAACGATGAGACTATCGCCGTGCTGACCCGGCAGGCGCAATGTCATGCTGCCGCCGGGGCAGACATCGTCGCGCCTTCCGACATGATGGACGGGCGCATCGGTGCGGTGCGCGCGGCGCTGGATGCCGACAAGCGCATCCACACCCGCATCATGGCCTATTCAGCCAAGTACGCCTCCAGCTTCTACGGCCCGTTCCGCGATGCGGTCGGCTCCAGCGGCAACCTGGGCGCGGGCAACAAATACACTTACCAGATGGATCCGGCCAATTCCGACGAAGCGCTGTGGGAGGTCGGGCTCGACCTGCAGGAAGGGGCGGACATGGTGATGGTCAAGCCGGGCATGCACTACCTCGACATCGTGCGGCGGGTGAAGGATGAGTTCAAAGCGCCGACTTTTGTCTATCAGGTCAGCGGCGAATACGCCATGCTCAAGGCCGCCGCGCTGAACGGCTGGTTGAACGAGGAAGCCTGCGTGCTGGAAGCGTTGCTGTCATGCAAACGTGCCGGCGCCGACGGCATCCTGACCTACTTTGCGCTGGATGCGGCGCGCTGGTTACGGAAGTAATCAGCGCGGATTATGGCGCTGGCGCTCCATCCTGCGTTGAATGAGGCGTTCGCGCTGCTCCGGTGTCATTTTGCGCATCCGCTCGCGTATCCTGACGCGTTGTTCCGGCGTCATGTTGCGCACCCGTTCACGGAATCTGGCACGTTGTTCCGGCGACAGCTTTTGCCAGCGTTCGCGCAAGGCTTGGCGTTGTTCCGGCGGCAGCTCGCGAAATTCACGCATCCGCTCTCTGACGAACGCCTTCTCTTCCGGAGTCAGGTTTTTGAAACGCGCCAGGCGTTCGCGCGTCCTGGCCCGCTGCTCCGGACTCATGGTCGCCCATTTGGCGGCACCCTTGCCGAGCCGTTTCTGACGCTCTGCGGGCAATTCGCTCCAGCGGTCTTTCATGCCAGCCAGTACCTGCTGCTGTTGCGAATTGAGTTCGTTCCATGCCACGCCGGCAGCCGTTGCGGCCGTTGGCGTCAGCGCGAAAGCCAGTATCAACGCCAGAGCGCAAGTCCGGTGATGCAAACCGGGAAACAAGTCATTCCTCATCTTTCACCTCCGTGGTGACTATACCTTCCACATTCGCCTTTCCCTGGAGTTCAGACAGGGCGATCTCCAGCTCGGCGCCCTCTTCTTCCATCTCCCCCAGCAGTTCAATCAGGTCCAGCGGCGCTTCCGTTTCTTCGGCATGCGCCAAAGGCAGGCACAGCAGGAACAGAAGCAAGAAACTAACGGTCATGGCAGGTTGCCACACCGGATTATGAAACTTGCCACGACCGTTTCCCCCTATCCAGCTTTCCCCCGCAAGCGGAAGAAAGGGCAAACGAACCGCTGCGTGGTTTTCAAGTTTAACCCGCATTCCCCAACCCCTCTTCATCCAGCATCAACACATCCAGCCACACGTAAAAATCCGGGTCAGCGGTTTCATCCGGCGCCGCTCCGTTGAGCAGCTCGAGCATGACATCTGCATCCTGCAGGGCAAGCTGCCCGGCGTTAGGTTGGCGTGACGGGTTAAACGCAAGCACCACGGCAAAAATCACTCCGGCGGCCAGTGCAGCCGGCGCCCAGCTGCCGAACAGGGTCCAGCGTGACCGTGCGGGCTGCTTCTCAAGCGCCGCCGCCCGCATCGCGGCCAGGCGGATGCGCGTCCCTGCATCAAGGCCGGCAACGCTGGCATCCAGCGCCGAACGGACGCGCTGCCCGAAATCACGGGGATCAGGTTTCATCGAAATTCCTCCAGTTGTGCGCGCAGTTTTTCCAATGCGCGGGCGTGATGCGTCTTGACACTGCTTTCCGAACATTGCATGGCCGCAGCGGTTTGCGCGATGTCCAGGCCCTCCCACACACGCAGCAAAAAAACCTGTTGCTGGCGATACGGCAGGGCGCTTAACGCCTGATCCAGATGAGTCATGAACTGATCGTTTTGCAACCGCGTGGAAGGCTCGCCGGATTCATCCGCCGGATATTGCTCAAGCGCATCCTCCACATCGTCTTCATGCCGCGCGAACCACCCTCTGAAACGGTTGCGCACGGCCTGACGGCGTTGCCAGTCCCGGATGCGGGATTGCAGCACGCTATAAAACAGAGGCTTCCACTCGTTCGCGCTGCGACCCGCATAGTTATGAACCAGCTTCATCATGGCGTCCTGAACCAGTTCCAAGGCATCGTCCCGATTGCCGGTGGCGAATTGCGCGATGCGAAAGGCATGACCATCGATCCCGGCAAGAAAAGCCTGAATGTCACGGCCATTATCCCGGTCATGCCCCATCTGCATTGGCAAATCCCCGCCGTCTGTCAGTTCGCGTGCCGAGCGCGGCGGTCAAGCCGGCGATTGATACGTTTGCCTTTATTATCCAAACGACGGTCGACGCGGTCGCCGCGGCGGTCAAGGCGATGTTCGATACGTTCGCCCTTGCGGTCGAGGCGGCGATCGATACGTTCACCCTTGTGCTCCAGATGTCTGGCCAACTGTTCCCTGCCGGCAGCGCGTGCCCTGTCCGCCTTCGCATCGAAGCGGTTTTCAATTCGGTCCCCGCGCCGATCCAGGCGCTCTTCGATACGCTCTCCTTTGCGATCGAGGCGTTCATCAATCCGGTCGCCACGGTGATCCAGGCGGTGTTCGATGCGGTCGCCGAGATGATCCGAGCGGGCGTCGCCGGCAAAAGCGGGCGTGTTCAGCAACAGCAGGGCAGCGGCGACAGTCAGTGTGCGTTTCATTTTGTTTCTCCTTGTCGTAGGGTTGGCAAACAAGCACCCGAAAAATGGCGGGGCTTATTGCATAAAACGCAGATTGCCCTGTGGCGACGACAAAAAAGCGCAAAAAAATTTAGCGAAACTCGCTTTGCTCGTTTTCAGGCGGCCAGCAATGCTTCGACGGCCGGAATATCGGCATGTGTTTCCGGATGGCGGCTACCGCTGTAGCGTGCATTTTCAGGAAGAACAATGAGATGAGTCAGGGTTCCGCTTGCGCCGGTCAGGGTGTAGCTCGGCACGGTTTCTTCGCGCCCGCCGATTTTGGCTCTCCATGCCCCGTCCTCGAATTGCAGATTGTGCTTGAGCAGAAAGAGCAGAACAGCTTTGGCGTCGTCGCTGAATAGAATCAGGTTGATGTCTGAATCGATACCCGCGCTGCCACTTAACACCGATCCCGTTAAATAAGGATGGAAGGGTTCCAACTGGCGCATGGCATCGAGTGCTTCCTGACGTAGCAGACGCAGATTGCGCGGATGGTCTTCTGCCTGAAAAAGCGCGTGGTAACTATGCAACGCGGCCTCGACTTCCTCATTGCTGGGCAGGTGTTGAGTTTCGAACGCACCCAGCTGTTTCGCCGCCTTGCGCTTGGCAAAAGCAAAATCGGTAATACCGTCTTCCGCCATCAGCCTGGCGGCTTGATGCGCCAGTTGTTCGCGCATCAGATCGCGGTGCGGGACAGTGGGTTTGCGCATCAGAAAAGCTGATTGCTGTCGTTCTCTGCGGGCTTGAACAGGTCAAGCAGGAAATTGCTCTTTTTCGGCGGCAAAAATTCCTCGTAAAAGTACTCTATCCTCTCGCCTTGCGGATCTCGCAGCCCTTCTTCGTTGATGCGCTCGGCGACGATGCCGGGCGGCACGATATATTCGATCTCCGGCTCGTCTTTGAGCATCTTGCCCATATAGTCCATCCAGATTGGCAGCGCTGCCCCGCCGCCGGTTTCCCGTTCCCCCAGGCTGCGCGGGTCGTCGTAACCGACCCAGGTGACGGCAACCCGCATCGGATGGAAACCGCAGAACCACGCATCGGTGGAATCATTGGTGGTCCCGGTTTTGCCCGCGAGGTCATGGCGGCCAAGCGACATGGCACGGATTCCGGTGCCGTGCTTGACCACATCCTGCAACATGTCGACCATGATGAAGGTGTTGCGGAGGTCCAGCACCTGTTCCGCGTTGCCCCCGGCCACTACCGGCGCGGCTTCACTGATCAGGTTGCCCTGACCGTCCTCGATGCGCTGAATCAGGTACGGTGTGACCCGGTAACCGCCGTTGGCGAATACCGAGTAAGCGCCCAGCATCTGCCACGGGGTGACGGAAACGGCGCCCAGCGCCATGGTCAGATACGGCCCGACCTTGTCCCGGTCGAAACCAAACTTGGTGACATAGTCCTGCGCGTATTCGAGACCGATGGATTGCAGGATGCGTATGGAAATCAGGTTTTTGGATTTAATCAACCCCTGGCGCAAACGCATCGGACCTTCGAAGCTGCCTTCGTAGTTTTTGGGTTCCCACAATTCGCCGCCGGTGTCGGCCAGGTTCACCACCAGCGGCGCGTCATTGATGATGGATGCCGGAGTGAAACCTTTTTCCAAAGCGGCCGAATAAATGAACGGTTTAAAGCTCGACCCCGGTTGCCGCCATGCCTGGGTGACATGGTTGAATTGGTTGCGGTTGAAGTCGTAGCCGCCAACCAGCGCATACACGGCACCGGTGCGCGGGTCGCCCGAGACAAAGGCAGCCTCAACCTTGGGCAGTTGCACAATCTCCCATTTTTCAGCGGAATTTTTCCGCACGCGGATCAGCGCACCCTTGCGAAGGCGCCGGTGGAGAAACAGTTTTCCTGCGGATAATTGTTGCGCAAAGCGCAAGCCTTCTCCGGCGATCTCGATGCGTTGTCCGCCTTTAAGGTAGGCCCCAACGCCCTTGCGAGAGACGGAGAGAACAATGGCGGGCTGCATTGCCTCATCATTTTGCACGTCCTTCAGGGCGGCATCCAGCAAAACGTCGGTGTCATTTTTTTTCAGATCAACATAGCCTTCCGGGCCGAGATAATCGTGGCGACGGTCATAATCGAGCACACCCTTGCGCAATGCCGCGTAAGCCTCCGCCTGATCCGCAATGCGGATGGTGGTGGTCACGCTATAGCCCTGGGTGTAGGCATCCTCCTGGAAACGCTGGTACATTTCCTGGCGCACCAGTTCGGCGATGTAGCTGGCGTTGACCGCAAATTCCTGGTGATAGGCGGTTTGTTTGGTTTGCAGCGGCTCTTCCCTCGCCTGCGCGTATTGATCGCGCTGGATATACCCGAGGTCGACCATGCGGCGCAGGATGTATTCCTGCCTGACTTTTGCGCGGCTCGGATTGACCACCGGGTTGTAGGCGCCGGGCGCCTTGGGCAAGCCGGCCAGCATTGCCATTTCGGCGAGCGACAACTGTGGCAGCGGTTTGGAAAAATAAGCCTGCGCGGCAGCACCAAAGCCATAGGCGCGCTGGCCCAGATAGATGTGGTTGATGTACAACTCAAGAATCTGGTCTTTGCTCAAATTACTTTCGATCTTGAATGCCAGCAGCATCTCGTTGAGTTTGCGCGAGAAGGTTTTTTCCCGCGACAGGAAAAAATTGCGCGCGACTTGCATGGTGATGGTGCTCGCGCCCTGTTTGACGCCGCCGGAGGAAAAGTTGGAATAGGCAGCACGCACCACGCCGACATAATCCACCCCGCCGTGCTCGTAAAAACGGTCATCCTCCGCCGCCAGAATCGCGAGCTTCATCAATTTTGGCACGGCATCAATGCTGACCAGTTCCCTGCGCTCCTCGCCAAACTCGCCGATAAGAACTTTTTCCGCGCTGTAAATGCGCAAAGGCATCTTCGGGTGATAGTGAGTCAGTGCCTCCAGCGAGGGCAGAGTGGGATAAATCAGGATGGCTGCAAACAGCAGGAAGAGGAGCGGCAGCAGCGGCAGCATTAGCAAGCCGAGCGCGGGATAGAACCAGCGGCGAGAGGTCATGGCAGAAAATTTGGGACAGAATTGATTTTGCGGACATTATATCGTCCCCGGCGGGCAAAATATGGATCCAGAAAAAACTTTACACCTATGGGAGTTATTGCTAGGATTTAAACCAGTTTATACGGAAGTGCGCTAACTATCCTATGATTAAAGGAAATTTCGACATACCGTTAGATTTTCTGCAGACTTCCACCCCGCCGCTGATTGGAGTGGACATCAGTTCATCTTCCGTCAAGATGCTGGAGTTGAGCCAGGCGCCCAAAAAAGGCGGTTTGATTGTTGAGCGCTACGCGATCGAGCCGTTGCCAGCCGATGCCGTCAGCGATGGCAATATCAATAACCTGGATGCCGTGTCCGAATCGTTGCAGCGCGCGTGGAAACGCATGGGCACCCGCATCCGCAATGTCAGCCTCGCCCTGCCTGCCGCCACCGTGATTAGCAAGAAAATCATGTTGCCGGGCGGCTTGCGCGAAGACGATCTCGAATACCAGGTCGAGACCGAAGCCAACCAATACATTCCATTTGCACTGGAGGAAGTGAATCTCGATTTTCAGGTGATCGGCCCCTCGGCGACCAATCCGGAAGAAATTGAAGTGCTGCTGGCGGCATCCCGCAAGGTGAATGTCGAGGACCGGGTCGCGGCGGCACAGGCCGCCGGTTTGCGCACGGTTGTGATGGATGTCGAGCCGTACGCCGCCGAAGCCGCCCTTGAGCAGATTTGCGCGCAATTGCCCGGCGGGGCTGTCGACCAGTGCGTGGCCGTGGCCGATATCGGTGCCACAGTGATGAACGTGAATGTGTTGCGCAACGGCCAGTCGGTTTATGCCCGTGACCAGCAGGTTGGCGGCGCCCAACTGACCGCGCAAATCCAGGCCGCATTCGGCCTGACCACGGAAGAGGCCGAGGCGGCCAAACGCAACGGCGGGCTGCCGGAAAATTATGAAAGCGACGTGCTGGTGCCGTTCCGCGAAAATCTGGCAATGGAAATTGCCCGTGCCCTGCAGTTCTTTTTTACCTCGACCCAGTATAACGAAGTGGACTATGTGGTGCTTTCGGGCGGATGCGCGGCGCTGGCCGGATTGGACGAAGCGGTGGCAACCCGTACCCAGGCCAGCACTTTGGTGGCCAATCCTTTTCAACTGATGTCACTGTCGAGCAGGATCAAGCCGCGCCAGTTGCAGGCGGATGCGCCGGCCCTAATGATTGCGTGCGGCTTGGCAATGCGGAGGTTTGACCCGTCATGATGCGAATTAACCTATTGCCGCACCGCGAGGAAAAGCGCCGTGCACAGCAGCTGCAATTTATTGTGCTAAGCATTTTGTCCCTGCTTTTCGGCGCAATGATTGTCGGGCTCGTGCACGCCGTCATCGGCGCCCAGATTTCTTATCAGGAGCGCCGCAACGCCTATCTGCAGCAGGAAACCGCGGTGCTGGACAAGCAAATTGCCGAAATCAGGAAATTGCGCAAACAGACACAGATATTGCTGGCGCGCAAGACAGTGGTTGAAAATCTGCAATCGACGCGGGCCGATGCGGTGCATTTGCTCGACCAGATGTTGCGTATTCTGCCGGAAGGCGTGCATCTGAAAACACTCGGCCAGAAAGGGTTGAAAATCAGCGTGGTGGGTTATGCCCAGTCCAACGCCAGGGTCTCCACCCTGATGCGCTCGATTGAAGATTCGTCCTGGTTGAGCTCGCCGACCCTGGTGGAAATCCATGCGACGAATGTCGGCGGGGCGCGGTTAAGCGAATTTTTGCTTAACTTCAATCTGACCCGGCAAGACGACTCGGCCGCCCCGGCAGCGGGCAAAACAGGGAAGAAAGGCTAAGGCGCGAAATGAATTTTCTTGAAGAGATAAAAAATATTGATCCCAACAAGCCTGGCAGTTGGCCCTGGCTGGTGAAGTTGATCGCCTTTGTTTCAATGTTTCTGGTCGTGGTGGTAGCGGGTGCATTTCTGGATTGGCAGGGCCAATATGAGGGATTGAAATGGATTCGTCAGGAAGAAGTAACGCTGAAGGAAGACTATTTGGCAAAGAAACGCGAGGCGATAAATCTGGACATCATCAAAAAGCAGTTGCTTGACACGCAACAATCATTTGGCGCCCTGCTGAAACAGTTGCCGGGCAAATCCGAAATGGATGCGCTGCTTACCGATATCAACCAGGCCGGACTGGGGCGCGGCTTGCAGTTTGAGCTGTTCCGCCCAAGCGGGGAGGTTTCCGCCGGTGTATTCACCGAGCAGCCGATTGCCATCAAGGTTACCGGCAATTATGACGATCTGGGTAACTTCGCCAGTGACGTCGCCCAACTGCCGCGTATCGTTACGCTCAACGATATTCGCATTTCCCCCGTCACGGGAGCAGCCGCTGCAGCCGGAACCTTGAGCCTGGAAGCCACAGCCAAAACCTATCGCTATCTGGATGAAGCAGAATTGGCCGCGCAGAAACGCGCGGCACGGGCAGCAAGGAAGAAAAGATGAGAAACATTTTTACGCTGTTGTTGGCTGCCCTCCTTCTGTCTGCCTGTGGTAGCGAGGAGTTTCAGGATTTGCGCGATTTTGTGAATAACGCCGGGGTTGACATGCGTGGCAAGGTCGAGCCGCCGCCAGATATCAAGCCCTATGAACCTTTCGCCTACGATAATTCCGCGCGCTTGCCCGACCCGTTCCGACCGCGCAAAGCCGAGGCGCGCGGGAAAGGTGGTGCCGGGCAGAATCAGCCCGATTTCAGCCGCCCCAAGGAAGAGCTGGAAGACTTTCCGTTGGAAAGCCTGAAAATGATCGGATATTTGTACCAGAAGGGTGTCGGTCACGCGATAGTGCGTTCAGCCGAAGGAAAAATATACCGCGTCAGGGCGGGCAACTATATCGGCTTGAACTTTGGCCAGATTACCGCAGTAAGCGAAACCGAGCTTACGGTAAAGGAAATGGTGCAGGACAGCGCCGGTGACTGGACGGAACGCGAAAGCACTTTGCAATTGGCCGAATGATTAGGAGTGAAAACATGAAACAAATTGAAAATGTGCTGCATCGATTCTTCCGGTTGTTCGCCCTCGTGTTTGCACTGTGCGCGTTCAGCGTGCAGGCTGAAGAAGGAGCCAACACGATCCAGAGCCTGTCCGTCGGCGCCTTGCAGGATGGCAAGCTGACCCTTACGATCGGGCTCAAGTCGCCGCCCAAGGGGCAGCCGGCAGCCTTTACGATCAACACGCCGCCGCGCATTGCGTTCGACTTTCCCGATACCGAGAACGGACTGGGCACCTCGATGCAAAGCTTTGGTGAAGGCAATTTGCGCAGTGCCAATATCGTGCAGGCGGGGAATCGCACCCGGCTGGTGATCAATCTGGCTCAAATGGTCGGTTATGACACGAGCATCGAGGGCAAAGATGTGCTGATTACGCTGCAGCCGAAAGGGCTGGTCGGAGGCATCCCTGTGGTTGCTGGCGCGCACTTTGCCGACAGCACCGCGAGCGTGCAGAGCCACAGTCTGCGCGATATCGATTTCAAGCGTGGTGACAACGGCGAGGGCCGTGTACAGATCGATCTGTCGGATGCCAACATTGGCATCGATATCAAGCAGCAGGGCAAGGCACTGGTGGTGGAGTTTCAGCACGCAACCTTGCCGCGCAACCTTCAGCGCAAGCTTGATGTGGCAGATTTTGCCACGCCGGTACAGATCGTCGATGCGTTCGCGCAAGGCGGCAACGCGCGGATTTTAATTGAACCCAAAGGCGCATGGGAATATTCCGCCTACCAGACAGACAATAAATTCATCGTCGAGGTCAAGGCCAGCCTGGAAGATCCAAACAAGATCGTGCTGCCGAAATCGCGCTACGAAGGAGACAGGCTGACCCTGAATTTCCAGAATATTTCGACGCGGGAAGCGCTAAGCGTGATCGCCGATTTTACCGGTCTCAACATGGTCATCAGCGACAGCGTATCCGGCAGCCTGACCCTGCGTCTGAAAGATGTGCCGTGGGATCAGGCATTCGAAATCATCCTGCAGAGCCGGGGGCTGGACAAACGCGTCAGCGGCAATGTGATCCAGGTCGCGCCGCGTGAGGAGATTGCGGCAAAGGAAAAGATAGAGTTTTCCTCGCGCCAGGAAATTTCCGAGTTGGAACCCTTGCGCACCGAAAGTTTCCAGCTGGCCTATGCCAAGGCGGCGGACATCGTGAAGCTGATCTCGGACAGCAAGCAACCGTTGTTATCCAAACGCGGCAGCGCCAATTTTGATTTGCGTACCAACATGTTGTTTGTAAAGGATGCGCCTTCCAGTCTGGAAGAGGTGCGCAAGCTGATTGCGCTGGTCGATGTGCCGGTCCGCCAGGTCTTGATTGAGGCGCGTTTCGTTGAGGCGGCCGAAACCTTCAACCAGACGCTCGGTGGCAGACTGGCTTACACCGGCCCCACTGTTGCACAGGGTGGCGGATTTTCGGGTTTGGGCGTGGCCAGCCGCGGAAGCGTATCCGGCGGTAGCCTTAATTTGCCGGGAGCGGCATCCGGGCTTGGCGGGTTGACCATGACCCTGTTCAACGCGGTGGCAACCAAAACCTTGAGCCTGGAGCTCAATGCTTCGGCGATCGACGGCACAACCAAGAACATTGCCAGTCCGCGGGTGGTAACCAGCGACAAAACGGCAGCCACCATCGAGTCCGGGGTTGAGGTGCCTTTTCAGCAGGCGAGTAGTAGCGGCGCGACCAACGTGGCTTTCAAGAAAGCCGTTCTGGGTCTCACCGTTACACCACAAATCACGCCTGAAGACAGTGTGATGATGCAAATCAGCGTCAGTCAGGACTCGGTCGGCAACATCTTTGCGGGGGTGCCAAGTATCAATACGAAGAAGGTGGATACACAAGTGTTGGTCGACAATGGCGGCACGGTGGTGATTGGCGGGGTCTATACACAGGACGAGTCGGATTCGACCTCGAAAGTCCCAGGATTGGGCGATATTCCAATTCTGGGCTGGCTGTTCAAAAACAACACCAAGGCGAAAAACAAAAAAGAATTGCTGGTCTTTATCACCCCGAAAATTCTCGAGGATACATTGGGATTGAACTAGATCCGACCGCATTCATCCCATTCCGGCCCGGCGCAAGCCGGGCTTTGTTTTGCGGCATGAACGCGTAATTCCGCTACAATTTCCGCAATGGTTACCTATCCTCCCTTCAAACAAACCTCAGGCAATATTGTCATCGTCGGGATGCCCGGTAGCGGCAAGACCACGGTTGGCAGATTGCTGGCGAAGAAGCTGCAAAAATCCTTTGTGGATAGCGACGACGAAATCCAGCGCCGCACCGGCGTGTCGATCCCGCATATTTTTGATGTGGAAGGAGAGGCGGGTTTCCGCCAGCGCGAAAGCGCGGCACTGGAGGCCTTGGTGCAGGGGAAAAATATCGTATTGGCGACCGGGGGCGGGGCGGCAATGAGTGCGGCCAACCGCGAACTGCTCAAACAGTGCGGGGTGGTTGTGTACCTGAAAAGCAGTGTGCACGATCTGTGGCAGCGCACCCGCCATGACCGCAATCGCCCGCTGCTGCAGACGGCCGATCCCTATGCGAAATTGCAAATCCTGTGCGCGCAGCGCGATCCGGGGTACCTTGAGATCGCCGATATCGTGGTGCATACCGGCAGACAGAGCGTGCACACTTTGCTCGGCCGTTTGCTGGAGCGCTTGGCGGCATGGCCGCAACAACCGAAGAAACAGGAGGAAGGCGAAATGCAAACCCTGACTGTCGGCCTGGCCGAACGCAGTTACCCCATTTATATCGGCAGCGGTTTGCTGCGCAACACGGCGGATTTGCTGTTGCCGCATCTGCCGCAAAAACGCGCGATGATCGTCACCAACACGACGGTGGCCCCTTTGTATCTGGATGCCCTGACGGTGAATCTGCGCGCCTGCGGGGTGAATTGCGGCAACATCGTGCTGGCGGATGGCGAGCGATACAAGAACGCCGATTCCGTCGGCGTGATTTACAACGAACTGCTGTCATCCCGCAGCGAACGCGGCACGCCGCTGATCGCGCTGGGCGGCGGAGTGATCGGCGATATGACCGGATTTGCCGCCGCCACCTATTTGCGCGGCGTGCCGTTCATCCAGATTCCGACCACCCTGTTGGCACAGGTGGACTCCTCGGTCGGTGGCAAAACCGGGATCAATCACCCGCTCGGCAAGAATATGATCGGCGCTTTCTATCAGCCGCGCGTGGTGCTGGCGGACACCGACACGCTGGATACCTTGCCCGACAAGGAACTCAGCGCCGGTCTGGCCGAGGTAATCAAATATGGGCTGATCCGCGACCTGCCTTTTCTGGCGTGGCTGGAGGGTAATATGGAAAAACTGCGCGCCCGCGACAAGGCTGCATTGCAGTACGCGATCACTCGCAGTTGCCAGAACAAAGCCGAAGTGGTGGCCGCCGACGAGCGCGAAAGCGGCGAACGCGCCCTGCTCAACCTCGGCCACACCTTCGGCCATGCGATAGAAAATGGCATGGGTTATGGTGTCTGGTTGCACGGCGAGGCAGTGGCGGCCGGCACAAGGATGGCGGCGGATCTGTCGCGCCGCCTGGGCTGGCTCGGCGAGGCTGAAGTAGATCGGGTGCGCGCGCTGCTGCAGCGGGCGGGCTTGCCATCGAGCGCCCCCGCGCTGGGGGTGGAAAAATATCTGCAACTGATGGGTCTGGACAAAAAAGTCGAAGGAGGCAAGATGCGCTTTGTTCTGTTGAAAGGATTGGGGTGTGGTGTGGTGAGCGGTGATGTTGCGGAGGCGCTGCTGCGGCAAACCCTGGAGTCGTGCAGTGACTGACGCGCTGGCGAGTTATGCCGTGCGCGCCAGCGCGGGGGGGCGCCAAGTGGCGGAAGCACCGCCCTCCGGACGCAGCGAATTCCAGCGCGACCGCGACCGCATCATCCATTCCGCCGCTTTCCGCCGTCTCGAATACAAAACCCAGGTATTTGTTAACCACGAGGGTGATCTGTTTCGCACCCGCCTTACCCACAGCATCGAAGTGGCGCAAATCGCGCGCTCGATTTCGCGCCACTTGCGTTTGAACGAAGATTTGGTTGAGGCCATTTCGCTGGCGCACGATTTGGGCCACACGCCTTTCGGTCATGCCGGACAGGAGGCGCTGAACGAGTGCATGAAAGATCATGGCGGCTTCGAGCACAATCTGCAGTCGCTGCGCGTGGTCGATCTGCTGGAGGAGCGCTACGCGGCCTTCGACGGGTTAAATCTGTGCTTCGAAACGCGCGAAGGCATTCTCAAGCACTGTTCGCGCGCGCATGCCGCGCAACTGGGCGAGGTCGGTGCGCGCTTTCTCAATGACCTGCGCCCCTCGCTTGAAGCGCAGATCGCCAATCTGGCGGACGAAATCGCCTATAACAACCACGATGTGGATGACGGCCTGCGTTCCGGATTGCTTACGCTGGAGCAACTGGCGGAAGTGGGGTTGTTCGCCTCGCATCTGGCGCAAGTGCGCGATGCCTGTCCCGACCTGGTGGAGCGCCGCGTGGTGCATGAAACCGTGCGCCGCATGATCAACGCGCAGATCACCGACCTGATTCGGCAGACCGAGATAAACATCCGCGCCGCCAAACCGGAAACCGTGGACGATGTGCGCGCCTGTCCGGTTTTGGTCGCCTTCAGTCCGCGGATGCAGGCGGCAAACAGCGAACTCAAGCATTTTTTGCGCGACAACCTGTACCGCCATTATCGAGTGATGCGCATGAGCGCCAAGGCGCAACGCATTATCCGCGAACTTTTTGCCGTGTTTGATGGCGACCCGCGTCTGTTGCCGTCGACCGTGCAGACAAGCGGCGCGGACACGCTGGCGCGGGCGGTTGCCGACTATATCGCCGGGATGACCGACCGTTACGCGATCCGCGAACACCGGCGAATATTTGCGATCGAAGCGCTTTGAGCGGGCGCAGGTTGCCCTTGGGGCAGGGTTTAAGGTAGCATTCCCGCCCTTTTGGATGAATTTCAGGTGCAGCAGGTGTCTGCTGCCGTTCAGTTGAATGATTGAGGTGAGCAAGGTGAATAATTCTTCGTTGCCCGCGCGGCAAGGTCTATATGACCCGCGCAATGAACATGACGCATGTGGTGTCGGTTTCGTCGCGCAAATCAAGGGCCATTCGAGCCACGAACGGGTAAGCCAAGGCTTGCAGATCCTGGAAAATCTGACCCACCGCGGCGCCGTCGGCGCCGACCCGCTGGCCGGCGACGGTGCGGGTATTCTGCTGCAGATTCCCGATCAATTTCTGCGCGATGAAATGGGCTGGGGCGGCATTCCATTGCCGGCAGCCGGCGAATACGGGGTTGGCATGCTGTTTCTGCCGCGCGAGGCCAGCGCCCGCGCTGCTTGTGAAAAAATCATCGCCGACAAGATCAAAGCCGAAGGCCAGACGATATTGGGATGGCGCGACGTGCCGGTGGACAACAGCACGCTGGGCGAAAGCGTCAAGGCGGTGGAGCCGCTGGTGCACCAGGTGTTTATCGGGCGCGGCGAAACAACGCCGGACCAGGACGCCTTCGAGCGCAAACTGTTCGTCATCCGCAAGACGGCTGAACATGCAATCGGCAAGCTGGACAAAGGGCGGGGCAAGGGGTTCTATGTGCCCTCGCTGTCTTCGCGCACCATCGTCTACAAGGGCATGCTGCTGGCCGACCAGGTCGGCAAGTATTTCCGCGATCTGCAGGATGCGCGCGTGGTCAGCGCGTTCGCGCTGGTGCACCAGCGCTTCTCCACCAACACCTTCCCCACCTGGGATCTGGCGCACCCGTTCCGCATGATCGCGCACAACGGCGAGATCAACACGCTGCGCGGCAATGTGAACTGGATGGCGGCGCGCCACGCCGCGATGTCGTCCAAAATTCTCGGCGCCGATCTGGAAAAATTGTGGCCACTGATCGCCGAAGGCCAGTCCGATTCAGCCTGTTTCGACAACGCGCTGGAGTTGCTGGTGGCGGGCGGCTATTCGCTGCCGCAAGCGATGATGCTGCTGATCCCGGAAGCCTGGGCCGGCAATCCGCTGATGGACGAAGAGCGCCGCGCGTTCTACGAATATCACGCCGCGCTGATGGAGCCGTGGGACGGCCCCGCCGCAGTGGCGTTCACCGACGGGCGCATGATCGGCGCCACCTTGGATCGCAACGGCCTGCGCCCGGCGCGCTATCTCATCACCGACGACGACGTGGTGATGATGGCGTCGGAAATGGGCGTGCTGCCGATCGCGGAAAACAAGATCGTCATGAAATGGCGCCTGCAACCGGGCAAGATGTTCCTCATCGACATGCAGGCCGGGCGCATCGTGGACGATGCCGAGCTGAAGCAACAGCTCGCCACCGCCAAGCCTTACCGCGAGTGGATCGAGCAATCGCGCTACTTCATCGACGATCTGCCCGCCGTGGCCGCCAAAGTCAAGGCGCCGGCGCCCTTGTTGGACGCGCAACAGGCGTTTGGCTATACCCAGGAAGATCTCAAGTTCATCCTGCTGCCGATGGCCAGTGCGGGCGAGGAAGCGACCGGATCAATGGGGGCGGATGCCGCGTTGCCGGTGCTGTCCAGCCGCAACAAAGTGCTGTACAACTACTTCAAGCAACTGTTCGCGCAAGTGACCAATCCGCCGATCGACCCGATCCGCGAAGAAATCGTGATGTCGCTGACTTCCTTTATCGGTTCCAAACCCAACCTGCTCGGCGTGGATGAAACCGAACCGATGCCACGCCTGGAAGCGCACCAGCCGGTGCTGTCGCACGAGGATGCGGCCAAGCTGCACGCTATCGACACCCTCACCAAAGGCCAATACAAATCGCAAGTGCTGGACATCACCTATCCGGTGAAGAACGGAGCCGCCGGTTGCGAAAGCGCAATCACCGCCATGAAAAAAGCCGCTGACAAGGCGGTGGCTGCCGGTTACAACGTGTTGATCCTGTCGGACCGCGCAATATCCGCCAAGCGGTTGGCGATTCCGGCCCTGCTGGCGACGTCAGCGGTGCACCATCATCTGGTCAAGGCCGGCTCTCGCACCCGCACCGGGCTGGTGGTGGAAACCGGCTCGGCGCGCGAAGTGCATCACTTTGCCCTGCTCGCCGGTTATGGCGCGGAGGCGGTTTATCCGTGGCTGGTGTTCGATACGCTGTCCGGGCTCGAATTGCCCGCCGGCCTGGCGGCCAAAGACGCGCACAAGCGTTTCATCAAGGCGATCAACAAGGGCCTGCTCAAGGTGATGTCCAAGATGGGCATCTCCACTTACCAATCCTACTGCGGCTCGCAAATCTTCGAGGCGGTCGGACTCAACAGCGAATTTATCACGCAGTACTTCCCCGGCACCGCCACCCAGATTCAGGGCATCGGCCTGCAGGAAGTGGCGGAAGAAGCGGTGCGCCTGCACCATGCCGCGTTCGGCAACGATCCGCTGCTGGCCGGCATGCTGGATGCGGGCGGCGAGTACGCCTGGCGCACACGCGGCGAGGAGCATACCTGGACCCCGGATTCCATTGCCAAGCTGCAGCACGCCACGCGCGCCAACAACTTCAGCACCTACAAGGAATACGCCAAGCTGATCAACGACCAGACCCGGCGCCAGATGACCCTGCGCGGCCTGTTCGAGATCAAGCCGGTCGCGTCGCCGGTGCCGCTGGACCAGGTTGAACCGGCGAAAGAGATCGTCAAACGTTTTGTTACCGGCGCGATGTCGCTCGGCTCGATCTCGACCGAGGCGCACACCACGCTGGCCATCGCGATGAACCGCCTCGGCGGCAAGTCCAATACCGGCGAAGGCGGCGAAGATCCCAACCGTTTCAAGGTGTTGCACGGCGGTGAAAAATTGTCCGAGATCATCGGCAAGAACCGCATCGAAGCCGACAAGACCATGCTGCCCGGCGATTCCATGCGATCGCGCATCAAGCAGGTCGCTTCCGGCCGCTTCGGGGTAACGGCGGAATATCTGGCCAGCGCCGACCAGATCCAGATCAAAATGGCACAGGGCGCCAAGCCCGGCGAGGGCGGCCAACTACCCGGCGGCAAAGTGTCGGAATACATCGGCCAATTGCGCCACTCGGTGCCCGGCGTCGGCCTGATTTCGCCGCCGCCGCACCACGACATCTACTCCATCGAAGACCTGGCGCAGCTTATCCATGACCTGAAGAACGCCAATCCGTCGGCCTCCATTTCGGTCAAGCTGGTGTCGGAAGTCGGCGTCGGCACGGTGGCCGCGGGTGTGTCCAAAGCCAAGGCCGACCACATCGTCATCTCCGGCTTCGACGGCGGCACCGGCGCTTCGCCGCTGTCGTCGATCAGACATGCCGGCACGCCTTGGGAGCTGGGATTGTCGGAAGCGCAGCAGACACTGGTGCTGAACAAATTGCGCGGGCGCATCGGTTTGCAGGTGGACGGCCAGTTGAAGACGGGGCGCGATGTGTTGATCGGCGCGCTGCTCGGCGCGGACGAATTCGGCTTCGCCACCGCGCCGCTGGTGGTGGAAGGTTGCATCATGATGCGCAAATGCCACCTTAATACCTGCCCGGTTGGGGTTGCCACCCAGGACCCGGCCCTGCGCAAAAAATTCACCGGCCAGCCGGAGCACGTGGTGAACTATTTCTTCTTCGTCGCCGAAGAGGTGCGCGAGCTGATGGCGCAGATGGGCATGCGCAAGTTCGAAGACCTGATCGGCCGCAGCGATCTGCTCGACATGCGCGCCGGCATCGAGCACTGGAAAGCCAAAGGCCTGAATTTCAGCAAGGTGTTCCATCAGCCGCAGGTGCCCGCCAATGTGGCGCGCCGCCAGGCGGAAGAACAGGACCACGGGCTCGGGCACGCGCTTGATAACGAACTGATTGCCTGCTCGAAAGAAGCGCTCGACGCGCAGCGGGTAGTCACCATCGACACGCCGATTCGCAACGTTAACCGCACGGTCGGCACCATGCTGTCGCATGAAGTGGCCAAGCGCTACGGCAACGCCGGTCTGCCGGAGGACACCATCCGCATCCGCCTGCGCGGTACCGCCGGACAGAGTTTCGGCGCCTTCCTTGCGCACGGCATCACCCTGCAGCTCGAAGGCGAAGGCAACGACTACGTGGGCAAGGGCCTGTGCGGCGGGCGCATCATCGTCAAGCCGGCTGACGACAGCAAACTGGTGGCGGAAGACAACATCATCGTCGGCAACACCGTGCTGTACGGCGCGACCGCGGGCGAGGTGTATTTCCGCGGTGTGGCCGGCGAGCGTTTCGCGGTGCGCAATTCCGGCGCAAGCGCGGTGGTTGAGGGCGTGGGCGACCACGGCTGCGAATACATGACCGGCGGACTGGTGGTGGTGCTGGGGCAGACCGGGCGCAACTTCGCGGCCGGTATGTCCGGGGGTGTGGCTTATGTGCTGGATGAAGAGGGCACCTTCCCGCAACGCTGCAACATGGCGATGGTGCAACTGGAAGCCGTCCCGGAAGAAGCGGCAGCCAGCGAGACCGGCGAAGTGGAAGCGCATGGCCGTGTCCACTTCAACCATCTGAACAAGGCCGACGAACTGTTGTTGCACGGCAAGATCGAAGAACATCTGCGCTATACCGGCAGTGCGCGCGCCAGACAGATTCTCGACAGCTGGTCAGCTTACCTGCCCAAATTCGTCAAGGTGATGCCGACCGAATATCGGCGCGCGCTGCTGGAAATCGCGGCGCAACAGAAGGAGGCCGCATAATGGGCAAGCCAACCGGATTCATGGAATTCAAACGCCTCAACGAAAGTTATGCGCCGGTTGAACAGCGCAAAGGCAATTACCGCGAATTTGTCGCGCATCTGACCGATGCCGAAGCGCGGCAACAGGGCGCGCGCTGCATGGACTGCGGCATCCCGTTCTGCAACAACGGTTGCCCGGTCAACAACATCATCCCCGACTGGAACGATCTGGTGTATCGCGGCAACTGGCAGCAGGCGCTGGCAGTGCTGCACTCCACCAACAACTTTCCCGAAGTCACCGGCCGCATCTGCCCCGCGCCGTGCGAGGCGGCCTGCACGCTGAACATCAACAACGACGCGGTCGGCATCAAGTCGATCGAGCACGCGATCATCGACAAGGGCGGCGAGAACGGCTGGGTGTTGCCGCAACCCGCGCAGAAGAAAACGGGCAAGAAAGTCGCCGTGGTCGGTTCCGGCCCCGCCGGTCTGGCGGCCGCGCAGCAGCTGGCGCGCGCCGGTCATGCGGTGACGGTGTTCGAGAAGAACAGCCGCATCGGCGGCTTGATGCGCTATGGCATCCCCGACTTCAAACTGGACAAACGCCTGATCGACTGGCGCATGGCGCAACTGGCGGCGGAAGGCGTGCAGTTCCAGACCAACACTTTCGTGGGCAAGGAAGCGCCGGGCAAGGAAATCGCCAACGACGCGCAGAAAACCATCTCACCGCAGCAACTGCAAAAAGAATTCGATGCGGTGATTCTGTCCGGCGGGTCCGAACAGCCGCGCGACCTGCCCGTGCTGGGGCGCCAGCTCAAGGGCGTGCATTTCGCGCTGGAGTTCCTGATCCCGCAAAACAGGGAAGTGGAGGCCATGACACGGCGCAGCGAAGCTTCCGGGGCGGGAATGGCCTCTTCCCACCCGCTCCCGCAAACGGCTGGCTCCGCCAGTAACGTGTCGCGGGTGGAGGGCGACGCGAAAAATCCGATCAACGTCGCCGGCAAGCACGTGGTGGTCATCGGCGGTGGCGATACCGGTTCCGACTGCGTCGGCACTTCCAATCGCCAGGGCGCCGCTTCGATCACCCAGATTGAAGTGATGCCGCGCGCGCCAGAGCAGGAGAACAAGGCCCTGACCTGGCCCTACTGGCCAATGAAACTGCGCACCTCCAGTTCGCATGAAGAAGGCTGCGAGCGCGACTGGGCCATCGCCACCCAGGCGTTCAACGGCGAAAAGGGCGTGCTCAAGTCGATCAGCGCGGTGCGCGTCGAGTTCAGGGACGGCAAGATGGTCGAAGTGGCGGGCAGCGAATTCGAACTGCAGGCCGATTACGTGTTCCTCGCCATGGGCTTTGTTCATCCGCTGGCGCAGGTGCTGGACGCGTTCGGCGTGGAGAAGGATGCGCGCGGCAACGCCAAGGCCAACACCGAGGGCGCCGATTGCTATCACACCAACGTGAAAAAAGTCTTCGCGGCGGGCGACATGCGGCGCGGCCAGTCGCTGGTGGTATGGGCGATCCGTGAAGGCCGGCAGTGCGCGCGCGCGGTGGACGAATTCCTGATGGGTTCGTCGGTGTTACCGCGTTAAAAAGTAGTTCTATCACCCGTAGATTAAGCGGATTGTTTTGGTTTTTTAATCTGTGGCATCTGTGTCATCTGCGGGTAAGTCTTTTTCAGGATAACCATGAACTTCAAAGTAAAGAACGACACTTTTCTGCGCGCCCTGTTGCGCCAGCCGACCGACTACACGCCGCTGTGGATGATGCGTCAGGCCGGGCGTTTTTTGCCGGAATATCGCGCGACACGACGCAAGGCTGGCAGCTTCATGGGCTTGTGCAAAAACACCGACCTGGCGACCGAAGTCACCCTGCAACCGGTCGAGCGTTTTCCGCTGGATGCGGCGATTTTGTTTTCCGACATTTTGACCGTGCCGGACGCGATGGGACTGGGCTTGTATTTCGCCGATGGCGAAGGGCCGAAGTTCGAGCGCCCGCTGGAAACCGAAGCCGACATCAAGGCGCTGCATGTGCCCGACATCGGCAAGGATCTGAAATATGTGACCGATGCCGTATCGCAGATCCGCAAGACGCTGGACGGGCGCATTCCGCTGATCGGTTTTTCCGGCAGCCCGTGGACGCTTTCCTGCTACATGGTGGAAGGCGGCAGCAGCGACGACTACGCCAAGGTAAAGACCTTGTTGTACAAAGAACCGAAACTGATGCACCACGTGCTGGACGTGACGGCGCAGGCCGTGACCGCTTACCTCAATGCGCAGATCGAAGCCGGCGCGCAGGCCGTGATGATCTTTGATTCCTGGGGCGGTGCGCTGTCGCATGCCGCTTTCCACGAGTTTTCGCTGGCCTATACCCAACGCATCATCGCCGGACTGATCAAGGAAAAAGACGGTGTGCGCATCCCGTCCATCGTGTTCACCAAGGGCGGCGGGCTGTGGATCGAAGGCATCGCCGACAGCGGTTGCGATGCGGTCGGACTGGACTGGACCATGGACATCGGCGTGGCGCGGCAGAAAGTGGGGCACAAGGTTGCGCTACAGGGCAATCTCGACCCGGCGGTTTTGTTCGCCACCCCCGAGGTGATCCGCAACGAAGTCGAGAAGGTATTGAGCAGTTACGGCTATGGCAGCGGCCATGTGTTCAACCTGGGGCACGGCATCTCGCAACACACCGATCCGGAGAATGTTGCCGCACTGGTGCAGGCCGTCCACGAGCTCAGTAAAAAGTACCATTAAATCAGGCGCGTCCTGTCGGTTATGAACAGGATGCCGCTGACCACAAAAGCCACGGGCCATGTTTCCCGTGGCTTTTGCTTTTTACTGTCTAACTTGTTGTTTATTATGATGTGAACAAGATGGACAAAAAATGGGCGCGGAAATAAAAGCGTATAGGTCGTGCGCAGTTAGGACTGAATAAGGCGAACTTTCCACAAACTTATCCACAGCAAATGTGTATAAGAAAAAATGCCTATATAGTTCAAGGCGATTGGCTAAACTTCATAGAAATGACCCGAGAAAATCACACTAAAACGTCACTGCTTCGTGTCGCGCTGGACGTGCCATTGTCAACGCTTTTCGATTACCGCGTGCGTGAAGCAATGCAGCTTGAAATCGGCCAGCGCGTGGTCGTGCCGTTCGGGCGTAAAGAGGTCGTCGGTATCGCGCTGGAATGGGCGGCGGAGTCTGAGCTGGCAGAGGGGAAGCTGAAATCTGTGGTGCGGGTGTTGGATGACGTACCGCCGCTACCGCAGGAACTGCTCGTCTTGCTGCGTTTTTGCAGCGACTACTACCACTATCCGCTGGGCATGGTTGCACTGTCGGCTTTGCCGGCGCGCTTGCGCGATGCGGCGCCCTTCACGGCGAAGCAGGCACTGACTTACTGCCTGAGTCCGGCAGGCGAGGCGCTGGATCTGGCGACGCTGCCCAAGCGCCGGGTGGTGCAACAGCGCATCCTGCAGACGCTGCGCCTCGGTCCACGGAGCGGGGCACAATTGCGCGAACTTTCCGCCAGTGCGCCCGCCGCATTGAAAGCGTTGCTGGAAGCGGGCTGGGTCGAAGCGGGTGCATCCCTGCCGCGTATCGCGCATGTGTTCAAGGATGCCCATGCGCTGACGGACGAGCAGCAGCAGGCCGTCGCTGCCGTCACCCGGCAAAGCGGTTACGGCTGCTTCCTGCTGCACGGCATCACCGGCAGCGGCAAGACCGAGGTGTATGTGCACCTGATGCACGCGATGCTGCAGCGCGGCGGCCAGGTTTTGCTGCTGGTGCCCGAGATTAACCTGACGCCGCAACTTGAACACTATTTCTGCAGCCGCTTCCCGGATGTGGAACTGGTCAGTTTGCATAGCGGGCTGGCCGATGGGGAGCGTGCGCAGAACTGGCTCAAGGCGCAATCCGGCGCGGCGCGCATCGTGCTGGGAACACGCCTTGCCGTTTTCACCCCGTTGCCGGAATTGAACCTGATACTGGTGGATGAAGAACACGATGCCTCGTTCAAACAGCAGGACGGTTTGCGCTACTCGGCGCGCGACGTGGCGATTTTCCGCGCCAACCAGCGCGGCGTGCCAATCGTTTTGGGTTCGGCAACCCCTTCATTGGAAAGCTGGCACAACGCGCAAAGCGGGCGCTATCATTTGTTGCAACTGACACAACGCGCGGTGCAGCCGGCGACCTTGCCCGTCGTGCGCTGTATCGATGTGAATCAACTGCCCGTGCGCGAAGGCTTGAGCGAGCCCTTGCTTGCCGCCATCGAGTCGCGCCTGCAACGCCGCGAACAGAGTCTGATCTTTCTCAACCGGCGCGGCTATGCGCCGGTGCTGATGTGCACCGCCTGCGGCTGGCTGTCCGAGTGCAAACACTGCGCGGGCAAGCTGGTGCTGCACCGCAAAGACCGCAGCCTGCGCTGCCACCATTGCGGTTTTCAACAGCGCGTGCCGCAGGCGTGTCCGGCCTGCGGAGATGCCGACCTTAAGCCGGTCGGTCTCGGCACCCAGCGTATGGAAGAAGCGTTGCAGGCGCGTTTTCCCGCCGCGCGCATCCTGCGCGTGGATCGCGACAGCACGCGCAGCAAAGGCGCGTGGAATGCGATGCGGAAACAGATTCACGACGGCGCGGCTGACATACTGATCGGCACCCAGATGCTGGCGAAGGGACATGATTTTCCCAACCTCACCCTGGTCGGTGTGGTCAGCCCCGACGGGGCGTTGTACAGCGCCGACTTCCGCGCGGCGGAAAAACTTTTCGCCCAGCTCACGCAAGTCGGCGGTCGTGCCGGTCGCGCCGACAAGGCGGGCGAGGTCATCGTGCAGACCGCCTTTCCCAACCATCCGCTGTTCCAGGCTCTGCGCGCGCACGACTATGCGAGCTGGGCGCAGACCCTGCTGGCCGAACGCCGGATGGCCGGCTTCCCGCCGTTCGTGTATCAGGCCATGTTGAGCGCGGAGGGAAAACAGGAAAGCGAACCCTACCGTTTTCTGCAACAGGCGCGCGCCGCCGCACTGGCGCTGGGCATGCCGGTGGAAGTCTATGGCGTGGTGCCGGCCGCGATGCCGAAACGCGCCAATCATTACCGCGCGCAGTTGCTGGTGCAGGGCGAACAGCGCAAAGCGTTGCAGGAATTTCTGCGCGCCTGGAAGCCCGGGCTGGACGCCCTGCACGCCGCCAAATTGCGCTGGGTGCTGGATATAGACCCACTGGAATTCTAGGGAATGGCCTGACGGAGCTAGCAGTCAGCGAGGTCGGCGGGTCTATAATGCCGGCAGTTTAACTACGTAGGGAGCATGAAATGAAAGACATCCAAAGATTCATCTTGGCCGATTTGACTTTGCCGATGAAAACGCTGTTCTCGGGTTACCTGCTGGTAATCGGTCTGGGTTTGCTGTTCGCCGGCGGTCAGATCATGCTGACCCACGGCATGGCGGACGGCAAAGTCGGCCTGTCCGTGGACGACATCGTTTACAGCTATTACGGCAATCGCGAGGGCGGTTCCAAGCTGGTGTCCAAGCTCAACGGTTCGATGAAGGACAATGCGCCGCCGGAAGTGCGGATGGCCATGATCAAGTGGGCGGAAGCGGGCGGGCCGCAGGAAGAATGGGACGAAAAAATCTCGATGGATGTTGAGCAGTATTGCTCGCCCTGCCATGCGAATATCCCGACCTTGCCGGACATCAGCGACCGCGAAAAGATGAACCAGATGATCCAGGTTGACCAAGGACAGTCAATGTCCACTCTCACCCGGGTTTCGCATATCCACCTGTTCGGCATTGCCTTCATCTTTTTCTTCGTCGGCTGGATTTTCACCTATGCCACCGGCATTTCGCAGATGAACAAGGCGATCGTTATCTCGGTGCCATTCCTGTTCCTGATCGTTGACGTGCTGTCCTGGTGGCTGACCAAATGGAACCCGAACTTCGCCTGGTTTGTCATCATCGGCGGTTTCGGCTACAGCGTCGCGGCCTCCATCATGATCTTTACTTCGCTCTATCAGATGTGGATCTCGCCGCGCCGCGCCGCAACACCGAAGGATCCCACGCCGCAGTGACCGGGATCGAAAAAAGCGGGGATGACCTGCTTGCCGCCATCGCCGCCGTCACGGGCGGCGATGGCGTTTTGACGGGTGCCGCCGCCACCGCGCATTACAGGGACTGGCGCGGTCGTTATCAGGGCGATGCGCTGGCGGTGGTATTTCCATCCGATACGCAGCAAGTCAGTGCGGTGGTGAAATTGTGTGCGGCGAACCAGGTGTACATCGTGCCGCAGGGCGGCAACACCAGCCTGTGCGGCGGCTCCGTGCCGCTGACCGACGGCATCCCGCAGATTGTCCTCAACCTGTCGCGCATGAACCGCATCCGCAACGTGGATGCGGTCAACTACACCATGACGGTCGAGGCGGGCTGCAAGCTGGCTTCACTCTATGCGGCACCGGAGCAGGCCGACCGCCTGTTCCCGCTGGGCCTGACCGCCGTCGCGCCGCATTGCGAGATCGGCGGCAATCTCTCCACCAACGCTGGCGGCATCAACGTGCTGCGCTACGGCACCGCGCGCAATCTGGTGCTCGGGCTGGAAGTCGTGCTGCCGGACGGGCGCATCTGGGATGGTCTGCGCAGCCTGCGCAAGGACAATAGCGGCTACGATCTGAAGCAGCTGTTCATCGGCTCGGAAGGCACGCTCGGCATCATCACCGCCGCCGTGGTCAAACTCTTTCCGTTGCCCAAAGCGGTGGCGACGGCCTGCATCGCGGTGCGCGATCCCGCCGTCGCAGTGGCGCTGCTGTCCCACCTGCGCGCCACCTGCGGCGACACGATCAACTCTTTCGAACTGATCTCGCGTTCCTGCCTCGATCTGGTGTTCAAGCATATCGGCGGCACGCACGAACCGTTCGCCGCGCAACACGAATGGATCGTCATCACCCAACTGGCGAATGTCTTGCCCGCGCCGCTGGATGCGGCACTGCGTGAAGCGCTGGTTTCCTTCGGCGCGGGGGTCGCCGATTTCGCTATCACCACCGACAAAATCGAAGCCGAACGCTGGTGGAAGCTGCGCAAGAACATCGCCGAGGCGCAAAAGGCCGAAGGCATCAGTATCAAGCACGATGTCTCGGTGCCGGTCAGCCGTGTTGCGGAATTCCTCAACCAGGCGAGCACCGAGTTGCGCGATACTTACCCCGGCCTCCGCATCGTCGCCTTCGGCCACATGGGCGACGGCAACATCCACTACAACATCTCCATGCGTGATGCCGCGTTGAACCTGGCCTTCATCCAGCAGCGCGAGCGCGAGGTAAATCACATCGTGTATGAGGTTGTGCGTGAACTTGAAGGCAGCATCAGCGCGGAACATGGCGTGGGACAACTCAAGCGCGATGAACTGCCCCGGTATCGCAGCGCGCTCGAGCTGGAACTGATGCGTTCGATCAAGCATACGCTGGACCCGCACGGATTGATGAACCCGGGCAAGGTGATCTGAATCTCGGTATCACCCAAAATCGTCAAAGGAAAACAGATGGCAAACCAACCCGAAATCACCAACATGGCCCTGTTCTGCGACTTCGAGAACGTGGCGCTGGGCGTGCGCGATGCCAAGTTCGCGCAGTTCGACATCAAGAAAGTATTGGAGCGCCTGCTGCTCAAGGGCAGCATCGTGGTCAAGAAAGCCTATTGCGACTGGGAGCGCTACAAGGAATTCAAAGCCGCCATGCACGAGGCCGCCTTCGAGCTGATCGAGATTCCGCATGTACGGCAAAGCGGCAAGAACTCCGCCGACATCCGCATGGTCGTGGACGCGCTCGACCTGTGCTATACCAAAGCCCATGTCGACACCTTCGTCATCATCAGCGGCGATTCGGATTTTTCACCGCTGGTGTCCAAATTGCGCGAGAACAACAAATACGTGATCGGCCTCGGTGTGAAGGATTCGACCTCCGACCTGCTCGCCGCCAACTGCGACGAGTTCATCTTCTACGACGACCTGGTGCGCGTGCAGGAAGCGAAGAAAAAACAGGCGGCCAAAAAAGCCCCCGCCAAAGCCAAAGCCGCAGCGGCGAAACCTGGCGCTGCCAACGGTGAAGAGGACAAGAAACAGGAGGCGATGGATTTTCTGGTCGAGACGGTCGAGGGCCTCATCGCCGAGCGCGGCTCGGACGAGAAGCTCTGGTACTCAATGGTCAAACCCACCATGCAGCGGCGCAAGCCCGGCTTCAACGAATCCTATTACGGCTACCGCTCGTTCAAGGAGCTGATGGAAGATGCGCAGAAGCACAAACGGGTGGTGCTGGTGAAAGACGAGAAATCCGGGCAGTACACCATTCGGCTGATTAGCACCGATTAGGAAGCACGGTCTCCCCCGGCAGTCCGGCTGCCGGGGAAATTCATCCGCTTATTTGGCTTGTTGAGAGTGCGGTGAACGCGGTCCGGTTAACACGCCATTCGGCTGCGCGGCGCCGAGCAGACGGTAGTCGGCAATTGCCGCATAGTTGAAGGCGGCATCGGTGACGGTGTCGCTGATTTGTTTGATGACGGCGGCAACCAGGACGCCAATCAGTCCGCCCTGATTTTGTTGCTGTTCGGCGGACGATGCCGCCGCCTGTCCCTGCCACAGCAGTTGGCCGCTGCGCAAATCAATGATTTTCCCCTCGACGGCCACCCGGGTGTCGCTGGAGAGGACTTTGTAGGTTGTCCCGTAGTCGATCACCCTGATATAGACCGCCGCATCGGCGCCAAAAAATTCATGCAGTTTCTGCGGCGAGACTTCCTGAATGTCGGCGGCGTTGTCGAGGCCGTTCTGGCGGAATGTTTCGGCAACCAGGGTGATCGGGAACACGTAATAGCCGCCTTCCGCGAGCGGCCGCACAGACTGCGCCCAGACGCCGGCGGTGGCGTTGACTTCCGGCGAGTCGTTAAGCGGCGGCAAAACCAGCAGGGATGCCGGACGCGCCTGTTTGAATGCGCTGTAGTCATAAGGGGTGGGCGGGGTGGCACAAGCCTGGAGCAAAATCGCCAAAGCCAGCACGACGCCGGTGCGGGAGGAAAATAATTTTCGGGTTTTCATTGCTTCACCTGTTTTGTGTCGGGCGCGCCAAGGCGATTGAGTAATTTATCCATGTACAGCGCGGATTCCGGGAAGGCCACCTTTTCCGCGCGCCACAGATTGCTCGCTTCGGCTTGGTTTCCGGCGGACAGGTAAAGCATTCCCAGGTGCGCGCGGAAACCCGGCGGCAAGGCCTCGCCGGCTACCGCGGCACGCTCCGCCTGCAACTGCAGTTGGGTGATTTGTTCATCGGGCGTGGTTTCCGCCGGCACCAGCGTCTCGTACTGCAGGCGCGGGAAGTTTTCCCATGCATACAATGGCTTTGGCGGCGGTGTGGCACAGCCCGCCAGCAGGCTGGCTAGGGCGATACCGATTGCGCCACGGGTTGCTTGCGCGATGAGTTTCATTGACGCGCACCCTTGTTGCCCCACTGGCCGCCGTCCAGTCCGGTCACCAGGTTGTCAACCGCTTCGCGCATGGCCAGGTCCAGCACCTTGCCGTTCAGTGTGGCATCGTAGCTGGCGGTGCCGCCAAAGCCGATCACTTCACGCTCGGACACCTGGTATTCGCCCGCGCCGCGCGCCGAGTACACCACTTCGGAGGTTACGCTGTTGACGATGTTCAGGGTTATTTTGGCATAGGCGATCTGTTTCTTGCCGCGCCCCAGAATGCCAAACAGCTGTTTGTCGCCAACCGTCTTGCGGCCGAATTCGGAAATGTCGCCGGTGACCACGAATTGGGCGCCGCGCAAGGCCAGACTGCGTCCCTGCAATTTGGCTTCCTTTTCGGTTTCCGCCATGTTTTCTCGGTCTTGCACGCTGAAGCGTTGCGACTGCTGCAGGTGCGCCACCAGGGTGGTTTTGGCCTGGCTACCCAAACGATCCGCGCCGTCGGAGAAGACGCCGCGCAAATAGCCGGAGCGATTGTCAAACTTGCCGACGGAGACCGCAACGCGCGGCCCCGAATACGGCGCGGCCGCAGCTTGTACCTTGGCCACCTGCAGAGCTTGCGAGCTTTCGGTGGTGCACCCGCCCAAAGCGAATATCCCGGCAGTTGCCGCCGCGACCATTATTTTGCCAATCATTGTTCTTCTCCTTTGATGAAATTTAATCGAATGCCCGTTTGCCAAAATACTGCCGGCGCGGATTGTACCCCTGGTACTTGAGGCTGTCTTAAGTCCGGCCGCACGCCAATTTATTGTCCGCCGCGCGCGGCCCGCCCAAGCGGCAAATAGAGCCGGTCAAGCAACGCTTTCCCGCCGCTGAAACTGCCCGCGCTGCGTTTCTCAATCAAGGACTGGCGGATGCGGCGCAGCAATCTGGCGTAGGGATGGGCGGTCAGGTAGTGGCGCAGCGGGGTGTGGTTGCGGACGATCCCGATGATTTTTTGCGCATTGCCGGGAATCGCCAAATCCAATGGTTCCGGGTGTGCAGCCGACTTTTTTTGCACCATGATCGTGATGTTGCCGCCATCGGGCGAAAGAGAGAGTTCGACAAAAACAAACCCGGCTTTTTCGGTCATTTTGCGCAAGGTGGCCGGGTTAAAGTTGAACAGGTGTGCCTCGTGGAAAGTGCTTTGGGGCGACTGGCAGGTGGCTTCAATATTGGGCACCTCGATCACCAGCATTCCCTCGGGTTGCAGCAGCTCATGCAGTTTCAACAGCACTTCGAAGGGATTTTCGGTGTGTTCCAGCACATGCCAGATGGTGATGAGTTCGAAGTTCTTTTCCGGCGGCGCGACATCCTGCACAAAGCCGACCCGGACGTTCAAGCCATATTCGCGAATTGAATAGTCGGCGTAACCTTTGTTGGGTTCAATCCCCTGCACGTCGTGCCCCAGGGTTTTGAGCAAATAGGCAAACTCACCGCCGCCCGAGCCGATATCCAGGACGCGCATTTTTTTTGCCAGCAGTCGCCGGATTTTTTCGTGGCGAGACAAGGCCACATTGGCGGCTCTCAATATGTGCTTGGGTTTGGGGGAGTAAGTGCCCTTGTAACTGACCCGGTAATCATCCTCGTAGAAATCGCGCGGGTTATGCGGTAGCGGGTCTGACCAAACGAGCCCGCACTTTGGGCAAATCACAGTTCTCAACGGTGTGTTGCTGCGGCAGCGTTCGGCAAGCACAAGAGCGCCGCCGGCGCCGCACAGATAACACGCTGCCGCACCCGATGCCAACTGATTCAATTCATTCACCATCTTTATCCTTGCCAGGTTGCGCGCCCACAGCGGGCGCGCGGGTTAAAAAAAGCTGCTTCCCGCAGCGGCCGATCACAGGTTGAAAATAGTCCAATTGTAAAACGCGGCGCAAAACTGTGGGCGGCTTTGCCGGGGTCGGCCCGGTCGCAGTGGCGTGCCGCCGCAATGCTATAATCCGGTCCCGTTTTTAGGTGCTGGTTCATGTCCGCTGTCCTCAACTTAAAATCCCATTTATCCGATTTATTCGCGCAGGCGTTGCGCGCGGTGTCCCCCGAGCATGACGGGGCGTCAGTGCTGATTGAACGTCCGAAGCAGGCCGCGCACGGCGATTACGCCTGCAATCTGGCGATGCAACTGGCCAAGCCGCTGCGCAAGTCGCCGCGCGATATTGCACAGGCGCTGATTGCGGCGTTGCCGACGTCCGAGGTCATCGACAAAGTCGAAATTGCGGGCGCGGGTTTCATCAATGTGTTCATCACCACGGCGGCGAAGCGGGATGTGGTGCACGGCGTGCTGGCAGCCGGGGCGGGTTACGGCCATATCCATGTCGGCGGCGGTCGCAAGGTGGGCGTTGAGTTCGTTTCGGCCAATCCGACCGGGCCGCTGCATGTCGGCCACGGGCGCGGCGCGGCGGTGGGCGATTGCCTGTGCAACGTGCTGCATGCGGCGGGCTGGAGTGTGACACGCGAGTTTTATTACAACGACGCCGGGGTGCAGATCGACAATCTGACGCGCTCGGTGCAGTTGCGCTGCAAGGGCATCACGCCGGACGATCCGGAATGGCCGGAGTCGGGCTATCGCGGCGATTACATCCTGGATGTGGCCAAAGCCTATATGGCAAAAGAGCCCGTAGAAGCAGATGACCAACATACTGTTGGCAAAGGCGATGCCGAGGATGCCGAGGCGATTCGTCATTTTGCCGTGGCTTATCTGCGCCGCGAGCAGGATCTGGATTTGCGCGCCTTCCAGGTGGAGTTCGACGTGTTCTCGCTGGAATCGGCGCTGTACAGCGAAGGCAAGGTTGAAGAGACGGTGCAGCGGCTCATCGCCAGCGGCCACACTTACGAGCAGGACGATGCACTGTGGCTGCGCACCACGGATTTCGGCGACGACAAGGACCGCGTGATGCGCAAGACGGATGGCGGCTACACCTACTTCGTGCCGGACGTGGCCTACCATCTGGAGAAATGGCGGCGCGGCTTCGGGCGCGTGATCAACGAGCAGGGTTCGGATCACCATTCCACCATCACCCGCGTGCGCGCCGGCTTGCAGGCGCTCGATGCCGGCATTCCCACGGGTTGGCCGGATTACGTGCTGCATCAGATGGTGACCGTGCTGAAAAACGGCGAAGAAGTGAAAATTTCCAAGCGCGCCGGCAGCTATGTCACGCTGCGCGACCTGATCGACGAAGTGGGCTGCGACGCGACACGCTACTTCCTCGCCGCGCGCCATCCCGATTCGCAACTGGTGTTCGACATTGATCTGGCGAAATCGCAGAGCAACGACAATCCGGTGTATTACATCCAGTATGCCCACGCCCGCATTCATGCGGTGCTGACACAATGGGGCGGAGACCGGCAGGTTTTGCATCAGGTGGAGGTGAGTGCGCTGGACAACGAATATGAAACCGCCCTGTTGCAGCGTCTGATCGATTTTCCGCAGGTGATCGAGCTGGCGGCGGAAGACCTCGCGCCCCACCAGATTGCTTTCTATCTGAAGGAATTGGCGGCGGATTTCCATAGCTATTACAATGCCTCGCGTTTTCTGGTCGAGGACGAGAGACTCAAGCTCGGTCGGCTGGCGCTGATCGCGGCCGTGGCGCAGGTGTTGCGGAACGGATTGGCGCTGCTCGGTGTCACAGCGCCCGAGCAAATGTAGTTTGACGAAGGAATTGAAGATGGCAAATGGCGGCACAACACAAAAGAGATCCAGGACGATCGCCGCGATGATCGTCGGTATCGCGCTCGGTGTAACAATCGCCGGATTTGTTGCCTGGTACATGACGCAGAAGAATCCTGCATCGTTCAAAGAGCCGCCTGTTGCGCGCGATGCCGCCAAACCATTGCCGCCGCCGGCGGCCACACCGCCTGCGTCGCGCGCGCCTGCAGCGAATCAAACCCGGGAGTTTGAGTTCTACCGCGTGTTGCCCGACAAGGCGGATGGAAAGGCGCCACGCACCCCGTCGCCTGCGGTCAAGCCGAGTACTACACCGGGCGTGAAACCGGGCGACACAACACCTTATCTTGTCCAGGCCGGTTCGTTCCAGAACGCCGCCGATGCGGAAAAACTTAAAGCCAAGCTGGCCCTGGTCGGCCTGGAAGCGAGCGTGCAGAGTGTCGATCTGCCCGGCAGGGGGATCTGGCATCGCGTGCGTCTCGGCCCATATCAGGGACTGAACGCAGCAAATGAAACGATCGCCAATTTGAAATCGAACGGTGTCGCCAACGCCACCGCCCTCCACGCCCAATAAAAGGAGATGCAGATGAAACAGTTTTATAAGCTGATTGCGGTACTACTGTTGCTGGTTGCCACACAAGTCCAGGCGGATGTTGTGGCCGGCCGGGATTACAAGGTGATGAGCCCGGCACAGCCGATCAGCAGTGGCAGCAAGATCGAGGTGCTGGAATTTTTCTTTTATGGTTGCCCCCATTGCTATCACCTGCACGGCCCGTTGGGCGCGTGGGAGAAGAAGATGCCCGGCGATGTTGAACTGCAATCCGTGCCGGTCATCTTCCGCGATACCTGGGAGCCGATGGCGCGCACTTTTTATGCGCTGGAGGCGATAGGTGAGGGCAAGCGCCTGCATGACGATCTGTTTGACGCCTGGAATGTGCACAATACCGATTTGGGCGACG